>Ga0209415_10008515_pt1 | contig 17783 bp, 16 predicted proteins | sample PeaSoiSIISIP2007_FD_187696 | JGI IMG/M metagenome (GOLD analysis project Ga0209415, IMG submission 187696) | Peat soil microbial communities from Weissenstadt, Germany - SII-SIP-2007 (SPAdes) (version 2) | ecosystem: Environmental > Terrestrial > Soil > Wetlands > Peat | place: Germany... | reverse complement strand
GTCTCGGGCGTGATGACATCTTGGTTCAATTCCCGTACCAGAGGCGCTTGTAATCGGTTAGGCAATACATTTGGCCGGCTACTCAGGCTGGGCCCGGGGTGGGCACGGTACCAGATAAGCCGCTCGCCGCTGATGTTCAGGATTCGAGCGCCGAGCGCCGCGAGTCGTACCCAAAACCGCCAGTCTTCATGCACGAACGGCATATCTGGGCCGGCATCCTTGTAGCCACCCGCCTGTTCCCACAGCCGGCGGCGAAACACGGCGCACGTAGTAACATGATTTCCTTCGAGTATATCGGACAGATCCGGTCGAGGCATTACGCCATATCCTCCTTCAATGGCGCCAAACCGCTTCACCGAAGCTGACACTACATCGTAGCCGCAGGTCTCCATAAGGAAGACGGCTTTTTCGAGGTAGGTGGGTTGCAGGACGTCATCTGCATCAAGGCAACAGATGTATTTGCCCCGCGCCTGACTGATCCCAAAATTGCGATTGTCACCCACGGGGCAGGGCGTGTCGCGAAACAATATAAGCGTCTTCGGACGGCGTAATGCTGCGACCGTTTGGCGGGTGGTAGTATCGGTGGAGCCACCTTCGACGACGATGATCTCCAGGTCCTGCCACGTTTGGTCTAGCACCGAATCGACTGCTGCCGCGACGAAGGCCCCGTAATTGAAGCAAGGGATAACCACGCTGATCAGCGGACTTTCATTAGGCCAGAGACCTTCATGGTAAAGTTGCGAGTGGCTATCCGGCTCATCGGCAGGTGGTGCAAGGTCGGTTTTCATGCCAAGTCCAAACTGGCGTAATCGCCAGCGAAACGCCGTGTGAGCCGCGACCTGCAGCGCAAGCGTACGCAGATTTCCCCGGCGCAATAAATCAAACCCCATTCTGAGCCGACGCTTGTCGAAGCTATCCTTTAGTACAATAAGCCGCTGGACGATGTTCGGGTTAGCGGTCATGGCGCCTCGCTATGCAGACGATCGATCACCTTGGAGATGGACTCCTGCGTGCGGACATCGGCGAGTCCGCTCACCAACGTTAGGAGGTAGGAGACGGCCCAATCCGATTGCGGGTCAGACAACACAGCAACCCGGTGAGTGTCAAGCAAGTCGCTGCCTGGGTTTCGTAACGACCTCTGGTTTATCCAGACCACCCTGATGGCCAGCGGGCAGTACCCGAGGAACAATACTCCGACTGGTGACGAGCGTGCCACGGTGTTCACTGCGGGGAAGGTCCGGTTCTCGCCATCCTCGCCATGCTCGCTGCACCGCGCATGGCTGAGCTCCCTTGGTCTTCTTTGAAGCCCAAGCCCCTGCGTTTCGCCGTGGCTGTGGTTGCACCAGGCCGGGACAGGACAGCAGGCTCGCCGAGCGAACTGGAAAGCCGGGTTTGGGCAGAACTGCGTGGATGACAGTGTCGCGCTCTGGATTGAGGGGCACGACGGCCACCGGCGTCCAGTCGCGGGTCTTCCAGCTCCAGCGCCTGGCTTGCGTTCCCGTGCAGCCCGGTAGAGCGCGTGGCGCGCGGCCGAACATGCGGCCATCCTTGCCGGCATGGCGCTACGCCCGGGTGACGTAGCGGATGCCGCTGTGCCGATGCTCGTGGTTGTACCCCTGCAAGAAGCGCCCCGCCCATTCCCTGGCTGCGTCCAGATCGGCGAAGCCTTTGACCGGGAACTCGGGGCGATACTTGGCCGCACTAGCGCCGCGTGGCTCGACGAGCCTGGCAATCGCGTCCTGCTTCCACGCCTCCAGTTCCGCCGGCTACAGTCTCTGCTCACGGCACCAGGTGCTGCGGCTTGCTGCATCCACCGTGGCCGTGGCGATCACCGCTTCCAGCCGTGCCGCTGCCGTCCAGCGTTGAGTGCCAGTGCCAGATCGCTCCCCAGATGCGTTGGCAAAGGCCTCCGCCCGCCAGCACTCCAGCGTCGCCACGCTCACGCCCACCTCACGCGAGACCACGTCCACCGCCGAATTCTCCGGCGGCAGCAGTCGCGTGACCACGCGGTTCTTGCAGATTCTGTCCGTATCGAGCCACTTTCGCCTTCCTGCGCCCCCAGGGTTCTCAATCCTATCCAGGCGGCAGCTTCTCTGACACAAGGGGAACTCCGATTGCACAATAGCCCGAGCCAGCGATGGCCTCGTAGTTAACGCTTTAGTCCATACCATGGACGCAGCGTCAGCTACAACCTTGCGCGCAATCCAGCACTGCCCTAACCCCAAAGCACACCCCAATCAGGTCATGCAACCCACCTAGTCCAAGTTCTCCGCCGCCGATTATATTGCAAAATCGACTTGAGAAAGTTTCCGGGTCTCTATCGTCAGAACATCAAAACCATGGCAGGGACACGAGGCTGCGCAATCGCTCTTCGTAAAGCACATGCATCGCGTGCTCATCAAAATGCCGTTCCGCAAACAGGCGTGCCGCCCGCCGCATGGGAGCTAACACTGCCGGCTCACGCGCAACCTGCTCGATGCGGGTGACGAATCCGGCGACATCAGCGGGTTCACATAGCCAACCGGTCAGCCCCTCCTCGATCATCTCCGGTAGCGCTCCCACGCGCGAGGCCAACACGGGCACACCGATAGAAAGCGCTTCCATGACCACTACCGGCCTACCGTCCAGCCGAGACGGCAGCAACAACAAATCATAGGTATTCAAGTACTGTATCACATCGTCGATCATGCCAAGCACGTGAAACCTGCCCGGAGCAAACCCTGCGGCCGCCACTGCGCGCTCGACCATAGGGCGCAATTCGCCTCCACCAGTCATGACGAAATGCACCGGCAAGGTGGAATCAACTCGTCGAGCGATCTCGACAAAGGCGAGCGGGCCCTTCTCTTCCGACCAACGACCGGAGAAACCGACCACCACGTCGCCCAATTTAACACCGATACTAGACCGTAGCTCTCGGAGGGGACTGGCTGGACGCAGTCGTTGCGTATCAACCCCGCTGCGCACTAGGCAGACCCGATCTGGCGCTTCCCCGTCGGCGATCAACCACCGCGCGACCTCCTCGTTCTCGACTAAATTAAGATCAATCCAGCACCGATATCGCCTGTTATTTTCGGTGTGACCTACCGTGTTGAAGAGCAGGTCAGCAACCTTGAGCCGCGGAAACTCCCATTTTAGCGCCGGTAGTTGGCGATAGACGAACGTGCTACCTACGACCCAGAGTACGTCGATACGGCGCGACATAACCAGGTAGCGCAGGAACTCATCCCAATGCTCTTCTGGCAATGAACCGGGTAAACGGAAAATCTCCGTTGTGTGCGCCTCGAACCAGCCGCATGTATCGCCGTGTTCTGCGCCGGGATTCAAAGTGGTGATCACCACAACGCGCCAGCCTACCGAGACCAAGTAGCCGACCAGCGCGCTCAGCAACCGCTCGGCGCCGCCTAGAATCATGAATGGCAGCGCAAGGAGAAGACTTGGACCGCTCGGCGCCTCCATTCCACGTGACAGGTGCGACAGAGGGACCCGGTGGCGCTGAGCCGTGCTTTCCGTGAGTGCCTGTGCCCCGGACGCAGGATCAAGCACATCAGCGTTGAAACGCCGGACCATCTCACGCTGCATGTCCATCGCCGCCGCCGTCTTGCTCAGGCTTGGGCCGTGACTCCGGTATAGCAGCATCGGGTCACGCGGCAGATTGATAAAGCGGGCACCGAGCGCGGCCATCCGGACCCAGAGCCGCCAATCCTCAGGGATGTGGCCATGCTCATCGGGTCGCGCGTCCTGATAGCCCCCCGCCTTCTCCCAGAACGTGCGCCGAAACACCGCCGTGGTTGCGACGTGATTCGCCTCGAGCATGAGAGAGAGATCGGGCCACTGCACGATGGGGATGAGCTCGGCTCGGTTGCCGAAATAACGCAGAGCGGAGGACACCAAGTCATAGCCGCACCGCTCAAGCAGGAATACGGCTTTTTCGATGTAGGTCGGTTGCAGCTTGTCGTCGGCATCCAGACAGCAGACATAGCGGCCGCGTGCGTGGCGGATGCCAAGATTGCGGTTCGCTCCGACCAGCTGGGCCCCACCCTGCAGCAGCACCCGTACTCCAGACCGTTGCAGCCCGAGCAGGAGTTGGCGCGATTCCAAGGCCGACGAACCACCCTCGACGAGGATCACCTCCAGGTCGCGATACGTCTGGTTCAGAACGGACTCGACCGCCTCTTCGACAAACTGTCCGTAGTTGAAACACGGAATGATGACGCTGACGAGCGGACGGTCCGCCGGCCACGGATCGTCGATCTCCGGCGGTTCGGGATCTTCCGCAGGCACTGCGAGGGGGGCTGGTTCTGGCAACGGTGCGGCCTGAGGCGCTTGAGACAGCCGCCGGCGATGCGCGATCGCGTCGCGCAAATGCCAGACGACCTGCCCACGTAGCGTCCACCAGATCAGTAGCAGTCCGCGGCGGATTTGACGGGCCAACCATGGGTGACGTCGTGCGACCCTCTGCACAGCCGAAGCGAAACGCCATGCCATGCCGGCTTCAACTGCCCGTGCCGCCGCGATGTCCGCTTCCAGTGCCGTGATCATCGCGCGCAGTTCCTCGATTTGCCGCGCATTGCCGCGCAGTCGCAGCTCGGCCGCAATCAGGGCGTTCATCATTTCCGTGAGGTTGCGCTGGTAATCTCTCTCGGTGGCCGCTAGATCGGACTGTAAGCGAGCGATGCGTCCCGTCCGGCTCTCCAGCCGCTGCCGCTCCACTGCCCACGTACCGGCGAGCTGCTGCAGCCCGTTGGCGTATGCCTCCTCGCTGAGCAACGCCGCGATTGCCTGCAGGGCAGGAGGATCGCGATCCGTTACAGTCGATGCCACCTGTCCCGAGCCCTGCGAAACTGCGGCGTCCTCGTTCATCGACGCATTATCGGCTGGTCAGCGATCAGGCTCGGCAGCAGCGTGGTGAAATCAGGAGGACGCACCGAAAGACCGGCCTCCCGCAGCCGCGCCGTGTCACCGAACAACACGCGCATCTCGCCTGGCCGCAGCCGATCCGGATCGATGATGAGCCGCACCGCCTGTCCGCTCAGTCGGATCAGTTCCTCCACGAGCGGCCGCAGGGTCACGGCAGTACCCGAACAGATGTTGTACACGCGGCCATAGTTCTGCGCGTCGCTTGCCAACGACACGATCAGCCGGGCTGCTTCCGCCACATCGATGAAGTCGCGTCCCACATCGAGATCGCCCACCAAGAGCCTACACGTGCCACGGCGCAATTGCTCGGCGAAGGTCGCCAACGCAAGGTGGTGGGGCATTCCGGCCCCTACCGGATTGAAGGTACGCGCAACGAGGACAGCGACACCAGTCCGAGCACGTGCCATCCCAAGCAGGGTCTGGGCAAACTTGCTGATCCCATAATCTGTGATCGGCCGGCATGGACCGTCTTCCTGCGCAGGGAGACATTCCGGCGGCAGGCTACCATATTCGGCCGCCGATCCTATCAGGACGACCGCAGGCCGGACGGCGCTCGCCAAGACCGCATCCAGCAGACTAGCCGCGAGCCCGACATTGGTGCTGTACATTTCGGCGGCGCTGCGCGCGCGGGTCGTCCCGGCCAGATGAAATACGGTGTCCGGTTCAACACGTTCGATGGCGGCCGCGAAGGCCGTCTGATCCCATGGGGCCGAACCCAGCATCATCGTCTGCGTGGACCGATCGCTTACCGGCGTTCGGACCGCCCGGACCACTTGCCAACCCTCCGCCTCAAGCCGCGCGGCCACCGCGCGCCCGACAAACCCGGTCGCCCCAGTGACTAGGGCACGTCTCATTTCTCGTCGCACGGCAGGAAGATATGCATCTCCGTTTCGACCACCTTCTGTGCCAGTGCGAAATCCTCCGGTCGGCCGATATCCAGCCAGAGACAGTCCTGGCGATAGCAGCGTACATCATAGCCATCCCGCATCATCGCCAACACGAGCTGTGGCATGTCGAGGTACTGGCCGGGCTCCACGAAATCACGAACCGCGGCGGCGCGGATCACATAGACCCCCATGCTGATGAGATGCTTGTAGCTTGGCTTTTCACAATAATCGACCATGCGCATCTGCGCATCAACCTCGATCAGTCCGAAGTCAATCGTCAGTTCCCGCTCGAACACGCCGATCGTGACATCGGCGGCCATTGCCAAATGTGCCCGCATCATTTCTCGGAAATCGAGCGACGTGAGAAGGTCGCCATTGAGCAGCATGAAGTGCTCCCCTAGTCGGTCGAGCACGGCGCCCATCGGCCCTGCCGTACCCAGCGGAGTATCCTCCAGGCTGTACTGTATGCGCATGCCGAAGCGGGCACCATCGCCAAAGAACGCCTCGATCAAATGTCGCAAGTGATTGACTGCAAGGATCACCTCATCGATGCCGGCATGCCTAAGCTGGCGTAACAGCAGTTCAAGCACCGGCATGTTGCCAAGCGGCATCAACGGTTTCGGCAGCGTCGCGGAGTACGGATAGAGGCGGGACCCCTTGCCTCCCGCCATGATGATAGCCATCATCTGACCGTCCCCCTCAGAGAGTGTAGATGTCTAGCCGGTACAAATGGCGGTGACGTTCAATGAAATCAATCGTTGCCCTAAGGCCATCATCCAGCGTCTTGGCCGGCTGCCACCCGAGCAGATGCCGCGCCTTCCCATTGTCGGAGATCAGCACCACCACTTCGCTGCCTTCCGGCCGCATTCTTGCCGGATCGCATTCGATTCTGGCCTTGGATCCCATCAATGCGAGGATGCGCTCGGCGAATTCCCCGATCGAGAACATCTCGCCCGTGCCCAGATTGATCGTCTCACCTTCAATCCCCGCCACGGTCGCGGCAAGGATGAATCCCTCCACCGTGTCGCTCACGTACGTCATGTCGCGCTTTGGGGTCAGCGCCCCAAGACGGACCGTGTCACTTGCCAAAGCCTGGGCAATGATCGCCGGGATGAAGGCACGCGCCGATTGCCGCGGCCCAAACGTGTTGAAGGGGCGGAGCGTCACCACCGGTGTGTTGAAGGACCGATGATAGCTCTCTGCCAGTTTGTCGGCGGCAATCTTGCTCGCCGAGTATGGCGACTGGCCATGCAGCGGATGCTCCTCGTCGATCGGCGTCCACTTCGCACTGCCGTAAACCTCGGAGGTGCTGGTGTGCACCACCCGCCCAACGCCGCAGTGACGCGCCGCTTCCAGGACATTTAGCGTTCCCTCGACATTGGTCCGAACGTAGCTGCGCGGTGCGACGTAAGAGTACGGGATGCCGATGAGCGCCGCGAGATGCAAGACGATTTCGTGGCCTTCGATCGCGCGTAGGACGAAGTCACTATCCTCTATGTTGCCAGCCGCGACAGTTATCTGGGCCTTGATTTCAGGCGGCAGCAGCTCGAGGTTGCCGATGCTCGACGCTGAGTTATAGCGCACCAGGCACGTCACGCGCGCACCGCGCGCCGCGAGTGCTTCGACAAGATGGCTGCCGATAAACCCCGCCGCGCCAGTGACAAGGACTCGCTTCGAAGAGAGCATCTCCGTCCTATCGCTCCATTCACCGCACCAGCGCTAACCACCATGCGCCGATCTTCAAGTCAATCGGCCAGCCGGCGAACGAAATGCGGCCTGATCTCCCCAGCACGGTATGCCAGGCAGATCTTCCCGCAGCCGGTCAGGGCTCACGGAACGACTTGCGCCAAGCTTCGGTCAACGGCGATGTCAAATAGCTGAGCACGGTGCGCGAACCTGATGAAACGATCACCTCCGCCGGCATGCCGGCGCGCAGCCGCGGCCGCAGGTCCTCGGGTATATCCAGCTTACTGACCAAAACCTGCCCAAGAAAGTACGGTTGATGGGTTACCTCGTCAGTCAGCCGATCACGAGAAACTGATGCCAGGCGCCCAAGAATGACCGGGATAGAGCGGGAATGGAACGACGGGAACCGAATCTCGGCCTTCTGGTCCGAGTGCACATGGGAAATGTCAGTCGTTGCGAAATGTGCCCGGATAATCAGGCTCTCGTCGTCAGGGACGACTTCCATCAGGGCCTCGCCCGGCCGGATCACCTGTCCGATGCCGTAGACCTTGAGGTCCTGCACGGTGCCGGCAACCGGCGCACGTATATCGAGCCGCCCCATCACATCCTGGGCCGACCGCTGCCTCTCGCTCAGGTCGCTGATCTTCTGGCGAACATCGGTGATCGCTTGGGCCGTTTCCTCCTGGAATTTGTGCCGTATCTCCTGGATCTGCATCTGCGTTTCGCCGATCGCATTGCGTGCGCGAGCCTGGTCGGTGATCCCCCGGCCAATGTCCCCCTCCAGACGGGTGCGCTCACGCTCCATCCCCAACACACGATCGAGTGGCACCAGCTTGAGCACCAGCAACTGCCGCAGGCCCACCAGCTCCTGGTTGATGTAAGCGACCTGTTTGGTGGTCGATTCCTGTTCGATAACCAGCCCTCGGATTTGTGAATTCAGGCCATCGATCCGTGCATCCAAAGTGCCAATCTGGCTTTGCAGCGACCGGCGGCGATCGTCGAATTGAGCCTGCTGGTCGGCGATGGTCTTCCCCATCGCCGGGTCGCCCCTAAGTGCCTCTATGTCGGCCGGTAGTTCGATCGACGCCTTTTCGTCACGCTCGGCAATCAGCCGCGCCTCGAGCACGCGAGCGGAAAGCAACTGGTAGCGGAAGGTATCGAGCGCCGCCTTCGCCTGAATATTGCTCAGCCGCAGCACGACCTGGTTCTGCTCGACCCGCTGGCCTTCCTTCACCAGGATCTCGCCGACAATGCCACCTTCCAGGTGCTGCACCGGCTTGCTGTTGGTTTCGATCGCGACAGCTCCTTCCGCAACAACCGCGCCGTCGATTTCCGCCATCGCCGCCCACCCGCCAGCGACGCCGAACGCCAGGAAGATGACCGCAAAGCCCAGCCACGCCGGACGGCGCCAGTCCGTGGAAGCGGGTCGAATTGCAAGGGCACTGCTCATCTCGCTGCTCCGGGAATATGGGGCACGGGCTGCACCGCTGCGGGATCAGCCGGCGCGGTGGTGGGGCTTGCCGGCACGATCCGTGGACCAAGCAACCGTGTCAGAATCTCGTCGCGCGGCCCAAAGCCCTGAATCGTGCCATTGGCCATCACAAGAATCTTGTCGGCCGCAGCAAGGATGTTAACTTTATGGGTGATCAGGATCGCCGTTTTGCCGCGCGCCTTTAGCCCATGGACGGCGCTCAGCAGCGCCTCTTCACCGGCGGCATCGAGGTTCGAGTTTGGCTCGTCCAACACAACGAGACTTGGATCGCCATAGAGTGCCCGCGCCAAGGCAACGCGCTGGCGCTGGCCGCCCGATAGCGCCTGGCCGCCCTCGCCGATCTGCGTGTTGTAGCCTTCGGCAAAATGCTGAATCAGCTCATGGCATCCCGCCTGCTCGGCTGCGGCAATCAACTGCGCCGGATCAATGTTCTCCTGGAACCGGCCGATGTTCTGCGCGACGGTGCCGGCGAACAGCTCCACATCCTGCGGCAAATAACCGATATACTGTCCGAGCTGCTGCGCATCCCAGTGCCCCAGGTCGGAGCCGTCCAGCCGGACCGCGCCCTGTGCCGCCGGCCAGACTCCAACGATGACACGCGCCAGCGTCGATTTGCCGGCGGCACTGGGACCGACAATGCACAATACCTCGCCCGGCTTCAGCGAGAACGACATGCCGCGCAGGATCGGTTCGCGCTGCCCTGGCGCGGCGGCAACCAGGGATTCCACGGCCAGATCGCCTTGCGGCCGCGGCAACGACATCCGCTCCGGCTCGGTGCCCGCCACCTCGAACAACGCCTTCAGGCGCCGATAGGCGCCTCGCGCGCCGACGAAGTTCTTCCAATTGCCGACCGCGACCTCCATCGGCTGCAACGCCCGGCCGATCAGGATAGAGGCAGCAACGATGCCACCCGGCGAGATCTCCCGTTCAATTGCCAGATAGCCACCGGTGCCGAGAATGATGATCTGCAAGAAGAGGCGAAAGAATTTGGTTCCGGCCAGCAGTACGCCCGCACGATCGCTGGCGCGCGCCTGCCAGCCAAGATGCGTCTGGTGCATGCCCAGCCAGATCGAACGCAACGCCCCCAGCATGCCCATCGCCTGCAGCACCTCCACGTTGCGGAACGTGGTGGTCGCCCGCTGCCCGGCCTCGATACTCGCGGTCGACGCTGCCGTCAGATCCTTCCTGGTGAGCAGCTCGTTGGCCAGCGTCAGGCTCCAGATGACCATGCTGCCGACGATGGCGATCCAGCCGAACCACGGATGAAGCAGGAACGCAGCAAGAACGAATACCGGGAACCACGGCGCATCACAGAACGCGATCAGGCCGCCGCCGGTCAGAAACTCCCGCAGCATATCGACGTCGCGCAGCCCCTGTACCAGGTTGCCGCCCGGTTGCCGCAGCATGCCGCGGTGGATGGCGTTGAACGAGGCGCTGGCCGTGCTATGGTCGAGCAGCAGCCCCGCGCGGACCAACACGTGCGACCGCAGCGTCTCCAGCGCCGCATAGACCAGCAGCATCAAAGCCGCGATCACCGTGATGGTGATCAGCGTGCTGTGACTGCGGGTGCTCAGCACGCGGTCATAGATCTGCAGCATGTACAGCGGGGCGACGAACATCAGGATATTGATGAACAGACTGAACACGACCGCGGTCGCAAGCGACGGGCGGATCGCGCGCAACCCGGCCGACAGCGCCAGAGTGGCGGCCGGCTGCGGCCTGCTTAGGGCGCGGCGGTTCTGCGTAAGAAGTCGTATGGTCACCAAACTCGCTCCCGAACTCCTGAAGAGATGATAGCCGTCAGCCCGCGCGGACGCCGGCCAATTGCCGGCGGCGCCTGTCTAGACCAGGGCGTGCGGCAGTTCGGCTGGCAGCCCTACCAGACTGATGGAACTACCATCGACAAAGTCATATGTCACGGCCGTCACCGCCGCCGGCGTGTGATCGACAGCATAGGCGTCGTACGCGATCACCTGGGTGCTTGTCACCAGCACCGCGAGATGCGACCCCACCTCCTTGGTGAAGGCCTGCATATTCGCCAGCACCGCATTCAGATCGGCCAAGCTCAGCTCGGGCGCCAGAGCAGCGGGCGTTTGGGCGGGTGCCGCGGACGCAGTCCCGCCCGCCACGGGTGCGCTGCCCGCATGCACGGCTGCCGAGTCGACCGCAGTCGCAGCCTGGGTACTGCTCTCTGACTCAGCCGCGACCGCGTGTGTCGCGTGCACGCTGTCATGCAGCGGGGCAATGAACGCAGCGGGCAGCGCGTCTTGATAGACGAGCGGCTCATTTCCGCCGAGCACATGCAACACGGTCACCGCCAAGTCCTGCACGGCCGACAGCCCAGCGACATGCATCGGCGGGCCTCCCGCCGTGCCGGGGATTGACTGCTCCAGCGGATACGGCCATGGAGGGGGCGGAGGGTTCGCCACCGCAGCTCCGGAGTCGGTCGATGCAGATCCTGTCCCGGTCAGCGGCGCCGCCTGCAACTGCCAAGCCGCGGCGTCATGCGCGAGCGTCGCATCGCCCAGCGGCAGCGGCGCCAAACTGGGTAAATGGGTTGGCGATGGCGTGAGACTGCCGGTGCCCGCCACGTGCACCACCGGATCCGGCTCCAGCGACAGCGCGAGCAAGGGTGCCGGCGCATGATCCGCCACCGGCAGCTCCGGCGCGGGCGCAGTCACCACAATCGTCGGCACCGACGCCGCATCCAGCGGCGCGGTGGCAAACGCGATAGCCGACAGGATCACCGCATTCTGCTGGAACTCCTGCGATGCGGTATCCAACGCGTGTTCGGGCAGCGCGGCGCTCACCCGCAGCGGCACCTGATCGGCGTCGGCGGAACTGGCCTCGGCCGCCCGCGCGGAGGCCGCTTCCGCGGCGTGGCCTGCCTTCAGCAGGGCAGAGGCGACCAGCACGATCAGCAGCGCGGAAGGATGGAACGCCACGTTGTCGCCGCGCCGCTCCGTCTGCAGCACCGGGTGACGCTCCACCAAGCCGCGCACCAGCGCACAGAAATCATACCCCGTGACATCGCTACCGTACGATGGCGCGCTGATCAGGTACCGGCCGCCGATCCGCGCAAAATGCGCGATGACTTCATCGTCCTCCGCGCGGCAGAAGACGAACCACGGATCACCTTCGTCGGTGATGCCACGGTCCGAGGACACTCGCAGCCCGGCCCGCAGCAGCGCCGACTCGACACGATAGAACTCGGCCACCTCCTGTGCCGACCAGTCGCGCGGGACGGCGCGCCGACGAAATGTAACGACATGCGCGCTCATGGAACTCAGCTCGCCGCATCCATGTCGTCGTGGTTCTCGTCGAACAGAATCTCATGGGTGATCGGGTCGTAAAAGCGCAGGATATCGCGCACGAAGTTGCCAGGCCGCAGCCCAAAGGCACGCGCCCATGCGCGGTAGCGATCCGGCGGAATGCGGCCGTGCCCGGTCTCGAGCTGGGAAATGAACGTGTAGTAGTCCGCGCCGACCCGCTCGGCGAGCTGCCGCTGCGACAGACCCACGCGTTCGCGCTGCTGCTTCAACCATCGGCCGCCATCGCGGCGCAGGTCCTGCACTTCGCTGGCCGTCCGGCGCTGGGGATTTCCGTACATGGGTGCACTCGTTCGCTTCGCCACCTACCTCTGTCCAATATAATCATCATACAGCATTGTCCAAACTAAAATCATCGCCTGAATGCAGCCTCGATGCGATTTCTTGCAAACCGCGGCAGCAGCGTTGCGCCACGCCCAACCACGCATGGTGCCGCAGCAGAGCATGCGGGCCTCGTCATGCGGATGTGGCAAACCGCGTTGGAATCAGCCAGCCGCAATGTGAGAACATCTTGCGGGGTCGCTTTGGGGCGAGCCCGAACGTGGTCTCTCGCAGCAAAAAATTCCCGGATTACGCACCTTCCTCAGCGCCTCGGGTATGGTACAAAGCGAGAACGCAGGGCTCTTTGGTGGAGGAAGGTGATGGCTCGCAATGCGGTATAGCCCGAGGGCGCTGGCGGGCTGGCTGCGTCGGGCGGCGACCTTCCTGCGCAAGATCGGCATCAAGATCGGCTTCGACTGCGAGGGCCGGCCCGGGCGCGGACCGGGACGATCCGCATCACTACCATCCCGAACCACTCCGCGCCGGAATATGCCGGCGCGCGACCGTCCGCCTGCGCTCGGCGCCGCCGCCCAGCCCGACATCCATGCCTATGACCACATCGACCTGCCGCCAATCAACCCAGTCGTCACTCGTATCAACCGCCATCGCGGCGTCTGCCTTTGCTGCCACAAGCGCGTGGCCGCCCCGGCGCCGGAGGGGTTCGAGCCCAGCTCGCCGTTCGGGCCCGGGCTCTGTGCGCTGATCATCCATCTCCACGTCAGCCAGGCGATCGGCTTCGAGCGGCTCGCCCGTCTGCTGGCGGAGGTGTTCGGCCGGACCATCAGTGAGGGCGCGATCGCCAATATCCTGGCCCGCGCCGAGGCGCCGCTACTGGCCGCCGTCGCACCGATCGCCGAGGTCGTGCGCGCCAGCCCCCGGGGTGGCTGCGACGAAACCTCCGCACGGCTCGGCGGCAAGAACTGGTGGCAATGGGTGCTGCTGGGCTCGACCGCAATCTGCCACGTGATCGCCGACACGCGGGCGGCGTCCGTCGTGACCGCGTTCATGGCCGGGGCACGCCCGGAGGTCTGGATTGGCCGCGGTTCGCCTTTCCGATACTGTATCTCACCCTGCTGGTATGGCATCAGGTTCACTAGTGCCTGCCGCGGGTCAGACCACAGACAATCCAGACGCAGGCAACGTTAGCGAGGTCGCCAGCGTGACTGAGGGACACCTCCCGCACGGCCAGGGAAGCTCGCACGACTCGACAGGCAGCGCCGGCCCTGATTTTGAGGTCGACGTCGCTGCCGCGCTCCTTGTCCGCGTCTTGGCGGGTTATGGCGACTGTTGCCTGCAGGAAGACAGTGTTGCGACTACTTTAGCGTTGCAGCGACGGTCAGGACCGCCCGTCGATATTCTGCGCGGCCGATCAGTACTCCAGCCAGGATGAAGAGATATTGCGAGAGAGCGGACATGCAACAAATGCTCGGTATAGCCAAAAAGCTAGAACAAGCCGTGAAACTTCACCGCCAAGGACGGCTTTCCGCTGCACAGCTTCTGTACGAAGAAGTCTTAAGGACCGATGCGCGGCACTTTGTTGCTTTACATTTTCTTGGGCTAATTATGTACACGCAACGTAGGTATGCAGAGGCATATAGGCTCATCGGAAAAGCGCTAAAAAGCGACCCGCGCTCAGCTGCGGCGCATTCCAATCTTGGGATTGTCCTGCAAGAGCTCGGGCGATACGAGGAAGCATTGGCGAGTTACGACAGAGCACTGGCGATCAAACCAGACTTTGCCGACGCGCACAATAATCGTGGCTTGGCCTTACGGGTGCTCAAGCGAGTTGAGGAAGCATTGGCGAGCTACGATAGGGCACTGGCGATCAGACCTGACTACGCTGAGGCACTGAACAACCGCGGCAATGTCTTGCTGGTGCTCAAGCGGGTTGAGGAGGCATTGGCAAGCTACGACAGGGCGCTGGCGATCAGACCTGACTTTGCCGAGGCGCTGAACGGCCGCGGCAATGTCTTACTGGCGCTCAAGCGGGTTGAGGAGGCATTGGCGAGCTACGACAGGGCACTGGCGATCAGACCTGACTATGCCGAGGCGCTCAACAACCGCGGCAATGCCTTGCTGCAACTCAAGCGGGTTGAGGAGGCATTGGCGAGCTACGACAGGGCACTGGCGATCAGACCTGATTTTGCCGAGGCGCTGAACAGCCGCGTCTGGGCGTTGGGGGCACTTGGTCGCATCTCAGACGCGGGCCGACAGCTGGAGCGAGCGATCGCGCTCCATCCCAAAAGGCCCGACTTATATCGGACCCTGACCCGCTTTAAGCAGCTTACGAGCGATGACCCACAAGTGCGGGCGATGACAGCACTTGTACGGGAGGTCGACTCTTTCTCCACGCAAGACCAGATAGATCTGCATTACGCGCTTGGTAAGGTGTTAGCGGATATCGGTTTGTACGAGGAATCCTTCGATCACCTGCAGACCGGTGCTGCGCTTAAGCGCCAGCAGATTACTTACGATGAGGCTTCAGAATTAGCGCGATTTGAGCAAATCGAGGCAGTGTTTACCCCTAGCTTCATGCGGGGTAAAGAAGGACGCGGCTATGCTTCCATGGTTCCTGTGTTCATTGTTGGTATGCCACGTTCAGGCTCCACGCTCGTGGAGCAGGTCTTAGCGAGCCATCCAGGGGTCTTCGGAGCCGGAGAGCTGAACGACTTTGTGCGAATCATGCAGCAATTCCCTAGCTCACAGGATAACACGATGGCCTTTCCTCAGTCGGTGACCTTAATGACAGACCAAGACCTGTATCAGCTTGGCAGCGATTACGTCGCCTTCCTCCGAACGAAATCCTCAGACGCGCTAAAAATCACCGACAAGCAGCTAGCCAATTTTTCCCTGGCGGGCCTCATACATATGGCGTTGCCGAATGCCCGCATCATTCATACGGTCCGCGATCCCGCCGACACGTGTTGGTCCTGCTTCTCAACGCTGTTCACGCGCGGGCAGTCATACTCGTATGATTTCGGAGAGCTGGGTCGTTACTACCGGGCCTATCAGTCACTGATGGAGCACTGGCGGAACGTGCTCCCGGAAGGCATCATCCTCGACGTGCAATACGAGAAAGTGGTTGCAGATTTCGAGGGCCAGACTCGCGGAATTCTAGCGCACTGTGGTCTAGAATGGGATGATGCGTGCGCCAGGTTCTACGCGACACGACGGTCTGTGCAGACGGCGAGTCTGACCCAAGTACGACAGCCGATTTACGGTACGTCGGTTGGACGGTGGCGGCAATATGCGACTCAATTGCGTCCCCTGCTAGAGACGCTCAAGTACCTTGAAGGTGGAAAGCTGGACAGCGAGGAGCGGTGTATGCCAGACCAACGAGCGCTCAGCGCCAGTGACGGTCGGCAGCCAGGCTTGACGTGATGGTCCGCCAAGGACCGAATGCGGCTGTTGCAGCATGTGGACTGGCAACGGAACACCCTGCTGGTGCCCATCTCGAAGTCGGGGCCGACCGAGAATGATCGTGCTGAATGCCGGTGCCATCAAGCTCTTGCAATCGGTCCCGTGCGACTCCGAACACATCTTCCCATCGCCGGTCATCCGTTCGCATCCTTGTTTTACCCCTGGGATTGCATCCGCCACCCCGCAGGACTCACCGACGTCCGGCTCCATGACCTGCGCCATTCCTTCGCGAGTTTCCTGGTGAACCAGGGCGTATCGCTCTATCTGGCCCAGGGTCTCCTCGGGCACACCCAGGTCCACACATGACCCAGCGTTATGCCCACTTGGCTCCTCAGACCCTGCTTGACGCTGCCGAGGTGGCGGCAGCCGTGATCCAGCGAGGGGCTTCCCATGCTGGCTCCAACGTGATCTCTGGACATGCTCCCGACTGGCTCCCAACGGCCTGAATCCGGTCCACCTACGCCATACCTACGCAGCCGAACCGCCCGAGACCGAGCCTGAGATGCCGCGCCAGCGAAGAAAACCCCGCTTCCGCAATTGGTTGCCCTGATATCGATGGGTCGTAACGACCTACGCCATACCCCTGCGCTGTCCCGAAGTGGCTCCCTGGGGCATTGCCAGGTGTTGCTTCGCTCATAGTGGTTGCCCCCCCGCGTTCCCGGGCGGCGGGCTCGATGCCGGTGCCGCCTTGACGGTAATCGTCACGTCGTAGGTGTTGACTTCGCCGTTTTCATCCGTCACCTCGTAGTTGACGTGGTCGGGCCCCGAGTAGCCGACCCGAGCCAGGTAGAACACCACTTGAGCCGGGGTCTTCACTGCCGGGCACCCTGCAACCTTGTCGGTCGTGAGCACGCCTTTGCGCACCGTCAGCATGCCCGATTTCGGGGGCTCGATGACGCGAATCGTCGGCAGCGGTGCCGGCGTGCAGTTCTTGTGCGCGGAAGCGTGATAGCTCAGTTGCACCGGCTTGCCCGATGTCGCCTCGACGCTCATGTAGTTGGTGGCCTGGCCGAACGCGACGGTCGCAACCAAGCTGACGGCCGCACATGAGACAAGACGAGTGCACAGGTGCGAGAGGGTCATGGTCACCTTGGACCTGGAAGCCTCAGGCGTGCCCGGCCGGCGCGTGCTGTTGCGGCCTGCTCATGCAGACGCTTTTCAAGCTCCTGGGTGGCCTCCACCAGCGCCTGCAACACGGGCCTAGCCTGGTCTCCCGGGATGAGCGGGGTGCCCGAGATCCGTTCCTCGCCATTTGGACCAGCCTCGATGCCGTCGATACGCAGGACACCGTTCTGAAACGCGCCCGTCCTGACGCCGTCGATGAGGATTACGGACATTGAGCCTCTCTCCTCTACCAAAATAGAACAATGGCGCTCTTCAACTCCTCAGCCAAAGCCATTCACCTCTTTAGCCTTTGACCTTCTCGGCGCGCCGGCACCGCTCCCTGACCGATCGGCACCAAAGGAAACGGCGGGGAACCGAAGCCCCCCGCCGCTGGTCTGTTGGGCGGAACCCCCGAATGGCTTCGGGGACTCCATGTCGCAGTGGTTAGCCGATGAACCACAAGTTGTGCGTGTTGTTGACGAGGTTGCTCAGCCCAAGCGTTGTCGTGATGTGGACCAAGTCGTGCGCAGTGATGTGCAGATATTGGGTGTCGGTTATAGCGGAGCTGGTGGTGTTGGTCATATTGACGTCGGCAATGTTGATACTGGTACCCGTCGTGTAGGAAAC
>Ga0209415_10008514_pt1 | contig 17784 bp, 15 predicted proteins | sample PeaSoiSIISIP2007_FD_187696 | JGI IMG/M metagenome (GOLD analysis project Ga0209415, IMG submission 187696) | Peat soil microbial communities from Weissenstadt, Germany - SII-SIP-2007 (SPAdes) (version 2) | ecosystem: Environmental > Terrestrial > Soil > Wetlands > Peat | place: Germany... | reverse complement strand
GAACAAAGGAGAGTTGACGTGCCATTTTATTACGCGGTTTCCTCGCAACAGAATACCAACGCCACGGCGAACACGGATACGCTGCTGGCGGATTTGAAGACGGCCAGCGCCAACGCAGGATTGCGGGCGTATGTGCAGAAGCTGCAGGCAGGTTCGTACGCAACGCCCGCCGACAACGCGATTCGCCTGCGCTTGCACCGACTGACATCGCTAGGGACGTATGCATCGGGAACGGCGGTGACAGCGGCGCCTTTGGTGCCCGATGCACCGGCAGCAGCCTCGCTGGCGTCGACGCTGCCATCGCTGGGGACCGGAGTGCTGAATGCGGTGCCGGCGATCCAGTTGGCGTTCAATCAGCGCGGAACGGGATTGTGGGCGGCGTTCACCGTGGACGAGGCCATCGGGATCTCCGGCGCGAACAACGCCGTCAACGGGTTGGTGGTGCTGGATAGCCAGGCGACGGGGACATCGGTGCCGGTGAACTTCAAGATCATTTTCAGCGAGTAGCGCGTGGCGACAACAACATGGGTGGCGGGGCTGTACAACGAAGTGAGTGTGCAGCCCGCGCCGGCAAACCGGCAAGTGCTGGGGTGCCTGCTGGATTTGGAGGAGCGGAGAATGCTGCTCCCACCGCTGCCTGCGGAAGCGGAATTCTTCTACGACGAGTTGGGTGGGTACAAGGCCACCGAATTTCGCGCGGGATTGCAAGCCAACGCGGAGTTCGATGCACGGTGGATCCTGTTGGGGCGCCCCCCCACGGCGTTTGATGAAGTGGAGTGGCAACGGTTTGCGGGGACGCGGTTCTCGCAAGCGACGAGCGAGGCGGAGACCGGGTTGACGCCGATCGTGCCTGGGCGGGCCTGGGACGAAACCGATTGGCAGCGAGCATTTGGGTGGTTCGCGGCGTTTCCTGTGGAGGATGAGCAACCGCAGAGGCTGCCGTTCACGCCGCCGCCGGTGCCGAATCTGGGCTGGGACGATATTGAGTGGAATCATGATTTTGGCGCGCGGGGATTGGCGATGTTGGTGGCGATGGACGATTTTGTAAACGCGCCGGCTGGCGGAGGAACTGGCGGTGTTGCGCCAAGGGGAAGAGCGGCGAGGTTGGGGTTGGGGATGCCAGCGTTCCGCTAGCAGAAGCTGCGCGAACTGCGGCGCGTGATTGCAATGAAAAAGTGCAAGGCATTTTATGCGATCGCGGGGTCGCGAACGGCTTGGATTCCTTGTATGCGAAGGGCGGAGACGGGATCCGGATATTGCCGGCGGCATGGAGACGCGATTTTTGGAGCGATGCTGGGGGCGATCGTGTACGAGAAGGCGGTGGATGAGGAAGTGCACGTGGAGGCGGAGAAGTGGCCGCGAAGAGAAGATAAAGATAACGCGGAGCCGCCCCGGCCAGATCGGAGTAAACGCCGACGCTAAGGGCACAAATTTCACAGAGAAGAGTTAAGCGAAGAGAGTCTGTGACGTTAGAGCGTAAGAACCCACCCTTCCCGCCGGAGGCGGGCGAAGGATGGGGCACCCTCAAGTACTTCGTTGGGAGACGTATCCGGGGGGAACCCAAGACACGGGCACAGACTCCGTGCCTGGGGCACCCGGCACGCGGCTTGGATTGACGAACAGGCAAAACAGTGATGGGAAGTAGCAGACAGGTTGCCCCGATCCCTCCACTACGCGGCCCGACGCGCTGGAATGCAGCGCGGAAGAAGAATCGGGCCGCTTCGGTCGGGATGACAAATGGAAGAGGCGGAGGAAGTGATGGGGCAACCACAGACGATCACGATGAGGGCTTTCCGGGGTACGGATACGTTCTCCGGAAGTGTGCGCGTCGAAGGGGGATCCCGGACGCGCAGGGGAGTGCGTCGGCAGAATCGCCGGGCGAGTTGCAACTTGCTGACAGAGCTGGCGGGGTCAGACGCCGGACGTGGCTTGACCGCTGGCGGGAGTGCGCATACCTCCGCCGCACACGCTGCGGACCACAAGACGGACGCTGACCCGGCTAAGACGAAGGCGAAAGAGGCCAGGCGCACTCCCGACAAAAAGAAAAAGAGGAAGAGCAAGGCGAAGACGGAGAACGTCGGCGGAAACGGTCCAGTGGAAAGTTTATGGGATGAGCGAGCCGAACTGGACGGAGGAGTACCACTCCCGGAAGACGGAGTGGGGTTTGTGGATGCGGTGAACGTCAACATCGACCTGATCCGGCTGACGGAAATCTTATTGCGGGGAACGGACGAGAAGTCGTCGAAGAGTTTGTTGGAGCGGCTGCTGGAGATGAGATACGGGAAGAATGCTCGCGCGGTGGCGGCAGAGACAGGTCTGTTGACCGATTGCGCGCCGCGAGCGATACGGGACTAAGGAGAAAGAAATGACGACTGCAAAAGTGGTGTTCATCGGGGAAGTGGCACAGATTGCGGGAGTGGCTGCGGTGGTGTTGGGAGTGGTGTTGAGCCTGCATCATTGGGGAGCTGCAGCTTCATTGGTCGGCGGGATTGGCGCGTTTTTCGTGGGGAAGAAACTGCGCGGAGCGTGAGCGTTTGCGCGGACCTTCGACTTGAAGAGAGTTCCGGGAGCGACCCAAGAGGCCGATCGGGAGATCGGCGTTCCCGGGGAACCCAAGAGCACAGCCCCTTCGAGGCTCAGGACAAGCAGGAGTGACTGTGCCACAGGACGACGCACACGAATGCGGATAAGTGGGGAACTGGCGCAAAGGCGGAATGAAGAGGCGAACACGGGAAGATAGTCGCAAGGCGGTGCATATATCGGGCTGCCTGAGAGCGGGGCGGCACAAGAAAAGTATTCAGCGCGAATCGGAGAAATCCTACGAAGCGTTCCCGCGGCAGCAGGAGTTCCACGACTCGACGGCGAAATACCGACTATTCGGCGGTGCGGCGGGGCCAGGAAAGACAAGGGCGCTGCTCGAGGAAGCGATCCGTCTAGCGAAAAAGTATCCAGGAAGCGATTCACTTCTCTTGAGGAGGACGTATCCGGAACTGGAGAGTTCGCTCATCGCGCAGTTCCGACGGGATGTGCCGCGCCGCAAGTACCGCAGCTACAACGAAGCAAAACATCTAGTGACCCTAACCAACGGTTCGACGATACGGTTCGGATACTGCCGGGATGAGAATGATGTTTACCAGTACCAGGGCGCGGAGTTTCTGTTCATCGGGATCGATGAGCTGACGCATTTCACGCTGAAGCAGTGGCAATTTCTGACCTCGCGGAACAGGTGCCCGATTCCGGGAACGTTTCCCTGCATGGCGGGGGCGACGAACCCGGGGAACATTGGGCACGCGTGGGTGAAGGCGCTGTGGGTCGACAAGCAACCGCCGACGGGATTCGAGAGGCCGGAGCAGTACGATCCGCAGGATTACGACTTCATACGCGCACGGATGGAAGACAATCCGATTTATGCGAACGACCTGAATTACCGGAAGACGCTGGAGGCGCTGCCGGAACAATTGCGGAAAGCGTTTCTGGACGGGGACTGGGACGTTTTCGCGGGGCAGTACTTCGACTTGTTTGAAATTGGGCGACACACGGCGCGGCCCGAAGAGCTCGGCATGCAGTCGTGGTGGCCGCGGTGGATTTCGATTGACTGGGGATTCCAGCATCCGAGCGCGGTGTATTGGCATTGCGCGATGCCGAGAGCAGCGACCAGTTACCAGCGACCAGCGACCAGTGAAGAAAAAAGCAGATCCCTCGCTTCGCTCGGGATGACAAACGGGGGGCGGCGGGATGACGGTTTTGAGGCAGGCGCACAAGCAGACGTAGTGCGGGAGGGCGCGACCGGAAGGATTGTGACGTACCGGGAGTTTGTGCAGAACGGATTGTCGCCGCGGATGCTGGGGCAGGCGATTGCCGAGCGTTGTAAGGACGAGAAGATCCAGGAGATTTACCTTTCGCCGGATGCCTTTGCGCACCGCACCAGCGAGGCTTCGATTGCGGAGCAACTGGGAGAAGTGCTGGCGGCGAATGGATTGCCGCGGCCTTCCCAGGCGGATGACGACCGGATTGGCGGATGGCAATTGATGTATCAACTGCTGGAGCAGGACGCCTGGGTGATCACGGAGAATTGCGGGAAGTTGATCGAGTGCTTGCCGCAACTGGTACGGGACAACCGGCGGGTCGAGGATGTGCGCAAGGTGGAAGGCGACGATCCGGCCGATGCGGCGCGGTATGGAATGGTTCCCGGCGCAAGATACGCCGGTGTTGGGGCAACCGCCAGAGGCGGACCCGGGGCGGGGCAGGCTCCGCCCCTTTATTCTCAAGTGCGATTCATTCCAGGAATGCCGCTGGGCGAACAGATCGCGCGGCAGGTGACGGCGGAAGATGCGACTTCGCGGGCGATTCAGTTTCAGAGGTTGGAGGCGGAAGCGCGGAAGCAGTTTGGGCCGCAGCGGTTGCCGCGGCGGCGGTGGAATTGGTGAAAGCGAGAGGGAAGCGCGAAGGGTGGGGCGATGTGGGAGTTCGTGAAAAGATTCTTTAAGACGAGATACGTGGGGATGCTGGAGGAGGAAGTGGCGCGACTGCGGGGAGAGAACCGGGCGCTGCTGAATTCGCTGCTGGGGACGGCGGGATTTCCGCCGGTGGAGTTTGCGGAGCCGGTGAAGCCGGTGGAGTTGCCGAGATTGCGGAAGAGGTCGTGGCAACAGATGCAGAGGAAGAATGAATTGGACGCGATGAAGGGGTGATGAGCGAAGTTGGCAGTATTCAGTTATAAGTTTTCAGTTTCGGAGAAGAAAAACCCAAGACCCAGGCACACACTCCGTGCCTGGGGCACCCGGCAGATGAAGAGGGAACAGGACGCAATGAAGGGGTGACGGGGCGGGGATAGCGAAGATTCAAAGCGAAGAACTAACGCAGAGGACACAGAGAGCGCAGAGTTCGCAGAGAAGAAAACCCAAGAGCACAGACAAGAGTGTCTGTGCCACGGGCACAGAGAAGAAATCATGAGAGACGGCATGGACAACGCGATGACAGATTGGGAAGCGGGAATGACGGCGCCGGCGGATGGGAATGCGGGGGCGGGTGACGCTGGGGCGAGGTTCGGAGGGATTCCTCGCCCCGACGAAGCGTACGGGGCGCAAAACCCGCGCTTCGCGGACTCCGTTCGGAATGACGGGTTGCAGAGTCGGGTGAGCCAGGGAATGGACCTTGGGCCAAACTTTGAGCAGTTGGAGGAAGAGCGGCCGGAACTGGTGAACGCGCTGCGGGAGTTGGTGCGGCAATACCGGCAAGAGGGCGTGACGGCGCGGCGACACGAGATTCGGCGGATCCGCCAGGCGCGGCTTTTCTGGCAAGGGTTGCAGTATGCGTGGTGGAACCCGAATGACATGAACTGGCACTTGCCGTTTGAGCAGAAGTTCAATGACGACCGCGCGCTGGAAGAGATGCCGCGGTACCAGTTTGTGACGAATTTTTATCAGGGGTTTGGACTGTCGTTTGTGGCGGTACTTTCACAGGATGTGCCGAGCGTGCGGTTTTATCCGCAATCGGCGCAATCGCTGGTGGATATTGCCGCGGCGCGCGCGGCGAGCGACGTGGCGGAACTGGTCGAGCGAAATAATCATGTGGAGCATTTGCTGACGTCGATCGGGTATTTTCTGTGGACGGATGGGAAGCTGGGCGCGTACGTGCGGTACGTGAAGGATGGGCAGCGGTTCGGGTTTCGGGAAGAAGAGATTTTGGCGGCGGTGGAGATTCCGTTGGGGGAGGATGTGTGGGTTTGCCCGGAGTGCGGGAAGGAGACTCCGTTCGGGGGAGAAAAGGACGGTGACCCGCGACCGGCGACCGGCGACCAGGAAGCCACGCAAGACGCGGAGAGCTTGCCCCGATCCCTCCACTCCGAGCCGCCAAAGGCGCGGCTCTCCGGTCGGGATGACAATTATGGGCTTGGCGAGGATGACGGACGGTTGAGTGCTGAGGCTGGGGAAGGCCGCACCCCTGAAGGGGTGAGCTATACGTGCCCGGGGTGTGGGGCGGAGTTGGGCGAGAAGGATCTGAAGAGGGCGGAGCGGGTGACGGTGCCACGGGTGGTGGAGACGCGGCGCGTGGCGAATGGCCAGGAAGTGATTTCGATTGCCGGCGGGCTGGAGCTGAATACGCCGGTTTGGGCGAATGAAATGCACGAGTATCCGTACCTGCAATGGCAGGCGGAAGTGCATCGCGCGAAATTGAAGGCGGCGTATCCGCTGGCGGCGGGAAAAATCGAGGCAGCGCCATCGCAGGGACCGGAAGATGTGTACGCGCGCGTGTCGCGGTTGAGCGTGGAGCAGGGGTTGCCGTCGATTCATCCTGGCGACGCGCTGATGAACCTGATCACGTTTGACCGGACGTGGCTGCGGCCGTGGGCGTTTTACGGGATTGAGAATGAAGAGGTGCGGAACGAACTGCTGGCGCTTTTCCCGGATGGCTGCTACGTGGGCTTTGCGGGCGATGTGTACTGCGAGGCGCGCAACGAAAGTATGGACGATCACTGGCGGGTGCTGCACGCGCTGCCAGGGGACGGGCAGAACCGGCCGAGCGTGGGCGATTCGCTGGTGCAGGTGCAGGAACGCTACAACACGTTGAGCAACATGCAGGCGGAGACGTATGAGTACGGCATTCCGCCGATCTACGCCGATCCGCAGGTGTTGGACTTTGACGCTTTGGCGAACCAAGTGGCGGAGCCGGCGGCGCACTTTCCGGCACGCGCGCGCCCAGGCCAGCCTTTGGCGGCGGGATTCTTCCAGCCTGCGGCGGCGCAGGTGCCTCCGGACATGATTCGCCACCAGCAGGATTTGATTGGGCCGGTGTCGCAATTCTTGACGGGGTTGTTTCCCGCGGTGTTCGGCGGAAACATGGAGGACGTGAAGACGGCGAGCGGCTATGCGATGGCGCGCGACCAGGCGATGGGGCGATTGGGATTGGTGTGGCGGCGGCTGAAACAGTTTTATGGCGAAGTGATGCTGCTGGGAGTGGACTGCTTCCGGAAGAACCGGCCCGAAGACGTGGATGTGCCGCTGCTGGGTCCGGATGGGACGCTGGACGCGCGGATGATTCGCGTGGGCGACTTGAAAGGGAATATCTGCGTGCATCCGGAGGCGGATGAAACGTTTCCGCGGCTGAAGTCGCAGCAGCGCGGCGTGCTGCAGCAGTTGTTTGGGCTGAAAGATCCGTTGATTCAAGAGGCGCTGGCGGAGCCGGCAAATCTTGGCTACATCAAGAATGTGCTGGGGTTGACGGAGCTGGTGATTCCGGGGGAGGACTCGCGGAATAAGCAGTTGCGAGAGATCCAGGTGTTGCTGGGAAGCGCGCCGATTGTGGTGGGAATTGGCGATCAGCGATCAGCGACCAGCGACCAGGAGGCAGGGCCAGCTAGCGTTGTGTTGCCTTCGGTGGCCGTGGATGTGTTGCTGGATGATCATGCGGTGGAGTTCGAGGAGTGCAAGCGCTGGGCGAATTCAGAGGCCGGGCAATCGGCGAAAATGACGAATCCCGCAGGCTTCGCGAATGTGCGGGCGCACGCGGAAGCGCATTTGCGTGCGATGCAGACGCAAGCCGTATCGAAGGCCTAAGAAGAATTTGGCGTAGCAAGGTGACCGCAATAAGCGCCAGTTGGATGTGATCTTGCCGAGACGGGGCGCAGCAGTGCTGCGCCCCTACATCGGACGTGGGAGCGAGCACGGAGAGTGGGATGGAAACGATTGCGACACAAAGCAGCGCGCAAGGCGCGGGGCGGGAAGTGTTTGCGCTGACGGATGAGCAGATCCTGGAAATAGAGCCGGAGGGAGAAGTGGCCCCTCGAGGCTCAGGGCAAGTGAGTGGCTCGTCGCTGACGGACGAGCAACTACTGGAAGATGCCGGAACGAGCGTGGAACGTGGCGCGGGGGAAGGCGTTGCGGACGGCAAGACTGCGACTGGGGACTCGACGCGGCAAGGAATTGCGGAACCAGGGAAAGCGAGTGCGATGCCGGCACAGACCCTTCAAGGATCAGGGCAAGCAGGAGTGTCTGTGCCACAGGCGCCGCCGCAATGGCTGGCGGAGAGGATGCGCGATCCCTGGCATGGGGAAGAGGCGAAGGAGTTGTGGGAAGGCGCGGTGCAGGCGAGGCAGGAGGCGGCGGCTTATCGCGAGGCGATTGCGACGCCTGCCGAGGCGCGGGCGCTGAAGGAGCTTTATCCCGGCGGAGTGAACGAGGCGAAATCGGCGGCGGAACGCGCGCGGCAGTTGGAGGAGTTTGATGGAGCGTATTTCGGCGCGGCGGGGAAGCCGGCGGAGGCGTTGAGCGCAGCGCGGTTGCAATTGGCGCAGAGATTGATGGAGCAGGATCCCGGCGCGTTTCGAGAGATGGTGGCGGCGGGGATGAGGTTGCTGGAGGAAAGAGGGAAAGGCAGTGACCAGCGACCAGCGACCGGCGACCAGGAAGTCAAAAGCAGGTCCCTCAGGCCTGAAGGCCTGAGCTACAGCGCTCGGGATGACAACTCACAGTTAACACGGGAGAGCGCGGGCGGGAGAGTTGCGCAGCGGAACGAGGTCATTGCGCCGGAAGTGGCAGCGGCTTATGTGGGATTTGAGAAGGCGACGAATGCGGACTTGGAGAAGAGCGTGGGCGGGGCGATTGCGCGAGCAATGGAACAGGCACTGCCCAATTTGAGGAGCCTGGATCGAGCGGGGCGAGATGCGGCTTCGCAGGGAACACCTTTGCAGGAACGATTGGGCGCGGCGGTGCGCGAGGATGTGGAAGCGGCTCTAAAGAGCGACGCGCAACTGGGCGAGCAGGTGGCAAAGATTTTGGGGGCGCGGCGGTTTGACGATGCCACGAGGGCTCAGGTGGTGCGAGTGATTGATGCGCGGGCACAGCAGTTGGTGCCGGGAGCGGTGAAGCGGGTGGTGGGGAGTTGGACTGCGGCGACGCTCGGCACAAGAGGGAAGAGCCGAGCGGCGGAAGAGGGGATTGGTGATTCGCGGGCGGGGAGAGAAACCGCTGCGAAGCCCACGCCGCAGACTGGGAAGAACGGGCAGAGTTCCGGACGGACCGAGAGATCGGAACCACGCGCTTCTGTGAGAACGGCGAATCGAGGGCGGGTGGATTACGGAAAGTTGAGCGACGAACAGATTTTGGAACTGTAGAAAGAGTCCAACGCAAAAGGAACAGAGGGCCTCAGAGAAAGTGGAGATGGCCAAGAGCTTCCTCGGGGGCTGAAGCCCCATGCGCAAGGTTCCTAATGTCGGACCTGAAGGTCCGACCCCCTAAAGAAGAACCTGAACGAAAAACCGGAGAGAAGAGAGATTTTGGCGTTCGATCGTAAGAACCCACCCTGCGCGAACGGCGCGAAGGATGGGGCACCCTCAAGTTCAGGGGTAGAGCGGCGTTAGAAGGAAAACCCGAGAGGGATTCATCGCACGAGGGGCGTGCGATGGAAAACCATACCTCACTTCGCGGACTGCGTTCGGAATGACGGGGAACGATACGGGTTGCCGGGATGTGGTCGAGCAATACTCGACCCCTGCATTTGCAGTGCATTACAAAACAGTTTTGGCGCCTTCTCGCAAGACGCCTGCCTGCCCTTCTGAAGCGGGGCAGCACATCTAAGGAGAAACAACAATGCCAGCACAGCAAAACGCGAATGTCATCGCGTTGCAGCTCGAGAAGGTGCGCGACAAGGTACCTTTGCTGTATGAGCGCGACGACATTCTTTTGACGATGATCCAGCAGCGCGGGGACGTGGAGAAGATTTCTTCACGAAACCTGCGCCTGCCGTTGCAGGTCAATCCCGGTGGGAAGGCCGGGTCGTACAACGCGGACGGAGGCGACCTGGGCCGCGGCTCGGGAACCGCCTACGACGTCGCGCAGGTGTCGCCGATTTTCTTCCGCTTCGCGATTGAAATCACGAAGCTGGTGGAATACGCGACGACGGGAAGGGAACGGGCGATTGAAAACGCGGCCAAGCGTGAAGTGGCCAACGGAATGAAGCAGTTTCGCTCGTTCCTGGACAAGCTGATCCAGACGGCGGGGAACGGGGTTCTGGGAACGATCAGTTCCGTTGCCAGCAACGTGTTGACAATGAGCGTGCCGAATGGCGCGGCATTGGTGTACGCAGGTCAGACGATTCAGGTGTACGACACGACGTTAACGACGAACCGCGGCACATGCAACGTGGTGGCGGCCGATCCCATCAGCCCGACGCAAACCATCACGGTGGACGCCGCTCCCAGCGGTACTGTGGCGACGGACGTGATCGTGCATGACGGGTTGAGCGGCGCTTCGCCGGTGTCGTTGTTCGGGATCAAGTATCACCAGAACAACGCGACGACGGGCACGTGGCTCAACTTGAACCGCGCGACCTATCCGGTGCAACTGGCGACGCCGCGCGTGAACGCGGGTAACGCGGCACTGACGCCGGCCAACGTGCGGCTGGCGATCAACAAGGTGCGCAAGGCGTTGGGCATCAACCACCTGAGCAAGCTGATCGCGTACATGGCGGTCGAGCAGGAGCATGCCTGGGAAAATCTGGGCATCACGGTGAGTTCCATCATCAAGGAAGGCGGCAGCGGAAACGGAAACGACCTGGATCTGCTGTTCACCGGCAGGAAGACTATGAGCGGGATTCCGATCAAGTCCAGCGTAAACGCGGACCAAACGCGCGTGGATTTCCTGGATTTGGCGCACTGGGGCCGCGCCGTGTTGAAGGACATTGATTTCTACGAGGTCAATGGCAACACGGTGTTTCCGATTTACGGGGCCAGCGGCGGACTTGCAGCGAGCTATATTTTTTATTTTGATCTGGCCATGCAGATCTGGAACGACAGCCCTCGCTCTGGAGCTTACATTGACACCCTTGCGAGACCGTCGGGTTACTAGCGTCTGAGCTCCTTCCTTAGGCGCTTCAGATATTCCTGGGCGGTAAGGAAGTTCTTTCGTTGATTGCATGGGAGACACGCTGGGACGATGTTCGCGATCCAGTTTGTGCCTCCCCTGCTCAACGGGAGCACATGATCAGCCGAAGCCGATTTGCGTGTCAGCTTTCGATTGCAATATGCGCAACGATAGCGATACTGGGCTAAGAGCCGTAGCCATTCCTGTTGCGTATATTTTCCTGGCGCGCCCTTACGCTTGGCGACAGCAGCGTGATGTTCGACACGCCTTTTTTGCCAGTTCTTCCAGTAGTATCTTCGTGCCGCTTTGCGCAGTTTGTTGAGATTGCGGCGGCGATAATCCCGGCGCTTCGCGTTGTACGCATCGCCAAGGAGTTTGCGTTTGGCGCGCAGGATTGGATTTGTTCGTTCGCGGTTTCTTCGGCGCCATTTTCGCTGGTAGGCATTCCACTTCTTCAGATGTCTTACTCTCCATTTATACGTGGCGGCTTTTTGCTTTTCCGGGTGGCGGGCGCGCCAGCGGCGGCAGGCGGCCCTGAGTTTCGGACGATTCTTGCGTGCCCATCTTTGTTGGGGCGTCTGTTTCTTCTTGTTCAAGAGCGATATATAACATGATCGAGTTCGTTCGAGAAATACATGAGACGCCGGGAGAGGTGGCGCGGCGATTAGAAATGGCGGGCGGGCGGAATCGGTTTGGCGAGGCCAATTATCGCGTGATTTGGGGCTGGAACAGGTTGGCGTGGATTGGCGGGAAGTTTGAGGACCGCGACACACACGGGGATCTGGTGCGGGAAGTGGTGGAATTGCGACTGGAGCCGAAGTATCCGCAGGTGAACCGTTGGCACGTGGAACGCTGGGTGCCTCCGGAAACGTATGGACCGCCGCGGGAGTGGTACGCGAAGACGGTGGACACTGCGAATGGAGTGAGTGTGCCCGCGCTTGGCCCGTATCCAGAGCGGGGCGAATACGAGCATTGTTTTACGCTGCAAGGTCCGAAGGGCGAGTTTGTGCAGTTGACACCGACGCTTGTGGAGCACGTGGCGCGGGCGATCGAGTGGGCGAGGCGTTTCCCGAAGGCGAAGCAGCGCGGGATGTTGTACGAGAGAGCGGCGCGGGAAGAGCGGGAATACGAGGAGTGGGCGTACACGTTGATGGACGATGCGGCGCCGGCGCTGCACGGGGCGCCGTTTGTGACCGTGGCGTAGGTTTCAGGCCTGAGGCTGAAGATATCAGTTTTCGGCGATCAGATGTCAGCGATCAGAGATCAGGAAGCGAAGAGAAAGACGGCCGTCTGAGAAGGACGGGCCCTGCACATAAGAGACGCAGACAGGAAATTCTGTGGATTGCTACGGGTGTGTCTATGACGCGATTTCAGATTTGGCTCAGGGGAATTGTCGCGGCGGGAATCAGCGGAGCTGCGGGCGGCGTACTGACCGGGCTGGCGGCGGTGGGCATCGATCCAGCACATTTTAATTTGCAGGCGGGGATGGGAGCGACAGTCAGGATTGGAGCGGCTGCGGCGTTGATCAACGCGGTGATCGGCGTGGCGGCGTATCTGCAGAAGTCGCCGTTGCCGGAAGAGTAGTGAGGCACGGGTTGCGCTGGCAGTAGGCGGATATCAGCGATCAGATATCAGTTATCAAGAAGCGAAGAGCAAGCAATCCGCGGCGCTAGAACGTAAGAGCCCACCCTTCGCCAAAAACGCGAAGGATGGGGCACCCTCAAGATCATGAGTAAGGTGGCGCAAGAGGGAAAAACAAAGAAGACCGAGTTGAGCGGGAGGAAATCCCGTAGAGGAACAAAACTATGCCAGTAGTGGGATCGAGTGCGTATAACACGGCGGGACAGATAACGTCGCTGGTGAGGTCGCTGCTGAATGATGCACAGGGGAACCTGTTCACGGATACCTTGCTCCTGCCATATCTGAATTCGGCTTATCGCAAGGTGCAGCGAGCGATTGGGAATGCCGGCGGCGGTGGATTCATTCAAGATGATGCGTTGCTGGTGGTGGCCGCAGTGACGGGACAGGATGCGTCGCTGCAGGTGTCGATCAGCGATGCCAGCGCGCCGCCGAATCAACTGCCGACGGACCTGCTGGTGCCGCTGAAGTTGTGGGAGAGACCCAACGGTTCAGCACAAGAATTTGACGAGATGGTGGACCTGACCACACACGGCGGGCTGCCTTCGCGCGTGCAGGACGTCACGCTGAGCGTGTGGGAATGGCGCGCCGACGGGTTGTGGTTCATCGGGGCGACGCAGGACACGCAGATCCGGCTGCGCTACTTGAAAGCGTATCCCGATTTCACGGATGCGACTTCACCGGTACTGGTGCGCAATGCCCAGGAAGCGCTGGCGTATGCCACGGCGGCGCTGGCGGGATGGGCGAGGGGCAGCCCGCTGGCGGAGAAGTGGGACGATGCCGCGAGCGACGCGATCGAGGACTTGGTCGTGGCGGCAGTGCGCCGAGAGCAGCAGAGCAGCCGGAGGCGGCGGCCGTTTTCGGCGAGGAGCGGGTATACGCCGTTTTGAGGCAGTTTTCAGTTCGCAGTTTTAAGTTTTAAGTAAAGAGTTTTCAGCAAGAGGCTTTTGAGCCAGGAGAGGGGTGAGGGGATGGCGATTACGATTTCTTTGGGTCCGTTGAATGTGGACTCGAGTGCGAGCAATTTTGTGTACGCGGTGGCGACACTGGCATTCACGGGAAATTATCCCACGGGCGGAGACACGCTGGACTTCACGCAAGTGGCGGACAAGCTGCCGTCGGACACGATCGTGCAGGTGTTTGCTGAGAGCCAGAACGGCAACAGCGGGTATTACATTCCGGTGCAGGGCACGGCGTTGAATAACTGGAAGTTGAAAGCGTTCGTTGGAGGCGGGACAGAGATCACGGCGGGAGCGTATCCGGCCAGCGTGACGACGGACATTGTGCAGCTCTCAATCACAGCGAGGAAGCTGTTGTAAACGGGATATCAGCGATCAGATATCAGCGATCAGGAAGCGATTCTGCTAGCCGCATTTAGAATGTGAGCTTGAGGCAAGCACTGAAACCGGATTCGTCACCGCGGAATGACAAGAGAAAAACCTCAGGCCTGAAGGCCTGAGCTACAGGACTGCGAAGCACATGATACGATCAAAAGTCAGTATGGGAATTTTGTGGGCGATATTGGCGGTGGCGCTGCACTTGTGGCCGGGAGTGGTGGGACCGGCGCAGGGGCAGGGGTCGCGCAAAGACGACATCGTGTTCAACACGCGCGGGGTACCGCTGGCCGGTGCAGGGGTGCGGGTGTGCGCGATGCCGGCGAGCGGGCAGCCGTGTACGCCGCTCGCGCTGATTTACTCCGATCCGGGGCTGACCCAGGCGCTAGCTAATCCCACGGTCACGGATGGCATGGGGAATTACAGCTTTTACGCCGTGCCGGGGAAGTATGAGATCGAGATCTCCGGCCCCGGGATCACCACGAAGCAATTGCCGAATGTGATTCTGCCGAGCGATCCCTCTTCGCCAACGTTCAGCAGCATTTCTTCCACGGGCGCGATCAACGCGTTTACCTTGAGCCTTAGCGGCAACCTGACGGTGAATGGCAGCACGTCGGTGGTGGGAAACCTGGCGAGCAGCACGTTGAGCCTCACGAATCAGAGCACGGCGCCAGGCACGCCGGGCGCGGGCTCCGTGAACTTCTACACGAAGACGGCGGACAAGCGGCTGTATTACAAAGATGACACCGGCGTGGAAGTGGGCCCGATTGCGAGCGGTACCGGAGCGCAGACAAATACGCCGAACACGTTCACGGCGCCACAGAATATTGACGCGGACTTCCACACCAAGGGGCCGAATCCTTGGTACGACTTGTCGCGGTATGGGTGGTACATGAGCCCGACGTATTACCGCAACGGAACCACGGGCACCATGTTGGCATCGTCCTCGACGCTGACGCTGGCGAGCGCGCTGGATTTCGCCAATGGGCAGGGGCTTGTGGTGCTGGGAGCGGGGCCGACGCCAACGATTTCGACGCCTACGGGCGTAACGGCAGCGGCGGTGGGGGCGACCGGCTCGACCACCTACTATTACTGCGTGGTGGACGAGGACTATCAGAACGGCAAAACCGCATGCAGCGCGGCGGGAAGCGTGGCGAATGCGGTAGCGACACTTGGGATTCAGACGTACACCATCACTGCGGGAGCGCGGGCTTCGGGCGTAGTGACCATCACCGCCGCGAACAGCATCATTTCCGGTTCACAGATTGAAGTGCAGAGCGGGACTACGGGCCAGTCCGGTTTCGAGGGCGCGTTTACCACGACTTCGGCCTCCGGCACCAACATCACCTATAACCAATACGGCGTGAACGATGCCAGCGGAACGGTAACAAGCGGCAACCTTCGCGTAGCTGGGCAGGTGGCGGTGAAATGGAATGCGCCGACAGCGTACACCGTCCTGAAGCATCTCATCTATCGCTGCACGGGAGGGTCTTGCGCGCTGCCCGCCAACGCGGCCAACTACAATCTCGTGGGCGTGGCGACGGGTCAGGACAGCTACTTCCTTGACCGCGGACTTGGAGCCTTGGCCACGAACATCGACAACGGCGACGCTTCGCAGACGGCTCCTACAGCGACCTCGAACGGCTGGCTCTCTACCAGCATCGTATCTGGCGGAGGAACGACGACACTCACGCTCGCGGCTTCCTCCAGCAACGCGGTTTCTGGCGTGAAAGTTGTGCACGACAACTGGCCAGCCATCGTGGCAGCATGCGCTTCGATTCCGGCAAACACGGGTGGGGCGATATTCTACGCGCCTTCGGAGCCGGGCGCCGGAGCTGGTAGCTACGCGCCGCTTTCCTCTTTTCACACCTTCGCCGGTGGACTGCCCGCAGGAAATGCCGGTTGCGGAGGAGAGTTTGATTTCGAGGGTCCGCTTTGGCTGAACGCGCCCATACAACTTGGTCACGGTATGACGTTGCGTGGGGGTCCGGGCGGAACTACTTCGGCTGGTTCAGGCTACTGGGAGGCGGCCAGAACGCAGGTTACGGGTTTTGCCTACCCGATGATCTACATCAACGGGCAGGCTTCCACGAACGATTTCATGGCCAACCTCAATGTCACATGCGCTCAGCCTTACCAGACCTGTCTCTACGAGGACGAGGCCTCGAACGGCGATGGGCCGACCGACTTCCGGTACGACGACGTGTACCTTACCAACACGAACGGAAACTCCAACGTCTATGTAGCCAAGTCGGGTTTCGGGCGATTCTGGACACGCGGCGTCTGGCAGACCAGTGCGAACGACTTTAGTTCGCCAACTGCGGCGCTGTTTACCACCAACTGCGGCACGGGGCAGACTTCTCCTATATTGCCAGCTATTGGTTACACCTACCTGACCTCCATTTATGGAGGACTTCTGGTGGACGGCTGCGGCGTGTTGAGCAGCGCGTGGAATCACTGGGCGTTCACGGAACTCCTCGTGGAGGGTGGCTACATCCCGGCCATTCGTGTCAACAATCCCAACTACGGCATATTCAACATCAACGTGTACAACTTCAGCTACGCGGACTTGATTGGCGGGCAGTCCACTCCCCCGATTGACCTGACGAACGTGGCAGGCAACGTGGGTATAGTCGTTACCAACGCAGCCTGCGCGACGGGATATCAGCCACTCTTCGAGGTGGGCACCAGCACAAACTATAACGGCCTGCAAGTTTATGGGGCACCCTGTTCCTATCTCGGCGCAAACAACGGAATCGTGGCTTATAACACTTCCTCATTCAGCGACCAGTTGAACTGGAACACGCGCCTGCAAAACACCTCGCACGTCGCTTATCAAATGGGTATTCCCGCAGCGCCACAAAGCGCGGTGGTGAGCGGGGGCGGCGGAGTTCCAGTGGGGGTGCACTCCTACCAGTTCTCGGCAGTGGACGCGGATGGAAATGAAACGCTGGTCGGACCGGCAATTACGGGGACCACGACTTCCGGCAATCAAACCATCACTGTGACAGCCCCGGCAACCTTCCCTACGGGTGCGGTTGGCCTGAACCTGTACCGCGACAGTGGACTGATTAACCCGAATGACGCAGGTTGTAGCATGCCGCAGGTGGCTGTGCCCGGCGGCACGGTCGTGGACAACTACCAGTTCAGGTGCAGCTCCAACACACCCTACTCAAACCAAGCCGGGGCTTCGCTCGTTTCCGCGGGAGGGCTCTCCACGTACAAACTTCATCTGGGAAGTGAAGCCCTCACGGCTGCTCCTCGCGGCGAACAAAACATCTTCCTTCCCGGTGCGTTAACTGCGACGTGGACGGGCGCGACGTGGACCCCGGATAAGGGTGTCACGGTAACCCGTGTGCAGGTGCAAGCGAAGACGGCGCCGGCGGGGTGCACGACGAACGCGGTGGTGCGTCTGACGGACGGCACATCACCCGTCAACTTAACGATCTCCGGTGCGGCGAACGATTCCGGCGTCATTGCGCAGAACTACGCGGCGGGAACGGCGTTGACGTTGAGCGTGCAGACAGCCGCGGCGGGTTGTACAACGTCACCCGCCGACGCGAATGTGAGCATCCAGTATCGCATGCAGTAGAAGCAGGCTTTGCGGAACGCAATACACCCCATCATCCCTTGGCACCAGAATTCAACTTGAATTCCGAAGTTTAAGAGGGATTCCTCCGCTCCGGGACGGCCAAAAGCGCCGTCCCTCCGGTCGGAATGACAGATTTTGGGACGTGGATGAGGAGATAAAATCCAACTTGGGTGAAGTTGGATTCTCCTAGGGCAATCGATTGAAATAAAAGAAGGTGCGCTTGTGCGCGTTGGGTCAACTTCGGATTTCAGGTTCAAGAAAACAACATGAGGAAAACATGAACACGCAGAACGATGTCGTTGCGTTGGTGAATATCTCCACGCAAAAGTGGCCGCCGCGCCACCGCACCTATTTTGGCTCG
>Ga0209415_10008513_pt1 | contig 17785 bp, 10 predicted proteins | sample PeaSoiSIISIP2007_FD_187696 | JGI IMG/M metagenome (GOLD analysis project Ga0209415, IMG submission 187696) | Peat soil microbial communities from Weissenstadt, Germany - SII-SIP-2007 (SPAdes) (version 2) | ecosystem: Environmental > Terrestrial > Soil > Wetlands > Peat | place: Germany... | reverse complement strand
GTGAGCGCGGTAGGAATCGAACCTACAACCTACTGATTAAGAGTCAGTTGCTCTGCCAATTGAGCTACGCGCCCGGGTGGGAGTTTCAAGGAAGGACGACTGAAGATTATAGCATTCAGCGGACATTTTAACGCGCGACATTTCACTCTCGGGTAGCGGCGCAGCTGGCGCGCCCAAACGAACCACCCACGTCGGAATTATCCCGAGCGGAGCCGTTGTTCACAAATATGAAGCAGAACGAACCGCGGACCTAGGGCTGCTGCCGAGCTTCTGCGGCGAGGCCTTGCGAGCCTTCGCTGACCACCGGCCGACGCGGCGGCAATTCCGTGGTTCCGACCGCCGGACGCCGCTCGACCGTTCCGATCACCGGCGATTCATCCACGCCGTCGCCGGCCATCGACTCAAATCGCTGTTCGGAACAGAGTTGATCCACCATGCGCTGTTGACGCGAGTTCAACACCGCGTGCGGAAGAATAGGAAAATTGCGAAACATCCACAGCAGATACACTCGCTGAGAAAATGAGGGCATCACATACCGGGGGCCGATGGGAGTCTGTACTCGCACCACGCCGCCCGCCAGTTTTTCGATCCACATACTTGGGCCCGCCTGTTACTCGAGATTGGCCAGAGCAATTCTAGGGCCGCCATTATTGCACCAAGGGCGATGCAATGGGAAGCTTTTTTTCACAGGTCGTTTTTCGTGGGGACATTTTCCCGTGAAATTTTGGTCCGAGGCCAGCGCCGCTGGAGTCAAACTGCGGCTTCAGGAAGTATGTCCATGCGCTCGATCTTGGCGGCTACGCCGAACTCGCTCCCCACCTGTTCAGCGCGCACGATGGTGGCCTGGCAGCAAACCCAGCACTTCTGCCCGGCGGTGAGTTCGGGCGGTAGGATCAGCACCAGTTCCACCACGGCTCCCATTTCCATCTTGGATTCGGTGTACAGGAAGATGCCGTTGCTGCTCACGTCGCGGGTCTGAGCCGGAAGCTCGACCCCGTGAGCGGTGCGAATGCGCGTGGGGACGCTGGTGGGTATTCTTTTCCGGGATCGGCGATCAGAGTCGGGTTTCATGGGCAGGCGATGCCCAACAAATCTACACCAAACCCGCGATTCTGCTGAGAAATTCTGAGCTGAGCCGTTGTTTTGCCGGCCGCCGATCACATGGTCGGGCGTTTCAGGCGCAGGGCAGGAACAATCAGAGCTTGCTCCATGGTAGGCAGATTTGTGCCGCGCAGCTTGCCCTCGATCTCATGCAGCTTGTCGGTGGCGCCGGTTTCGTAGTAGGCCTGCACCAGCAGTTCCATGGTGAAGGGGTTGTCGCGGTCCTCTTCGAGGCGTGCGATGGCGTCTTCGTACTTCTTCTGGTCCATCATCAAGGCGCCGGCCGCGCCATTGAAGGAACTCAGAATCACCCGGTTCCGGCTGCCGGTGGCCATCTTTTCCAGTTGCTGCAGCGATTTGTCGGCCAACGTCTGGTCGCCGGCGCGCGCCGCCCGTACCGCGAGGTTGCGCAGGATGCGGGACATCTCTTCGTTCTTATCGGACATGGAAATCGTTTCCCGATGTCCGAGCGCATCCTGAGCTTGCTTCAGATACTTAAGAGCGAGCTTATCGTCGGCCTGGTACTCCGCCATGTGGCGGAAGGCCTGGGCTTCCTGCAGATCCTGATCCTTGGCGTGCGCGGTCTCAGCGACCTCGGTGAAGGCTTTGTCGGCTTCGCTGAACTTGCCCTCGCGTACCCAGGTCATCGCACTCTGCATGCCGTAAGTCAGACGATCGGCTTCGTTGTGGGCGTAGCGCATGGCGCGCTCGTACTCGGTTCGGGCCTGCTCCTGGTTGCCCATCAGGGCGTAAGTGTCGCCCAGTCCAAGTTGGGAACTTGTGAAGTCCGGATCGATCTTCAGGGCTGCCTGATAATGCTGCAACGACTGCTCAAAGCGCCCCGCCATACGGAGAATCTCGGCGTACGAATCCTGCGGGTTCGGCTCCTTGGGCAGCAGCGAAACGTAGCGGTCCATGGAGTCGAACGCCTTGTCAAACTGGCGATGCCGCGCGTAGAGATAGGCCAGATCGTTGAGCGCCGCGGGAAAGTTCTTATCGAGCGTCAGCGCCTTCTCCAATATCCTCTGCGCCTGCTCGTTGCCGTCTTCCAGCAACAGCCAGTTGCCGGCAAGGTACATCAGGTGCTTGTCGCGCGGATACATCTCCAGCAAATCGTTCATCAAGGAGATGCCTTCGATGTAGTCGCCCTCCTGCACCTTGGTGATCCACCCCACCATCAACTGCTCGCCGGGAGTCAGATTGGGGACGAGCGCTTTCGCTTTGGCGCGAGCGTCGCTCACTTCCTGCGGATTGCCGCTGTTGAACGCGATCCAGGCCCAGGCTACGGCCAGATTGGAATCTTCCCTTACCGCCGCGCGCCAATCGTCGTTGCAGCGCTCCAGGTACATGTTCTCGTAGTCCGCCATGCCTTCCTGGTACAGAGTGCGTGCCCGCGCCGAGGAGGTAGTCACGGGCAGCGTTGCAGACTCGCCCTTCTTAACGTGGTGCGCCCAAAGCGGCGCGGCCAGAAATAGAACGAGAGCGGAAACGGCAAAGGCCGGCTTAGCAAAGACCGGCTTAGCGAAGACCGTCTTAGAGAAGATTGCAGTAGGCAGAGCGCGACGCATCAGGAGTTCTCCGGGATAAAGATGCTTTTTACAGATGATTGCAAGGGGAGGGATCGAGCAACTGCAGGTTAACATCGCCGGAATTGCGGGATGTAGTGACCAAAGGCATAGGAAGCAAGCGGCCAGTTTCGTGGTTGAGCTGATTTCAGAGTGTCCAGGTTACAATCCCGTAAAACCTTTAACACCAATAGGTTAGGGGAAAAGTAGCCGCCCGCAGGCCCCCGGTTCCAACGTGAACAAAAAAAAGACCCCTGCCGCGAGCGGCAGGGGCCGAGGAGTGAGACGACGAACTCTTAGAAGGTCACCTTCAACGAAAGTACGGTGTTGAAGGCTTCTCCGGGCCCGAGCCCAGGGGCGCCGTTGAAATCGCCGATCGTATCGGCGATTACGCCACTAGAGTAACCGAACGAGCCCGAACCGGACGCGAGATTGACCCGGTTGAAAAGATTAAACATCTCAGCCTTGAGTTGGGCCTTTACCCGCTCCGTGATGACGAAGGTCTTGGTCACACCCAGATCGAAATCGGAGAATCCAGGTCCGTGGACGTAGTTGCGGGCCATGGTGCCGTAGCATCTGCCGTCTGACGTGACCGGAGCGCAGGTAGCTGGGTTCGGGGAGGCAAAGGCGTTTGGGTTGATCCATGTGACGCCGCTCTTCGAGAAGCTGTGGGACACTCCCCCAAAGGGGTCTCCAACGAGGTCCAAACCCTGGCGTATCTGATCGCTTGGCTGACCGCCATGGAAGCTAACAATACTGCTTACCGTCCACCCGTGGGTAAGCGCCTTCGGCCCACGCGAGGAACCAGGTATATCCCAGCTCACCGTGCCCACAAATGTCTGGCGAGTGTCGAAGTCGCTGTTGCCGTAATCGGCCTTGAGATTGTAGCTATCGAAGGGGATGACTCCGCGATAGGCGGTAATTTCATCCAGAGCGTGCCCATAGGTGTATACGAAATTTGAACTCAGGCCATGCCAGGCACGGGTACGCAAAGTGGTCTGCAGGGCGTTGTAGTTCGACGTGCCGATACTATTGAGCTGATTGATATTGTTGAAATTCGGGTATTGGGCTCCGAAAGGCTGCACAAAAGTTCCCGGGGTAGCTCCCGGAACCATTTGATTTATGTTAAGCAGGACCGACAAGTGTCGGCCTTCGGTACCCACATAGCCCACCTGCCAAACCGCCGCCCCGTTGCCGAAGCTCTTCTGGACGTTCAGGTTATAGCTATAGAAATACGCAGTATGAAAGTTCTGGTTGACGGAATAAACGTCAAAAACCGAATTCCCGCAGCTTGGATTGGTGGCAACGTTACCGCTCGGGCATAACTGGACACCGGGGAAAATATACTGGCTGGGCTGCCACGTGTAGCAAGTGGGGAAGGTGGCCGCGCAATTGGGCGTAAGCCCCACGGCCGGGGCAGACGTCTTTGTATAAATGGACACTGGATCCGGCCCGGCGGGGTTGTCCTGTATACCGTCAGCGTTGTTCGGCGGGCGGACGTCCAGAAAGGGATTGACATTGACCTGGTCAAAATAAATTCCAAAAGCTCCGCGCACGACTAGGTCCTCGCGGTTCGTGGGCTGATAAGCAAATCCGAGTCGTGGCGAAAAATCTAATAGGTTCTTGTGGAAGATGCCGCTCAGTCCGCTACCCAGGAGCTGAATTCCCTGTCCCGGTTCAAAGATTCCGAGATTCTTGCTGCTGTTATGCAGAGGGCCGAAGTAGTCCCAACGCAGGCCAAGATTCAGGTTGAGTCTGCGAGTGACTTGCCAAGCGTCAGAGCCATAAAAATCCAGCGCGTTCACCACAATCTTGCGTTCCGCATTGCCTACGTTGATTGAGGAATTGTTTACGTATCCCCCGAGGAAGTCGGCAAGAGCGCACACGTTAATATCGGCTGTGCAGGCTGCACTGCCCGCCCATGGCCCCTGCGTTCCAGTGAAAAAGAATTTGCCCAACGAATGGAAGAAGTAGAACTCATCGAGATGCGCCTGGCGATATTCTCCGCCAAAGCGTAACTGGTGTTTGCCTGTATTGAAGGAAACGACGTCGGCCAGCATTCCGGTAATGTCGTTGCGACCCTCGGGCGGAGTGATTCCGACCTGTTCAAATCCCCCGATCACGACATTGGGAGCACCAAAGTACTTGGGCGTCGACGGAATATCCGGGCTCAAGAATAATTGTGCCTTGTCATGTGTGTCATACGACGCGACAGCGTCTCGGAAATCCTGATTGAAGTAGTTGACGCCGAACAATATCTGGTTAGTCACCTTCGGCGTGAGCACCGAGTTTAGGGTAAGAGCGTAGTTAAAAACGTGAATCGGAGCCTTCTCAAAATAGAACGGATCGTTCGAACTGGCCGTTGCCAGTGCAGCGCTAGCGCCCAAGGGGGCGGTCTGGCTGCCTTGTCCGCCAAACCAGCGGCCTGAGAGGTGATGCCTGTCGTTGAAGTTGTAATCGAGCTTGAGGACCCCGTTGTAGCTGTAGCCGGTCGAAGGATTGGTGGCAAAATAGTTACCTGGCTGGGCGGGCAGACTGTCGATGAAGCCTGGCCAGAGTGCGACCGCAGTGGCAGGCGAACATACTCCCGTAGGAAGCGAGGCGGTGAGACCGCTTCCCAGCAAATTGCATGATATCGAGTTCACCGGAATGCTGCGCGCGCTAAGCAGTCCGTAGGCGTTTGCCACATAAGAGGCGGAAGGCTCCGTATTAAGGCCGGATAATGCAATGGTGTACTTTTGCTTTTCAAAAGCGATAAACCAGAAAGCCTTGTCCTTGATGATTGGCCCGCCGACGGAAAAACCATAGTTCTCGTTTCGTAGCGGTGGTTTCTTGTCGGGTAGCCCCGCAGCCTGAAGCGCTGCTGGGTTAAAGAATGGCGAAGCGTCGCCTAATGCCGTATTCCGGTTGAAATAATATGCCGAGCCGTGGATCTCGTTGCTGCCGGATTTTAGAACAACGTTGATGATCGCTCCAGCATTGCGCCCGGCTTCGGCGCTGGATTGACTCTGAGCGGCAAATTCGTCAATTGCATCTAACGGCATGAGTGTGCCCGCGATGCCAGAAACGCCCCCCTGGTTCACGGCTGCTAGGTTGTGCCAAAAGTCGTTATTGTCCACGCCGTCGATTTGCCAGTTGATCTGGTTGGCGCGTGTTCCGTTGACCGAGCCGAAGGCCTGCGCGCCGGAGTATCCGGCATAGCCAGGGGCCATGGCAGTAAATTGCGTCCAATCCCGTCCGTTCATTGGGGCGTTCTGCACTTGCTCGGTCGGGATTATGCTGTCCTGAGTGGACGTAGTGGTGTCGAGCGTGAGCGCAGCGGCGGAGACCTCAACTACCGTCGTGCCCGCCGATCCGGCGGAGAGCTTCACAGGAAGGGTGTACACACCTCCAGCTGTGACCGTGACGTTGTCGACTGCCACCGGACGAAACCCGGCGGCCGTCACCTCGACCTTGTAGGTGCCCAGTGGCAAGTCCTGGAAGGCGAATTCCCCGCCACTGGTGGTGGTTGCGGTGATGGCAACCGCCGTCGCGGCATTGGTCGCTTTTACCGCGGCGCCTGCGACTACGGCGCCGGACGCATCTGAAACGGTGCCGTTGATGGCGCCGCGGAATGTCTGCGCGTATGCTGCTGCGCTGAACGCTGTAGCCCCAAGCAGTACGAGTACGATAATGCGACCCAGTAAACCTCTCATGTAGCTCTCTCCTTCAGCAAATTCTGCGGGAATCGCGAAGCCTCGACGGCCTTCATCCCTCAACTTAAAGTGCAAAGTAGCGGTGTATGAAGCAGGTTACCCACCAAAATGCGAAACCAAGCCATCTTGCTTATTTGTAATGACTTGGAAAAGACTACCGAACGGAGAATACGTGCGTTGGAAGTCTTAGCCAAAGGCAATATGAAAATCTGTAGCGCAAGGGAGCTAACGAAATCGAGATACACGCCAGTCCCGGGCTGCAACCTCTTGGAGAACACGCGCGGCTAAAGCCGTTGCAGCCGTTTCTCCAGGGAATCCTCTACAGGCGGCAACTCTAACGAAGGGGATACGCGCACGTCAATCATGGGTTTTCGGTTGGACGGTGTTTTGGGGTGGGGGTTGGGGGCGAGATAACGGTTGTGGCAATAGAATCAGTAGCTTAGGCTGTAGCGAGATTCGTTTTCCTGATGGGGGAGTGCGATAAATTGCAGGGTAGAAGGCCGAGAACTCGCTGGGATGGAGCAGTGCGACTCAGATCCTTCGCTTCGCTCAGGATAACAAACTTAAAGCTGATGACAAACTAGAAGCTGAAGGCCAGTCCGCCGCGGATGGAGCGGGCGGCTTGGACCAGATAAACCGTCTGGCCGTCCTGGCCGACGACTGGGACGTAGCCCTGCGCGAGCAGGTTGCGCACTTCAATGAGAGCTTCCATGTGGCCGGGAAGGAAGCCTAGAGTCGGGATCGGCTGGCGCAGGAAGCAACTCAGATAAGCATCGCTTTGGCCGGGCGAGGCGTTGAACATGTCCACCGGGGTAAGAGCCTGGCCGTTCACCCAGCGGTAAGAGGCGATCCAGCGGGTGTGCAGCCGGGGCAGGGTTCCGTTGAACTTAGCGGCCAAGGCGTGGCGGCGGACAGTGGTAATGTACTGCTGGGCTTCTTGCAGAGAAACATCCGGCTGCGAGAGGTTAAGAGTTCCACCCCAGGAGTAGTCGAGTGTGCCCGCCAGGTCGGAGGAAAACTTGTGCTGGATCACTGCTCGCAGGCCGGGAGTGTCGAGCGTGCCGCCGGTGTAATTGAACGTGTCGGAATAGATGTCAGGGAGCAGGAATCCGCCGGCGGCCGTGACTTCGCCAGTGCCGGTGAGGGCAGTGTCGCCGATGCGATCGGAGAACACGGCAAACTGGACGTTGGTGTTAGTGTTGGCGAAGCGGTGGGATACGCTCAACTCCTGATGATGAGCGCGCTCGATCTTGGAGGCGAAGTTCTGCAGGCTGACGCGGGGATTCGATTCACTGAGGTCGGCAGGGGCGGAATCGAAACCTTTTTCTGCGCGAGTGTCGGGCAGAGAAGAGGCGTAGGCGTATTCCAGAACTGTGTTGGGCGAGAGGTGCAGATTGGCCGAGCCATAGGGGCGGAATGCACTCACGCGGCCCAGGAACTGGATCGTCTGCAGTTCGCTGCCAAATTTCAGTTCGAGCACATCGCCGACGGAGAGAGAGTCGCGCATGTCGAGAGCCACGGCCTGCAGCGCGGCATTGTGCAAGTTGGGATCGGACGGCGCGAAGCGGCGCATAGTGAGCGCCACGGTGGGCTCAGAGCCGTCGGGCAAGGTGTGGGAATAGTGGGTGCGGAAGACCGCGTCGGGCGTGCCGTCTCCGTATCCGACGTTGCCGCTCATGCCTACATGGCCCGCGGAAAAGATCGAACTCTCCAGGGTAAAGCTGGTGCTCATGTCGGATCCGCTGCCATAGCCGTCGCTCGCGGAGCCGGCGACGAAGGAGAGCGTGCCGCGCAGTTCGTGATCCGGTTTGTCCGCCTTTTCCACGGTATTTCCCGCGGTCTTCCCCACCGTCTGGGTCGGGTCCTCGACCAGGCGCAGGATGGGGCGGTTAGCCACGGAGCGCAGGGTCCACTTCCAATCGTCGTCGTCGGGAACCGCGCGAATGCGGCCCACGTCAAGAGCCCCCAGCAGCGTATTCAAAGTGACATTCACCTTGAGGTGTGCGCCGGGAACCAGGCCGATACGATCGAGCATGGTGGGCAGGAAGGATGGAGCCGAAACTTTTACGGAGTAGACGCCGGGAAGTAATCCGCTGGCGGAGTAGAAACCTAAGCCGTCGGTAAAGGTGGTGAGAGTGCGGGAGGCTGAGCCTATCTGCGATGCGAGGATCTCCACGACCGCCCCCATCTGGGGGACGCCCGAGGCATTGCGTACATATCCTGAGATGGCTCCCGGCGTCTCGCTGGCACACACGGGGAGCGCCAATCCGAGGACTACTACCCAAGTTCCGAGCTTGTGTATCAAGCCCTACCCACCCCCGGGGGAAACAAGCAGGCCGCTACTCTACCGCAAATACGGCTGACGGATCAATGGTCTGCTTGGAGATATTGTCGTTCACTTTGATGTTGATCTTATAAGTGCCAGGTTGCAGGTTGGCCGCAGCAATCGATTTCTGCAGCGTGACCTGTTCGCCGACGTTGCCCATTTGCTCCGTGGACTCGATCTTCTGAATAACGGACTTGTTCGTGGCCATGTTGACAATGTCGTATTCAAAGGTAGCCGAAGGCTTATGGGTCTTATCGTCGATGCCTAGGTTGTAGACTTGCATCCAGAAATTCAGCTTCTGGTCGTGACCTTTCTTGAATAGCGCGGGCTTGCCGTCGGCCGCAGCGACCCGCGGCCGGATCTTCATGGTCCCGATGACAAAGCTGCCCGTGCCAATGGTCTTGGTGGGCACCGGCTCCATCTGGTCGGCAACGATCAAAGTGGAAGTGGCCAGTTTGTCGTCGGAAAAATCCGGAACCACGATGCCCCGGCTCCAAACGCCTCTGCGATCGCCATTCACGTCTTTGACCGCAATCTCTAGTTTGTAACGCCCGGGCCGCAAGGGAATTGCCTTCCAGTAAACCGAAGAGTTCTCGGCCGTGCGGGGAAGCAACTCTTCCGGCACGTCGACCTGCACCGGATCTTCAAAGGTCTGCACGATCTTGCCGGTCAAGGTAGTGAAGCGCGCGAAAATGTTCACCGTGCCGCGCTGGATCCCGTCTTTGTTGACGAAGGTGATGTCGCGGTTCTTCATCTGGATGGTAACGGGCACCAGCACCGTGTCGCTCGTCACTTTCACAAAATCCGTTCGCACGTCGAACGGCATGGGGTTCAGGACGATCTTGCTGTTGACGATCTCTTCCAAATCCTTGTACTTGACCGGAGGCGGAGCCTGCAGCTTGGCAAATTGCTCGAGCCGATCGAATTGCTTGGAGTTCTGGCTGGCGCTCTCAGGACCCAGTCCCAGCCTTTCCATGCCGTTGCCCTGGAATCGCGAGGTCTTGTTGGCCATGCCCATCTGCTCCCACATGGTCAGGCCGGCATTGGGAGTGTAGAGCAGGGCATCTTTCTCGGAGCGGTCCATGGTCATGTGGTAATCGCCGCACATGCAGGTGTCGACGAATTCGATGATGACCTCTTGCCCGATGCCTTCCAGATAGCGGTAACGCCAGTCTTCGAAGGGGAACGTTGAAGTTTCACCACCGCCTTCCGACATGGGCCGTTCATAGGACCCGCCCGAGGGATGAGCCTCGATCTCGTCGGGCTTGCCGTACATGATGTACATACGGCCCCGGTCGGTCTTCCAGCCCGGGATGCCGGCGGCGAAATGCTCGTTGGAGTAGGCGATGCGCTGGTAGTGTTCTTCCTTGTATTCGTTTTCTTCGGTGTCAGGCGTGGGATCGCGACGCTGCCAGAACGCCTCGATGAAGGAATCGCGCTCTTCGTCGTTGCTGAGCTGCCTAAAGGCCGCCTTCTCTTCGTCGGTGATGATCCAGACTACGTCCTCATCGAGCCACTTCTTATAGGGGCCTTTGATTTCCTTGCGATAGTCCTTTTCCTGCTGCTTCCTCTTCTTGGAGTCGATGGGCCTCTTCAGAGGATCGGTTTCCTGAGCAGCTTGGGCCGGGGACGGCGCAGCCCCTGTGTCAGCCGATTTGCTGGCTGGCTTTGGGTTCGGATCCTGGCACAGGGCAGTAGGCACCACCAGCCCGGCCAGCATCAAAAGAGACGTAAAAAGATATGGACGCGCACAGACCCGGAACATGAGCGGGACTCCTGACAGACAGCTACCGCTGCCTATTTTAGGCCCTTATTTGTGCCAAAGCAAGGCTAACTCGAGTCCTGGGAACGGACGGCGATCGACCATCCCCCGTTGTGTTAGAGGCGGGGCGGCAGGCCCGGAGTTGCCCCGGCAGTGATCGAATGTTGAATCTCGGTACGTTCCGGACACGCTATAATAAACTGGTCTCAGTTCAGGACAGGTTATTACCGGCTTCCTAGCACGTGAATTTGGGTCTCGGCCACTGGCTCTTCCTAGTCGGGAACTTTCCCACCACCGGGATCGTATTAGAGAATGTGCCCGTCACTCTCGGTTGAAGCCGGTCGTTGCCTGCCCAATGGTCTCACGGGTGTAAACCGGAAATTCTCCAGACTGTGGCGGTAATCATGAAAGCTTGGAAAAAAATCGCAATCGGGGTAGGCGCGGTTCTGCTGGTGGGGCTGATTGTTGGCTTCACGGTGCATCAGAGCGGCAAGAACGTGGTAACGGTGCAAACCGGCAAAGTGCAGCGGGAAGACCTGGCGACGGTAGTGAGCGCGTCGGGTGAAATCAAGCCCAAGACTTACGTCAACATCGGCGCGAACGCGTTTGGCAGGATTACCCACCTGTATGTCAAAGAAGGCAATCAGGTGAAGAAGGGTCAATTGCTGGCGCAACTGGAAAACGTGCAATCCACGGCGGACGTGAGCGCCAACGAAGCCTCGCTGCAGGCTGCAGAGACGGATTCGCTGGCGGCGGACGCGGGCCTCAAGACGTCGCAGGCCGACCTGCTCCGCGCGCAGGCAGACTACGACCGCAACAAGCTGGACTGGGAGCGCGCGCAAAGCCTGTTCAAAGACGGACTGATCGCGAAATCGGATTTCGACAGTCGCAAGAACGCGTGGGCCACCGCCGATTCTGGACTGGTGCAGGCGCAGTCGCGAGTCAACCAGGCCAGGGCGCAGAACGATTCTGCCGCCAAGCATGTCGCGCAGGCGCGGGCTACGCTCACCCACTACACCGATCTCTTGCAGAAGACCACTTATTTGGCGCCCTTCGACGGCGTCATCACCAACCTGCCGGTTCGCGAAGGCGAGACGGTGGTGGTCGGCATTCAGAACGCGCTGGGCAGCACTTTGATGACGATCGCCGACATGTCGGTGATTACCGCGGAAGTGAAAGTGGATGAAACCGACATCGTGAACGTCACCATCGGTCAGCCGGCCGAGGTCAGCATTGACGCGATCCCGAAGAAGACGTTCCACGGCACGGTTTCGGAAATCGGAGACAATGCCATCGTCCGCTCCAGCGGAGTATCTACTTCGCAGTCGACCAGCGCCAGCGAAGAAGCGAAGGATTTCAAGGTGGTGGTGACGTTGCTGGATCCGCCAAACGATCTGCGGCCGGGACTTTCGACGACGGCGAAGATTACGACTGCGACCCGAAGTTCGGCCCTGGCCATCCCCATCCAGGCACTGACGATTCGGACCAAGGCACAACTGGAGCAGCAGCAAAAGGCCGGGAGTGGTTCGGTGCATGCAGCCTCGCCGTCTCCCACGGAAACCGCATCCAAGGGTAAGAAAGCAGACGACGTGCAGGGCGTGTTCGTGATTCGCAATCGCAAGGCGGAGTTTGTGCCGGTGACCACGGGCATCACGGGAACCACGGATATTGAGGTGCTCGACGGCCTGAAGGAAAGCGACGAGGTGATCACGGGCAGCTACAAGGTGTTGCGCACGCTTCGTCCAGGGAGCAGCGTCAAAATTGATAATGCGGCTCCCAAGAAGGAAGACGACGAAACCACATAACAAGACATAACGTTCGTTCGGGTGGCACGTCCAAAGGGAACAGGAATCGGTATCCAGGAGTAGTTGAACCGCATTCGAAGAAAAGAGCTCGAACCAAAAGAGACCACAGGGGTCACTGAGGGAAATTCGCTCTTGATTAGAGTTCTCTGAACGCCAAAACCATCGGAGTGGCCTAGTGGCACCGGACGAAGGTAAGGAAAAGCAGGAGAAAAAAATGGCAACCGCCGAAGTTATCAGTATGCCTAGCCCCATCACCAGCAACCTGCCGAACCCCGCCGAAATGGTGGCGCCGGAAGCGTGCATGATCGCGGCCGAGGACTTGTGGAAGACCTACGACATGGGGTCGGAACAGCAAGTACACGCCTTGCGCGGGGTGAATCTGCGCATCCAGCGCAACGAATACGTGGCCATCATGGGACCGTCGGGGTCGGGTAAGTCGACGCTGATGAACCTGATCGGCTGCCTGGATACGCCCAGCCAGGGAAAATACTGGCTGAACAGCCAACTGGTCAGCGAACTGGACGACGACGAACTGGCCCGCATCCGCAACAAGGAGATCGGCTTCGTCTTCCAGACGTTTAATCTGCTGGCACGGGCCACCGCTCTGCACAATGTGGAATTGCCGTTGATCTACGCCGGCATTCCGACGGAAGAGCGCATGGAACGGGCGAAGGGGGCGCTGGCGGCCGTCGGGATGGAATCCCGCATGAGCCACAAGCCCAACGAGCTTTCCGGCGGCCAGCGGCAGCGCGTGGCCATTGCGCGGGCGCTGGTGAATAAACCTTCGATCATTCTGGCGGATGAGCCCACCGGCAACCTCGACTCCCAGACTGGTGTTGAAATCATGGCGCTGTTTGACCGTCTCCACGCGGAGGGCAATACCATCATCCTGGTCACCCACGAAGGTGATATCGCTGAGTATGCCCACCGGGTCATCCACATCAAGGACGGCGTAATCGCAAGTGACGAGAGCAAGGGCCGAGGACAACGCAGCTAAGGCTCCGCCTCCGATTTCCGCAAGGTCACGCCCAGCCGGAAGGCTGGGCGTTGTTTTTGTAGCGCCGGCGTCTCGCCGGCTTTTCGGAAAGCTGTACTGAGGTCAGGGCCAGTTGCTAGTTGATAGTGGCTAGTTGCTAGTAAAACCAAAACAGCTCCTGACCGCCAGGGTTTGTTACTAGCAACTAGCCACTAGCAACTGGTCCATTCACCGCCCGACAGCCGCCGGGACGGCGGCGCTAACGGGCGGCGTTTACTTCGCCCCTTCTCCGCTGACTGCGGCGGCGGCCAGTTCTGTGGTGGCCAGGGGGTCGGCAACTACGACGCGGTCGCGGCCGTCCCGCTTGGCGCGGTAGAGGGCGGCATCGGCGGCGGCGAGCAACTCTGCGGGAGAGGTACCGTGCGCCGGCAGTTCGGAGACTCCGATGGAAACCGTGATTCTGCCCAGGGACAGCCCCTGATGCAAAACCGTCAATTCGCGCATTTTGGAACATATGCGCTCGGCGCGCCCAAGGGATGCTTCGGCGTTGGCGGTGGGCAGGACGATGACGAACTCCTCGCCGCCGAAGCGGCAGACGGTGTCTTCGGCGCGAATGCTGCGCGTGAGAAACGCGCCGGTCTCGCGCAAGACGGCGTCGCCCGCTTCGTGGCCGTAGGTGTCGTTGAAGTTTTTGAAATGATCCAGGTCGAGCATAAGAACTCCCACGGATTGCTCGGAGCGCACCGCGCGCCGGATTTCGCGCTCGAGCATTTCCTCGAGGTATCGGCGGTTGTAAAGGCCGGTTAACGGATCTTTGATGGACTGCGAGCGCAGGGCATCCCGCAGGCGGATGTTAGCAATGGACAATCCGACTTGGCCGGCGAAGGTGGTCTTGTGTGAGAGTTCGGTATCGGCGAAGCTGGGCGACTCGTCGGTGGCCTGAAAATGTACGATGCCCAGGGTTTCGCCTTGCGCCAGGATGGGCACGCATAAGTAGGAATTCTCAACTCCTGTCGCGTGGCCGCATCGCGCGGTGGGATCGCTCGCCAGAACCAGGTGCGGGTGTCCGGTGCGAAGGGCCCAGCAGGAACTCGGCTCAAACACGGAGGCTGGAAGCTGGCACTCCGCCCACGACCCGATCACCTCCGCCAGATTGCGCGCGGAGTTTAGCAGCGCGATGGCGCCGCGGCCGGTGGAAAAAACCTTGGGAGCAAAACCGAGAGCGGCGGCAAATATTTCGTCCTTGTTGACGCAGCTTTGCAGGAGTTCTCCCATCTTCGCCAGCATGGTGGCGCGCTGGGAACGCTGAGTAACCTCGCGCAGCATGCGTTCGTTCTGCTGGTCGAGGGCGCGGCGGGCCGCGTCTTTTTCCCACATTTCTTCCTGCAACCGCGTGTTGGCGCTGGCCAGTTCAGCGGTGCGCTCCTTGATTTGTTCTTCCAGCAATTGCATATTGTGTTTCTGGTCTTCGATATCGGTGCAGGTGCCGAACCATTTGATGATTTTCCCCTGACTGTCCCGGATAGGATTGCCGCGTCCGAGAAACCAGCGGTAAGCACCGTCGACCCGGAGGAAGCGGTACTCCACCTCGTAGGGTTCGCCGCTGCTCTGCGCGGCTTTCCACTTGGCCATGCAGGCACCCATATCGTCGGGGTGAACGGCCACGGTCCAACCGGTGCCCATGCTTTGCTCGGGGGTCAGGCCGGTGTACTCAAACCATTTCCCACTGAAAAAATCGTCCATGCCATCGGGGTCAGCGGTCCAGATCATCTCGGGAAGGGATTCGGCCAAGGTCCGAAAAAACAGATCATCTTTCCGGGACGCTTCGCCGACGGCCCGCCGCGCGGCCAGCCAACGGCGCAGGAAAAGCGCTGCCAGCGCGGTGGCACCGATGGCGAAGACGACGGAAGACGCCAACAGACCGTGGTCGTAGAATCCGGCCGGTAAAATCAAGCTCAGTAAACTCAAGCGTGGCGTAGAATCCTCCCGGCGTTGAGCGCTACATTCACGAAAAACCAGCTGCACAAAACAATTCCGCTGATCGGAAACGCGTGGATTCCTGGTATGGAAGCTCGCGCTCGAGGCTTCCCTGAGTTCTCTATCGGCAGTCATTCTCAAGAGTTCAACATTAAGAATTCCTCAGTTTGCGAACAAACGCCTTTCGCGTGGAGGTTAACCGATCGCGCAGGAGCAAGGGGTGGGGCAAACGGCGCGGAGAAGTGAAAAAAGCCTCTCTTGCGAGAGGCTTTCGGAATCGGGAACGAAGTGTGAGGGCGCGCTACGGAGTATTGCTCACGGGGCGGACATTCGCCGTGTCGGACGGGAATGTGGGCCCGGCGATGAAGAAGTTGTGGTCGTAAAGGTTGCGGTACATGCGTCCGGCAATCTCAGCGGCTTTGGGGCCGAAGGTGGGACGTCCGCCCTGCAGGAAGACCACCACGACGATGCGTCCGACACTGGTGTTGGCGTAGGAAGCGAACCAGCCGAAACGTGTTCCGGCGTGTGAGCAGGTTCCAGTCTTGCCGAGGATTTCTTCCTCGTTGAAGTTGAGGCGCAAGCTGCGGGCGGTGCCGTATTGCACCGCGCCGGCCATGCCGTCGGAAATCTCTGGAATCAGCGGAGCGATATCGAGCGTGCGTTTGATGCGCGGCTGGAAGTTGGCAATTTCTTCAGGGGTGGTGGGATGCTGCAAGTAGTAGAGCGTCCCGCCGTTGGCGATAGCCGAGACCATTGCGCCCAGCTGCAGTGGCGTCATGGAAACGCCTTCGCCGAACGAACACATTTTGCCTACGCCGCCCAGCCTTTCGGGAATGACTTCGTCGGGATAGCTGCCCATCTGCTCCCCGGCAATGTCATAGCCGGCCAGTTCGCCGAGCCCGTATTCATGCGCATAATATGCGATTTTTTCGAAACCGAGCTTGCGGCCCAGGGTTTCAAAGTAGACGTTGTTGGAGTGCGCCAGCGCCTCGGTAAGATTCAGGCGGTAACGGCCGCCGAGCGCGACTTCGGTGTCCTTCGAAATCAAGCCTTCGTTCAGCGCCGCGAGCGCTACAGAAAGCTTAATGGTGGAGCAGGGCTGCGCGCCGCTGGAAAGAGCAAGCTTCTGATTGACCATGGCCAGCACGCGTCCGCTGGTGGGTTCGATGGCCACCACCGTGCCGTTCATGTTGCCCAGGGCATCGATGGCAGCGCGGCGAACCACGTTGTCTTCGCCGGCGATGGCATCGCCTTCAGCCACGTCTTCGGCGAACGAACTCATATGAAAGCGCTCGTGATAACGGCGGCGATGGGCGGAAACGGGCGTCACGCTGGCGGCGCGGGCGCTGGCCAGACGATGCAGGCGTCGCCTGGTGCGCTGGGTCTCACTGATCTTCTGCGCCTTGGATTTCGCCGTGCTGGAAGTGGTCGTGTTGAGATGTGCTGCCCAGCTTGCGCCGGTCAGCGGCAGCCAGATCACGAAGGCAAATATCCAACGAAGGAAGCGTGTTTCCTGCTTTGACATCTATTCTTTTTCCCCACTCAGCAGAAGTTCTGGATAGTTTGATGCACGCGCGGTGCCAGCCGGCGGTAATCCCACCCGATGAGCTGAACAACGACCCAATTTCTGGATAATACGGGACTTAGCCCATTTGAGGCAACGGCAAAGTTTAAATCTGTGAAACCATTAATTTCGATCTAACCCATTTTGGGACAACAACATGCGTCGCACGTTACTTGCGTTCCAGCAGCTTCGGTAACCTGTTACTAGTTACTCGGACGATACTCCCTGAGTGGAAAACTTTTTCCTCTAAAAATCGCTTCCTCTACCTCACTTCGTTTACATCACTTCATTGCGGCGGCGCATGAAGGCGGGCACGTCCAGATCGTCGGGCTCGAAGTTTGCGGCCATGGGGTTGTGAACCGGGGTGTGCGGAAACGGTTCGCCAGAATGAGGTGAAACATAGGCCAGTCCGGTCGGAGCGGCATCGGCCACAAAGGAGTGGTCGTCCCTATGGCGATCGTCGACGTGACGATCATGCTCGAATCCGGCAGAAGTTTCGGACTCTTCCATCTCGCGCCCGGACATGATGCGCTCAGGCACGGGCTGCTCGGCGGGCTCGCGGGAAGGGAAGTCCATAGCGTCGTCATTTCTGGCGGCGAACGAAGTGCGTGTTTCCTGCTGCCGGTGCCGCGTCGGCGCCGTGCGGAAGCCGGTGGCAATCACCGTGATCTTTACGGAGTCTTTCATTTTCTCGTCCATCACCGCGCCGAAAATAATGTTGGCGTCTTCGTGCGCGGCGCTCTGGATGATGGTGCAGGCCTGCTGCACTTCCGCCAGTTTCAGCGAAGCCGAGCCGGTGATGTTGATGAGAATGCCGCGCGCTCCATCGATCGCGCCTGCCTCTAATAGCGGCGACGCGATGGCGCGCTGCGCGGCTTCCATGGTGCGATTCTGGCCGCTGGCCGTGGCCGTGCCCATCACCGCGTAACCCATGCGAGCCATGATGGTCTTCACGTCGGCGAAGTCGCGGTTGATGATGCCGGGGATGGTGATGATGTCGGAAATTCCCTGCAC
>Ga0209415_10008512_pt1 | contig 17786 bp, 17 predicted proteins | sample PeaSoiSIISIP2007_FD_187696 | JGI IMG/M metagenome (GOLD analysis project Ga0209415, IMG submission 187696) | Peat soil microbial communities from Weissenstadt, Germany - SII-SIP-2007 (SPAdes) (version 2) | ecosystem: Environmental > Terrestrial > Soil > Wetlands > Peat | place: Germany... | reverse complement strand
CTCCCCCACGTCACCGCGCACGCCCACCTGGCCACCCACGAGATGACCCGAGGCAAGTTCGCGAGATTCTTCTGGCCCGGCCTGCTGCTCGTCGCTTGCGCGGCGACAGCACCGTGGCTGGGGCTCGCCGCCGGTCCCCTCGCCCTGATCGGCCTGCTAGCTCACGAGCACGCCTACATCCAGGCCGGCCAGTCCGTCCCCCTGGCCTAGCACCCGACCAGCCAGAGAGGAGGATCCCATGGCCAGTCGCGATCACTCAGGTCGGGCACGCGATGACTCAGGTCCGGGGCGTTACGCCCAGGACCTGAGTCGGCGTGGGTCCGACCCCACTGCGGGCAAGGGTTCTGACATCGACCTGGACGCCATCAGCGCCCGGGTATCCGCCGCCAGGACGGAGACCGAAGCCCGCGGCGAGACGTTCTACCAGGGCCCGAGCGGGATCCACCTGGCCGCGTTCCCGCCGAAGGAACGCTGGGACGACTGGGCCGAGCTTGACTCGCGGGCGTGGCCGGACCGGAAGGAGCGCCGCTACCTGCTGGTCCCCACTACCTGCTTCAACTGCGAATCAGCCTGCGGCCTGCTCGCCTACGTGGACCGCGAAAGTCTGCGGGTACGCAAGTTCGAGGGCAATCCCGAGCACCCAGGCTCGCGGGGCCGGAACTGTGCCAAGGGCCCGGCCACGCTGAACCAGGTGACCGACCCGGACCGGATCTTGTACCCGATGCGCCGGACCGGCGCCCGCGGCGCCGGCGGCTGGGAGCGGATCAGCTGGGACGAGGCGCTCGACGCGCTCGCCGCCCGGATCAGGGCCGCGATCACCGAGCGCCGGCAGAACGAGATCATGGTGCACATCGGCAGGCCGGGCGAGGACGGCTTCACCGAGCGGGTGCTCGCCAGCTGGGGCGTCGACGGCCACAACTCGCACACCAACGTCTGCTCCAGCGGCGGGCGGACCGGCTACCAGTTCTGGATGGGCGCGGACCGGCCGAGCCCCGATCACGCCAACGCGAAGGTCATCTACCTGATCAGCGCCCACCTGGAGGCCGGCCACTACTTCAACCCGCACGCGCAGCGGATAATGCAGGCGCGGGCCAACGGCGCCAAGGTGATCGTGCTCGACACCCGGCTGTCCAACACCGCCACCCACGCCGACCACTGGCTCTCGCCGGTGCCCGGCAGCGAGGCGGCCATCAATCTCGCCGTGGCCCGGCACCTGATCGAGACCCAGCGCTACGACCGCGAGTTCGTCCGCCGGTGGTGGAACTGGGCCGAGTACCTGCAGGCCTGCCACCCCGGCCGGCCGACCACGTTCGAGGCGTTCGAGGAGATCCTGGCCGGCCTGTATGCCGAGTTCACCTTCGAGTTCGCGGCGCAGGAGTCCGGCATCGACGCGGGCGTGCTCGTCGAGGTCGCCGAGATTGTGGCCGGGGCCGGCACCCGCTTCTCCGCGCACGTCTGGCGCTCGGCCGCGGCCGGGAACCTCGGGGGCTGGCAGGTGCCGCGCACCCTGTTCCTGATCTCGGCGCTGCTCGGCGCGGTCGCCACGCCGGGCGGGGTGTTCCCGAACGGGCTGAACAAGTTCGTTCCCCGGCCGATTCACATCCCGCCGCACCCGGAGGTCTGGCAGGAGCTGACCTGGCCGCTGGAGTACCCGCTGGCGCAGAACGAGATGTCGTTCCTGCTGCCGCACTTCCTGGCCGAGGGCCGGGGCAGGCTGGATACCTATTTCATGCGGGTCTACAACCCGGTCTGGACCAACCCGGACGGCCTGTCCTGGATGGAAGTGCTGACCGATGAGGCCAAGATCGGCTGCACCGTCGCGCTGACTCCGACCTGGAACGAATCGGCGTACTTCGCCGACTACATCCTGCCGATGGGGCACGGCTCCGAGCGGCACGACACCCACTCTTACGAGCAGTACGACGGCCAGTGGGTCGGGTTCCGGCAGCCGGTGCTGCGGGCCGCCCGCGAGCGGCTCGGAGAGGAGATCACCGACACCCGGCAGGTGAACCCCGGCGAGGTGTGGGAGGAGAACGAGTTCTGGATCGAGCTGTCCTGGCGAGTGGACCCGGACGGCTCGCTCGGCATCCGCCGGTACCACGAGTCCCGTGCCCGGCCGGGCGAGAAGCTGACCGTGGACGAGTACTACGGCTGGATGTTCGAGAACTCCGTGCCCGGCCTGCCGGACCGGGCCGCCGCGGAGGGACTTACCCCGCTGCAATGGATGCGCAGGTACGGCGCCTTCGAGATCACCTCGGGCCAGGGTGCCATGTACGAGCAACAGGTCCCGGACGCCGAACTCGATGACGTGGCCGTCACCGCGACGGGGCGGGTCTACACCAGCGCGCCGGGCCCGTTGAGCATGAATGTTGTTCCGATGGGCGCGCCGGAACCTGACGCAGACGGCCGCCGTGCGGTGGGAGTGGACGTGGACCGGACGGTGCGCAGGGGGTTCCCGACTCCGTCGGGGCGGCTGGAGTTCTACTCCTCGACGCTGGCGGCCTGGGGCTGGCCGGAGCACGCGCTCCCGGGCTACATCCGCAGCCATGTGCACCCGGCGAATCTGGCTGCCGACCAGGTGGTGCTGCTGTCCACGTTCCGGCTGCCCACCCAGATCCACACCCGGTCGGCCAATGCCAAATGGCTGGACGAGCTCGCGCACACCAACCCGGTCTGGGTCCACCCGGCGGACGCCGCCCGGCTCGGCATCGCGCGAACCGGCGAGCTGCTGCGGGTCGAGACCGACATCGGGTACTTCGTCGCCAAAGCCTGGATTACCGAGGGGATCCGGCCAGGGGTTGTCGCCTGCAGCCACCACATGGGCCGGTGGCGGCTTGACGGCCAGCCGCGCGGGGCCGGCGGCATGATGGCCACCGTCGGCCTGCGGCGTGGCGACGCAGGCTGGACGATGCGGCGCCGCGGCGCCGTGGCCCCGTATGAGTCCGCCGATCCCGACAGCCGGCGGATCTGGTGGAGCGACACCGGCGTACACCAGAACCTCACGTTCCCCGTGCACCCCGATCCGATCTCCGGGATGCACTGCTGGCATCAGGCGGTCCGGGTGCGGCCGGCCGACCCAGGCGATCAGCACGGGGACATCGCGGTGGACACCACCAGATCCCGGGAGATCTACCGGGCGTGGCTGCGGCTGACCAGGCCAGCCGGACCGGAGTCGCCAGGCGCGATGCGGCGGCCGCGCTGGCTGATGCGGCCGCTCAAGCCGGCCCCAGGCAGCTACCGCATACCCGACCCGGCGAGAACCCCGTGACGGCGAGCGCGATTACCGCGAGCCCGACGACCGCAGGTCCGGTGACGGCGAGTCCCGCGACGCCAAGTCCCGCGATCGCGGATGCTGAGCTATTGCGCGCGCTGGGTGCGGTACCGGCCAGCCCACCACCGTATTGCCAGCCGGTCATGGCTGCCCTCGGCCTGCCCGTGCTCAGCGCGGCCGAGCACACCAGCGTGTTCGTGCTCTCCGCACCGCCGCACGCCGCGATTCACCTAGGCGCCGAAGGCAAGCTCGGCGGCGAGGGCCTAGACCGGGTTGCCGGGTTCTGGCGCGTGCTCGGCCTGGCCCCACCGCCGGACGCGGACCACCTAGGCGTGCTGCTCATGCTCTGCGCCGAACTCGCCGACGCTCAAGCGGCGGTACGGAGCGAGATGACTAGGGCACGGCTGAGGCACGCCCGCACGACACTGCTTCGCGAGCACCTTTGGTCGTGGGCTCCGGGTTACCTGACCGCCGTCAGTCGTGTCGGCGGGCCGGCGCTGGCCTCATGGGCAGGGCTGACGCTGCACGCGCTGCACCGGGAGGCTAGCTCGGCATCGGCGACGACGGCCCTGCCCGCTGCGCTGCGCGCCGCACCCGCCCCGGTCGGCCGCGGTGAGGGCCGGGACCTGCTCCTCGATGCCCTGGTGACGCCGGTCCGGTCGGGCATCCTGCTCACCCGCGAGGACCTGCGGGAGGCCGCAGCGGTCGCCGGGCTCGGGTGCCGGGTCGGTGAGCGCCGGTACACGCTGGCAGCCATGCTCGACCAGGACGCCGGCGCAGCGCTCGGCTGGCTGAGCCGCCACGCCGGGACGTGGGCGGAATTGCACGCCGGCCAGCAGCCGGTCGGCGGGCACGATCCCCGGCACTGGTGGGCGCGGCGGGCCGCCCGGACCGCCCGCATCCTGCGGGCGCTACAAACGCGGGTTGTTACCTTCTAGTCTGGCTGCATGACCATGAGCGCCCGGATACCCGATCTGGCTGCGCTCGAGGTGCTGCTCGCCGTAGCCCGCACCGGGAGCTTCAACTCGGCGGCGCGGCAAGTCGGCGTCACCCAGCAGGCCGTATCCGCCAGGATCAGGGCCGCTGAAGCCCACGCCGGAGTCGCGTTGGTGGCCCGCACGTCCCGCGGTTCGACGCTGACCCCAGAGGGCGTCGTTGTCGCCGAGTGGGCAGCCCGCTTGCTCGCAGTGGCCGCAGAACTCGACGCCGGACTCGCGGCGCTGCGCAATGACCACCACACCAGGCTGCGGGTCAGCGCCAGCTTGACGATCGCCGAGCAGCTGCTGCCTGGCTGGCTGGTCGCCTTGCAGGCGGCCGCCCAGCGCCGCGGCGAGCAGCCGGCCAAGATCGTGCTCACCGCCGCGAACAGCGAGACCGTCGCCCAGCAGGTCCGGCAAGGAGCCGCCGACCTGGGATTCGTCGAGGGACCGGCCGCCCCGGCCGGTGTCCGCAGCCAGGTCATCGGACGGGACGAGCTGATCGTCGTCGTCCGCCCCGACCATCCGTGGGCGCGCCGCCGCCGGCCGCTGCACCCGGCCGAGCTTGCCGCCACGCCGCTGGTCAGCCGTGAAGAAGGGTCGGGAACCCGCGATGCCCTAGCAGCGGCGCTAACAGCGGCATTGCACCGGGCGCCCGTCGCACCGCCTGTCGCGGCGCCGCCGGTCGCACTGGCTCTGTCCACCACGGCGGCGGTCCGGGCAGCCGTGCTTGCCGGTGCCGGACCTGCGGTGCTGAGCGAACTGGCAGTCGGCGAGGATCTCGCGTCACATCGGCTGACCCGAGTCCACGTGGCCGACCTTGACCTGCACCGCGCACTGCGGGCGATCTGGTCCGGGGGCGCTCTGCCGCCCGCCGGCGCAGCCCGCGATCTGCTGGCCCACGTCAGCCGGCCCGGCCGTTAGCTCACACACTGCCCAACGCAAAGCGTTCACGCCGGCCGCCCGCCGGGCCCGTCATGCGGCGGCGTGGGTGTGCAGCCAGTACGGGCAGCTCCGCTGGACCCAGCAGGCCCATGGCCACCGCCGCCCCGACAGAGCAGGCGCGGTCAGCCGCCACTCGCACTAACGTTCTCGGCGAGCCGCTGGCCGATAGAACCGCCGACACCTGCTCAGGGACCGCGGTCGACCATACCGGAACATAATCGTCGCCATCTCACTCTGCGCCCCAGACCAGGGCTCTGCTCCTACCATTGGGCGGCGGTACCCATAGGGGGTAGGGCCACCTCCGGCACGGAACAACAGATCAAACGAAGGATCTCATGAAGCACACCCGTCTCGCCGCGGTGATCGGTACCGCCGCCGTCACTGCGGCAGGATTGGCAGCCCTGGCTGGCTGCGGGACCACCACCAAAGTGCCCGCTGCGGCTGCCACGCCCAACAGTGCCACGTACGCGTACTACCGCTCGATGATGGGACGCCTGTACGGTGGCGGCGGCATGATGGGTGGCACACCTGGCGACTACGGCTGGATGACGGGTGCTACGGGCTACCGGTGGATGATGGGCGGCCTCGCCGCGCCGGCCTGGATGCGCGGCCAGGCACTGCCCGGCTTCATGATGGGCACCAACCGCGACCCCGGGAAGATCATGGGCGCGCTATGGGCCGACGCACCGGGTCCCCGTATCAGCTCGGCCCGCGCCGCCCAGCTCGGCAGCCTGATCCCGGTCGGCGGCACGATGGACCGCATCGCGAACCGGATCACCCTTACCGGCACCAGCGTCCGGCTCGTCGTCCTGGCCAGCCCCGGCGGCGGGCCCGATGAGACCTTCCGCATCGCCGGCCTGACCGACCCGGCCATCATCGTCAAGGCCGGCGCCCGGGTCACCATCGAGATCGTCAACGCCGACCCCGACACCGCGCACGGCCTGGTCATCACCACCAGCCAGGCCACATCCTCGTGGATGCCGATGATGACCGCCCGCCCGGCGTTCCCTGGCTCTGCGGTGTGGTTCCTCGGCAACCCCACGCCGGCGGGCATGCACGTCGGCACGCTCACCTTTACTGCGAGCACGCCGGGAACCTACCGCTACCTGTGCCCCGTCCCCGGACACGCGCAGAAAGGCATGGCCGGGACGTTCACCGTCCGCTGAGCCACCCAACCAGTCGCGGCACATTCCCAGAGCAGCCTGCGGTGCCCACGCGGCGAGGAGCAGATTCAGATGGACACCTTTGCCATCAGCCTCGCCGCACCGCGCAAGGCGCCTGCCAGGACGAGCAGCCCGGGCAGGACCAACTTGGGCCGTCTCGCTGCAAGGCGCCGGCGAGGGTTTCCGGCTCCGGTGGAGCAGGTCGCGCTGGCAGAGGACGTTCATGACCTCGATCGGAGTCCGCAACCGGGCAGCTGGGTCAGGATGCCTGGGGCGCTGGACCGCCACTGTGAACGGGGAGCGCGAGGACGAACGTGGCGCCGCGCCCCGGGCCGGCTGAGGATGCCGTGACGCCACCGCCGTGCGCGCGGGCGATGTCACGGGCGATGGTCAGTCCGATGCCCGAGCCGCTCGAGCGGCGCGGCTGGCCGGGTGCCCGGTAGAACCGCTCGAACACGCGTTCAAGGTCCTCGGCGGCCAAGTCGGCTCCGGTGTCGGTGACTACGACCTCGGCCCGGCCGTCGGCCGGGTGCGCTGCGATGGTGACGGTGCCTGCCGCAGGTGTCGAGCGCGAAAGCGGCCACCCAAGCGCTGATCCTGGCGCTGGCCGTCGAACTGCCGGCCGCGGCGTTCTCGCTCTACGTGGCCTATAGGGTGGGCCGGCGCGTACGCGAACTTGCCCATCTCGACCACGTGTCAGGTCCTCACCCGCCAGTCCCTGATCGGGCGGAGGCGCACCCTGCGCTCCCTTCGCCGTAGAACTGTCCCTGAAGACACCTGGAGATCAGGGAGGGTCAGATGAAGACGGCAACAGAGAAGGCTGCACCCAGGCCAGGGCCAGACCCCGACGGGAGTGTGCTGGTCGACCCGGTCTGGCTGGCCGGGCACCTCAACGACCCCGATGTGCGCGTGATCGAAGTCGACGTCAGCCCGGCCGCCTACGACGACTGGCACATCGACGGCGCCGTGCTGTGGAACATTTACTCCGACTTGAAGGATGCCGGATACCGCACCGTGGGCACCGCCGCGCTGGAGCGGCTCGTGGAGCGTTCCGGGATCGGCCCGCACTCGACGGTGGTGTTCTACGGGTACGCGCCCGCCCTGGGCTTGTGGCTGATGAAGCTCTACGGGCATCCCGATGTGCGCATTCTCGACTGCTCCCGTGACACCTGGCGAGCAGGAGGCCACCCGTGGAGCACCGACACGGGCGCGCTGCCAGCCGGCGGCTACCGTCCCGGCAGCGAGGACCGCCGCATCCGGGCAGGCCAGGTGGCGGTGCACGACGCCATCGGCCAACCGGGCGCGACTCTGGTGGACGTGCGCTCGGCTGCCGAGTACCGGGGGGAGTGCTTCTGGCCCTCCGGCGGCATGGAACCAGGTGGCCGCGCCGGTCACGTGCCGTCGGCTGTCCATCAGCCCATCGATGGCCTCTACAACGCCGATGGGTCGTTCCGCTCCGCTGCGGAGTTGCGCGGCATCTTCTCGCCGGCTCTCCTCGGCGGCGACGCTGAGCTGATCACCTACTGCACCATCGGGGGCCGCGCCTCCACCGCCTGGTTCGTCCTCACCTACCTGCTCGGGCGCGACCGGGTGCGGGTCTACGACGGGTCATGGGCCGAGTGGGGCCGCCTGCCCGGAGCTCCTGTCGAGTGCCTATAAGCGATTCCTGCGGAACGCCGCCAGCGGCCCCAGCACCCGGGCGCCGCTACCACGCCCTTCGCAGCGGGAAAGCCATCGCGATTCGATCGCCTACCCGCTGCTGACAATCGCATACCAGCCAAGGGACGCTCATCATGGCTATCGACACAGACAAGCTACAAGAGTTCCTCGGCCGGTTCGTCGCCGACCTAGGGGCCACCTTCGCAGCCGGGAACGTGGTTATCGGTCACCGGCTCGGCCTGTACCGGGCGCTGGCCACCGGCCCGGCGAGCGCAGAGCAGTTGGCCGAGCGGACCAGGACCAGCCCGCGGTACATCGCGGAGTGGCTGCGCGGCCAGGCGGCCGGCGGGTACGTCGAGTACGACCCCGCCACGGAGGCCTACTCCATGACCGAAGAGCAGGCGTTCGCGCTGGCCAACCCCGACGGCGGCGTCTACGTCCCAGGTGCATTCGTGCTTGCGCTCGGTACGCTGAAGGCCGAGCAGCAGATCACCGAGGCGTTCCGTACCGGTGCCGGGATGGGCTGACACGAGCACGACGAAGGCGTGTTCATCGGGTGTGAGCAGTTCTTCCGGCCCGGTTACATCGCCAACCTGGTCCCGTCCTGGATCCCGGCGCTTGACGGCGTAGCCGACAAGCTGCGGGTCGGCGCCACGGTCGCCGACATCGGCTGTGGCCTCGGCGCGTCCACGATCCTTCTTCCAACGCCACCAAGGGAGCGCTGATCAACCTCACCCGCCACTTGGCCGCGGTCTGGGGCCAAGACGGGGTACGGGTCAACGCGCTGGTGCCTGGCTACTTCCCCACCGACCTGACCGGATTCCTCACCGATCCGGCCTTCGTGCAGTCCATTCGCGACCGGACGCTGCTCGGCCGCATCCCGGTGCCCGACGAACTCGACGGCCCGCTGCTGTTCCTCGCCACCGACGCCTCCAGCTACATGACCGGCCAATCGCTGGTCATCGACGGCGGATGGACCGCAGTGTGATCGGCTCCCCGTATTACGCATGCGCCGGCAGGCCACGCCGGAGTTGAACCTCAAGGACTCTGCGGCCCGAAGCCTGATCGACAGCTGCCCGGAACGGAAGAGAGTTCACCTGCCAGCCGCCGTCGGCGACGGCATCCGTGGGAATCCAACGAGAATAACCGCCATTTTGACGGATCAATGGGCGCTCCACGATCCGGTTGTGCTTGCCCGATGCCTGGGTCGACCTCGAAGCCGCCGCCGAGGCCATCCACCGAGCCGAATCCTCCGTCGCCCAGCAGGACTGGACGCGAGCGTGGGGGCCGGCACTCACTGCGCTGTTCGTAGCCGAGCGGGACTTCCTCCCCGGCGAAGACGCCCCGTGGGTCGACGAGATCCGCCACCAGCTAACGGAACTCCGCCTGCGTGCACTGGAATGCTACGCCGCCGCTGGGCTGGGACTCGACGGAACCGACTCGGCGCGTGCCTGCGCGACCAGCTCGGCGTCTCACCCAGCCCAGCAACCCGCCAGCTCTACCAGCGGCTCCTCGCCGCAACCTGACGCTGTGCGGAAACCGACCCGTTACAGCGCCCGCAACCGTCAACCAGGTCAATGCGAACGGTGACCTGGACCACGGGCGTGCCAGCCAGAGCTGCACGTCGATCGGCCGCAGCGTGGCGCTGACCATGCCAAGCTCCTTGGCCGAGTCCGGGTAGCCGAGGATGACCTCTGCTGGCCGAGTCGGCTGACCGCATGGGATAGCGTGCCAGCCCATGGACTTGGCCTGTGACGCGCCGTCAGCAGCGGACCTGGTATGCCTGAGCTACCCGAAGTAGAGTCCGCCCGCGCGGTGATCGAGCGGGGAGCGCTCGGGCGGGTGATCGCCGATGTCGACGACAGCGACAGTTACGAATGCCGCCCGCACCGCCCGGGTGAGATCCGCACAGTGCTAACCGGTCGGCGGCTGACGGCCGTGCACCGGCTGGGCAAGAGCATGTGGTGCGACACCTCGGGCACGGGCCGGTCTCGCTCGCCGGGCCCGGCCCTTGGCATTCATCTCGGCATGTCCGGCAAGATCGTCATAGCCGATGGACATGGAGGTGAGATCGAGGGTGGCGACTATTGGCGGCGTGGCCGCGCCAATGGCGACCACCGTTTCGCGCGGTTTTCACTGACCTTCACTGACGGCGGGGCGCTGCTTCTCGTTGATCCGCGCCGGTTCGGCCGGGTCCGCCTCGATCCACCGGTCGAGGCGCTGGGTCCCGATGCCCGCGTGATCACCCCGGCGCAGTTCCGGGCCGTGTTCGCACGGGGTATCGCGCCGGTGAAGGCGCGGCTGCTGGATCAAGAGGCGATCGCCGGCATCGGCAACCTGCTGGCCGATCAGGTCCTGTGGCAGGCGAAGCTCCATCCCTCCAGGCCAGTCGGCGAACTGACCCAGGCCGACGTTGACGATTTGTTCCAGGCGGTGCGGCGCTCGGTGGAATCAGCAGTGGCCGACGGCGGGGTGCATACGCTGCCGATCCTGTTCTTCCGCAAAGAAGACGGCCAATGCCCGCGCTGCGGCGCTCCGATGCTGCGCGGTAAAGTCGCTGGCCGCACGACCTGGTGGTGCTCGCAAGAGCAAACCTGAGGGTTGTCGGGCCGCCGCCCGGGGCATCGGTGCGACTACCCAAACTCCGCGGCCGCGGCTACCCATCTAGGCTGCTCAGGTACCCAGGTGTCTGACCGCATGCAGCGCTCCTGCCGTTGATGGCTCCCCGTTTGGCTCCCCGCGACATCGTTAGCTTCGCTAACATCCTCCCTTGGAACCGGCAGGGCCGAGCTATAGGATATGCTATAGTAGCGGCGTGGATGAGTGGGACATCTTCCTGACCAGCGAGGTCGCTGCTTAGCTAAAGGGACTTCAGGCCGCTGATTCCAAGACCGCCAGCCTGGTGGATGACGCGATCTACACCCTCAGCTGCTCTGGGCCTACGTTAGGCCGACCGCTCGTGGACACCATCACCGGATCCAGGATCAAGAACTTAAAAGAACTCCGTCCCGGGTCCAGCGGGGCGAGCGAAGTCCGCATCTTATTTATGTTCGACCCCTGGCGGTCGGCGATCCTGCTGATCGCCGGCGACAAGGCCGGAAAGTGGAATCGGTGGTACCGCGAAGCGATCCCCCGAGCCGAGCACCTGTATGAGATCTACCTGAAAGAGCGAGCCGAGGAAGTGACCGGGCAATGAGCAGCTACACCAAATGGGACCGCTCCGCATACGTCGAGCGGGTGGGAGGCCAGGAGGAAGCCGAGCAGCGCCGCAAGGCGCTCATGGCACGCCAGAGCGGCCACCGGCTCGCCGGGGAACGCAAGCGCCACGGGCTCACCCAGGCCCAGCTTGCCAATGCCATGGGCGTCACACCCGGCCGGGTATCTCAGATCGAGCGCGGCGAGGTCGCTACCATCGACGCGATCGCCCGCTACATCCAGGCGCTCGGCGGGCGTCTTGACCTCATCGCCAGCTTCGGCGACCATACCCTCACGGTCACCACCACCGAGGCCGCATAATCTGGCTGTATTCCCCGTTTTACGTTATTGACGAGTGGCTGCGAAGTGCTTCGCGTATGGAGTGCTGGTAATCGGCTCCGGTTCCCGAGGGCAGAAATGAAGCCTCTCCGCCTAGGTGGGATCCTGCAGCCGGATCACCGCTGACGAGTTCCGCCACGAAACGGCCAGGACGGTTTCTCCCCATCACCACGTGCTTGTCATAGGGCGCGCCCCTCGCCCTCAGAAGCGCTCGCCCCGAACATCTACTCGCTGCGTACTCGACGACCAGCCGGCGCCCGCGACCAGCGCGCAGAATGAGGCGGGTCGGGTGCGGCCGATCGGCGGCGCATCGTCCCGCTCTCGGCTACCGGATGAGTTCCTCGGATGGCACGTTCGGGGTTGTGGGCGACAGCGGGTTCCTGCGGCGGCTGTTGCAGGAGGCCGGCCTGGCCATCGTGCCGGGGTTCATCGCGGCCAGGGAGGGCCGCGCGTGGCTGGCTGACTGGCAGGGGACGCGTGGTGTACTCAGGGGCTGGCACGTTCCGTCTGGCGCAGTCTCCCGGGCCCGACGGCTGGATGACGTGGTCTGGCTGCACACCTTCCTGGCGGAGCTGGCTGGTCTCGGCTTTCACTCACCGCGCCCGCTCCCGGATTTCGGCGGCCAGTCGTGGACGATCGCGGGCGGTCGGCTGTGGGAACTGGTCTCCTACGTCCCCGGCCACGAGTCGGCTGGGCGGCCGAGCCGTCAATGGAGCAGATCGGCGCCCTCCTCGCCCGCTATCACTGCACCGTCCGGCGGATCCACGTGACCGGCGAGTGCGACGGCGTGATCCCGTTGGCCAGCGTCCCCGCCATCCTGCTGTCCGGCCAACTCGACACAGCGTGCCCAGACCCTGAACAGACCGCCGTCATTCGCCGCCTTGCCGAGCGACTCGCCGCCGACCTGGAAGACTGTGGTCACCGCGTGGCCGAACGGCTGGTCATCGACGGCGACTTCACCAATCACAACGTCATCGCTGATGGCATCCCGCCCAGGCCCGTCGGCGTCATCGACTTCCAGCGGGCCTATGTCGAGGCGCCGCTGGCCGACATCGGCTACGGGCTGTGGCGCAGCGGCCGTCCTCACCAGGACGCCGACCGCCTGGACCTGGCCAGGCTCGGGCGGTTCGTCCGAGGCTACGCCAGCACGATCCCCCTCCGCGTGACCGCGGCCCGACCGCCGCCAATGCCACCGCCATAGCTGATGCCGCAGCTGACGCTCTTCCGTAGCATCGCGGCGTACCCAGGCCGGCCGGGCCCTGACCGGCGCGGAGCCATTTCCGGGGTTCGTGCACGGCATGATCGCCCGCGCCGCAGCGGCCGTCGCGGAGGCAACACCGCCTGTCACGACAGCACGCTTGCGCACCGCACGACGATCAGCCAGCTGCTCCGCGAACGCGAATACCGACCGGCCGCCCGACCTCCGATAGCGATGGGGCCGTCGGCCAGCCCGCCGCACTGACCATCGAAAGAGCCGACCTCGATCTAGGCCAGCAGGCGGGACGCCGCCCGGCTGATCCGGTGTCAGGCCGTCATGGTGTGCTCGGTGGTCCAGGCATCGACCAGTTCGAGTACTGTCCGCGGAGGCTCAGGGGGCACGAAGCCGAGCATGTCCTGCAGCAGCGGGTGGACGACGGGGTGTATCCGGTCGTGCTCGAAGGCCTCCCAGTCGTCCTTGGCCTGCCAAACCTCGACGTAGCGCAGACCCGTCTCGGTACGGTAGGCGAGGTGGGCGATGAGGCCGGGTGGCCGTTCCGGCCCGATGCCCTCCTTGATCCGGGCGTAGATCTCGGTGGTGATCGGCACCTCATAGGTGAATGCGTATGTCATCGGTCTAGCCTCCAATATTGATCCGAAGATATTTCGGATCAATATTGCTATCATGTCCCCTGTGCAACCCCCCGTCAAGCGGCACTACGACGCGAGCAAGCGCCGCGAGGCGGCCGCGCGCACCCGCGAGGCCGTCCTGGGCGCCGCGCTGCAGCTGTTCGGTGACCGCGGCTACGCCGCGACGCCGATGACGGCGATCGCCGAGCGGGCGGGCGTGGCGCTCGACACCGTCTACGCCTCAGCCGGCCGCAAGCCCGAGCTGGCCCGGCTGCTCATCGAGACCGCGATCTCCGGCAGCAGCCAGGCCGTCCCAGCCGAGGAACGCGGCTACGTCCAGGCGATCCGCGCCGCGCCCGATGCCGAAACCAAGATCGCCATCTACGCCTCCGCGATGCGGATGATCGCCGGCCGCCTCGCTCCCGTCCTGGTCATCCTCCAGCAGGCCGCGCCGGCCGAGCCGCAACTGGCCGCGCTGTGGCGCGAGATCGCCGAGCGCCGGGCGGCGAACATGCACCGCTTCGTGACCGACCTCGCCGCGGTCGCCACGCTGCGTGTGGATCCCGGCGAGGCCGCCGACATCGTCTGGGCCACCAACGCCCCCGAGCTCTACCAGCTGCTCGTCGGCCAGCGCGGCTGGACCCCGGAGCGCTACGAGCACTTCCTCGCCGACACCTGGCAACGCCTGCTCCTGGCCGGGTAAGCCAGATCCGCCTCCCTGACAGTGATCGACGTCGGGCACAGCTCCGCGGCGTGCCTCAGTCGCGCCACGACAGAACCGGGTCGCGTCCGGGTCGGTGGCGAGGTGGCGCAGACGGTCAGGAATTATGCCGGTTATGCCGGGCTGCCGGGGACCTGAATGTTTACGCCAAAACGATGGATATGAGCGCTTGTCGCGCGATGTCCTTGAGGTCCCGCGCGGCATGACCCGGGTCCAGCTTGTCCCTTAGCTGTTGCTTGCTCTTGCCGGATACCTTGCTGCGGATGCGTCTTCCGTCGGCATCGTGGCCAAGCAAGACGGCCCCGTAATAGCGGTTCTTGGCAGCATCGAAATAGATCGCGTGCTCGCCGTGGCTGCGGCGCCTGGTCTCTGCCACAGACTGGAAGCTAACCACTTGGCTCCCCGCGGGCCGACGCCTGCGCTCGGCCTCCGGCCCTGGGGCCCCCCGGCCGACGCGCGCCGGTCCCATCCAGCAGCCCGCTGCGGATCAGCCAGGCTCACCCCGGCCATGCAACCCGGTGCTGCACGGTGCCGTCTTCCTCGGTCCACGATTGTCCGGCTCGCGGCCACCGGGTCAATGGCGGCCCTCCCTGGGCCGTCACACGCGATCGCCTGACGCCGGCCATTGACCCGGGTGCACGCTCCCCGTGGATTTGGCGCTGCGAGAACGACGGACCAGACTGGGACCAGAACTGGGATGGGAGCTAGTCAGGTGGCGGTTATTGGGTCGGGCGGAGGGCCGTATTGGTGGCGGAGACGTCGCGGCTACGTACTGTGGCCGCTGGCGATCGGCGTAGCACTCTGTGCGTTTGGGGTCTGGTCAGGCTTGGTTTACGAACACAACCAAGCGGTCTTTCACGCGGAAGCCGTGCAGACCAGAGCCGTTATTGACCAGATCTATACGAGTGCCCCTTCGCAGGACTACAACGCGCCTACATTCGACGAATACGCGCTCGTCCACTTTAACGTGCTGGGAGAGAAAGCACAGGCGCGGGTCCTGCTAGCAACCAATTGCAGCGGGACATGCGTTCGAAGCTATCGCGTCGGTCAGCTGCTCAGCGTAGATTACAGTCCAAAGAATGTCACCTACGCTCAATTGCCCTCTCGGGTACACGGCCCATCGGCGAATTTCCTGATCGAACTCTTGGCGTTTGGTTCGCTAGGGCTCATCTTCCTAGGGGCTGCCATCGTCAATATTCGGACAGCGTGACCGCCGTGATAGTAGCTGTCACAACGGTGCCATTAGCGTGCCATTAGCCATAGCAGTGAACGGTCTCGTCCGGTCTCTCTCGGCGCCGTCAACCGCGACATGCTTGATCCGGCGGGTCCGCGCTCCAGCCTGGGTGACGAGCCCTTTCCCCACGCTTGGGGAGAGCAGAGCTCGATCGGTGGGTCTCTGCAAGGTGCTGGATGTCGCCTCCTGCCGACCCTGGCAGCGCTCGTCGAGGCCGCAGGCTTTGACCTGGAGGTGAGCGTGCGGCGGCAGCCCGGGCGGCTGGCCAGGCTCACGGGTCCGGTGGGTCGGCGAGTGCGCCAGCGACGCCGGGAGCTCGTCGCGGCCGCGGCCGCCCACGGGGTGGCTAGTCTGCGGGTGTTCGGCAGCGTGGCACGCCAGGACTGTCAGGACAGCGACGTGGACCTGCTGGCGGACCTGCCGCCGGGCATGGGCCTGCTCGGCCGCCTGGGGCGGGTCGCCGGGGAACTGCACGCCATCGTGGGCGTCCCGGTGGACCTAGTGCCCGCCGCCGACCTCAAGCCCGACGTCCGCCAGCGCGCCGAGCGTGATCTGGTGGCACTGTGACCTACCGGGACCGGCAGCGGCTGGCGGACATCCAGGCCGCGATCGACGCGATCCGGTCCCACCTGCAGCGCGGCACCCTGACCGATGGCTGGTCTTCGACGCCGTCCGATCCGCCTGCTCGGAATCGGCGAGGCCGTCAAGGCGCTGCCTGCTGGCCACCCAGCCCGGCCATTCCCTGGCGGCAGATCACCCGGATGGGCGATCACTTGGCCCACCGTTACTTCGATACGGCCCACGCGATCTTGCAAGCCACCGTCGACGATGACCTGGCCGCCCTCGAACGCGCCGTCCGGGCACTCGCTCAAGCCTTGCCGCCCGACGACGAAACAGAGCATCAAACCAGCGTCGAGTAGTTACTGGTATCGCCCACACTCGCTGCCCACAAAGCAATCCCTACCACGGTCATCGTCGAGGTGTGCTGGCTGGTGGAGGAGCGCCCCGACATCGAGGCGGCCTTCCTCGAAGCGATCGCAACAGGCGAGTTCGAGCACGTCCCCGTCACCGCCGCCGCGGCGCCCCGCCCCGCTCATACAACTCGGCCAGCACGCCGGAAGTGCTTGAGAACCAGTCGTATTGGAGGTGTTCCGGTGCTCAGTCGGGGGCGGAGCGGCGGCCGGAGTCTCGGGCACCGAGGAGGGTGACGGCCGCGATCCCGGCGGCGAGCACCAGCGCGGCGCAGATGGCCGCGCCGCGGTCGTGCGGCGGCCGGGCCGGCCAGATCCACGGCGTGGTCCAGTGCGCGGCCAGCACCGACTCGGTGGCCAGCCAGTAGGCCATCGGGCCGGTCCACCCGAACGCGCCGCCGAGCGCGGCGGCGGACAGCAGGCCGGTGCCGGTCATCCCGGCGAGGTTGCGGAGCATGGCGAGGGTGCCGCCGGGCAGGACCCCGCCCGCGGCCCCGGCCGCCAGCGCGCCGAACGCGGCCGCGGTGAGCGCGGCGGCGGCGGCCGGCCGCAGCCAGGGCAGCCAGCGGCCGTTGGCGCGTTCCGGGTCGCCGAACGGGCCGTGGGTGGTGACCGCGATGACCGCGGCGGCCCCGGTCTCGATCGTCAGCGGGATCAGGTCCTGCGCGGCGGGTCCGCCGGCGATGTTCCACTGCCAGTGCAGCTCCGTCCAGAGCAGGGCGCCGAGACCTGCCAGCAGCGCGAGGGCGGCCGGGGCGCGGCGGCTGAGCAGGTACAGCCACGCCAGCCGCAGCGAGGCGGCGGCGGGCGGGGCTGCCAGCGGGGCGGTGACGGCTCCTGGCGGCGAGTTCTGGACCCCGGCGGTGGTCATGGCAGCTGTCCCAGGGTGAGCTGGCGGGACCGCAGCGCGGCCAGGTGGGCGGCGAGCCAGGCGTGCCGGGCGGCGGCAGGCAGCGCGGCGAGCCGCCGCGCCGCGGCAGAGACCGGCCCGGCCGGCGACTGCGCCGGGGACCCGGACCCGCCAACGAGCCCCTGAAGGTCTTCCTGCGCCCACTGCGGCAGCCCGAGGATGGTCAGAGCGCCTGGAGCTGCGCGGCGAACGGTATGCCGGCGTGCTGCAGCAGGGCCGCCTGCACCGCCTGCTGCGCCGCGGTGCCGGCGCCGTTGCCCGCGCCCACGAACGCGTGCACCGACAGCAGCGGCAGCTCCTGATCGAACTGCGCCGCGGACCCGGGGGTCGCGCTCGGCAGCGTGTTGAACACGTCGAGCGGCACGCGGAGCACCGGCGGGCGGCCGCTGATCGTCACCGCCACGCCAGCCTCAAACTCGAACTTGCCGCTCGTGTACCGGCCGACCACCTGGGCGACGCGGGCCGGCGCGCCGGGCAGGCCGGCCACCTCCGCGAGCACCGGCCGCAGGTCGGCTGCCACCTCCGGCAGGTAGCGGCGGTAGGCCGGATTCAGGCACACCGGTACCCCGGCGGC
>Ga0209415_10008511_pt1 | contig 17786 bp, 17 predicted proteins | sample PeaSoiSIISIP2007_FD_187696 | JGI IMG/M metagenome (GOLD analysis project Ga0209415, IMG submission 187696) | Peat soil microbial communities from Weissenstadt, Germany - SII-SIP-2007 (SPAdes) (version 2) | ecosystem: Environmental > Terrestrial > Soil > Wetlands > Peat | place: Germany... | reverse complement strand
GGGAAGTAGCGCAGCTTGGTTAGCGCGCAGCGTTCGGGACGCTGAGGCCGGGGGTTCAAATCCCCCCTTCCCGACCATAGGAACCGGGCTGAGTAGGGGCTGTTTCGGCCGCTGGACGGGACCCCGCAAAGGGCTAATCATCCCGCGTTTAGCCCGCGCGGTGCCCCTGGTGCTCCGACCGCTCGTTACCTGCTCCTAAGGGTTTCATTAGGGCGTCACCCAACTTCTGTGCCGCACGCCGGTCGCCGTCCGTCGTGGCCTGCGCGTAGATGGCGAGTGTCAGTCGAGGGTCGGAGTGGCCCAGCCGGGTCTGCGCCGTCTTGACGTCCACACCGGTGCTTACGAGTACCGTGGCGTTCGCCCGGCGAAGATCGTGGAATCCAAGCTCCGGCAAGCCGACCGCCATGCATGCCGGGCGCCATACCCGTTGGCGGAAGCCGCTGTACTCGAGCGGACCTCCATTGGCACCGACGAACACATGGGCACTCGGGTCGGCGGCGGTGACACCGCGTCGACGCAGGTGCTCGGCCAACATCTCCATAAGCGGGTTGGGTACAGAGAGGACCCGGTTGCCAGCAGCCGACTTGGGCGGTACTTCCACCATCCGCCCTCCGAGCCCCCGCGTCCTCTGCTCGGCAACGGTCAGGGTTCGGCCGAGGAAGTCGAGGCGCCCGATCTTGAGGCCGGCACACTCGGCCCATCTCAGGCCGAGGACCGCACCGACGTAGGCCATCGGTGCGTACGCCTCGCCTAGCGCATCCGCCAACGCGGCCAATTCCTCAGCTGTCACTACGCGGCAGCTCCTTGTCCTGAGTTGGGCTGGCATTCGCACACCGCGTGCTGGCGACCTGGCGATGACGTCGGAGTTAACCGCGTAATTGAGAATGGCCGTGAGCACTCCGTACTGGCGCTTGACCGTCTTTGGCGCCGAACGCTTCGACCATGCGATCACCAAGACCTGGACGTCCCGAGGAGTGATCGAGCCAATTGGGCGGTCGCCGATCGCCGGCAGCAGATGGTTACGGATGATCGACTCGTCCCGAGCCAGACCGGACCCGCGTTTGGTGGGATCCCCCGAGAGCCAGGTCCGAGCCACCTCGCTGAACGCTACGTCAGCGCGTCGCGGGTCCACCCAACCACCCCGAGCTCTCGCCGCCCGTTGCTCTACCTCGTACGCCTCCGCCGCCTTGCGGATATCGAACGTGCGGCTGTACTCCTTGCCTCCGGGGTCCCTTAGCTTAGCCTGACCTCGTAAACGGTCCGGCCATCCCGATGGCGCCTCTTCGCGGTAATGCTCATTGATTTGGCACCTTCTTCCAGGCGTGCTGGCCAGCATTGGTGGCAGGCCGCCTCCGGCCAGGCGGCGATGTGCATCGAATCCAGGCAACTGGCGCCCAATTGAGGCTAGCGCCCGGTTAGGACGGTCATTTCCACAAACGCTGTTGTCTTGCGCCGCTGGCTGGTCTGGACCGCGTCTCGCTGTTATCGGTCTTCGGCGCGAGGGCGGCGACATAGCCGCGTAGGCCTGCGATGGGAATGCGCCGGCATGTGCCTATTCGAACAGACGGCAGTGCACCGCTTGACAACAGGACGTACAGCGTGGAGCGGCTAACACCGAGGGCTTGAGCCGCTTCGTTAGGGGTGTAAAGAAGTTTGTCGACGGCTTCGGCGATCATCTCTGGGCTCCTTTGGACGGGGACGAGTTCTTAGGAGTCCTCCGGTCCACGAGGAAGCCGAAATGAAACACCTCGGCCACGAAAATTCATTAGGGGACTGTTGAATCTCTGTCCGGCGATCGTTAGCGGCCGTTAGTGGCCATAATCCAGGGGTTCAAGGGAGACGGAATAGCGCGGATCGCCGACTCTGGCGCTCCTGTCTGACCAGGCGTTGAGGGTCAGGACTACGCGCTAAGAGCTGCGCCGGATATCACGGTGCGGGTTATGGGTGCGGACTATTGGCGGGTCCGTGCCTCACGCGTAGCCGAGATCGCGAGCGAGTTTCACCGCGTCGGCGAGCAGCCGGCTGGCCTGCTCCGGGCCCACGTGGTCCCATGCGTCGCAGGCCGCCTGGACGGCGGCCTCGAGCTCGTCTGGCAACCTAGCCTGCGGCGGCTCGAGCGTTTGGCTCGCCGCGACAACTGCCTTTTCTGTTTGCCCAAGGTCGAGGTACGCAGAGGCAAGCGGGAAAAGCGCCAGGCACCGAAGTGGATAGGACTTTAACTCGGATTTCCAGCGCTCCAGCGCCTCGGTACCAAGCGCGATGACCTGCTCGGACCGGCGGTCACGCAACGCTACCCAGGCCTCTAGCGCCGCCGCTGCAGCGGCCACGTAGTGCCAGTTGTGCCCCGTCCTTGGCCCCACTGCGGCGGCGGCCCGCGCCTGCGGCGCGAGCTCACGTACAAGCTCGACGTCGCCCTGGCGCCACGCCGTAATTGCGAGCTCTGTAAGTGCCATGCTGCGCCCATTGGGGGTTCCTACGCGCTCGACCATTGCCAGGACCTGACGATGGACCCGGCGCGCCTCATCGAGATCCCCGTACCACGTCAGGGCGACACCGAGGTTCATCATCGTGGAGAACCGAGCCGTTTCGGGGTTGGCCCCCAAATACCACGTTGTTCCTTCAACAGCCTCTGCGGCCTCTACGGCGAGCCGGTGCTCGCGGACAAGTTCCGCGTCCACCCGGTAGCGTCGCTCCTTGATGTGCTGGCATGCTAACAACTGATAAAAGTTCGCCAGATCGACCGGTCTGCCTCTTGCAAGGAACAGCGGCCGCACTCTCTCCAGGACCGACCCGACGCGCTCGATCTCGTTGTCCCGTAATGCGAACCAGCACCTAACAATCTGCACACCCAACCAGAGGTCGACCCGCTCCTGGTCGTCGTCCAGCCCGCACGGCCCGATCAAATTCTCAGCCGCATCAAGAGCGTCCTTTCCCGCATCCCCACGGAGGTCCTGCCATTCGATATTGCCCAGCAGGTGTTGCAACCGTGCAGCCCGAAGCGGGTCGTCAACTGCCGTCTTGGCTAGCCCGTCAAGGGCCAGTGAGCGTGCCTCGCCGAAGCGGTCGACCAACATGAGCAGGGCGGCGAGTTTCTCGCAAACAGCCACAGCCGTCGTGATTTGCAGGTGCCCAAGTACTCGTTCACCCGTGCCGACCGCCTTGCCGTCCCCGTCGATTACAGAAAGCACCTGCCGGTACAGGCCAATGGCCTCATCGTTGGCGAAGATCCCGGCGGCGTGATCGCCGGCAAGCTCCAGGTAGTGAATGGCACGGTCCCCTTCTCCGGCGGCGGCGAAATGGCGCCCAAGGACGGCTGCCAGCTCCTCCATGGGGTTGGCGGCGCTTGCCTCAAGGTGCCAAGCGGCGCGCGCGTGGAGCTGACGGCGCTGGGAACGCAGCAGGCCGTGATAGACCGCGTCTTGGATCAAGGCGTGGCGGAACCGGTAGGAGGGCGCGGGCTCGTGTCGGGCCTCCACCAGGAGGCCAGCCGTGACGAGCTCGGAGACGGCGTCGTCGAGCTCATCGTCGAGTTCGCTCACCGCCCCTAGCGCTGAGCCGTCGACCTCTTCGCCGAGCACTGCCGCCGCCACAATCGCTTCCCGCGCCGCTGGCCCGAGCCGGTCCGTCCGGGAGCGGATGAGCCGCTCGAGCGCCTCTGGGAGCGGAACAGCGTCCCCGCCCCCGAGCCGCCAGCCGGCGCCGTCGCGCTGGAACGCCTCGCTGTCCAGGAGCGATGCGAGCCGCTCCTCTAAGAACAGCGGGTTGCCGTCCACCCCCTCACAGACCATATCCACCACCTCGTCGCCGACCTCGCCGCCCAGGAGCGAGCGAGCGAGGGCCCGTTCATCGGGCTTTTGGATTGGAGCCAGGTCCAGGATCTGTAAAGGGCAGACGGAACTGGCCGCGAGCTCAGTTTCCAGCTCTCCCACGCCCGGGTCGGGCTCTGGCCGGCGGGTCAGGAGCACGAGCAACGGGCCGGTGGAAGCGAGCTTCGCGAGCTCGGCGCTTAGCCGGAGGGACGTGGGGTCGCACCAGTGCAGGTCCTCGAGGGCGAGCACGGTCGGGCCGCGCTCCATTAGGCGTCTGAGCACCGAGCGCATCGCTGAGAACATCTCGTGCTGAAGCTCTGCCGGGCCCATGCGTGCCAGCCGAGCCCCACTCGGCCCGGCTGGCAGGCCCATCATGCGCGCCAGGACAGGGACCACTTCGTCGTCCTTGCCGAGCACGGCGCGAACCGCGGTCTTGAGGGCTGGGCGGACCGCCGCCTCGCCAGCTTCCAATGGCGCGCCGATGAAGCGGCAAAGGAGCTGCTGGTAGGCGCCGTAGGGGGTGGACGAAGCGTACGAGGCGCAGCGGCCCTCAAGCCAGAGAGGCAGCCGCCCCGACCCCGCCCCGACCCAGCCCATGAAGTACTTGCGGCACTCGTTAACGAGGCGGCTCTTCCCGAGCCCCGGCTCGCCAACCATCACGACCGCCTGGCCTCGGCCGGACGAGACCGTTGCCCGTACGGCCTCGGTGAGCGCCGCCAGCTCGGGGCCCCGGCCAACGAGGGGGGCCTTGGCCGCCAGCCGGCGCCGTCCGGCCTCGGCGGCCGAGCGTGGCCGCGGCCCTACGAGGTAGGTGGCGGTTAGCGCCCTGGCGCCCGGGCTGAGCGCCACGTCCTCGTTCGGCCCCCATTCGAAGATTCCCTCCGTAGCGGCGCGCGTGGCCGGGCCCACGAGCACCGAGCCGGGCCTGGCGACCGACTGGAGGGCGGCCGCGGCACCGACGACCTCGCCCACCGCCCCGTAGCCCATCTTGTCCCCGCTGCCCACCGGCCCGACCACGGCCGGGCCGGTCTCGACCCCGATGCGGACCGAAAGCGCCACTCCTGAAGTGCCGGACGAGCCGCTGCTGCCAGAAGGGCCGTCCCCGTCGGGCGAGCGGGCAGCCGCGGTTGTGATGCGCAAGGCCGAACGCAGGGCTCGCTCGGGGTCGTCTTCGTACGACTGCGGGGCGCCGAACAGGACCGACATACCGGACCCCGAGACCGACACTACGGTGCCCCCGAAGGCTTCCGCCTCGCTGATGGCCCGGGCCAGGCCAACGCCAACGAGCTCACGGAGGTCCTCGGGGTCAGCCTGGGAGCCGCCCAGGGAGAGCTCTACGAAAACCGCGCTCACAAGCCGGCGTTCGCCGACCGCACGCACCGAGGCGAGGTCGGCCAGGAGCCGTCTGTCGCGCCCGTCCAAGTAATCGGCCCCCTCCGCTCTGGGCCGAAGCTCCTCAAGGGCGGGCGAGCCCCTCAGCCCGAGGGCACCGAGCGCGGCAGCGCAGCGCTCGTAGACGGCGAGCGCCTGGGGGCGGCGGTTCTGCGCGGCATGCAGCCGCATGAGAGCTGATGCAGCCTCCTCGCATGTCGGACCGGCCTCTAAGCACGACTGCCAGGCCTGCTGGACCTCGTCGGGACTGGAGCGGCCGACGCCTCGAGAGCGGTCGCGGGCCAGCTCCAGGCGGGCGTCCTGGCGCAGGTCCTCGAGGCGATCGCGCACCCGGTCGGCCCATTCGGCGCCTGGCTCGTCCTCGAGCGGGACTCCTCCCCTCGAAAGCGCTTCGGCGAGCGCACGGTCTCGCGACTGGCCCGGCGATAACCTCAACGCAGCCCTGAGCGCCTGCTCGTGGGCGTCGAGGTCAACGTCGAGGGCGATGTCGCTCGCCGCCCAGATGGAGCTGTGGTCGGCGCAGAGCAGCCCTGCCGCCGGCGGGCCGAGCTGGCTGAGTACCGAGCGTGCCATCGACAGCGCCTTCCACAGGGCGTTCGTGGCCGCTTCTGCCCTCAGCGCCGGGAACAGGGCGTCGCAGGCGGCGTCCCGGCTGAGGCGGCGCCCGGGGCTCGTGAGCACGAGCTCGCACAGTCGCCGGGCGCTCGGGCGGGGCCACGTGGCCGTGCTGAGCTCTCCCGCCGCGATGACGAAGCGCCCGAGCAGGCGGACATCGAGGACGAGAGAGCTAGCACCCTGTTCGGTCCGAGAGGCGGGCACCGCCGCCATTCTCTCACCTGCCGGCTGACGTGGCCCCACCTCAGGCCCAGTCGGCGGCGCCGCCCTCGGCTAGGCCGCTGAGGCGAGACGTCGCTGCGGCCCGGCTGGCTCTCTCGGCATATTCAATCGCTGTGGCGTTAGTCGGCGCCGTGCCATCGACCTCGGCGTTGTAGGCGGCGGCGCCACCAAAGGGTAGGCCGCTGATGCGAGATGTCGCTTCGCCCGAGCGGACGCTGACCGCGACGGCGGGCCGTGCCGAGTGGTGCTGCGCCGCCACCGCGGATCCGGCGTAGACGGTGGCGAGCGGGACGGACAAGAAGAGCGCGGTGGTGGCCATCGCGGCGGTGAACTTCTTGGTGTTCATGTCAACTTCCCTCCTGTTGGGCCGGCGGCTGGTCGCCGGTGCCCTCAGACTGGAGCGGTCGACTTCCCAAAACCTTCCCGCACCGGGAGCCGAGGCCGGGCCGTCGTTACCCCTGGTGGGCCTCATCGGGCTGGGCCGGCGCCGCAGCGGCAACCGGCGAGCCCAGGGCTGACCCGGTTGGTCAATTAGTCCGACGACAACTCGGCGACGCCCAGGGATGGGCGGCGCCGGGGCGTCAGCCGGCCGAAGGCCGGAGCTCTCGCCAGGACGGCGCTGCCAGTCTTCACTGGGCCGGAGGCCGAGTGCCACTGTGTGGGTCCTATTGATGGCCCTTTCTCAGGTCCGTAGTGGAGAACATCGGGTGTTTTGTCGCAACCGACTAAATGACGCCGACAGGCGAAGGGATTCTCAGTCGGGCGAGGTGGTGATGCTGCCGGGCTGTGGGCAGAAGGAATTGAGGATTGCTCTGCCACCGATCACGGTGGCAGCAATCTTGGCCGTCGCGTTGGCGGTAGAGCAGCGGTGCGAGGGGGCTGTGGGTATCTATCGTCGAAGTCCTCGACGGCCGTTATTGCCAGTGCTTGCGATTCGCGGTTCATCGTCACGGTGAACCTGTCGAAGAACCCGATTTGCCCGAGCACGACGCTCCAGGGCGGGGACGCCCAACTTGTGAAGAACCCGACCTGGGCGTCCCACTCGTAGGACCGGTCCCGGTCGAAGCCACCTGCGTCGATCTCTACGTCGGGGGGCGCAAGGATGACTCGGACATCAGCGAAGCGGACCGGACGTGTATCGCCTCCGATGCGGGACATTATTGACCGGTTCGGGTCGGGCGTCACTCCAATGTCTTGCGCGATCCAGGGGGACACCAGAATGTGGTCAGCTCCTGAGTCCACCAGGGCAACGACGTTGTGACTGCCGAGCCGGTCCCCTTCCAGTCGCACGATGACCATGGGGCGCAACAGCGGCTTAACCAAGAACTCTGAGCCCGCCACGCGGCGTTCCTCGATGTAGGGATAGACCCAAGGGAACGCGGGCGGCCCAGCCAAGGGCTGATTATCCCAAGCCCACTAGCTCGGGTTCGTCGGTGCCCGGCATCCTCACGATCGTGGTGTCGGTGATGTCCCGTTCGTGGAGCGCCATCGTGAGCTCGTAAGGCGTCGGACGCGCGTCGACAACCCTCCCGTCCTTGAGTGCGACCCACAGCCCGGCGTACTCGACCTGGGCATCGGCAATTGTCGATCGTGCCACGGCCACCCTCTCTTTCCGCGCGGCGCCCGCCCCCGGTCTTCGGAGGATCCTGTCCTTCCAGTTTCTCATAGCCGCCACCCTCCCGTATTCGATATCAAGATACGCTAATCACCCTGTAGCCCAACGTGGTGGAAGTGATGCCCAGGCGCAAGTCAGACGACCCCCGCGACCTGCAGTTGCTCGTTCGACTGACCAGGTCCGATAAGCGGGTCCTTGTCGCGGCGGCGGCGCTCGACCAGATCACGGTCAACACGTACGTCCACAACGTCATCGGCAGCGCAATTCAGCACTTGAAGGACGACCCGCTCGTCGCCAGGCAGCTCGACTTGTTCGACGAGCAAGCGGCCAGGAAGGGCGGCAAGGTGGTCCCGATCGGAGTCATCCGACGGCCGGAAAGCCTTTAGATCCAGCTGGGCTACCTATGCTGGTCAGCGTGAGCGACCACGATCTGATAGGAGCCGCCAAGGCTCGATAGGTGGGCGGCTCGAAGGCCACGCCCGGTGATCTCCGCCGGCAGCGCCGCCGCTCTCGCCACGGCTGTTGGGAGCACCTTGTTGTCGCCCCTTTGTGGGTCGCCTACGGTGCAAATCTCGGGACCCTGATGCGCACCTGCGACGCCGTGGGCGCCTGCATCGCTGTCCCTCCGACTGACCATTATCGCCAGGCCTTGGACCAGGGGGACACGCTCGGAGGGCGCTTCCGTCCTCACGTTCACTGGGCGCGGCCAGGGAAGGACGACTGGATCGAGTCGATGCGTTCCCAGGGTTGGCAGATCGTTGCTGTAGAGCTGGCAGAAGGTGCCACCCCTCTACCCCTGCTAAGCGTGGCGCGCCGTCCCACCGTCGTCTTACTCGGGCACGAGCACAGCGGCATCCCTGCAAGGTGGGTCGAGAGTGCCGACGTATGCGTGGAGATCCCGATGATCGGCGGAGGGGCCAGTCTCAATGTCGCCGTCGCGGGCAGCCTTGTGCTGTACCGCCTGGCCGGATTGTCCTGAGTGGGCTCGTAATCAGCCCGCGTTTAGCCCGCGTCCCGAGCCGTCCGGGGTCATCCGTCCGAGTAGACGTACACGCTGTGAGCAGGTACTATCGTCCAGACAGGTACGACGAAAACCGGTTGAACAGCGTTCGGGACGCTGAGGCCGGGGGTTCAAATCCCCCCTTCCCGACCAGAGGAACTGGGCTGCAACACAGTTTGCCGCCCCGAAGGAGCCGGCCCATGCTCACCGTGATCGCTCGCTACCAGGTCCAGACGGGGATGGGAGACCTTGTGGCCGCAACGCTTGCGAAGCACGTCACCGCCACACGCACCGAACCAGGGTGCGTCCAGTTCGTGGCCTACCGCTCGCGGAACGATCGCGACCAGTTCGTGCTCTACGAGCAGTACGTCGACGATGAAGCGTTCGAGGCGCACCGCCAGACCCCGCACTTTCGCTCCTATGTCGAGGGCACGATCGTCCCATTGCTCTCCGAGCGCAAGGCTGACCGCTACGACGAGGTAGAGCCGGACGGGAACTGACGGATCACCAAACTGGCTGAACAGGGGCGCTTGGACGACAACCCGGACGACAACCCGCACTATTCTTGCGCGCCCCGTGTAAAAAGGGTGCCAACCAACATGACCGGGCCAGCGAAATGACCGACGACGTAACAGCAGACGCGGACCTCGAGGAGTTCCTCACGCACTGGTACGGGCCGCCGAAGTCAGAGCCGCTTGTCCCTGAGGGTACCGAGCCTCTCCCCCTGCGCTGCTGGTACGGCTACACGCAGGCCTGGCAGCAGGAGCTCGCTAAGCAGAACCGGGCCCTGCCGGCGGATGAGCTGACAGCGCTCGAGGGAAAGACGGTCTTCTACGTCGAGCACCACCGCGCTTGGCTCTGGGGCTACGGTGAAGGGCCCAACCCGGAGGTGTTCGACCGTGCTAGCGACGCGAGCGCGCACTGGGCCGAGACTGGGGAGCGGCTGGACATGTTCCTCTGGCACATGGCGGTCTTCGAAGCAGCGTTGTCAGGACCGTACAACCTGGGCGCGAATGACCTCAGTCTCGAGGAGATCGAGCTCTGCACTGGCCTTTTGGACCTATGCCCGTTCGAGCCTTGGCGCTTTCCGGGACCGATGAGCAGGCTGTGGTGGAACGAAGACCTCGTGGTGCTCACGGTTGCGAACCTTCCCGTCGATGGCGAGGTGACCGACGAGACCCGTTGGGCCCTTTTCGTGGGCGGCCGCACCCCGGACGCCCTTGAGGAGCTGGACGGCATCGGCGTGGCATGGGACTTCGATTCACGCGCGGTCCACGACTGAGACTTTGCTGGTTCAGGCTCTGCTGGTTTCAGCCCAAGAAGCCCCGCAAAAGAGCCGCCGTGGCGGAGAGGTGTTCGGCCATTGCCCGCCGGGCCGCTTCCCGGTCGCCGGCGATGATGGCGGCGACGATCTTGGCGTGCTGGGTTTCGGAATGTACGACGTTGCGTTCGATCAGCGGGATCGCGTCCAGGAACCCGTTGACGCGCATGCGGGATTTAGCCACAGCGGCCGTGAGCGAAGGTGAGCCAGCCACCTCGGCGACAGCGAGATGGAAGCGGGAATCAAGCCGCCGGTAATCGGCGAGGTCGGTCGCGTGCTCGCAATCGTGCAGGCATGCGGTCAAGTGCTTGGCGTCACCGTCGTCATGGCGGTTGACCGCCGCCCGCTCAGCTGCGCCAACCTCGAGCACCTCGCGCAGAGCCAGCACATCGTCGAGGTCGGCACCGGTCTGTTTGGCCAGGCGCCGAGCCGCGGTCTTGTTGAGCTTGGGCAGCACCTCCTTGACGATCGTGCCCCCGTAGCGGCCCCGCCGTGATTCGACATAACCGCTCTGCTGCAGCGCGCGGATCGCTTCGCGCAAGGTCACCCGGCTCACGGACAAGCGTTCAGCGAGGTCCCGTTCGGCTGGGAGCCGTGCCCCGGGCGTTACGATCCCGAGCTTGATAGCGGTGAGCAAGCGCTCGAGCGTCTCCTCGAAGGCGTTGCCGGCCCGGACCGGGCGCAAGAGCGCATCGTAGGCACGGTCGACCGCCACCAGCTCCGGTCCTCCCACCTTTGGCGCCGGCTCCGCGCCGGTTTGCCTCTTTGTCATGCGTCCCCCCCTCCCCTGCCAGCTCACCCGCTCCGGAGGAAGTCTACGAGCCCTCGCGCATCCCTAGATAGGCGTCACATAGGCTCCCGATATCCCACCGTCCACCAGGAACGTCGACGCGGTCACGAACGACGAGTCGTCGCTCGCAAGGAACGCTACGGCCGCCGCTATCTCTTCAGGCTCAGCGAAGCGCCCGAGGGGGACGTGGACCATGCGCCGCGCCGCCCGCTCCAGGTCCTTAGCGAAAAGTTCCTGTAAAAGCGGCGTATTAACGGGGCCCGGGCAAAGGGCGTTGACCCTGATGCCCTCGCGGGCGAACTGCACGCCGAGCTCTCGCGACATGGCGAGCACACCGCCTTTGGACGCCGTGTAGGAGATCTGCGAGGTCGCCGAGCCGAGCACCGCAACAAATGATGCGGTGTTGATTATCGAACCCTTGCCGGCCCGTTGCATGTACGGGATGACAGCCCGGCAGCACAGGTAAACCGACGTAAGGTTCACTTCCTGTACGCGCCGCCAAGCGTCGACGCCAGTCGTCAGTATCGAGTCGTCCTCGGGCGGCGAAATACCGGCGTTGTTGAAGGCGATATCGATCCGGCCGTACGTGTCGTACGCGGTCCTGTACAGCAGCTCAACTTCGGCGCTGTTGCTCACGTCGACCTGGACGAACAGCCCGTCGACTTCGTCCGCGCTCGACTTGCCTGCTGCGGGGTCGACGTCGGCTACCACTACCTGTGCGCCTTCGGATGCCAACCGCCGCACTGTGGCCAACCCGATGCCGCCGGCGCCACCGGTGACGATAGCCACCCTTCCCTCGAGACGACGGCAAAGAGGTTCTGGCATTGGTTTATTCCTCCGTTGAGATAAAGACGTTCTTGACCTCGCTAAACGAATCGGGTGCGTCTGGGCCGAGCTCCCGCCCGAGGCCCGACTGTTTGAAACCACCGAAAGGTGTCCAGTAACGCACGGACGAATGCGAGTTAACCGACAGGTTGCCTGACTCAACCGCGCGGGCAACGCGCAGCGCCTTGCCTAGATCGCGGGACCATATCGAACCGGAAAGCCCGTAGTCGGTGTCGTTGGCGATGCGAACAGCGTCCGCCTCGTCCTCGAACGGCACGACCGCCACGACAGGCCCGAAGATTTCTTCCCGGAAAGCCGGGGCGGTCAAGTCGATCGGGGCGAGCACGGTCGGGGGGTACCAGTACCCGGGGCCATCGGGGCAGCTACCGCGGAAGGCGACGGCATTTTCGTCGGGTACGTACGATGACACGCGTTCTTTTTGCTGAGCGGTTATGAGCGGTCCCATTTCGCTCGACTCGAGGGAAGGGTCCTCGACCCTCACGGCCTTGACGGCTCGTTCGAGCAGTTCGAGAAAACGGTCGTAGACGGTGCGTTCAACCAGGATGCGCGAGCGGGCGCAGCAGTCCTGACCGGCATTGTCGAAGGCGCTCATCGGCGCTGTGGCAGCTGCTCGCTCGATGTCGGAACCGGCAAATACGATGTTGGCGCTCTTGCCTCCGAGCTCCAACGTGACCCTCTTGACCTGCTCCGCGCAGCCGGCCATCACCCGCTTGCCGACCTCGGTAGACCCCGTGAAGGTCACCTTGCGCACGTCGGGATGAGTAACGAACCGTTGGCCCACCACGGCTCCCTCGCCAGGCAGGACGGTGAAGACGTGCTCTGGGAGCCCGGCGTCGAGGGCCAGTTCTGCAAGACGGAGCGCCGTTAGGGGCGTGAGTTCGGCCGGCTTCAGGACCACGGTGTTGCCCGCGGCGAGAGCGGGAGCGAAGCCCCAGCCCGCGATCGGCATAGGGAAGTTCCAGGGGACGACGACGCCCACGACCCCGAGAGGTTCCTTGAAGGTGATGTCTACGCCGCCCGGGACCGGGATTTGGCGCCCGAACAGCCGCTCCGGAGCGGCCGAATAGTAGTTCAGGACATCTCGCACATTGCCGGCTTCCCACCTGGCGTTGCTGATGGTGTGGCCCGAGTTGCGCACCTCCAGTTGTGCGAGCTCCTCCCGGTGGCCGTCGACGGCTTCAGCGAAGCTGCGCAGCACGCGGGCCCGGTCTGCTGGGGCCATTCGGCGCCAGGGCCCGAATGCGGCCCGGGCTTGGCGGATCGCTGCGTCCACGTCCTCGAGAGAGGTCTGTGGCACATCGGCCACGGCCAGCCCTGTGGCCGGGTTGATGATCGACGTCACGAAAGGCCTGGCCCAGGCACCGCAGGGACCGGTCCGGCGGCGCGGTTACCCCGGTAACGGGAGGCGGCCTCTACCAGGGCTACGAACAGGCGGTCGTCGCCCTGATTGTCCTCTGGGTGCCATTGGACGCCGATGGCAAAATCATTGCCCTGCACCTCGATCGCTTCCACGGTGCCGTCGCCAGCAAAGCCGACAGCCTGTACTCGGCGACCGAGCTGGTCGATCGCCTGGTGGTGATGGCAGCTCCCCTCGGCTTCGGTGCCGAGTATGGAGGCGACGGCGCTGCCAGCGGTGAGGGTCACCCGGTTGGCGGTCATTTGGCCGGGGGTCGCCCGGTGAGCATCGCTGCCCAGCACGTCAGGCAGGTGCTGGTGAAGCGTGCCGTCCAAGCTGACATTGAGCACCTGGAGGCCGCGACAGATGGCTAGTAGTGGTAGCTCTCGCTCGAGAGCGCCGCAGCAAAGCGCTATCTCCCAGGCGTCCCGCTCCACACGGGGCGCGTCCGTTTCGCTGTGGGGGAGCGCGCCGTAAAGGCGCGGGTCGACGTCTGGCCCGCCGGTGACGATGAGCCCGTCCAGGGCCGCCAGGACAGCTTCCGCCCGGCCGGCCGTCGAGCGACCGGCTTCGGGGCCGCCGGGCCCCGGGGGGAGCAGGACAGCGCACCCTCCTGCCCGACTGACGGAACGCACGTAGGTGTAGGGCAGGATGGCCGCCACTTCGTCCCAGGCGCCGTAACGAGCCCGGTCAACATAGGTGGAGAGCCCTATCAGCGGCAGCAGCGTCTCTGCCTCGTCAGAGGCGTTCGAAGCCACGAGCCCGTTCCCAGTCGGTAACCGCACTGTTATAAGCGTCGAGCTCAACGCGCGCTGCATTGAGGTAATGGTCGATCACGGGCTGACCAAAAGCATGAAGTGCCACCTTGCTATCACCGAGCAGCCGTGCCGCTTCTCCCAAGGAGCTGGGGACCCGAGCACTTGCAGATTCGTAGGCGTTGCCAATGAGCTCGGCGGGCATTGGCAACTCCGCGTCGATGCCGTGCAGCCCGGCTGCTATGAGGGCGGCGACCGCCAGGTAGGGGTTGACGTCCCCGCCCGGGATGCGGCTCTCGGCTCGCAAGGAGGGGCCGTGGCCGACAACCCGCAGGGCGCACGTGCGGTTGTCCCTACCCCAGGCCAAAGCTGTCGGGGCGAAGCTGCCCGCGACGTAGCGCTTGTAGCTGTTGATATTGGGTGCAAAGAAATAGGTCATTTCGGCTGCACACGCGAGCTGGCCGGCGATGAAGTGCTCCATCAGGGGCGAGAAGCCATGCGCTTTGTCCCCGGCCATCACCAGGTCCCCTCCGGCCGAGCGGAAGCTGAGGTGGATATGGCAGGAGTTGCCTTCCCGGGCGTTCCATTTGGGCATGAACGTCACGCTCATGCCTTCCTGGTGCGCTATCTCTTTGGCGCCGGTCTTGTAGACGCCGTGGTTGTCGCAGGTCGTCAGGGCGTCGGTAAACCGGAAGGCGATCTCGTGCTGGCCGAGGTTGCACTCACCCTTGGCCGACTCGACGTACAAGCCGGCGCCAGTCATCTCGTTACGGATACGCCGGAGCAGGTGCTCGATCCGGCTGGTGCCGACGATCGAGTAGTCGACGTTGTACTGGTTGGCCGGCGTGAGGTTGTCATACCCACGCCGCCACGCCTCTTCGTACGAGTCCTGGAAGACGATGAACTCGAGCTCGGTGCCGACGTAGGGGACCAGGCCCCGTTCGGCGAGGCGCGCGATCTGCCGCCTGAGGATCTGGCGAGGAGAAGGTTCCACGGGGGTGCCGTCCTCCCACTCGAGGTCACACAAGACCAGGGCCGTGCCCGCGTTCCATGGCATCAGGCGGAGAGTCGACATGTCGGGGCGCATTACGAAATCGCCATAGCCACGTTCCCACGACGACATCGAGTACCCCTCGACGGTGTTCATGTCGACGTCAACGGCAAGCAGGTAATTGCATGCTTCGGCGGCGTTGGGCACGACCTCTTCGAGGAAATAGCGAGCTGAACAGCGCTTACCTTGAAGCCGTCCCTGCATGTCGGTGATGGCGACGACTACGGTGTCGATGTCCCCCTCGTCCACGAGGGCCTTGAGTTGGTCGAGGCTCAGCGGCACAACTCACCTACACCGAGCGCGATCCGGCCTCGATGGCCGCGAATTTCTTCTGCGGTACCTCGGATCTTTGGGCCCGTGAAGCAGTTGCTTTTCGTCAAGGTCTCTTTCAGAGCTCACTTCCCGCACATCGTCGTCGGAGTTCAGTTCGCGGGCATCAGCGCCGGATCCTCGGGCGTGCCGACGTCGGGATCATCGAGGGTCCTGACCGGGCCCTTGAATGTCCGCTTGGCGCCGGCCTCCCACGCTATCCAGACCGCCAGCACCAAGGCGATGGTAACGGCCGGCGCGTAGTTGAAGTCACTCCAGCTGAAGCCCTTGTCCCACGGGACCGCCAGGGGAGAGGTCGGCAGGCAGAAGATGATCACGCAGAGAGCGACCCAGACGATGGCGATCAGGTTGATCCATCGATAGTGCTTTCCAAGGTTCCACACACCCGGCTGGAAGTCGTTCCCCATCCGCCAGCGGAGGAAGACGGGCAGGATGTAGGCGATGTACAGCCCGATCGTTGTGATCGAAGTGACAGCGAAGAACGCCACCGGGAGGCCGGCCTTGTTGCCGAACAAAGCCGGGACCGTGATCAACAGTGCGAGGACGACCACCAACAGCACCGACCAGGTCGGTGTCCTCTGTTTGTTCAGGCGGCGCCAAAGACTATGGCCTGGTACCGCTCCGTCACGGGAGAACGCGAACACCATGCGCGAGGCGGCCGCAACGCAGCCCATCCCGCAAAACAGCTGGCCGATCGTCGAGATGTCGAGGACGAGCTTCGCCAGGCCCGTACTGAGTGCTGACTCGATCACCGGGACAGCGCCGCCGCCGCCCTTGTTGATGGCGGCGACGTGCGTCGCCGCGAAGGTGATAGCGAGCAACAAGACCCAGCCGCCGACCGCCGAGTACGCAATGGATGTCCATAGCCCTCGGGGGGCGGCGCGTTCGGCGTCGTGAGTCTCCTCTGACAAATGGGCCGAGGCGTCGTAGCCGGTAAAGGTGTACATGGTGAGCAGGAACCCAAGCGGCAGGACGAAGAACCAGTAGATGTGCCCCGAGAAGCCGGTGTTGTTGAAGCGTTGTCCGAACACCCAAGAGAAGTCTTGGTGCGACGTGGGCCCGAAGATGAGAACGCCTACGATCACGATCACCCCGCCGAGCATCCACCACGCCGAGATCCGGTTCAGCAGCGCCACCAGGTGCGAGGAGAAAACGTTGATCAGGCTGTGGGCGGCAAGGATGATGAAGAAAAGGATGAAGGTGTTGTGCAGGATCGCCGAGCTGCTCGTCGTAGTGAAGTTGCGAATGAAGTTGAGGTTGTAAAGTGCCAGCACCGAGTTCAGGAACGAGGCCGCTCCGTAATCGACGGCGGCGGTGATGGCGACTAGCCCGAGCAGGTTGAACCAACCCGTGAACCACGCCCAGCGGACACCACCAAGGCTGTACGCCCAATAGTAGATGCCACCGGCGGTCGGGTACTTGGAGGCGAGCTCGGCCATCGACAGCCCGACGAGCAGGACAAGGATGCTGATCACTGGCCAACCGATCGATATAGCGATCGGGCCACCGTCGTTCCACGCCTGTCCGTACGTAGTGAAACAGCCGCTGAGTATGCAGATTATCGTGAGGGAGATCGCGAAGTTGGAGAACCCGCTCCAACCGCGGTGAAGCTCCTGCTTGTAACCGAGTGATGCAAGCCGTTGCTCGTCGGCCGACAGGGCGCGAGCATGGTCGCTCATGCGCCCCTCCTCATGGCAAATGACACTGCAAAGTTGGAGAGACCGCCTATGCAGCGTCGCAACTCCTGGGCGTACCCGAGCGCATGTAGCTGCCGCTCGTCGCTGTCGACCTGGCCGCGCGCCAAGAGCGGGGCCGCGGAAGTATCTTCCGTCACCGAGTATCCCCCTTTTCTCAATGGGCTATGGACGGTCCATTGACGGCCCCTATTCTGCGCCAGGCCCAGCCCCGTGTCAATAGGCTAACGAGAATGGTTTGGCGCGCCTTCCGTCCGGCGTACGGAGGACATAAGCCGAGGCCTTTGGAGGTACCGGACTACGGCTAACTGGCGCGGCGAACTCACCGCCTCGCCTGGGCTCGGGAGTTGGGGGCTGCCCGTCCGGGGACGTGTACAGTAGGCGCGGCGCTCGTTGCTGTCCGGCCAAATTTGCCGGGATAGTCACGATGCGCGGAACTCTGCTAAAGGGGAGGGCTATGTCGTCATCGTCTAGCTCCGGTCTCATCGTCCTGATCGTCTTGCTGGTCGTCCTACTTCTGTACACCGTTCTCAACATTGTCGCGGTCGTGAAGATCATCACTAAGGCCGGGTACTCAGGCGCGTGGTTCCTAATCCTGTTCGTCCCCATTGTCGGGACGATCATGTTTTATGTATTTGCTTTCTCCAAGTGGCCTGTCATTAAACGCCTCGAGGCTATTCAACACGCAGCCCAGTTATCGGCGGGGCCCGGTGGGCCCTACTTTGGGCCCGGTGGGCAGTACGGTGGGCCCGGTGGGCAGTACGGTGGGCCCGGTGGGCAGTACGGTGACCCCCAGGGCCCGCAAGGTCCGCCGCCTCCGCAAGGGTGGTCACCTCAGAAGCCCGCTGGTCCCTACATCCCTCCGTGGAACTAAGTGGTTGACCGCGTAACTACACGCGTGTAAGTTTGTGGCTGGTGGGGGGCATGGTGCCGGGTGGCCCGTACCTTGG
>Ga0209415_10008510_pt1 | contig 17787 bp, 16 predicted proteins | sample PeaSoiSIISIP2007_FD_187696 | JGI IMG/M metagenome (GOLD analysis project Ga0209415, IMG submission 187696) | Peat soil microbial communities from Weissenstadt, Germany - SII-SIP-2007 (SPAdes) (version 2) | ecosystem: Environmental > Terrestrial > Soil > Wetlands > Peat | place: Germany... | reverse complement strand
GCACGGGGACCGTCTGCCGTTGGTGTTTCCACACGAACCGAAGCGGACGACCGGCTTCGAGATAGGTCTTGATGCTGCTCAATATTCCGGGCCACGCGCGAGCGCAACCAGTGAATAACTTGCTGTCGTCCTGAAACCCGTCCTGGGTCACCGTCAGCTGCACGATGGACTCGGTTGGCGCAACCTCGTTGGCCGGAGGGCTGAGTGCAAATGTGACCTCGGTCGGCGGTTCGCCGCTCCCGGTCACCGCGAACGTAAACGACAGTAGGCGAGGCGGCTCGTTGCGCAACACTTCGCCCGTCCACAGCGTTCTCCCGGCGTCGTCAACCTCCGTGACGCTTGACCCCACCGTCCACTCGGATGCAATCCTGCCGCAGTTGCTCTTCAACACCTCGGGACTGGTCAGCGCCTCCCACAACCGTTCTGGTGTTGTGGCCACGTGTATCACGTACGTGATCCGTGGACTGCCCATGGTGGTGCTCGTCCTCCCGTCGTGTCGTCAATCTCCCGAGGCGGCGCCCCTGACCAGCGTGCGCCTTCGATGAGGCGGATGAGCGCGGCCGTCTGCGTGTCAGTCCTCGACGAGCTCGCGCAGCCGGCCAAGCGCGTCGTCCCACTGCGCTGAGATCAGCTCGAGGTAGCGGCGCGCGTCGTTGAGCCGCCGCTGGTTCAATTGCCAAACGCGCTCGCGCCCGTGCCGCGTACTCCACGCGCGCCCCGCGTCCTCCAGCACGTGGAGGTGTTTCGTGATTGCTTGACGGGTAACGTTTGACCCCACGGTGAGCCCGGTGATGGACATCGGTCCGCCATCACAGAGGCGGGAGATCAACCGCAGGCGGGTGGTGTCACCCAGGGCTGCGAACAGGGGCGCAGAACCCTTCTGCGCGGCGATGGCTCTCGCGCTAGCGCGCGCGGACAAGGTACTCCTCGATTAGCTTCACGACCATGCCCCACCCCTGTTCGTTCGCCGTGAACGCCTTCGCCCGGCGCCCGAGCGGGATTCGGTCGAAGCCGGACTCGGTCACGGTCAGCATGACGCCCTCCCCCGCGTCCTCCAGCGCAAAGACGACGAGCGTCGTGGGTTCGACGGAGTAATCGACACCGCCCTCAACGGCGAAGGGATGCCAACGGAAGGAAAACAGCCGCTCGGGTTCCATCTGCTCGACTGTGATCTCGAACGGCACCCCTTCGTAGGGCTTCTGGGCATCGGCGATCTCGGCGTTGACGGTCGTGGAGACGATCACTCCGCGCATGCTGGCGCCTGGCACGAACGGGCCATCGAACCTCACGCCAAACCAGCTCCCGAACTCGGTGGAGTCAGCCAGCGCGCGCCAGACTCGTGTCCGAGGTGCGCGCAGAAGAGTCTTTTTCTCGATGCGGTCTGTGCTCATGCGCAACCTCCTGGTTGCTAGAGATCGTCGGACGCGATCCGTCACCTCAAGCCACCCGGCGTGTGGACGTGGCCTTCGGGGACTCCGCGCCCGCGGTGGTCGGACGCCGCTCGTCGGTTTCCCGTCGGCTCGTGGGCCCGCTGAAGATCATCGGTCAGCGCGTCCCGGCCGACCCGTACAACGTCGATCCCCGCCGCCGGCCGCCGCGCATCAGCGTGAGCGTGCACCCGTCACGCTTGGACGCGGTCTTCCAGGTGCGCTACGCGCCGGACCGCGCCCGCCCCGAGGCCCGTCGCGGGCGCCTGCATGTCCACGGATCGGTGGCTGAGGTGAACGGCCCGGGACAATTGGTCGGGTGTGCGCGTGCGCGCGGGCCCAGTGGGTCGGACCGGTCGAGGTCGGAGGGGGCGATCCGGTCGGCGCCAGACCAGGACCCGTCGCGCGCGATTCCGGCGCCCGCGATCCGCGGAGCGCTCACCGACCCGCGTCCTCAGCGATCGCGAGCACAAACGCCAGAGCATCGCCAGACACCACGCGGGGCAGCGTGCGCAGGAACAGCACGCGGCCGTCGCGCGCGGCGGGCACCTCGGCGAGCACCGTCCCGTCCGGATCGCGCACCTCGCCGAGGGACTGGCCGCGCGCGACCCGGTCCCACACTTGGACGGCCGGCACAAACAGCCCCGAGGTCGGGCTCGGATGATCCGCCTGCAGGTGGCCGGAGCCCGTCGCCTCCATCTCCACGAGGTACCGCGGCGGGTCGGCCGGAGCGACATCCTCGAGGATCCCGAGGAACGCCAGCACCCGGCGGATGCCCCGCGCCGCGGTTGCGCGGTCGTCCGGGCGGCACCGACCTTCGCCCGGCATCTCTACGTAGATCGCGGGCAGCCCGCGCTCGCCGGCGGCCGAGAGCGAACGCCCAGGGAGCCCGCCGGTGCCCCAAACGAGGTCGAGCCCGAACGCCATCGCGGCGGCGCGCTGGATGCGGCCCAGATCCCCGGGCCGGAGCTGATAGCCGGCGAGCGGGTGGATCGCGTACGCGGTCCCGCCGCTGTGCATGTCCAGGAGCAGATCGACCTGCGTGAGCAGGTGCGTGGCGTACGCGTGTGCGATCCGTTCGCTCGGCGTCCCGTCGCGGCGACCGGGGAAGATCCGCGCGAGGTTCTGGTGGTCCCATCCGCCCTCGCGCGTGGCCGCCGCGAACGCCGGACCGTTCGTGACGGGCACCCCGACGAACGTGCCGCGCATCGTCTCGGGATCGAGCGCCGCAAACACGTCCTGGATCGCCACCGGACCCTCGTACTCGTCCCCGTGCACCGCGCCGGTGACGAGCAGGGTCTTCCCCGGCGCGCGCCCTCGGGCGACGACCGCCGGAAACGCCAAGTCCTGACCGTCCGGCAGCCGGTCGATGACGAGCCGCAATCGTTGCGTGGCGCCCGGGGAGACACCCGCAACCGAAAACTCGGTGATCGGCATCCGCCGAGCCTCATCCCGCACCGACGGTGACCTCCGCCAGATCGACACCGGCTACCATCCGCCGTACGCCACCCATCCGCCGTCCGCCATGGTCAGCGAACCCGTGATGAACGAAGCGCGCCGCGAGCACAGGAACGCAGCGACCTCGGCCATTTCCTCCGGGGTGCCCCACCGCCCCAACGGCGTGCGCCGTGTGACGATCTCGTCGGAGAAGTCGACCGCCACCCCCTCTCGCGGGGTGCTGATGTAGCCTGGGCCGAGCGCCACCACGCGAACGCCGTGGGGCGCCCACTCGCAGGCGAGCGCCTCGGTCAGCCCGACGATGCCGTGCTTGACGGTACAGTACGCCGCCCGCCGGGGCATCCCGCGGACGGAGAAGACGGAGCCGATGTTCAGGATGACGCCGGACCCGGCCGGAATCATCACCCGCGCGGCGGCCTGGCTCATGAGAAACGCCCCGGTCAGGTGGGTCTCCAGCACGCCTCGCCACGCGTCGAGGTCGAGCGTCAGGGTATCGCGTATCTGGCCCTCGCCGGCGTTGTTGATGAGAATGTCGAGCCGTCCAAACTCCCGGACCGTGTCGTCGACCACACGCTGCACGTGGGCGGGGTCGCGCACGTCCGCGACGATCCCGCGGACCCTGGTCCCGGAGGCCCGGAGCCGCCGCGCGGCCTCCTCGACGCGGTCCGCACGGCGGGCACAGATCGCCACCGCGGCGCCCCCCGCGGCCAAGCGCGTGGCGATCGCCGCCCCAATCCCCTGGCTGCCGCCTGTCACGATCGCGGCGTAGCCGCGGAATTCGTCGGTCACCGGCTGCCGATCCATCGGGCCTCCCCTCCTGTTGCGTGGCGCCCGCGCGCCGCGCCGGGTGTCAGATCTCGCATGCGGCGAGCGCCCATCGCGCCGCCTCGAGCGTTCGGGTAACATGGTCCGCCGTGAGTGCCGTGCTGAGGGACCAGCGACCGCCGGGGATGGACCCACACGCCTCTTTGCAAGATTGCCTCCGCGAACGCCGCGTGCACGGCGGCGACCGTCTTCGCGGTCCCGCGCGTCGTCCACCCGTGGAACCCCACGTCTGGAACACGGGCCCGGCCCCTGCACGAGCACCGGCACGCCGACGTCGGCGCCGTCCTGTCGGAGGCCGTCCGGCGGACGCCGCCCACACTGGTCAGTACCCGGCGTGCTTGTCCACGAGATTCACGAACGGCTGTCCGGACACGTACCGCTTCAGGTTGTCGATGAAGATCGCCGCCCCACGCTGGCGGGTGAACGGCGAGGTCGCGCCGTTGTGCGGGGTCACGATCGTGTTGGGCGCCGTCCAGAACGGGCTGTCGGGCGGGAGCGGCTCCTGCCCGTGCGCGTCCAGCCCGGCGCCGGCGATCCACCCGTCGCGCAGAGCTCGGAGCAGTGCCGCGTCGTCGGCGATCCCCCCGCGCGACACGCAGATGTAGTATGCGGACCGCTTCATCGCCCGAAACTCCCCTTCGCCGAGCATGCCGACCGTCTCGGGCGTGCGCGGCGCGGTCACGACCACCACATCCGATCGGCCGAGGAACTCGCCGAGTCGCTCCCGCGGGACCACCTCGTCCACACCGGGCGTCGGTTGGGCCGTTCGACGAATGCCCAGCACGCGCATGTGAAACGCTTTGGCCTTCAGCGCCAGGTCCTGCCCGCAATGGCCGAGGCCGATGATCCCGCAGGTCAGGCCGTTCAGCTCCGGGTGCGCGAAGTGCTCCCACCGGTGCTCGGCGTGCGCTCGGACCGAGCGCATCACACCGTGGGTGAGCATCAGCATCAACGTCATCGCGTGCTCGGCCAGGGGCACCGCGCCGTTGCCCTTGCTGCAGGTCAATTGCACCGCGCTGGCGACCATCTCCGGGTACAACAGCCGGTCCGGCCCGGCGGACATGCTCTGCACCCATTTGAGTCGCGTCGCTCGCGCGAGCGCCTGGGGGCCGATAAACCCGTAGACCACCTCCGCCTCGCCGACGACAGGGTCCATCTCCCGCGGGTCAGGGAAATAGCGACAGTCCACCTGCGGCACGGCGGCACGGATCTCGGCGAGCAGGCTCTCGCTCACGGTGGTCGTGCCGAACGCGTCGTTCCGCAGCCCAGTCACGAAGACCACGAGGCGCCGCGACGCTGGGATCTCGTCCATCAGGACCTCCTTCGCCGTTGCTGCGACGCCCGCTGCTGCGGGCGCGGCGCGCGGGTCGAACGGGGAACCACCCGGATCACCGCGACCGCCCAGGATGCCGCTACGGCACGATGTGCCGGTACGGATGCTTCGCAGCGAGCGTCCAGTCGAGGGTCACCCCGAGGCCCGGCGCCGTCGCGACGGCCATGGAGCCGTCCTCGAGGGAGAGCTCAGCTTGCACCAGGTCGCCGTACCAGTCCACCTCGCCGAACCGGTACTCGACCATGAGCAGGGCCTCGAGCGCAGACGCCGCCTGGAGCGTTGCCGCTGTTGCCACCGGTCCGCTCGGGTTGTGGGGAGCGACCCGTGCCCCGAACGCATCCGCCAGCGCGCCGACCTTGAGCAGGCCCTCGATGCCCCCGACGTACTTCACGTCCGGCACGAGCACGTCGGCACCGCCCGCGTCCAGCACCTGCCGAAATCCCGCGAGGCCCGTGTAGAGTTCTCCCGCGGCGATCCGCAACCCGGTGCGGTCCCTGACCTCGCGGAGCCACGCGGGGTCGTGCTCGGCCACCGGCGACTCATACCAGCGCAGGTTGAGCGGAGCCAACCGGCGGCCGACGTCGACCGCGGTGGGGACGTCGAAGCGCCAGTGACAGTCCACCATGAGCGCGACGCCGTCGGGGATGCTCCGCCGGAGAGCCTCGACCCTGCGCACCCCGGCGTCGAGGCGGTCTTGACGTCCGTCGGAGTCCCACCAGTGGTACTCGTCGAACGGGGCACACTTGATCGCGCGGAACCCGGCGCCGATCGCCGCCTCGGCGCGCGCGCACACATCGGTGGCCGACCGGTCCGCCGTCCCCGCGCTGATGTTCGCGTACACGGGGACCGCCGCGCGTCCGCCGCCCAACAGCCGGTGGACCGGAAGGCCGTAGGCCTTCCCGCGGAGGTCCCAGACCGCCTGCTCAAGCCCGGACAGCGCGGCCGCGGCAACGTGTCCCCCGTGAGGGCGCGGTCCCGGCCGGAGCCCGGGCAGGGGGTCCTGCCCGAGCAGCGACGCGCCGAGGTCGTCGACGGCGTCCACGACGAGCGACTCGTGCCCCTGCAACGTCGCCTCGCCCAGGCCGGTGAGCCCGTCGTCCGTCTCGATCGAGACGAAGATCCAGTTGGCGTGCGCAGTCGCGTTGACGACAGTACTCTTGACTGCGGTCACCCGCATGAGCTCGACTCCTCGCGAAGGACGGCTGGACGGCCGCGACGGATCCGCTCCGGAAGTTTTCGGCCGCCCGCTGGCGTGGACCTTTCCCCCTCCCGCAAGGGATGGCAGCGTACGCGGCGTAGAGTGTACACAGACGGTCATACGGAGGTGCGTTGTGGCACTGAGGGGGGAAACGGTACTGGTGTTCGGCGGAGGTCGCGGGCTCGGCAGAGCGGTGGCGCTTGCCAGCGCGCGTGCGGGAGCGCGGGTCGTCGTCGCCTCGCGCACGAAGTCCGAAGTGGAGGCGGTTGCCGGCGAGGCCCGGGCGCTCGGGGTTGAGGCCATGGCCGTCCGCGCGGACGCGCGACGTCCGGACGACGTGGACGGCGTCTTTGAGGCGGCCCGCGTCTGGGGCACGCCCGCGGTCGTCGTCACGACCGTCGGCTCATCGCTCGTCAAGCCGCTTCTGGAGTGTACACTGGACGACTACCACCAGGTCATCGACGGAAACCTCACCGCAGCGTTCGTCGTCGCGAAGGCGGCGATGCCGAGGCTGATCGCACGGCACGGCGGCCGGCTCGTCCTGGTCTCGTCACGCGTCGGCGTCGCGGGCGGTGCGATCGCCGCGCTCTACGGCGCGGCGAAGGCAGGCGTCGTGAACCTCGCCATCTCATTGGCGCAGATCGGCAAGCCCCATGGGGTGGCGGTGGACGCAATCTGCCCCGCGCCGATGGACACGCCCATGCGGTGGGAGGCCACGCCTGACTTCGACCGGGCGAAGGTCTTCCCGCCGGAAGCCGTCGCCGACCTGATCGTCGCGCTGGCCGCGTATCCGACGGTCATGCTCGAGCACGCGATCGTCCCGACCGCAGTCGCCCTGTAGCGCGCCGCGCAGACCGCCACCGGCGTGGCCCATGACCGGGCGCGCTCAAGGGGATGGGGCCGCCCGGCTGCCTCTGCGCGCGCGACGAGTAGCCGGGCCGCCGCGCCCCCGGGGCGTGCGTCCTGCGGCGTCTCGGAAGAGCGTCGCCGCCGACAGGAACCCGGGGAGGGTCAGAGAACCACATAACATCTCCAGTCCGAGGGACGCGCCATCGAGACACCGGCTTCGGACGCCCAGCCGCGCGCGGCGCAGGGCACCTCCCCCGCATCGCCGTCGGACCGTCCGATTCTCGACGCCGGTTCCCCGTGCCCCGCGTGTGGACATCCGATGGTCCGCCTGTGGTGCCGCACGATCTGCCGACGCTGCGGCTATTTCGAAGGCTGCGAGGACTGAGCAGCCGGGGGAGTTGGCGATGTTCGAGTTGGTGAAGACGCTCACGGAGTTGACCGGCCCAACCGGCGACGAGGGGCCGGTCCAGGACTGGGTGGCCCGCGCGTGGGGGGACCGCGGACTCGAGGTCGAGCGGACCCCGATCGGCAACGTCGTCGCCCACCTCGGCGGGCGCGGCCCGAAGCTCCTGATCGGCGCCCACGCCGACGAGATCTGCTTTCGGGTGAAGAGCGTCGACAAGCACGGGTTCGTGTGGCTGACCGCCGGGCGCGGCATGGGTGAACAGCGGCCGCCGGAGCCGGTCCCGCTGGGGCTCGTCGCCGAGATCCTGACCGAGGCAGGCACGGTCCGCGGCACCTTCGCCACCGTCACCGGGCACGTCATGACCCGTCGACAGCGGGCCCGCGCGGAGACCCAGGGGATGGATTGGGCGGACTTTTACGTCGACATCGGCGCGCGCAGCCGATCCGAGACGGAGGCACTGGGCGTCCATCCCGGCTGTCCGGTGATCAACGCGGTTGCCACCAGACGCGAAGGGCAGAACATCGTCGGCAAGGCGATGGACGACCGCGTGGCCCTGGCGCTGATGACCGTGCTGGCCGACCAGGCGGACCGCGGACGGTTGCAGTACGACGTCTGGTTCGTGTCCACGGTCATGGAGGAGATCGGCCTCATCGGAGCGCGCTCGGTCGCCGCGGGGTTCAACCTCGGACTGATCATCGAGGTCGGCCTCGCCGGGGACATCCCGCAGGTGGACCCGAGACAAATGCCGGTGGCGCTCGGCGCGGGGCCGATCGTCGTGCACAAGGACATGACGGTGCCCTACAGCAAGCAGCCGACGCGGGCGCTCATCGCCTGCGCGCGCGCCGCAGGGATCCGCGTGCAGCACGCCGTGTTCCAGAACTTCTCCAGCGACGGCCGCGAGTGGATCCAGCAGGGCGTGCCCACGGCGATGGTGGCGTTCCCGTGCCGATACACGCACAGCCCGTACGAGACGGTGCAGGAGTCTGACCTCGTCGAGACGGCCGCGCTCCTGCGGGCGTTCGTCACGACCCCGCGCGCGTAGCGGCGGCGGGACGGATTCGTCGACGCCAAACGGGAGGCGGACCGCGTGCCGCACCTCATCTATTTGCAGTCGGTCACGGGCTACGAGGCGAAGGAGGGCGCGCGCCGGCTTGAGATCCTGCGGTCGCTCCTCCGCCCCGGGTTCACGATCGAAGTCGTGGTGCCGCCGGACGGGCCCAAGATCCTCGAGGCGCCGGACGACTTCGCCCAGGCGCACCGGGGCCGCGTAGCTGTGGTCCGATCGATCTCGCCCGACGCCTGCGGGGCGATCATCGCCGCGGGCGCGGTCGACCCGGGCCTGCGGGACCTGCGGGCCGTCGCCCGCGTCCCGGTCATCGGACCCGGCGAGGCATCTTTGTTTGTGGCGCGGCTGCTCGGCTCGCGCCTGGTGATCCTCACGGTTGCGCCCGCCGCCGCCGCCGGGCGCGAGATGCTCGGGCACGTCTCGGCGCGGCCGGAGTTTGCGACCGTCCGCTCGATGAACACGACGGTCCGGAAGCTCCTGGCCGACCCCGACGAGGGGCGGCGGCTCATGCGGGAGGAGGCGGCGGCCGCCGTCCGCGAGGAACGCGCCGACGTGCTCTACCTGGGATCGATGACCCAGGGGTCGCTCGGCGTCGCCGAGGACCTCCGCGCCCAGCTCGGGGTGCCCGTGATCGATCCGCTGCCCGTGTCGGTGCACGCGGCCGAGGAGGCCGCGGCGGCGCGAGGCGGATCACCGGCCGGCGGTACGGGGACGCCGCGGGCGGCGCCCGGTCGCGCCGTCTGACCCCACGCCTTCTCCGGAGCTACGGTCCGCCCGACCGCCGGGATCCGCCCGCTTCATAGTGAACGTAGACGGGGCTCGACCATGCCATCTCTCCGTCCGCCTGAACGACGCGGACGTGGTAGGCATGGCGGCCAGGCTGCACATCGGTGTCTGCCACCGTGAGCGAGACATCCTCCGGCCCGAACGGCGCGGGCGCAAGATCCGCCGTGACGAACAACCCCACGCCCCCCAGGTCGTAACGAACGCTCCCGGCGAGAAGATCGTGTGGTGCGAACGAAAACGTCAAGGCCGGTGACCGATACGTGAGCCGGCACGCGGCCCGTTCCAGCTCCAGGACGATGCCGTCGGAATTTGGCCGATCGAACTCATCCAAACATACGCGTATCGACGCGGGGTCGAGGGCTTCGCGCCCACCCCGAGCTTCCCGACCTTCTCCAGCGTCACCGTGCGGCGGTAACGTCGTGCCGGCCTCGCGCATCGCGGGGTCGCGCCGCCGGTCCACTCTGCCGTCGGGCGCAGCGCGGACACACGCGCGCGCGGCCGCCTCCGGCGGCGGTGGCCTGGGGTAGGGCAACCGCGCCGATCAACCCAGCGGACGCCACCCCCGCGAGGACGACGGCACGATCGCAGGGCGCGAAGGGGAGCCGCGCACGTCCGCGTGCCACCCCGCCTGAACGCCGCAGGCTACGCCAATCGGTAGACGCCGGGCTTCACCTCGGGAAAGCGCTTCCAGACCTCCCCGTCGTGACCGGGGCAGATGCGCGACTCGTCGCACCCGGAGAGGGTCCGGATGCGGTCCATCGCCGCGAGGCACTCCGCGATGCTGCACAGGTGAATGGCCGGCGGCGCCCAGTCCCGAAGATTGCGGTAACTCGTCAGCGCGTCGTTTGCGATCACGAAGGGACCGGTCGCCGTTCGGACCGTGACGATCTGCATGCCGGGTGAGTGCCCGCCGACCCACTCCACGTCGACGCCGTCCGTCACCTCGAGGTTGCCGTCGATGACCTGCAGGCGCCCGGTCGACTGCAGGGCCGCAAGATCGGGGGCGAAGCAGTCGGTCACGAAGCGCTCATGCCAGCGCTCGCGGCTGCCGTACCCCGTCCAGTACTCCAGTTCGCGGCGCTGGACCCAGAACGTGGCGCGCGGGAAGATGCCCTCGACGTCGAAGTGGTCCCAGTGCAGGTGCGTGAGGATGACCGTGCCCACGGTCGCGGGGTCGACGCCGGCGGTCGCCAGCACCTCGTCGCGCGTACGCAGCCGCTCGATCGACAGCCCCTTCGTCTCCGCCACCCTGTGGGTGAACCCCGTGTCGATCACGATGGGCCCAGCCGGTCCGGTGAGCACCCACTGGAAATACCCGGACGCGGTGGTCTCCCCGATCGGGTGGAGGTACAGGCGGGTGGACCAGTCGACCGTCCGGCCCCCCACGCTGAGTGCGTAGATCTCGTACGTCGCTCCCGCCATCGTGTCCTCCCTCGTGATCGTCCCCATCCGCCGGGCGACGCCCGCCGACAACTCCCCTCCCGATGCAACGGTTGCTACGCGGCCGCCTCGAGCGCCTCCTGCCGGCGCCCGTCGCGTTCAGACCGGGCAAGGAAGCGCGTCGCGCGTCTGCGAATACCGTCCCGGGAGGGATGCCGTATGTCACACCTGATCTACTTGGAGTCGGTCACCGGATACGGGCCCGCGGAGAACGCGCGCCGGCTCGAGATCCTGCGCTCGATCGTGCGCCCCGGGTTCACGATCGAACTGCTGACGCCGCCGGACGGCCCGAAGATCCTGGAACAACCGAGCGACTTCGAGCAGCTGCAGCGGGCCGCCCTCGCCGCCGTCCGGGCGATTCAGCCCGGCGCGTGCGGGGCGGTCATCTCCGCGGGCGCGGTGGACCCCGGCCTGGCGGAACTGCGGGCCGTCGCGCGGGTCCCGATCATCGGGCCCGGCGAGGCGTCTCTGTTTCTCGCCCGGCTGCTCGGCTCACGTCTCGCCATTCTGACGGTTGAGCCCGCGGTCGCCGGGGCGCACGCCATGATCCAGAACGTGCGGGCGAAGCCCGATACGGTGGTGGTCCGTCCAATGCGCACCACCGTTCGGAAGATCCTCGCCAACATGGACGAGGGACGAGCGATCATGCGGGAGGCTGCGGCCGCGGCGATCCGAGAGGATCACGCCGACGTCCTGTACCTCGGCTCCATGACGCAGGGCACCCTCGGCATCACCAAGGCGCTGCGGGACGAGTTCGGGATCCCGGTCATCGATCCCCTGCCGGTGTCGATCCACGCCGCCGAGGAGGCCGCCGCGGCGCGAGGCGCCTAGGCCCGCACCCGAGCGCGGCTACTCGGCCAAGGCGACGAGCGTATCGTCCACCACCCGCCGCGCTTCGCGCGCGGCGAACACCGCGCGGTTGCGCTCGCGGACGAGCCGGGTCCGCAGAAACTCGTACCCGTCGGTGCCCGGCTCGAGCGTGGCGAGCCGGCGCGCCGGCTGCAGACCGGGTAGCGGGGCCGTCGGCACGGCGAGGTCCTGGTCGAACAGTCCGGTCCGCGTGTAGTCGACGGGGAGCAGCGCCCGGCTGATCCGCATCAGCCCGAGGTTCACCGTTCTGGCGGCGCCGCCGCCGCGCGGCAAGGCGGCGATGCGCTCCCGGAGCACCCCGAGCCGCTCGCCCAGCGCGGTCAGCGCGACTGCGACCGGCGACAGGTCGAGGCGGTCGCCGCACGCCGCCTGGAGTTCGCCGAGCGTGCCCTCGAGCTCCGTCAGCACCGGCCGGTGGTCGATCGGCAGGAGCTCGGCGCCGCACAGCCGGGACAGCAGCAGCGCGTAGACCCCGGCATCCCGCTTCAACAGCGCCGGGTCGATCTTGTCCACCGTGTCGTCCGGCGTGTGCCACCACCACCCGAGGCCGCCGCTCTTGCCGGCGCCCCCGCTGATCTGGTGGTGCAGCGCGAGCAGGACGGGGTCCGCGTTCTCGACGGGCTGCTCGGAGAGCGCCATGAGCAACGACGGGATGCCGTGTCCCCAGAACGACTGGTCGCCGGAGCGGCCGTACCGCCGCGCCGAGAGCCGCTGCCCCGTCAGTTGCTCAATCACCTCGCTCCCAAACGCCCGCAACTCGCCCATGCTATTGCCCTCGGACAGCACGGTCGCGCCCATTCCCCCAACCGAGTCCACGTTCACGTGCGCGACGCAGCGGTCGTGCAGCTCCTGCCAGAACTGGTCCGCGTACCAGGCGGATCCGGCGTACCTGGCGTGCGAGTGCCCGGACCAGAACGCGACCCGCAGGCCGCGGCGGAGCGCCCCGCGCCGCTTCGCGAGCAGCCGGCTCACCTCGAGCATCGTCGCGTTCGCGCTGCCGTTGTCCATCGCGCCGTAGTACCACGAGTCGACGTGCCCGCTGAACATCACGAACGTCTCGGCCTCCGGCCCGCCTCGTTCGGAGCGGAGATCACCGGTCAGGCACGGCAGCTGCTTCCACCCGCGGTAGACGCGCGTCTCGAGGCGCACCCGCACGGGCCCCGCAGCCACGCGCTCGCGCAGCCCGGCGCCGTCTGGGCCGGCCACGGACACCGACGGCGTGGTGGGCAGCAGGTGCGCCGTCTCCGGCGTCGGCGTGCCCCACACCGGCGTGATGATCCGCTCGTGGAGGTGGGTGCCGGCGATCCAGATCGACGCCGCGGCGCCCGTGGCCTCCATCGCGAGGTTTCGATTCGGCGCGATGATCCCGTCCGCGAGCGCGATGCGGCCGCGGAGGTCGACGCGCCGGAGCTCCTCGTCCGTGGCGCGCCCAACGTAGACGAGGTCGCCCTCGAGCCCGCCCGGCGGCGTCGAGACCGCGAACGCGTGGGTGGCACAGGGCACGCGCACGGGAGCACCGCCGCCCGCGACGACGGTCAACGCCGCGGACTCGGGCCACGACACCAGCGCGGGGTGATGGTACCGGTTGACCTCAAGACCGTTCGCGCGCAGCCGCGCCTCGATCCAGTCAAACGCGCGGGCCTCATCGAGGGTGCCCGAAAGCCGGACCCACCGCGCGATCGTGCGCGTGGACTCCATCAGCTCCTCCGCCGACACCGCCTCGACCAGCGCGCGTTCCTCGGCGCCTAGCGACGCTCCGCTCATCGTTGACTCCCCCTCTGCCCCGCCGCCTCGCGGGACGAACGTCCCGCGCCGGCGCATCGTGCCGTACGACCCAACAGTTCGCCGCGGCCGGAGGAATCTCCTCACGACACTTCGCGCCGGGCGTGACGGCACACACGCCCCGGCGGGCGCGCGACCGCTACGGCAGCGATGCCACCGCGTCCTCGACGAGGCGCAGCAATGCGTCGCGGTCCACGCGGAGCGCCACGCGGGCATTCGGAGGTGCGCCCCGCGGCGCCGTCCCGGACGCCGTCGCCGGATTGAACTCCGGCACGTGGCGAGCGTCGCACACCGTCATGCCGCGCGTGTGATCGCCGTGCAGCTCCACCGCGACGTGCATCGGCACCCAGGAGATCACTGGCGGGTCGAGCAGAACCGCCACGGCGCACGGATCGTGCAGCGGGCCCGCAGCGTTGCCGGCCCGCTCGAGCTGCCGCGCCAGGTAGAACCGCAGCAGGGACGCCGCCACCCGTGCCGCGCGAGTCCCGAGCGAGGCCATCCGCGCCACCCCGTCCGGGTCGATGCCGGCCTGCCGCGTGAGGTTGAGTCCGCACATCCACAGCGGCACGCCGCTGCGGAACACGACGTCGGCGGCCTCGGGGTCCACCCAGGTGTTGAACTCCGCCGCCGCGGTGATGTTCCCCGCGGTCACCGAGCCGCCCATGACGCTGATCTCCGCGATTCGCGCCGCGATGTCGGGGGCCGTGCGCAGCGCGACCGCCAGGTTGGTCAGCGGCCCGGTCGCGATGATCGTGATCCCGTCGCGCGCGCGGAGCGTCTCGATCAGGAAGTCGACGGCGTGGCGGCGGCCGGGCGCGCTCCGGACCGGCGGGAACTCGTAGCCGTCCAGGCCGCTGTGCCCGTGGATCTCTGGCGCGTGGACGGGGGCGCGAACCAGCGGCACCGCACACCCTCGGGCGACCGGCACCCGGAGGCCCGCCAGCTCGACGATCCGAAGCGCGTTCAGCGTGGTCCGTTCGACGTCGACGTTGCCGGCGACGGTCGTCACACCGAGGATCTCGCAGTGCCGGGCGGCCAGCAGTATCGCGAGCGCGTCGTCGTGGCCGGGATCGCAGTCGACGATCACCGGCCGGCGCCGCCCCGTATCTCTCCCGTGAGGGGTCATCTACGACGCGACGTCGCGTCCGTCGCGTTCCCTGCGCGCAGGGAACGCCGACACACGCGGCCCGGCGGGCCTCCCGTCGGCGCCCCACGCAGAGGTCCACCAGCGTTCGGACGATCGGTGGAAATCTCGACGCAGCCCGTGGCTACGCGGCGGCGCTTAGCGTGGCCTGCTGCGGGGAACGCTCAGTGCCCCCCGCAACTGCAGGCACCGCCGCATCCGCACCCGCCGGATGACGGCGCGGGCGTGCCACCCTTCCCCGCACCCACCATCACGAGAACCGGAGTGAACACCCGCCGCGCCTCGGCGACGCCGCAGCGGGGACACGCCGGCGCGCCGTTGGACTCGTACTCGGCGACGGTCTCCGTGATCTCGAAGTCGTTGCCGCACGCCTTGCATCGAAACACGTACGTCATCGTCTCACCACCATGTTGTCGACCCCGGTCCGGGCCGGGACATCCCGGCTGGGCGTGTCGGTTCGGTTCGCGCGGCGCCGCACCGGTTCCTCCCGGCGGTTCGGCTACGCGCGGCGTTTCGTCGCGTACAATCGGGTGTCGGCCCTCCCCAGCAAGGTCTCCGCGTCCTCGCCGTCCTCCGGCCACACCGCGATCCCCCCACCAAAGCGCAACGCCAGTTCGCCCCCCCGACCGTCCGGGACCGCCACGGACGTGATGCCCAGGCGCTCGAGCACCGCCTCGGCCCGCGTCCCCGGCGTGTCCGGAAACAACAGCGTGAACTCGTCACCGCCGACGCGGGCGACCAGGTCGGAGGCCCGGACGTGGCGGACCAGGTGCCTCGCCGCCGCGACCAGCATGCCGTCGCCGGCGGCGTGCCCGTACGTGTCGTTGATGGCCTTGAACCCATCCAAGTCCAGGAAGGCGACGCTGAGGATCCCGCCCGTACGCCGGAGGCGCGTAATCTCCACGGTCAGTCGGTCCAGGAACGTCCGGCGGTTCGCGAGCCCCGTGAGCGGGTCGACGGAGGCCAGCGTCTTCACCCGCTCGTGGAGGTTGGCGACCTCGACCGCGCCGGCCAGGTGCCTGGCGACGATCGTCAAGAGGTCCAGGTCGGCGCGCGTGAACGCGTCCGGCTTCCGCCGGTGGGCGCTCAGGACGCCGATCGTCCGACCGTGTACGGTCAACGGCGCGTAGATGCCGGACCGGATCGAGGCCTCGTTGCGGTAGACGCGGGGGTCGGCGTGCATGTCCGGGACCAGCAGCGGGGTGGCCGCCTTGTAGACGTGGCCGTGCAGTCCCTTGCCGGCGGGAAGGACGAGCCCCTGGTGGGTCCGCCGCAACCCCGACGCCGCCCGGATGACGAGCCGGCCCGGCCACTCGTCGTCGAGGAGCGCCACCGTACAGGTGTCGAATCCGGTCGCGTCCCGCAGGACCCGCATCACGTGCTTCAGCAGGTCGGGGAGGCTGAGCACCGTCGTGAACTCTGCGGTCAGCGCCACGACGAACGCCAGCGCCTTGTCAGACTCGGGCGGCCACGTGCGTCGCGGGACCCGCTTGGACAAGACAGCAGACCTGCGGCCGCTGCCCCTCTCTCTGACCACGCTGCTCACCACCACCCGAGTCCCGGACGGGTCCGCGGCACGCCCCCACATGCCAGCCGCGCAACGGGGTGATGCCGCACTACCGCGCCCGTTGAGCCCGTGTGTGTCGCGGTCCGTTCTGCGCGCTGGGGGCGACTCCTGCTTCCCGCCCGCGGGAGCCGGCGCTGCCGGTCCCGGGCGGTTCGCTCAGCGCCCCGTCCAGTGCGGCGTGCGCTTGTCGAGGAATGCCGCGACGCCCTCCTGGAAATCGTCGCTATTGTAGCAGGTGGTGACCAGGTCGTCGTGTCCAGGGTTCTCCGGCAGCAGGCGATGGACGACCCTGCGGACGGCCTCCTTGCTGACCCGGAGCGTCAACGGCGGCGCCTGCGCGATCGCCTCGGCGAGGTCCCGCACGCGGTCGTCCAGCACCTCGGTCGGCACCACCTGGTTCACGAGGCCCCACGCCAGCGCTTCGGCGGCGTCCACGTGCCGGGCGGTGTAGATCATCTCCTTGACCCGTGCCGGGCCGAGCAGCGCGGTGAGGCGCGCGTAGTTCTTCATGGACAAGCAGTTCCCCAACCGGATGATCGGGATCCCGAACCGCGCGTTCTCCGCGGCCACGCGCAGGTCACAGGTGACCGCGATCGTCATGCCGCCCCCGACCGCAAACCCGCGGACCGCCGCGATCGTGGGCTTGGTGACACTCTCCAGGCGACCGATCACGCGATCGATGCGCTCCTCGTACTCGATGCCGGCCTGGGGGTTGCCGCGGAACGCGGGGAACTGGCTGATGTCGGTCCCCGAGATGAATGCCCGCTCCCCACGCCCGGACATCACAAGGACGCGGATCCGGTCGTCGTGGTCGACCTCGTCGCAGACGTCGACGAGGCGTTCGTACATCGCCCAGGTCATCGCGTTGCGCTGTTCCGGGCGGTTGACGGTGAGGTGGCCGACGCCGTTTGCGACCTCAAAGATCATATGGGGCTGGTCCACGGTGGGCCCACCTCCTCGCGCCTGGCGCACCCCGGCCCCGCCTCGGCCCAGACGGCGTGCCGCGGGGTCGGTTCAGGCGGTCGGTGTCGACCGATCGGGGGCGTCGTCGCCCGCGGGGGCGTCCGAACGCGCGTCGGCAGGCGCCGGCGGATCGGCCGGGGCCGGCTCCGCCGCGCCGGGCGTGGTCACCACCTGACGCAGCAACTCACCGGCGATGTCGCCGATCGTCACGCGGCCCTCATCGCCCTGTGCGCTGATGTAGTCCTTGACCCGCGTGCGCTCGCGCTCGCGCGCCAGGCGTTTCAGGCTGAGGATCATCCGTCGTTCCTCGGCGCGGATCTCGGTGATCATCGCCTCAACGGTCGCGCCCGCCTGCACCACGTCCTCGACCTTCTGCGTCCGCTTCTCCGCCATCTCGGAGATCGGGATGAACGCATCGACCGCGCCGAGCCGGACAAACGCGCCAGAGGTGACGATGCGTACGACCTTCCCGGACACCACCTGGCCCGGCCGGTACGTGTCGCCGAGGTGCTGCCAGGGGTCCGGCAGGATGTGCTTGAGCCCGAGCGAGATCCGGCCGGCTTCGCGGTCCACGCGCAGCACTGCGACCGTCACGTGCTGGCCCCGCCGGACGACCTCGGACGGATGCTTGATGTACGTCCACGCCATCTCGCTGATCGGCAGGAGGCCGTCC
>Ga0209415_10008509_pt1 | contig 17787 bp, 14 predicted proteins | sample PeaSoiSIISIP2007_FD_187696 | JGI IMG/M metagenome (GOLD analysis project Ga0209415, IMG submission 187696) | Peat soil microbial communities from Weissenstadt, Germany - SII-SIP-2007 (SPAdes) (version 2) | ecosystem: Environmental > Terrestrial > Soil > Wetlands > Peat | place: Germany... | reverse complement strand
TTACCGGCAGCCATACCGTGTACACTGATTATCCGGTCACTGTCGGAAAAATCGTGCTCAATAACCCTAACACCTATGACCTGACCGGCACCGGAACGCTGACGCTGCAGGCGGCATCAGGGGGGACGGCAGAAATCGATGCACGCGCAGGTACGCAGGAAATCAACTTGCCCACCACGCTGGCCAGCAACACCGTGATCAATGTTTCTTATGGAGCGACCCTTGTCATTGCCAATCCGCTGACGATTAACGCCGGCGTTAATCTGACGCAAACCGGCGGTGGAACCGTCGTCTATCAGTCGTTGGTGACTTTGCTCTCCGGTGCCACGATGAGCCTTTACAGTTCGGCGACCGCACAATCGCTTTCCGTTGCGCCGCAGGCCGCCGTATCTATGGCGAACCCCAATGGGGGCGCCGTTTTGCAACTTGGTGGCCTGTCACTGGCCAATGGTGGAACATTTAACTTGGGAACCAACACGCTGATCTTAAACTACGGCAACGGAACCGACCCCATTGCCACCATCCGGCAGGAAATCGAAAGCGGATACAACGGCGGCGCGTGGAATGGCGCGGGCATCGATTCCACGGCTGCCCAAACCAACGGCGGCAGTTATGGGGTTGGCTATGCTGACTCAGCAGATCCGGGCAATCCAGCCGGCTTGGCTCCCGGAACGATCAAAGTCATGTACACGCTGCTCGGCGACGCCAATCTGGATGGCTTGGTCAACGCCGCCGACTTCAACATCATGGCGGCGAACTTCAACCAGAGCGTCACCGGCTGTGACGAGGGAGATTTCAATTACGACGGCCTGGTCAACGCCGCCGACTTCGCCGCCTTGGCGGCGAACTTCAATCAGGGTGTTAATATTGCCGCAGTTGCAAACGCGGCGCCGGTCGCCGCCCCGGCAGTCGCTTCAACAACTCCGACGGTCGCAACAGTCATCACCGAGTCAACCGCCCCATCCGTTGTTTCGGCAACTCCGACGATCACAGACGCCACCAGTAAGTCAACCGCCGCGGCGCCAACGGCTTCGAAGTCCAAGCCAGTCAACGTTTCCAGAGCAATGATCGCGAAGGGAAAACCAAACGCTTCCGCCGTGACGACTTACGCGGCCAGCTTCGTCACGATCCCGGCCACCGGCTCGACAGCGGCTCCCCAGAATATCAATAAGGACACAAAATTTCTCGCGGATCGATAGCGGCTTGTAGGGATCGGTGCATCAACCGCCTCTTCATATTGATGCGCCGGCGCCAAGCGTCTTCCTTGCTATTGATATTGGCATTGGCTTCCACGGAAACCTCCGCGCGCGTCTCGTGTTGCCAGATCAGCTTATCCGCGCGGAGATGGGGTTGGCGGAGCGATTATGATGCGTTTCTGACAATTCTTTTCAAATCCCGAATTGATGTTCGATGGCGCTCCGGGCATCACTCATTGCGGCCATTACGCCGCTATCGAACCTACGAATCACTTACCGCCGTAAGTGTGCCGCCCGGTTCAAAATCGAAGGCAAGCACTTGACGATCTATCGCTTGGCTCGGGTCGTTTATCTTCTGCACAAGCGAATCAACGGCTGTCCGTGCCATGAGCCTTTCTGGCAACAAGCAAGTAGCGAGAGCCTGCCCGCCAAAATCCACGATACGTTCATTGAACGTGATTGCCGACAAATCACCAGGAATCTCAAGTCCGTTGATCATGGCCGCACGGATGGCAGCCAATGCCTCATAAGGCGAGTAGGTGACGACCGCACTGGGACGATCCGCCCCTCGGAAGATCTCGACAAATTTTTGAAAGAGACCCGCACTACCCACGTCGGGACCATGCAATCGCCTGATGGGGAGGCCCGCGGCGCGTAACGCGGCGCAATACCCTTGATAACGATCTCCCACACTATAGTGATTCTTTGGATCTTCCGTGTCACCCGAGAATGCGAAAATGATCGAACGATGGCCGCGCGCGAGCAATTCAGAAGCGGCACGGCGCCCGGCGCCAAAATCATCGAAATAGATCGAATCCGCGTCCTGTTTTGAATTCAGCCAGATCGAAGGCACCTTGCGCCGCTTAATGTTCTGAATGAATTTCGGGGGGATACCAGCGACGTAGTCAATAAGAAAGCCATCAGTCGCCCATTCCCGAAGAATCTTTGGCAAGATGGCGTCGCTGCGAAGTTTTTCATCGGGGAGCTTCGCAATCATGAGGTGCAAATCACAAACATTCAGCCTCTCCAAAATACCTCCGAGAAGCTCTGCCGGCATGAACCCAGAATGCGGGCGAGTGCTCTGAAGGAGCGCGACACTTCCAAATCGGCCCAAGGAAATGGCTTTGGCGGCGCTATTCGGACGGTAGTCCATCCTTTCCGCAAGTTGCCTGATGGAGTTAGCGCGATCCGCGCTGATCCGCACAAGCTTCTCCCGGCCGTTCAAAACGTACGAGACAGTCGCCTGCGAGACGCCCGCGTGTTCGGCAATCTGTTTAAGCGTCATCATCTTCTGGGCACTCCCTTTCGTCGCAGAATCGCTGCACTGATCAGCCCGAACAAAATTGGCCCCTCGCAACGCATACCTCGGCCAGTGCACCTTACATATTATAGGAAGTTTTTAGAATGGGAACACCATTTTTTGAATTGCCCCGCGCAAATACTCGAGTCAGGAACGGCGAAATATCCGGAAAAATCCTCCGAGGTTAGCAATATTATCGGCTTAACCGACTGCTGCCAACCGGTTCGTCCCCACCAGATGGGACCCACTGGGCCAACGGTCAAAAATTTCTCAACAACATCTATTCATGGGATTCAAGAAACACGCAAAGTCCAGGCTGCTCGACCTTCCGCGTTGTGCGCTGCATCGAGAAAGCGGCGTTCCGCCGCGCGGTGAAAGGAAGTCCGGCTCCACGTCCATCCCGCCGTCTTCCCTTTCGCTTCAGTTTGCCATCGCGACGTTTGTCGTAGCCGCCTAAGCGCATTACACTGGGACGCAATCGAAAACAATCGCCAGTTGTTCGTGAGCCACTGGACAATGACCGCAGTTGTGCTTTCTTCGGCGGATTGGCGGATGCCTGACCAAGCACCGCCAATCCGAAGGCCACCGAGTACCCCATGATCCAAGCGGCGCATTCAATGTCTGAAGAAATGGGGTCGATGCTTGGCAAATGGACCACAACTAGTTTTAGATGGCGTCCGCTGGCAGCGTTCCCGACGTACCCCAATTTCAACCCGGAGAACCCAGCCCATGAATTCCCGAGAACGTTTCCGCAAGGCTATCAACCACCAGCAGCCGGACCGGCCCCCGATTGATCTCGGCGCCACTTGGGTCACGGGCATCTCTGCCAGTGCCTACGCGCGGCTGCGCAGCGCGCTGGAGCTCGCGGACCGGCCTCCCCGCATCCACGAGCCGTACCAGTTGCTAGGCGACGTGGACGATGACGTGCGAGAAAAGCTCGGGGTGGACGTCATCGGCCTCTGGGCGCCCACAACAATTTTTGGTTTCCGTAACGACGTGGGTTGGAAGCGATGGACCATGCCCGACGGAACCAAGGTGATGGTGTCGAATGATTTCCAGACCACTGTGGATGAGAACGGCGACACCCTAATCTATCCTAAAGGCGACCGGAGCGCCCACCCGTCCGGGCGCCTGCCCCGGGGCGGATCCTTTTTTGATGCCATTGTTCGCCAGGAACCCATCGATGAGGATCATCTCGATCCGCAGGACTGGGCGGAGTCCTTTGGTCGCTTCTCAGATGCGGACCTGGCGCATTTTGAAAAGGAAGCTACTCGGGTCCATGAGACAACGCAGTACGGACTGGTGATGAATTTCGGCCAGGGTGGACTCGGCGACGTGGCCTTCGTACCCGGTCAGAACCTGATCAGACCCCATGGCCTTCGTGATCCCAACCGCTGGTACGAATACCTGCTGACGCAACCGGACTACATCCGGGGAATCTACGAACTCCAGACCGCCGCCGCGATCGAGAACATGGAGTTGTTGCGCCAGGCAGTAGGCGACAAGCTCGACGCGATCATCATCAGTGGGACCGATTTCGGCATGCAGAGGGCGCCCCTGGTCTCCCCGGACCTTTTTCGCACTTTGTGGAAACCCCTGTACAAGAAAATGAACGACTGGGTGCATCAGCACACCACGTGGAAGACCTTCTATCACACGGACGGCGCTATTGGGCCGCTGCTGGACGATTTCGTGGAAATGGGGGTGGATATCCTGAATCCGGTCCAGTGCTCCGCGGCGGGTATGGACGCCGAAAAGATCAAATCCAAGTACCGTGGCAAGCTGGTCTTCTGGGGCGCCGGGGTGGACACCCAGCACACCCTGCCGTTTGGCGCACCCAACGAGGTTCGCGATGAAGTGCGCGAACGTATTCGCGTCTTCAGCGCCGGAGGCGGCTACGTGTTCAACACTATCCACAACATTCTCGCCGACACGCCGGTGGCCAATCTCCTCGCTATGTACGAAGTGGCGGTCGGTCGACCGTTGGTCTGAAGATCGTTGCGGCCACCACGATGCCTCGTAGCGTGTGGTTCTGACAATCATCGTGATCGTTTTCTTGAGACAACCTCCAGTTCAAATGGATGGCGGTCACGCGAGCTCTAACCCTTGACCGCGCCTTGAGTCAATCCCGCCACGAAAAATCGCTGGCCGAACGCGAAGACGGCGAACATTGGAATCGTCGCGATGAGCGCGATGGCCATCAACTGAGGCCAATCCACATCAATTCCGCCCGCCAGCGTGCCGCGCGTCTGGGCGGCGAGCACCTGTTGCACCACGTTAAAATCACTGCCCGGATCCGTGATCATCAGCGGCCAGATGAACGCCTCCCAGCCCCAAACGAAACTCAGGACGAACACCGTCGCGACCCCCGGCGCGGCAACAGGCATCGCGAGTCGGAACAAGATCGTCCCCCAATCGGCGCCGTCGATGACCGCGGCTTCAATCAGTTCATCGGGTACCCGCGAAAGAAATTTCCACATCAGCACGACATTAAACGCGCTGACGCTCAAGGGCAGAACTATTCCTGCGAGGGTATTGAACAAATGCATTTTTGCGATGACCAGAAAGAGCGAGATCATCATCGCTTCGAAGGGAACCATGATCATTAGCACGAGCAACGCAATAATGCTGCCCCTGAAAGGCACGCGCATTTTCGCCAATGCGAATCCTCCCATTGAGGCGTAAATGACATTCAGGATCGCTGAAAGTGATGCAACCGCCGTCGTATTGATCAGCGCCCGGACCAGGTGAATGCGCTGACTGGTAAAACAGTTCCCGATCGCGCGGAGCGTCAGCATTTTCGGCGAAGGCAGTAGGATGATGGGCCGATGCATCCACATTCCCTGGTCGATCAGCGCACCACGGATCATCCAGAAAATGGGGAACCCGAATATGACCAGGCAAAACGCCAAGAGTGACGATTTGAGCAGTCGCGCGGGCCATTTCCACGGGTTTGTCACGGGTTATCGCCGCACCAATCTGGACAGCCCATTAAAAATCAGCGTGAGCACGATGATGGAAGCCAGCAATGAACAACAGATCGCGTTGGCAAGCCCAATATCGCCGGATTGGAACGCCGTTCGGTATGCCAGCAGCGTAATGGTCTGCGTTGCGTCATTGGGGCCACCGGACGTCAAGACGTACATGGGTTCGAAGATTCGCAGCGCGCCGATGGTCGAAAGGGCGATGACCGTGATGAGCACTGGCGCGACGCCTGGAAGCGTCACGTGGAGGAATTGACGAACCCGCCCGGCGCCGTCGACACGGGCCGCTTCGTAAAGTGAAACCGGGACGTCCTGCAAAGTCGCCAAGAGTATAATCGCAAAGAAAGCGCTGCTCTTCCACAGCGTGATCATAACCATGGAGGGCATTGCCCAGGTTTCGCTTCCGAGCCAATGAATCGGCGCGAAACCCAGCGCTGCAAGTAATGAATTCAGCGGACCGAAATCAGGATCCAGCAGAAATCGAAATACACTGATTGCCGCGATCCCCGAAAGCGCCACCGGCGCGAAACAAACCAGCCGAACCAGCCGGATTCCCCTTGCCCGTTCGTTCAGCAGCATGGCGAGCGACATCGCCAGCACGGCGTTGCAGGGTACAAATATCGTGGTGAAACATGCGGTGTTTCGCAGCGATTTCAGTGTGAGGTGAGAGCTAAGAACAGTCTTGTAATTTGACAGGCCGGCGGGGCTGATCGACAAAAAACGGCTGCAATGCGTAAACGACAGTCCCACCGAAAGAAGAAGTGGAATCAGCAAGGTGATCGTGAGAACGGACATCGCCGGGAACAGAAAGGCCATCGCCGTCACTCGTTCGCGCCCGCGATCCCATGCGCTTCGATTCGTCATGGACGTGGCCCTTCTTGCGTCGCGTGAGAAGCCCAATACTGGTCCGCCACGGCCTGCATTTCGGCGGCGCCGCGTGAAACCAGATCCGGGATACGGGAGTCTTGATTCGCCATCGCCGGTTGCAGCACCCGGTTTACAAACCGGTCATACCAGATCTCCTCGAAGAACGGAGCGAATGAGTTATTACGCCCATGTGTGATCGCGGATCGAAGCGACGCCAACTTGGGATGTTCCTTTTTGAATCCCGGATCGTCGAACACGCTCTGCAGTGCCGGAGGTAAGCCAGTCAGGTCGGTCCAGAGTCGCTGGTTTTCCGGCCTCGATGCGAAGGAAATAAATCGCCACGCCAGCTCGGGGTGAGCGGTCGAGCCACTCATGACCAAATGCTGGCCCCCGTAGAATCCGATGTTTCGCGGTCCCGAAGGCAGCGGGGCGACATCCCATTTTCCCTTGAGATCTGGAAACTCTTTGTCGAGCGATTCGACGAGCCACGAGCCATAAAGCATGATGGCGATTCGACCGCTTCCCCAGTAGAGTTTCAGGTCACTGCCTCGCGCAAGTGAGGGGTCCATGATCCTGTCCCGGTACATGAAGTCATGCACCATTTTCAGCGCCTCGATGCATCCCGGATTGTCGATTACAACGGTGCGTTCATCGGCGCTGACGATATCGCCTCCCTGTTGCCAGATCAGCGGCATAATCCAAAATCCCTCAGTTGCTTCCATCCCAAACGGGTTGGTGACTCCGGCCATTTTCTGCAAGCGGTGGCACTCCTCGACCAATTCCTTCCATGTCGTCGGCGACTGTAGAGAAGCTCGCCGGAATAGGTCGGTTCGGTAGAAAATGCAACTGAATCCTCCATACCAGGGAACGGAAAAACGCACTCCCCCATGGAATCCGTCTTTCACCATCGCCGCGGGAAATTCGTTGAGGTGATATCCAGAATCGCTGGCGACGAAATCGTCCAGAGGGTGCAAGAGTCCTTCGTTGATCAGTGGAACCGTGGTCCAGTCGTCCATGATCATCACGTCCGGCATGTTGCCGCCGATTACGCGCGAGCCGATCGTCTGCATGTAGGTTCCTTGATCCAGGTCGGCGACAACCTGGACGTCAACGCCCGGATTCGCCAGAGTGAATCGACGCGCCACCTCGTCCCAGAACATTGACGACCGACCCGGCGGCGCTCCGCCGCAATGCGACCAGAACTCAAGGTGTATTACAGAAGGTGACGTAGCGCGATGTCGCGGATGCTTCATCGCAAGGGCCGTGAACAGGAGAATCGAACCGAAGATGATCGCCAATGCGTATCGCACGATCCTTGGTGGCAATAATAGGCAACGCCGAGTTCTTCCCGGGCAAGGATAGAACTTAAGTAAGAAGCGAATTTGTCAATTCTTCGCCCTTCATTGCAATTCACGCAGTGTTTTATCCCACCTATCCTACCGACAAAAACAAGGCCGCGATCCGAAATGCCCTTAAACCGCGGCGGATATGCCCACGGCCGTTGATCGTCCGGAATGCTGGGTGACTTCAGACCTGCCGTCGAAGGAATTGCCACTGCGTTCAGGCTACACCACGATTGAATCACCTCCTACGACGCCGTTCAATGGTCCGGATTCGCATTTAGTTGCTTGGAATTCGCGCGACACTTGCCCTTGCACTGGGTACGTTGTACTGCTGAATGCGGCTCTGAGCATCGACCATATGAGATCGCGCATGTGACGCCGTGTTAAGTTCGTTAGTCGTTCATTCAGAGCCAATAGCGCAGAAAACGGCCGGCTTCTGAACCCCGGCAAAATGGCGTTGCTATGTCGGCGTGAAAGCTAGCTCCATCGGGCATCGTCATAGGAATTACACCAATGGTTCCTTTCTCCAATTCCGACTGAAGCGGCACAAAATTCGTCGGTTTTTTTTAGATTGTGCTGGACAAGCGTAAGCCGGGTGGTATAAATAAACTCATGCTTAATCACTTAAGCAAGGCATTTTGTTCGCATTTTCCGGTTTTTGCAGCGGTCAAGTAGGTGCGATGGGTGCGGGAGCGTAGGTGGTGATAGATCGTCAGAACACAGTCGAAACAAATGAGGAGTTATTTCCAAACAGACAAAACAAGCGGGCCGAAGCCCGCACATTTCAACTGAGAGGGTGTCATATGCGAAAGCGTTTCAAGAAGAACGTGGCCTTATGCGTGGGCCTGGGTGCACTTTTGGCTTGCGGATCAAGCCTTTCACTGGCGTCGCCCGTGACGATTCTGAATCCACAGTTCGACAGTCCGTATCTTGCTCCGTCGCCAGGCTACAACGACAACGTCGTGCCGACCGATTGGACTGTCTGGGGTGGATCGAAGTCAAATTCACCTGATTACGACTACGGCCAGGAGATAACCGCATTCTTTTCGGGGGGAGGATTTCCAGCCACCGAAGCGAACATAGCTTACCTGAACAACGATTGGGATGGTTATTTCGATCAGGCCCTTACCGCCACCTATGACCAAAACACGGTCTATACCCTGAGTGACTACGTTGGACAGCCGGGTGCTCAGCCGTCGCCCGGATATCAGATCCAATTGGTCGCAACGATTTCCGGTACGCCGACGTTACTGTACCCGACCGTCGCCAACATGCCTGCGACGATCCCGGGGCAGGCGGTATTTGCCCAAAACGTTTATAATCTGGGCAACGCGGTTCCGGAAGGCTCGGCGTTGGATATTCGCCTGCTGAGCGGCGGCGGTGCTTCCAATTCACAGGTGGACTTTGGACTCGTCACTTTAGATGCGTCACCTGCATCGGTGCCAGAGCCAGCGTCACTCGGCGCTTTGGCAATCGCTGGTTCAGGACTTCTGATCCGGCGTCGTCGAAGCACAAAGATGTGATGATGAGACTACTTCTCGGAGCGGGCACTGCTTCCGCATCGCTTATGTTGTGGCAGTGCCCGCTTTGGTGCTTCTGTGATTCTGGACTGATAACTCGAGATCTTCAGAGGTATTATTGAACGATCGTCGATCTAAAACCGGAAGAAAGTTTGTGTGAACTGAATTCACCAATAATTGGTTCAGCAAAGATACTTTGATATTTGACCGAATCGCTGGCGGCTGCCAAACTCCGCATTGCGCGAGGTCATTAAAGATGCGTGAGGATCCCATGACGGTCGTTGAGATGCTGAACAAACATTCAAAAATTACTGTTGCGATCTCCATTGTGGTTGTGGCTTGTGCCGTGCTTTTCCTTCTTCGGCAAGAACGCAGCAGCAGTAGCGGCCCGCAAACGTTAGTGGCTTTTTTTACCGATGACGACGGCAAAACGTACTTTGAGGATGACGCCAACAAGCTGTCGCCCTTCGACCACAATGGGAAGCAGGCGGTGCTCTGCTACGTCTACGAGTCCGCAAGGGGCGTAAAGTTCGTCGCCTATGAACAGAAGCTCACCGATCAGGCTTTGAAGAGTCAGCTCGCGGAAAAGTCGTTGAAGGCTCCGCCGACAACCCCTTTGAGCTACGATTCGCTGATAAAGCGGCCCGGCGAACTGGAATGGAAAGTTGCGGATCTTCAGTCAACATTGGATATGATCCATCACATGAAATGCCCCGATGGAACTTTGGGGGCATCTCCTGTACCCCCGTAATCTCCCCCACCTCAGCAATGCGATCGAGGTAAAGCAGTGTTGTCTTCAGTCGAGTCGGCGACAGGATCTCTCTTGAGGGCGACCACCTTTGTGATCCGATGCCGCCCGGAGCGGGCTGATGGAGCGAATGTTATGACAGGCCGCGACCGCGTAAACCGTATGTTCCTGCGTCAGGACCACGACCGGATACCCCGGTGTGAATCGTTTTGGGAAGAAACCCTCGTTCGTTGGGAGAGTGAAGGGGCGCCCAAGGGAGGATGGGATACGGTGCACGACCTGCTGGGCAACGATTACCAGGGCCTGTGCTGGCTTTGGCCTGCCCCCTTTCCGGGTCGCGAGGAGGTGGTGGCCCAGGACCACGAGACACGCATTGTAACCGACGCATGGGGCGCCACCGCCAAGTTCTGGAAGGGCCGCTCCGGCACGCCGGAACACATCCGCTTCGAGTGCGACTCTCGCGATGTCTGGCAGCGGCGATTCAAACCCGCGATTCTGGCCGCCGGCGTGCAGATCGACATGGAGGATTCAAAGAAAAGGTACGCGCGCGGACGGCAACTCGGAGGGTGGTGTTATCTAGCCGGCGTGGAGTCGTTCGAGGCAATTCGCAAGCTCATCGGAGACATAGCCGGACTCGAAGCCATGGCCCTGGATCCGGAGTGGATTGCCGACCTTTCGCGCACCCACACCGACGTGATGCTCAAGAATTTCGACGCCGCCATGGCCGCGGGAATCGAGCCCGATGGAATTTGGATCTACGGTGACATGGCCTACAACCACGCCACCATGTGCTCCCCCGACGCTTACCGCAATCAGATCTGGCCCGATCACAAGCGTCTGGCCGACTGGGCTCACGCCCACGGCATGAAGCTGATCTACCACACCGATGGCGACGTCAACGCCGTCGTGCCGCTTTACCTCGAAGCCGGCTTTGACTGCCTCCACCCCCTCGAAGCCAAGGCCCACATGGACATCCGCCAGCTTTGTCCGCGCTATGGGAAGCGCATCGCCTTCCTCGGAAACATCGACGTGATGGTCATGGCGACGAATAACCTGGAACTCATCGAGCAGGAGATCGTCACGAAATTCGCCGCCGGCAAAGCAAGCAAGGGATATGCTTACCACTCGGACCATTCCGTTCCGCCGCAGGTGAGTTGGAAAACCTACCAGGGGATCATCGATTTGGTGAGGCGACATGGAAATTATGACTGAGGTGAACGCTCGCCAAAGCGGCGAGCCGTCAGGCAATTACCCGGCTCAAGATGACTTTTTGAGTGCAGCACCGAACGCATTTTCTTGGAGTGATTTTTATGACTGTCCTGGAACAACTCACCGAGGCGATTAAGAAGGGCAACCGCAATGAAGCCAAGCGGCTGACGCAGGAAGCGATCAACGCATCAACCGGCGCCCGCCAAATTCTCGATGCTTTGGTCGCGGGCATGGACGACGTCGGTCGGCGTTTTCAGTGCTACGAGATTTTCGTGCCGGAAATGCTGATCGCATCACGCGCCATGAAGGAGGCGATGGGATTGCTCGAACCCCTTCTGGTCAAGGCGGGGATCAAGCCGGCGTTTACGGCGGTCATCGGCACGGTGCAAGGCGACCTGCATGACATTGGGAAGAACCTGGTTGCGATGATGTGGAAAGGCGCCAACTTCGGCGTGGTCGATCTGGGCACCAACGTCCCGGCCGAGAAGTTCATCGCGGCCGCGCGCCAGCACGGAGCAACGCTTGTTGGTTTGTCGGCCCTTCTCACCACCACCATGCCTGCCATGAAGCAAACCGTCACCGCTCTGAAAGAGGCAAAGCTCCAGGGTCTGAAGGTCGTGATTGGCGGAGCGCCCATCACCCAGTCGTTTGCCAACGAGATTGGCGCCGATGGGTTCGCGCCCGATGCCGCCAGCGCCGTCGAAGTGGCCCGCAAGCTCGTGGCGGTTGCCTAAGCGGAGATGCAAGTCCTTTACGGAGGATTGTTCTTGTGAACCCCTATTCCGAACTCGCCATTACAGATCCAAATGACTTGCGCTTCGGCGTCAGCCCCAAACCGCTCAAGACTCGCCGCGGCATGACCATCGGCGGAGGTATCGTCTATCCGGAATTGAACTTCACGCTTCCGAACATGGAAATAACCGCCGCGACGATGCCGGACGTTCTGGCGGAGTATCGCCAGATGATTACCGGCGCGCTGTCGCGCGCCGCCGAGCTTGAGCCGCCGGGGCTGGTGGTGGAATTCGAGACGCTGCCCCCGATGACGCAGGTTCCCCAATGGGGCATCGACGTCACCAAGGTTCTGGCCGATGCGATGGAAGACGCCTATGCCAAACACGGCCTGAAAAGCGTGCTCCGGGCAACTCCTAACGATACCCGAGAGTTTGAGCGGCCTCCCATCATGCGCAGCGGCGTTCTTTGGGAGAATATGCTTAAGACCTTCGGAGGTTGCGCCGATGCCGGCGCCGAACTGCTCAGCATCGAATCGGTTGGTGGGAAGGAAGTTCACGACGAAGCGCTGCAGGCCGGTGACATCCAGCAGGTGATCTTCGCCTTGTGCATCATGGGCACGCGCGACATGAAATTCCTGTGGACCAATCTCAAAAAGGTCGCCGACCGTCATGGCGTAAAATGCGCCGGCGATACCGCTTGCGGCTTCGGCAACACGGCGATGGTGCTGGCGGAACAAAAGCTGATCAGCCGCGTCTTCGCCGCCGTGGTGCGGGCGATTTCCGCGGTGCGTTCGCTGGTGGCATACGAGTGCGGCGCCGTCGGTCCCGGCAAGGATTGCGGATACGAAAACCCCATTCTCAAGGCCATTACCGGATTTCCAATGGCGATGGAAGGCAAGACGGCCGCCTGCGCCCATCTTTCGCCGCTGGGTAACATTGCCGCTGCCACCTGCGACACCTGGAGCAATGAATCGGTGCAGAACGTGAAGTTGCTGGGCGGAATGGCTCCAACATGTTACGTCGAACAGTTGATCTACGATTGCCGGATCATGAATGCGGCGCTGGCCGAAGGCCGCGACTCGGCGCTGACCTTGCAGCGCTGGATGGTAAAATCGGATGCCGGATTGGACCCGCAGGCGAACGTGCTGACGCCGTTCAACAGCATCGAAATCGCCAAGGCGATCGTTACGGCCCCGGACAATTACGCTGCAGGCAAGGCCGCGGCGCTAACGGCAGTTCGCCTGCTCCGGGACGGCTACGCCGCCGGCAACCTGAAGCTGGCTCCCCGCGAAATTCCGTGGTTGGACACCATCCAGAATTCGGTTGAAGAGATGCCGGACAACGAATCGAAATTCATCGGTCAGATCATGGGCGCCGTGGACACGAGCAAGTTCGTCGCCAAGGACTATTTGCTATGAGCCCCGGGGATATCTCTGATTCTCAAGGATCGGGGTTCAACTGAGTCGGCACAAACGGCTTGTCGCGTTGATGGAAGATGGATCGGTGGATCCTCATCGCGAACAGTCGGCAGTGTCAGGCAACGGACAACTGGTCGATATAGCGCGCCTCGAAATTCGGATCGAGGTTTAACTCGATGACGCGGATCTGAGTGGCTGTGGCGCAGGTTTCGGCCAGGAGGCCGGCGTCTATGAGCGATAGGAATGCGCCGGCCAACGATGTATTGCCGACGGAACATACCTTCTCGGGCGTAAAGCCTGGGAGCAAGCCGCAGGAAATTGCAGCCGAACGATCCATGTGCGTGCCGAACCCGCCGGCCAGATAAACGTTTCGAATGTCATGGGGTCGAAGATGGAATTGATCGAGCAACGTCAAAATCCCCGCGGCGATCGCGGCTTTGGCTTGCAAGAGCGAGGCAATGTCGTGTTCGGAAATCACGATCGGCTGCTTGCCCGTTCCGTTGGCCAGCCGGAATGCGATTTCGCGCCCATCCCAGCGGATGATCCGGTTGCCCAAACCGGCGACGGCGTCAAGATTGAATCGGCCGGTTTCAGTGAGAATTCCGGCGGCCCGCGCGTCGGCGAGGAAGTCGACATACGCGGAGCCGCAGATGCCGATCGGATGCGTTCCCGGGCTTCCAATCACGTCATAGCGAACCGAGGCAGGATCGGCGGTGATCGTCACGCGACTGACGGCGCCACCCACGGCGCGCATGCCGCAACTTAGCCCAGCGCCTTCAAACGCCGGGCCGGCGGCGGTGGCGCAGCCGAGGAGCTGGTCGCCATGCTTAAGGATGATTTCACCGTTGGTTCCCACATCGACCAGCAGGCTCGGGCCGGGATCGTAGAGCAAGCCGGTGGCAACGATTCCGGCCGTTAAGTCAGCGCCGATGTAGGCGGCGGCGCTGGGAAGCAGGTGGCAGGGCATCTCTGGTGGTAGCGGGGAATCGTCGAAAACTCCGGACGCGTTCATCACGCGATGGGCAAGGAAGCCCGGTGTAAACGGCGCTATACCCATTGAGCTCGGATCTACCCCGGCCAGCAAATGCAGCATCGTCGTGTTGCCTGTAAAAACCATACACCGCACTTCGCTGGCAGAGCGGCCGGCTTCGTGGATCGCCTCTTTCAAAAGGGGAAGGATCGTTTGCGATGTGACGGCGTGATGCAAATGATTGAGCATGGCCGGATCGCTCGAGCAGAGATTGATGCGGGTGACCACATCGTCGCCGGCGTGCATCTGCTCGTTAAATTTCGACGCGCGCGCGATCACGTTGCCATCGATGAGGTTCACAAGCATCAATACCACAGTTGTCGTGCCGATATCCACCGCCGCGCCCAATGCGGTGCACTCGGGTAGATCGGAAACGCGCGTGACGAGCCGATGGTCGCCGCGATGTTCCAAGCCGGCATATACGTCGCCACGGGGCATGAATGTTTCATCGACGATCGGGGAGATTCGGATCGGCAAGCCGGGCCGCAGATGCCCAATCGCCTGGGCCAATCCGCCCGCGGCGTCGGCTTGCGGCACGCGGAGTTGCTGATAAAGAGGGTCGTGTGAAAACGAGACGCCGATCTTGTAGTCACTGACGATTTGTGCTTGATGTCGCAGCGACGATCTCAACGGAATGCGAATCGACGCCGCCGATGCGTCCGGGCAATATTCGCAAGCACGAACGAGTTTTGGCGCACCGCCCGGCGTTGTTGAGACGGTTTGCCCGGCATGAAGGTGTGCCAGACGACCGTCAACGAGTTCGATCAAACATCCATCGCACAGCCCAAGTCCGCCGCAGCGCGTGTTCAGCGGCAAGCCAGCGCGGCGCAGCACCTCGCTCAGCGCGGCCGATCGGTCGGCGTAAGCGGGCGTAAAGACGTGCCGCTCGCCGGATGCCTCGACTTCCAAACGGATTGAATGTTCGTCGGGGGCATCGCTCATGCCGCGTCTTCCTCGGTCTTGGCGACGTCAACGGCTTTCACGATCTGCTCGTCGGCAGTCATTTGCGGAGTTTGGCGCGGCTGAAGCACCAGGAAGCGGTCGTTGTCCCAGTTGCCTAACAGCAGATCACGCAACAATCCCGGACAACCCTGCTGGCGGTCAAACTCCCAGCCCAGCCAATCTGCGCATTCCCGCGTGACCTGAATGTCTTTTTCAGCACCGGGCGTCCCAAGATCGACGAATGCGGCGCGGTCATAGTTTTTGAACCACGTTTGCTCCGTCTCCATCAGGAACTGAGCATCTTCTTCGCCGAATCTTTTGCGATATTCTTCCATCAGCTGGGCATACCGTTCAGGTCCAGGCGGCAAGTGGCAGCGATTCCAGCCTGGGGAATACCAATAGGTGCCGGGGTGATCTTTCACGTATTGGGCGTATCGGTTCTTGTCGCCAAGCAGGAGGGTGATGCAATCGTGCGCCCGCGCCAGGACGAGCATACAGCGTTGCGTATAAACCCCCTCCACGCCCCGCGAACACAGTCCATACCCCAAAACAATGGCCTCGGCCTTGGGCACTTTCTTTTCCACGCGATCGACTGCCTGCTGTAGCTCGCGACGAAGCAACGGTGGATCGTTATGGAGCCCCTGTTGGAGCACTTCCATGTGAACGATGTGGTCCATGCCCTGCATCAAGTGAACTATTTCATCCTTCATTACGTCACAGGTGATGACCGCCGTGGGGAGTAGTGCGGGCATGGATTCGCTCGATTTCGCTGAAAACATGAACGTTTTTGCAAGTTTTGCGTCCATTGACGGAGTAATCCTTGCAAACCCTTGACGACCATACGGAATAGGGCACCGATATCCTTCTAAGTGTAACCTCCGGCGCATTTTTAGAGAAATTTTATGACCATCCTGGAGCAACTCACCGAGTCCATAAAGAAGGGCAACCGCAATGAAGCCAAGCGGCTGACCCAGGAAGCGATCAACGCATCAACCGGCGCCCGCCAAATTCTCGATGCTTTGATCGCGGGCATGGATCACGTCGGTCGGCGTTTTCAGTGCAACGAAATTTTCGTGCCGGAGATGCTGATCGCATCACGCGCCATGAAAGAGGCCATGGGACTATTGGAGCAATCCTATGGCTTGGACGCCTTGGCGTACGCCGAGAACGCCGCCATGTTTTCCGGCCGGGTGTCGCGTGGGATTTCGCAGCCGGCGCCTACAACGAATCTCGGTCCGGCCTGGCGGTGACAGTCGTGCAGCGCCGCGGCGATGCTGTCGGGTGTCCCATTTCGAACGGTTCGCACCGGATCGAGGTTCCCCAGCAGGACCTGCCCCGGTCCCATCGCCTGCCTCGCGGCGGCAACCGACGCCGGATAATCCAGATCGACGATGTCGCATCCGAGCCTGCCGATCTGGGCGAGAATAGGGGTTGTGTTGCCGCAAATGTGCAGGCGAACCTTAGCGCCCATCGCGTGTAGGGCGTCCACGAGTTGCTTTTCATACGGCCAGACAAATTCCTCGTAGATTGCCGGGCCGACGAGAGATGCTGCCGCGTCGCCAATGCCGATGAGGTCCGCCCCGAAGTCCATCTGGACTTTCGCGAACTGCTTGGCCATTTCGAGACAGAATGCGAAGGCATCATGAACGAACGACGGCTCGTCGAAGAAATCCATCATCAGCTGGTTGATTCCGCGCAGGTCGGCTGACTCGGCGCAGGGACCTTCGACCCATCCCTCAATCAATAATTGTCCGCCGACGCGCCGGCGGAATTCGGCCACTGCCTTGACGCGATCGTGCATGCGCCCGCCGCCGAGCGGGTCGGGAATCTTGAGTCCGGCCAGCCCGCTCGCGTTGGCCAAGCGGGCTTGGGTTTCGTCGATCGCCGGTGGCTGGTCATCGAAGATAGCGACCGTCGCGCCGCAGTCCGATGCCTCGCGCGCCGGATCGGATATAGTCGAGACGTGATCGAGTCCGAACCGCTCGGCCGTTCGGAGTTGGGCCTCGACCATTACGCGGTAATCGGAGGCATATTTGCCATAGTGGGCGCCGGTCTGGTCGGCGGCAAACATCATGGTGATTGGCATGAGCGGCAGGTGATCCACCGTTCGATTTTCCATCATCGCGATAAGCCTATCGTGCCCGTTCATTTGAACACCGTCCGTGAAAATCTCAAATTTACTTAGAAGGTGGTATGTACTTGGAGCATTATGCGGTAATGCTCTGGGGTTGACAAGGAAGCCTTACCCCAGTGACGTGACGGATGACGAGTGGGCGTCCGTCTTTCTCCGGCCGGAGCACAGGACAAAATCGCCGTGTATGTTTCAGGAAATAAAATCTCGATCCCGCTTGGAGAGTCGCCCAGCACACACATCCTCAAACCAGCCATCGAACGATTTGAAGGGGTGGTCTTCAACGAAGCTTTTTGCATGAAGCTGGCCCGCGGCATCGGCATGAACGCAGCCCACACGGAAACCGGCCAGGTTGAAGGCATCGACTA
>Ga0209415_10008506_pt1 | contig 17794 bp, 11 predicted proteins | sample PeaSoiSIISIP2007_FD_187696 | JGI IMG/M metagenome (GOLD analysis project Ga0209415, IMG submission 187696) | Peat soil microbial communities from Weissenstadt, Germany - SII-SIP-2007 (SPAdes) (version 2) | ecosystem: Environmental > Terrestrial > Soil > Wetlands > Peat | place: Germany... | reverse complement strand
CCCCGACCTCGACCTCGAACCCGAACCCGACCCCGACCCTAACCTCGACCCTAACCCCCGCCCTCGCCGCTTCCGACGGTCGCGACTTCCTACCCGAAGCCCGCGTCCTCTTCCGCGTCGCGGCCTGCGGACCCTCAGGCGACATTCCCGCGCGCTTCGACGCAGCCGTGGTCAGTCATCACTGCGACGAGCTAGGGCGGGCATACGACGAGTACAGGAAGGCCTGGGTCGACGTCGCGATGCCATTTCTCGCATCGCTGCGCCCGAAGGACCTCCCCGGCGTCGTCGTGTACCCCTTCGGCGGAGGCGATCTCGCGAGCGCCCTCGCAACGTTCCCTGCCGCGACCGAGATCACGACCATCTCGCTCGAGCCGGCGGGCGACGTGAGGCCCGTGGACACGATGGGCGCCGATAGGCTGGCGCGCGAGCTCGCGGTCCATCGCGGCCACCTCGAGCGCCTCTTCGAGAAGGCGCACTCACGAACCGACAACCTGGAGAAGGAATCGAAGACGGAGATGCCAGGGGAGATCGTCTTCGACCTCGCGGCCCTCGTCGTCCACGGCTTCGAGCCGACCAGTCTGCGCTACTTCCGGCTCCGCCCGGACGGATCCGTCGAGTACGTGACCCAGGCCGACATCGACGCCGCGGCGCACAAGCCACGGGAGCTCCATCGACTGTTCGACAACGTCGAGCTGGGCTTCCGGCCGTCGGCTGCCGCGGGGGGCGCCGGCGCGTCCGCCACGCCGCGGGTCCTGCGTCACATCGCGTACAACCTGGACGACGATCATCTCAAGGCGGACGGCTCTCTACTCGCGCACCTGAGCGCCAAAGGGCGCGTCGTGGGGATGACGAAGGCGGCGACGCACCTGCTGTGGAGCGGCCACTTTAGTCTCATCCGTGGCTGGCTCATCGACCACGCGGTCTGGATGGTCTCCGACTCGACCGGGCTCCCCCCGCGCTTCGCCGAGCCGGCGGGATTCGTCCAGGAGACCTACGGGACTTTCGACGGGCCGGCGCTCTTCGGAACCCCGGACGCCCGCGATGGGGACGACCTCCGGCATCTCTTTGCGACCCAGCCGTCCCGGCCTCTCGCGTTCCGCTACGGCTATCCGGACGCCCACGGCCACGCCCATCTCATCGTGACGCGGCGCAGGTAGGCCAGGCGCCCAGGGCAGGGCAGGGCAGGACAGGGCAGGAGGCAAGAAGGTCCCCGAGCAGGCGAGCTTTTCCGGTCCGGCCAGGCGTCCTCGAGTGCATTTAGAGGGGGCGATGCCGCCGTTTTTCCTGGCCAAAACGCCTGTCATGATTAGGTTGGGCGTTTCACCGGGAACGCTTCCCGGGCGGTGGCTGTTGTCCACCTCCGAGAGCGACCCTACCTGCCCGTCTGGCATCTGACCCCCGAACACCTGTGAACGCACCAAGCACCGCACTCGCTCCCCGGCGAGACGAGATCAACCACGAGCACTCCGCACACGTCGAGGCGCGCCCCGGCCCCCTAAAGCGCCGTCTGGACCGTCCAGGCGAGCGGCGCGTCGAGCAGGCACCTCTTCAGGCGCGCGTCGAGGTGGCCGGCTCGCTCGACCGGCTTGGCGCGGCCGCAGCGGCGAACGACGCGGCCCCGGCGTTTCATGCGCCCCGGGCCCCTCTGTCGAGTGGAGGCCGCGATCGGCGAAGGCGGGTGCTCACGCACGAGGAAGAGGTCGCGCTGGCGCAGCGCATCGAAGCGGGCGAAAGGGACGCGCTGCAGGCCCTCCTCGAGACTCCTCACTCGTCAGAGTCGCTGCGAGGTCTTGCGTCGGAGCTGCGCGATGGGCGCACGCTTCCGTCAGAGCTGCTCCGCAACGCGCCCGAGGACGCGGACGAGCGAGCCAACCTCGAGCGGCTTGCGCGTCTTCTCGAGCGTGCCTCTACCGCGGCATCCGCGGGCGCGGCGGGGGGCTCCAACACCATCCCCGCCCGGGAGCGGCTGCACAGGCGCCGGGCCCGCATCGCGACGGAGCTATCGGACGAGCGCTTCGAGCGTTCGTTCTTCGATCGGCTCTCTCGCGGCCTGCGTTTCCGCCGGGCCGACGACCGCGCGCGCCGTGCATTCGCGCGCGGCCGGCGCGAGTCGCAGGCGGCCGTTCACGAGTTCGTCGGCGCGAACTTCGGCCTCGTCATCACGTACGCCCGTCGTTTCGTGGGGCAGGGGCTCGACATGCACGACCTGGTGCAGGAAGGCCAGCTCGGCCTCATCCGCGCCGTCGAGAAGTTCGACTGGCGCCGAGGCCACCGGTTCTCCACGTACGCCGCGTGGTGGGTACGGCAGGCGATGGCGCGCGCGCTCGCCGATCAGAGCAAGACGATCCGCGTCCCGGTGCACCTGCTCGAGAGCCGCCACAAGCTCGAGCGCGTCCGCCGGGCGATGGAGCAGCAGGGCCGGTCCGACCCGAGCGACGAGGATCTCGCGCGCGAGAGCGGCTTGCCCATCGACAAGGTCCGCGCCATCCGCGGGCTCGTCCGCGAGCCGCTGCGCCTCGAGGCGCCGCTCGGCGACGAGGGCGACAGCGGCCATCTCGGCGATCGCGTGGCCGATCCGGGTTCTCCGGCGCCGGACGAGCAGATCGCCAGCCGCCACATGGAAGCGCAGGCGCACGCTCTGCTTGCGCATTTGTCGCCCCGCGAGCAGCAGCTCCTGAAGCTCCGCTTCGGAATGGACGGCGGGACGGGGCAGACGCTCGAGGAAGTCGGCAAGTCGTTCAAGCTTTCGCGCGAGCGCGTCCGGCAGATCGAGGCGGCCGCGCTGAAGAAGCTCCGAGCCTTGTCGGAGGAGCGAGACCTCGGTTCGTACATCGGCCGTTAGTCTCGCGAGCCAATCTGGCGATCGGACGCGTAGGCTCCGTCCATACGCGCGGCGCGAACCTCCGGTCGAGTCGATCCTTGATGATCTCGATGGCGCGGCTCGCTACGTCGATCCCGATCCATCCGCGCCCGAGCGCCTCGGCTGCTTCGACCGTCGTGCCGCAACCGCTGAAGGGGTCGAGCACGATGTCGCCCACGTTCGATGAGACCGAGATGATTCGCTCGAGGAGCGCGAGCGGCTTCTGCGTCATGTAGCCGAGTTTCTCGGTCGAGAAGCTCTTGATCCAGGGCGAGTACAGCGCGACCTCGTCCCACACGTCGTCGATCGCGACACCCTTCGGATTGCCGCCGCCCCCGCGTCGCTTGTAGCCATCCGGGTGCGGCTTGTAGGCGAGACTCTTGTTGAACGTGAACGCCTCGCGCCGATCGCGGAGGTAGTAAAGCAGCGCGTCGTGATTGCGGACCCAGTTGGATGTCTTGGTCTTGAACCCCGACACCCAGCCGCTGCGCCATATGATCTCGCGGCGAAAGTTCTCCGGTCCGAAGATCGCGTCGAGGAGGAGCTTCAGGTAGTGGCTGGCAGTCGGATCGCAGTGCACGTAGATCGAGCCCGTCTTCCGCAATACGCGACGCATCTCGACGAGCCGGATCGTCATCATCGAGAGGTAGGCCAGCATGTCCTTGTGCTCGGTCAGGAAGACATCGAGCGCCAGCATCATCTCGCGCACGGGCGGCGGGACCTTTACGCCTTGCGGCGTGCGGTCGGTCAACTCGCGAAACGCGGTCTGCGCGTCGTCGTCCCACTTCCACGTGTCGACGAAGGCGCGCTCCTGCGAGCCCCTGTAGATCAAGTTGTACGTGCGGTCGGAGTTGAATGGCGGGTCGAGGTAGATGAGGTCGACCGATTCGTTCGCCAGGTGCCGGCGCATGACGTCGAGGTTGTCGCCATGGTAGAGGGTCCCGGGCACGGCGCGGATCGTCGCCGAAATAGGACCCTATCGTCCAGGCATGTAGCCTGATAAGAGGCCCAGGCGCATGAAGACCTGCTCCTCGTCTGCCCTGCGATCGCCCCTCGCCCTCCTGCCCATCGCCTCGCTCGTCTGGGTCGTCCCGGCGCGGGCCCAGCCAGCGTCTCCGTCGGAGTCGGGCGCACCGCCTGCGGACCTGACGCAGACCATCGCCGCGCCGAAGCCCGTCGCGCCCCCTGCCGCCGCGCCAGCGACGGACTCGACCAACGCTGCGGTGTCCGCGGGCGGGCAGTACGCGACCGGCAACTCGAAGCTGTTCGCCGCGACGGCCCTCGGCAAGTTCGACATGCGCCGCGGCGCCAACGGCTTCGGCGCCATGATCGTCGGCAACTACGCCGAGGGGGCGACGCCTCCAGCCACCACCTGGAAGGCGACGACCGAGAACCTGCAGGGCAAGCTGCGTTACGACCGCTACTTCACTCCCGCGTTCGGCGCGTTCCTCCAGCTCACCGGAACCAGCGACGTCTTCCAGGCAATCCTGTTCCGGCTCAACGTCGATCCGGGCGTCAAGCTGTTCTTCGTCGACGATCCGACCACGAAGTTCTGGGGTGAGGTCGGCTACGACTTCGAGTTCGACGACAACTATGTCGCCACGAACGGCATCGAGCTGGCGGGCGGCGGCGGCATCGCCTTCGACACCAACAACCTGCCGTACGTGATCGCGAGCGAGAACACAGTCGAGTCGACGCGCCTCTTCGTCGGGTTCAAGCATGCCTTCAACAAGGACGTCCTTCTGAGCGCCGGGCTGGAGTACCTTCAGGGCCTCGCCGGTACGGGGACGGGCACGCCCGCCGTACCGAACGGCTACGCCGCGTCGCAGGTCGACCTCGTTCCCACCTCCGTGACGGGCGCGCGCATCAACGGCGACGCGCTCTTCGCCGCCCAGGTCGGGGGCGGCTTCTCGGTCGGCCTGGGGATCGCCGAGAAGTACAAGAGCTCGCCTCTCGCCGGCAAGGTGCACCTCGACTCGACGGGGACGGTCTCGCTCATCTACTCGTTCTCGTCGCCGGCGCCGGCCCCCCCTCCGTGCAAGTGCCCCCCCTTGCCGCCGCCTCCTCCACCCGCGCCCGCGCCTGCGTCCGCGCCCGCGCCCGCGCCCACACCCACGCCCACGCCCACGCCCACGTCCGCCCCTAGCCCGACACCTTGAAGCCCGGTAGGAGCAACCCCGATGTTCAAAGGATTTCGCGAGTTCATCGCCCGGGGCAACGTCGTCGACCTCGCCGTTGGCGTCATCATGGGCGCGGCGTTCGGCAAGATCGTGACGTCCCTCGTGAACGACATGGTCATGCCGCCGATCGGTCTCGCGCTCGGCAAAGTGAACTTCACGGATCTATACGTCGACCTCACGCCCGGCACGAAAGCGACGACGCTCAGCGAGGCGAAGAAGGCGGGCGACGCGACGATCAACTACGGAGCATTCCTGAACACGATCCTCGAGTTTCTGATCGTCGGGTTCGCCGTCTTCCTCCTCGTCAAGGGGGTGAGCCGGTTCCACAAGGCGCCCGTGAAGACGAAAGAATGTGCCTTCTGCAAGGAGGCCGTCCCTGTCGCCGCGACGCGCTGCAAGTTCTGCACGTCGTCGCTCGAAGAGCCAGCCAAGGCGGGGTCCTAGCGCCGCATTAGCTCGAGGATGACCTCGAGGACGATGAGGAGCACGACCGCGACCTCGAGCAGCAACCCGCGCCGCTGCGCGATGTCGCCCTGCAGGATCTCTGCGACGCGCGCGAGCGTCCCGAGCTTCTCCTTCACACCCGCGGAGGCCTCCTCGAGGCGAAAGCGAAGCGCGGCTTCGCGATAGAGGCGCGCCGTGTACGCGTCCCCGACCAACGTGATCGCGCCCTCCACGCGGTCGTAGAGCTCCGTCATGTCCACGAAGAGCGCTGCCGCCCGGCGCCCGACGTCGACGAACGGCGATCGAAAGAGCGCCGACGAGCCGCGGGCCTTCTCGGCGGCCGTGTACACCCCGGCCAGCTCTCGCGCGATGAATTGATCGTAGTAACGCATCTCGAGTAGACGCGCGGTCGCGATCTCGATCACCTCGAGCTCGTCGCGCGAGCCGTCGGGGTCGAGGACCAGCGCGGCGTTCCACCCGATGAGGGCCGCATCGTCCTCGTAGTACTGGATGGCCCGGCCGATGTGGCTCTCGACGACCGTCCGCGCGATGGGCCTCTCGGGCTCGCCGAGCATGATCTTCCACGGCTGCAGGCGCTCGAGTGCCTCGAGCGCGTTCTTCGAGCCGCGCACCCCCCGGATCTCGAAGATGGCGTAGTCCTCGGTGATCTCGCTGTCGTGGCTGCCGCGGATCGCGGTCCGGAGATCGACCTCGAGCGCCTTCCACACGCGATGCGCCGCTGCGTCGATGTCGCGCGCGGTGTCGAGGCGGGCGGCGAGGCGCGCGAGATCGTCGACCGCGGTCCCGGGTTCGATGTCCATCGCGAGGCGAACCGACACCGCTCCGAAGTCGTAGAGGCGCACCGACGCGCGCAGCGTGAGCCCCGCGACCGAGACCGTGCCGGCGTCCACGGCGAGGGGCGGCGCCTGGAACACCACGCCCGACTCGCCTCGCTCGGGGGTCCGCGGGCGCTTCTCGGTCCGGGTCGACCCGCGTTCGAGCGTGAGCGCTCGCGCCCTCTCGAGGTCGACGACGTCGGCGACATCGAACATCCGCAGCAGCCACACGACGCCCCCCTCGACGATGGGCATCGGACTCACGGCGTGGCGTGGCGGGGAGGAGGTCATGCGTGAGGATCCCGGGGAGATGATGCACAGAAAGATCAGGAAGATCGGGAAGAATCACTTCCTGATCCTCCTGATCTTTCTGTAAGTCCTTCTCTCGTGGTACCTCGGCGCGAGCCCGAAGCAAGCAAGCGGCCCCTTCTGGCTCAGGTTGCCGAGAGCGTGTCGCACGCGCGGATGACGCTCCGGCTCGTCTGGCGCTCGTCTCGCGCGATGACCATCGCCCTGTTCGCGATGACGCTCGCCGGTGGGCTCCTGCCGCTGGGGATCGCGTACTCGGGCAAGCGGATCGTCGACGCCGTGGTGGCGCATTCGCGCCCGCCCACCCTGCGCTGGGTCGGCGTCGAGCTCGGGCTCGTGGTCGGCCTGGCGGCGCTGCAGCGGGGGCTCGGCCTCGTCAAGAACCTCCTCGGGGCGCGCCTCGGCATCGACATCAACGTGGCGATCCTGGAGAAGGCCCAGGGCCTGCCACTGAGCTACTTCGAGGACGCGGAGTTCTACGACAAGCTCACGCGGGCGCGGCGGGAGGCGTCGTCGCGCCCTATCTCGCTCGTGACCGAGAGCTTCGGCCTGGTCCAGAGCATCATCACCCTCGCGGGGTACGCGGCCCTGCTGATCCAGTTCAGCGGCTGGGCGGTGGCGCTCCTCTGCGCGGCGACCGTGCCGGCGACGATCGCCGAGATGCGCTTCTCGAGGCTCGCCTTCAAGATCCGCAACTGGCGGTCTCCCGAGTCGCGACGAATCATGTACCTGGAGTACGTCCTCGCGAACGACGAGCACGCCAAGGAGGTGAAGCTCTTCGGCATTGGACCGCTGCTGCTCGATCGCTACAAGCGCCTCTCGGAGGAGTTCTACGAGCAGGACCGCGCGCTCTACATCAAACGCGCGAAGTGGACGCAGCTCCTGTCCCTCGTCGCGACGGCCACCTTCTACGGCGCCTACGCTGCGATGGCGCTGATGGCCGCGGCGGGGAGGCTCACCCTCGGCAACATGACGATGTACGTCCTCGCCTTCCGCCAGGGACAGCAGGCGTTCCAGTCGGTCCTCGGCGGAATCGGCGGGATGTACGAGCACAACCTTTACATGTCGAACCTCTGGGAATACCTCGGCATCCCTGGTTCTCGGCTCGAGGCGACCCTGCCCCCCCTCTCGCCCCGGCCGGCCGCGGGCGCGACCTCCCCGGCCATCGAGTTCCACGACGTCGGTTTCCGCTATCCGGGCAGCAACGCCTGGGCGCTGCGTCACGTCGACCTCTCGATCCCCGCGGGGGAGAGCCTCGCCCTCGTGGGCGAGAACGGGGCGGGCAAGACGACCCTCGTGAAGCTGCTCACGCGCCTCTACGAGCCCGAGGAAGGGCAGATCGTCCTCGGCGGGCGCGACCTTCGCGAATGGGATCTCGCGGACCTCCGGAGCCATTTCGGCGTCCTCTTTCAGGACTACAACCAGTACCAGCTGAAGCTGCGCGAGAACGTCGGCCTCGGCAGCGTCGACCACCTCGACGACGTGGCGCGCATCACCCGTGCGGTCGACCGTGGCGGCGCCTCGGATCTCGTGTCGACCCTCCCCGGAGGGCTCGAGGCGCCTCTCGGCCGGTGGTTCCACGAGGGGACGGAGCTGTCGGGAGGGCAGTGGCAGAAGATCGCGCTCGCCCGCGCGTTCATGCGAGAGCAGGCCGACATCCTGGTGCTCGACGAGCCCACGGCATCCCTCGACGCCGAGGCCGAGCACGCCGTCTTCGAGCGCTTCCGCCAGCTCGCGCACGGGCGGACGACCATCGTCATCTCGCACCGGTTCCCGACCGTGCGGATGGCCCGCACGATCGTCGTCCTCGACCACGGGTCGATCGTCGAGCAGGGCACGCACGACGAGCTTGTCGCGAAGGGGGGCAAGTACGCCCGGATGTTCGAGCTCCAGGCAGAGGGGTATCGGTAGGTGGTCGGGGTCGAGGTCGAGTTCGAGGTCGGGGTCGGGGTCGAGGTCGGGCCCGAGCCAACGATCCCTAGAGATCTCCGACCGGCGTTCCCTGCGGCAGGGACGGACACTGCGGGCAGATCTGCGCGAGGCAGCTGCCGAAGGCGTTGTAGTTGGACACACTCGTCGGGGAGGCCGTGAAACCCTCGCATGTCGTCCCGATGCACGAGGCGCTGCCGCGGCACGTTGCCAGCGCGCACTGGAGGATGGCCACGCAGCCCTCGTCACACATGGAGTCCGACATGCAGCAGCTGAAGCCCCCCGCCTCGGACGAGGCGCCCAAGATGCACGGCACACACTCCGGGTTCTGCGTGTAGGACGCGACCGTTTGATCCGCCGGGCTCGAGGGGCACATTCCAGCCTCCCCTGACGTGATGATGGGCGCGTCGAACGCGCCTCCGTCGCCGACCGGCGCCCCCGAGCCTGCCCCCGTCCTCGAGACGATGCAGCTCGCGTCCCCCATCGGGATGCAGTCGCCGATGGAGGGCGGCAGGTTGAGGTTGTTCGAGCACGCGGAGGGCAAAAGGATCGCGACCCCCGCGGCGGCGAGGATGAAGCTCCAGGGCGTGCGTTTCACCCCGTCATTATGAGCCGGTGCGCGGGATGGGGCGACTTTCGAGAGGTGCTCCGCTGGCGCACACTTCCGTAGCGATCGTCGCCCCGAGGCGGCCTGACCCTTGAGCCGTGCTGCTCCCTCGCGTCTACCTTTATAGGACACGGCCGCTGCGCAAGATCGCCCCCGAAAGGCGAGGCACGCCCGTGTGCTACCAACGCCACATGACTAGCCTTCCTCGATCGATGCTCCTCGCCCTCGGCTGTGCGCTCGGCCTCGCGGGCTGCGCGGCGACCTCGGACGGCAGCAAGGGCGGCGACAGCCCCGCCGATCCGAGCAGTCTTGTCGGCAACCCCGCGCCCGACTTCAGCGTCAACCCGGTCTCTGGGTCGACGGGGACGATGTCCCTCAAGGGTCTGCACGGCAACGTCGTCCTGGTCGACTTCTGGGGCACCTTCTGCGAGCCGTGCAAGAAGTCATTCCCCAAGCTGCAGGACCTCTATGCGAAGTACTCCGCGCAGGGTCTGCGGATCGTCGGCGTCAGCGAGGACGAGGTCGATGACAAGGACAAGATCCCCACGTTCGCCAGGACGTACGGGGCCAAGTTCGCCGTCGCGTGGGACGAGGACAAGGCCATCGCGCGCCGGTACAAGCCCGAGACGATGCCGTCGACGTTCATCATCGACAGGCGCGGGGTCGTGCGTTTCACGCATGCCGGCTACCACGACGGCGAGGAGGTTCAGATTCAGAAGGAGATCGAGGATTTACTGGGGCGGTGAGAGGTCAGAGCAGCGAGGATGTCGACGGGATGGAGCAGGGGGTTTGGTCGCGCGTTCGGCGTGCTCCTGGGCGTCCTTGCGATCTCCGTCTGCGTTGCCGCTGCGGCCCTTGCCCAGACCGCGACGACCCCCCTGCGTGAGCTTGCCGAGTCGAGCGACTTTCGCGTTCGAGTCAACGCAGCCCTCGTCCTCGGGCGGACCGCCCCGGACGGGGCGCGCGAAGCGCTCGAGCACGCACTCGGTGATGCGCATCCCGCCGTGCGGATCGCGGCCGCCACCGCCCTGGCCTTCCTGGGCGACCCCCTCGCGTTGCCGGCGCTCGAGCGCCACGTGCCCGGCGAGCCGTCCCCCGGAGTCGCCGCGCAGCTCCACGCGAGCATCGAGCGCCTACGCCAGGCCGCCCCGCCGGCCGAGGTAGAGCCTCCCCCTCCGGCCCGCGTTCTCCCGCCGAACGTGCGCTACGTGGTGCGCCTCGGCACGATGCGCAACGGGTCCGGCGTGCGCGGGGAAGAGCTGCGCCGCGTTCTGCGCGACTCGACGCGATCCCGCGCGAGGGGCCTCCGGGATGCAGTGGTCATCGATACGGACCCCGCGCTGCTGCGGCAGGCGGCGGACAGGCACCTTCCGGTCGTCACGCTCGACGCGAACCTGGTCCAGCTCGTCGAGTCCCGCGTCGCGCAGACGCTCCAGGTGCAGGCCCGCGTCGAGTACACTGTGCGACGGGATCAGACGCTCCGGGGAACGCTGTCCGGAGGCGCGACGACATTCGGGTCGGGACCGACGATCTCCGACCAGGCGCACCGTCAACTCGAGGAGGACGCCGTCGACGGCGCCGTCCAGAGCGCGCTGCGGGGCGCCGATCAAGGCCTCATGGTCGCGGCGCGCTGAGGCGATGGATCTGTGCGGCGGGCGGCGCGATGATGGGTTCGATGGACGCGGCGGCGACGGTTCTGGTGGCGGGCTACAAGCTCGACCGGTACGAGCTCCTGTGCCCCATCGCGTCCGGCGGAATGGCCACGGTGTGGCTCGCGCAGCTTCGCGGCAAGCGAGGCTTCGAGAAGCTCTTCGCCATCAAGACGATACGGACCGAGCTCCTCGAAGATACGCGCTTCCAGGAGATGTTCCTCGACGAGGCCCGGATCGCCTCCGGCATCCAGCACCCGAACGTCGCCCAGATCCTGGACCTCGGCGAGCAGAAGGACATCCTCTTCATCGTCATGGAGTGGGTCGACGGCGACTCGCTGGCCAAGGTCCGCCGTCTCCTCGCAAAGCGCGGCTCGAAGCTCCCGCTGGGCGTGGCGCTCCGCATCCTGGCGGATGCGTGCGCAGGTCTGCACGCGGCGCACGAGCTGCGCGACCAGAAGGGCGAGCCTCTGGGGATCGTCCACCGGGACGTGTCGCCGCAGAACATCCTCGTCGCGGCGTCGGGTGCCGTGAAGGTCATCGATTTCGGGATCGCCAAGGCCCAGAATAGGAAGCAGGGCGAGACGCGCACCGGTGTCGTCAAGGGCAAGGTCCAGTACATGGCGCCCGAGCAGGTGAAGAAGGGGCGCACGGTGGACCGGCGGGCGGACATCTGGTCGCTCGGCATCTGTCTGCACGAGCTCGTGGCTGGGACGACGCCGAACCATGCCGACGACGACGTCGAGATCATCCGCAAGCTCCTCGCGGACGAGGCGCCCGCGCTCGCCGAGGGCCTCCCCGACCCCATCGCTCGCCTCATCCGGACGTCGATGGCCATCGATCCGGACGCGCGCTTCCCGACCGCAGCCGGGATGCAGCGCGCTCTCGAGGGCATCATGAAGGAGCTCGGAGAGATGGCGAGCAGCGAGGACGTGGCGGCGGTCATCCGGACCGAGCTGCCCGAGCTCGCCGAGGGCCGGCGTGGGGTCGTGACGAGGGCCATGGATGGGGCGCGAGAGCGCGTGACTCCGGCGGTCGCCGGCTCGGGCGAGGAAGTCGCGTTCGCGCCCACGATGATGAGCGAGCGCTCGCCCCGCCAGGCGGACGAGGCGCGGGCAATCGCCCTGACGAAGCGCAAAGAGCCCGGTCAGGGTTCGTCCGGCCCGCGCGCTCCCCTCGCTGAAGATTCGCGCGTCCGGTCGTCGTCCCCGCCGGACCAAGACCCCATCCGGATCCCGAAGCGGAGTCGTGCCGGGCTGTGGCTCACGCTCCTCCTTATCGGGGCGGCTGCTGGCTTCGTGTACAAGTGGCCGGGTACGGCCCGGCTCCTCCTCGGCGGGGGCCACGACGCGAAACCGGTTCCCCAGGAGCCCGCGACTCCGTCAAGAGAGGTCCGTGTCATACCGCCCGTGCCGGCCGACGTTTCGTCGGGCCCTCAGACCCCGGCGTTGCCCAGAGCAAGCGGCTCGGCTTCCGCGGCTCCGAGCGCACACCACCCGGGGATTGAGCCGAGCGGTCACGTCCCGCCGCACGGTGTGCCCTCGGCCACCCCGCCCTCCGCATCGGCTTCCGCGTCCGCTCCCGCCTGGACGCCCTGGGTGTCGCCCCCGGCGAGCGCCTCCGCCTCGGCGACGCCGCTACCGCAGCTCGGCGCCCCCGCGCCCGCGCCTCCTCCAGCACCCCCAACACCTCCCCCCGAGGAGTCCGCGAACCCTTACGGCAACTGAGCGCGACGCCGCGGCCTCGCCTGGCATGCTATAGGCGCGCTGACAATGCCGCCATCCACGTCTGCCGAGGTCCGCCGGGCGTTCCTCGATTTCTTCCAGAAGCGCGGACACGCGGTCGTCCCGAGCGCCCCCCTCGTTCCCCAGAACGATCCGACGCTGATGTTCACCAACGCGGGGATGGTGCAGTTCAAGGACGTCTTCGTCGGCAAGGAGACGCGCCCCTACAGCCGGGCCACCTCGAGCCAGAAGTGCATCCGGATCTCCGGCAAGCACAACGACCTCGAAAACGTCGGCGTGACCGCGCGGCACCACACGTTCTTCGAGATGCTCGGGAACTTCTCGTTCGGCGACTACTTCAAGGAAGAAGCCATCGCGTACGCGTGGGAGCTCCTGACGAAAGATTTCGCGCTCGACCCCACGCGCCTGATGATCACGGTCTTCGGCGGCGAGGGCGGCGTCGGCCCGGACGACGAGGCGCGCTCGCTCTGGAAGAAGGTCACGGGCCTGGACGACCAGCGCATCGTCGGCCTCGGGATGAAGGACAACTTCTGGCAGATGGGCGAGACGGGACCGTGCGGCCCCTGCACCGAGGTGCACTGGTTCAACGGCCCTCTCGTCGACGGAAAGGCCCCCTACGGGACGTTCGGAGAGGAACCCGCGGCCGACGGACGCGGGTGGATGGAGATCTGGAACGTCGTCTTCATGCAGTACGACCGCGGCATCGACTCGTCGGGGAACGCGAAGCTCGTGCCGTTGCCGAGGCCGTGCGTCGACACGGGAGCCGGCCTCGAGCGTCTGTCGAGCGTGCTCGCGGGGGCGACGTCGAACTACGACATCGATCTCTTGCGGACGCTCGTCGACAAGGCCAGCGCGATCAGCGGCAAGCCCTACGGCGGCTCCCAGGCCGACGACGACGTGTCAATGCGCGTCATCGCGGACCACGCGCGGACCACGGCGTTCCTCATCGCCGACGGGATCTTCCCTGACCGCGCGGGGCGGGAGTACGTCCTGCGCCGCGTCATGCGGCGCGCCATCCGTCACGGGCACCGCCTCGGAATAGGCCAGCCGTTCTTGCACGAGGTCGCCCTCGAGGTCGTCCGCACGATGGGCGCGCAGTACCCCGAGCTCGAGCGGCGCCGCGAGCTCATTCTCAGCGTGACGCGCGCCGAAGAGGAGCGCTTCCGTGAGACGATCGAGCGAGGCCTGAAGATCCTCGAGGACGAGCTCGAACGGCTGCGAGCGAGCGGCGGGTCGGCCCTCGGAGGAGAGACCGCGTTCAAGCTCTACGACACCTACGGCTTCCCTCTCGACCTCACCCAGGTCATCGCCGAAGAGCGGGGGCTCACGCTCGACGCGGACGGGTACGCGCGGGCCCTCCAGGAGCAGCGCGCGCGCAGCGCGGACTCGAAGGTCAACGACGAGGCCGCGATCGAGCACGTGTGGCGCGAGGTCCTCGCGGCCGTCCAGAAGAAATCTCCGGGGGGCACGAAGTTCGTCGGATACGAGCGCGAGGAGGCCGAGGGGCGGATCATCGCCATCGTGAAGGATGGGGGGCTCGCCATCCGCGCGATGCAGGGCGAACGGGCGACGCTGGTCACCGACCTCACGCCGTTCTACGGCGAGGCCGGCGGGCAGGTCGGCGACCGCGGGGTCATCGAGCGGCGAGGCGCGGAGCCCATGCGCCTCGAGGTGGCCGATGCGCAGAAGCCCATCCCGGGCGTCGTGGCCCACCTCGGGCTGGTGACGCGAGGCGCGGTCGCCGTGGGAGACGCGGTGCACCTGGTCGTCGACCACGAGACGCGCACGGCGACCCGCCGCAACCACTCGGCCACGCACCTCCTCCACTGGGCGCTGCGCGCCGTGCTCGGCCCGCAAGCCACGCAGAAGGGGTCGCTCGTCGGGCCCGAGCGGCTCCGCTTCGACTTCGCGCACAACAGCGCGCTCTCCGCGGAAGAGATCGCCCGTGTCGAGGACCTCGTGAACGGCAAGGTGCTCTCCGACGCGCCCGTGGTCACCGAAGTGCTCCCGGTCGACGTCGCGCGCAAGCGCGGCGCCGTCGCGATCTTCGAGGAGAAATACGGCGACGTCGTGCGCATGCTCACGATGACCGACGACTCCGTCGAGCTCTGCGGCGGCACGCACGCGCGCTCGCTCGGCGAGATCGGGCTGTTCAAGCTCGTGTCCGAGCAGGGCCTCGCGGCGGGGGTGAGGCGCATCGAGGCCGTGACGGGCCTGAACGCGCTCGCGTACGTGCGATCGATCGAGGGGGCTCTTCGTACGGCCGGGCGGACGCTGAAGGCCGCGCCCGCCGAGGTCCCCGAGAAGATCGAGAAGCTCGTCGATCGCGAGCGCCGGCTCGAGAAGGAGATCGCAGATCTCAAGCGTGGCCTCGCCATGGGCGGCGCGTCGGCGTCGGGCGGCCTCGAGAACATGCTCAAGGGGGCGCGGGACGTGCCCGGCGGCAAGGCGCTCGCCGTGAAGCTTCCGGTCGGCGACGCCGCCACGCTGCGCGAGGCGGCCGAGAAGCTGCGAGACAGGCTCGGCGACGCGGTGGTCATGGTGGGCGCGCCCGGAAAAGAAAAGGCGATGCTCGTCCTCACGGTGTCGAAGGGGCTCACCGGTCGCTACAACGCGGGCGAGATCGTGAAGGCCATCGCGCAGGTGCTGGGGGGCTCGGGCGGCGGGCGACCCGACATGGCTCAGGCAGGGGGGACACGCATCGACAAGCTCGACGAGGCCCTCGAGAGCCTGTACGCGCGCCTGGCCTGAGCTGGCTTTTAGCGGCCTCGGCCGCAGTCGCGGCTTGCGTGGTCATTAGGCGGGGGGTTGATTACTCTTGAGGATTGGCAGCCACAGCTGCGTCCCAACCTCGAACGAAAGCAAGCTCGCACGAGCCAGGAGCGCCATGCCCACCACGTTCGACACGCCCGACTCCAAGCCTGGCACCAGGGAAGGCGCCACCGGCATCAGCGGTCTGAACGCCGACGTCGCGACCAACGGGCACGCGGCAGCCTTCTCGCGTGACCTCCTGGTCGCTCTGCTGCGGTTCCGAGAAGGCGACTTCACGGCTCGCCTTGCTTCCGACTTCACCGGCATCGACGGCAAGATCGCCGATGTCTTCAACGAGATCCTCGGCGTCAGCGCCCGCCGCGCCGAAGAGATCGCCCGCGTTTCCCGCGTCGTCGGCAAGGAGGGGAAGCTAAAGCAGCGAATGAACGTGCCCGGCGCCGTCGGCGGCTGGGCGGATGAAGTCGTCTTCCTGAACACGCTCATCGACGACCTCGTCTGGCCGACCACCGAGGTCACGCGTGCCATCGGCGCCGTGGCGAAGGGCGACCTCACGCAGGCGATGGCGCTCGAAGTCGATGGCCGCCCGCTCGAGGGCGAGTTTCTCCGCTCGTCCCAGCTGGTCAACAAGATGATCGATCAGCTCTCCGTCTTCACTTCCGAGGTCACCCGCGTGGCGCGCGAGGTCGGCACCGAGGGGAAGCTCGGCGGACAGGCGCAGGTCAAGGGCGTCTCCGGAGTGTGGAAAGACCTGACGGAGTCCGTCAACCAGATGGCGGGCAACCTGACCGCGCAGGTCCGGAACATCGCGGAGGTCACGATCGCCGTCGCGAGCGGCGACCTGTCGAAGAAGATCACCGTCGACGTCCGCGGCGAGATCCTGCAGCTGAAGGAAGCCATCAACACGATGGTCGAGCAGCTCCGGTCGTTCGCGTCGGAGGTCACGCGCGTCGCGCGCGAGGTGGGCACCGAAGGCAAGCTCGGTGGTCAGGCGGTCGTGCCGGGCGTCGCCGGGACGTGGAAAGACCTGACCGACAACGTCAACTCGATGGCGTCGAACCTCACCGGCCAGGTGCGCAACATCGCCGAGGTGACCACGGCCGTCGCGCGCGGCGACCTGTCGCGCAAGATCACCGTCGACGTCAAGGGCGAGATCCTCCAGCTGAAGGACACCATCAACACGATGGTCGATCAGCTCAACGGGTTCGCGTCGGAGGTCTCGCGCGTGGCGCGCGAGGTCGGCACCGAGGGCAAGCTCGGTGGGCAGGCGCAGGTCCCCGGCGTGGCTGGAACGTGGAAGGACCTGACCGACAACGTCAACTCGATGGCGTCGAACCTCACCGGTCAGGTGCGGAACATCGCCGAGGTCACGACCGCCGTCGCGAAGGGCGACCTGTCGCGCAAGATCACGGTCGACGTCAAAGGCGAGATCCTCCAGCTGAAGGACACCATCAACACGATGGTCGATCAGCTCAACAGCTTCGCCTCGGAGGTGAGCCGCGTCGCCCGCGAGGTCGGCACCGAAGGGAAGCTCGGAGGCCAGGCCGCCGTCCCCGGCGTGGCCGGAACGTGGAAAGACCTGACCGACAACGTCAACTCGATGGCGTCGAACCTCACCGGCCAGGTCCGCAACATCGCCGAAGTCACGACCGCGGTCGCGAAGGGGGACCTGTCGCGGAAGATCACCGTCGACGTCAAGGGCGAGATCCTCGAGCTGAAGAACACGATCAACACGATGGTCGATCAGCTCAATGGCTTCGCCTCGGAAGTCTCGCGCGTCGCGCGCGAGGTCGGGACCGAGGGGAAGCTCGGCGGTCAGGCGCAGGTGCCCGGCGTGGCCGGCACGTGGAAGGACCTGACGGACAACGTCAACGCGATGGCCTCGAACCTCACGGGCCAGGTGCGCAACATCGCCGACGTCGCGACCGCCATCGCCAACGGCGACCTTTCCCGGAAGATCACGGTCGACGTCAAGGGCGAGATCCTCGAGCTGAAGAACACCATCAACCGCATGGTCGACCAGCTCAACGCGTTCGCATCCGAGGTGACGCGCGTCGCGAAGGAGGTCGGCACCGAGGGGAAGCTCGGCGGCCAGGCGGAGGTCGAAGGCGTCGCCGGCGTCTGGAAGAACCTCACCGAGAACGTCAACTCGATGGCGTCTAACCTGACCGATCAGGTCAGGAACATCGCCGAGGTCGCGACGGCCGTCGCCCGCGGCGACCTGTCGCGCAAGATCACGGTCGACGTGAAGGGCGAGATCCTGGCCCTCAAGAACACCATCAACACGATGGTCGATCAGCTCAACGCGTTCGCCTCGGAGGTCTCGCGCGTCGCGCGCGAGGTCGGGACCGAGGGGAAGCTGGGCGGCCAGGCGCAGGTCGGCGGCGTCGCCGGCACGTGGAAGGACCTCACCGACAACGTCAACTCGATGGCGTCCAACCTGACCAACCAGGTGCGCAACATCGC
>Ga0209415_10008504_pt1 | contig 17796 bp, 14 predicted proteins | sample PeaSoiSIISIP2007_FD_187696 | JGI IMG/M metagenome (GOLD analysis project Ga0209415, IMG submission 187696) | Peat soil microbial communities from Weissenstadt, Germany - SII-SIP-2007 (SPAdes) (version 2) | ecosystem: Environmental > Terrestrial > Soil > Wetlands > Peat | place: Germany... | reverse complement strand
AATTGCGGACGATCGCCACGCTCTCGTCGTCGGGAAGCCTGGAGCGGGTGAAGTCCAGCGCTTCATAGAAGCCATAACGCCCCAGGCCGCCGATCTCGGCAAGGCCGACATAGTTTCCCAAAGCCCCTTGCGGGTCCACCATGGCCGCCAGTCCGGTGGCATAGGGGGCGATCACCACATTTTCCGAAAGCCCGCGCTTCAGCCCCAAACCGGGAACGCCGAAGTTGGAATATTGATAGGTCAGCTCAAGGTCTCGGGCGTTATAGGCGGATTCGGAAATACCCCACGGCACACCCAGCGACCGCCCGTAATCTTGTTGGCGCTCAACCACCAGGCGGGTGGTCTGCTCCAGCAGGCTGCCTTGGGGCGCCCGCATTACCAGCGACGGCATCAGATATTCGAACATCGAGCCCGACCAGGAAATCAGCGCCGAGCCATTGCCCAATGGGGTGGCGGAACGGCCAAGCCGGAACCAATGTTTGGTGGTCACATCCCCCTTGGCGATGGCGAACAGGCTGGCCAGCCTTGCTTCCGACGCCAACAAATCATAACAGCTGGGGTCAAGGCCGTTGTCGGCCAGGGAATAACCGATGGACAGAAGCTTGCGCTCGGGGTCGAGCAGAAAGGCAAACTCCATGCCCAGCGCCATCTGACGGGCAGTGGCGGCCAAAGCCTCCAGACGGTCTGACAGGGTCTGGTCGGCAAACTGGTCCCGGCCATATTCGCCAACCATCTTCCTCAGCGCCGAAAGCCAGAAGACCGGGTCCTGCACACCTGCCGGAAGAACGCCGGGGATCAGCCTAAGGGCTTTTTCCGTCAGGCGCTTCAGGGGCGGCAAGATGATTTCCAGGGCTTGCGCCCCATTCATCAGGGCTTCGATTTCATCGAGAACGGCGACGACCTCGCGGCTGCCCGCATCACCGACGGCATCCAGAGACTCGACGGCCAGACTCAGGGCGTCGCGCATCCCGGCTTGAAAGTCGCCGATATAAGGTGCGGCTTTCCATTCGTCGCAGGCATTGGCCAAGACGATCAGATGTCCGGCCAAATTGCCGCTGTCCACCGACGAGACATAGGGCGGATCAAGCGGCCTTAGGTCCTGAGTGTCATACCAGTTGAAGAAATGCCCCCTGAACCGGGGAAGCTTTTGCATGGTGGCGAGGGTCGCCTCCATCCGCTCGACGGTTTCGGTCAGGCCGCTCCAGCCGAAGTCGCGGGCGGCGATGGCCGACAGCAGGTAAAGCCCCATATTGGTCGGCGAGGTCCGATGAGCGACAACCGGCTTGGGATCTTCCTGAAAATTATCCGGCGGCAGCATGTTGTCGCCGGGCGTCACATAGGTCTCGAAGAAACGCCATGTCCGGCGGGCGATCAGACGCAGATCCAAAGCCTGTCGGCCCGAAAGGGTTAGGCGCCGGGTGATCACCGGCGGTCGGCTGGCCCACAAAGCGATAATCGGGCAGCTTGCCCACAGCGCCAGAAAAGGCAGCGCCAGAAACCAGGGAGCCGCTCCGGCCTTCACGGCGACGATGGTAACGGCCAGCCCAAGCAGGCAGCCGCCCAGCATCTGCCGGGCGAAGCCGCCCAGATCCAGCCTGGGGCTCCCCATGGACTGGGCCGCCGTAGTCCATTCCAACAGATGACGGCGGGTGAGAAACATCCGCGCAAACGTCCTGACGACGGCATCGCCCATGCGCCAGGCCTGATCGGCCAAAAAGGCCATGGACAGAGCCGTCTGCAACGCCGCCAGCCGCAAATCGCCGAGCAGGCCAATGGCGTGATGGCGAAAGCGGATATCGCTGCGATGAGGAATGATGGACAGCATGACCGGCAAAAAGGCCGGGATGGCGATAGTCGAGAACACCAGCAGGCAGGCCCATCCCGCCGACGGCAAGGCAAGCAGCAGGCTTAGACCGAAAGCCGCCAGGGTGAAGGGAGCCAGCATTGATCGGCGCAGATTGTCGAGCATCTTCCAGCGGCCGATGAGCGGAACCCCGCGTCGGCCAAAGATCCACGGCATCAGCTGCCAATCGCCTCGGGTCCAGCGGTGCTGGCGCTTGGCGGCGACATCGTAGCGGGCAGGAAATTCGTCGACCACCTCGATATCCGAGGCCAGACCGGCCCGGGCGAAAACGCCTTCGAACAGATCGTGGCTCAACAGGGTGTTGTCGGGAATACGGCCGGACAAGGCAGCTTCAAAGGCATCCACGTCATAGATGCCCTTGCCGGTATAGGAGCCTTCGCCGAACAGATCCTGATAGACGTTGGACACCGCCGCCGCATAGGGGTCCATACCGCCGGGACCGGAAAAGATCCGTTGATAAAACGACCCCTCCGCCCCTACCGGCAAAGCGGGCGTAACCCGCGGCTGAAGGATGGCATAGCCGTTGACGACGCGCTTCAAGCTCTCACTGAAGTTCGCCCGGTTCAGCGGATGAGCCATTTTGCCGATCAGCCGCAAAGCGGCGTCTCGGGGCAGTTTGGTATCGGCATCCAGGGTAATGACGTAACGAACGTCGGACGGAACCTGAGGTGTCCCACCGGCGGCGCTAGAGAAACTGGTGTCGGTCGCGCCGCGCAAAAGCCGGTTCAGCTCATGCAGTTTGCCGCGCTTGCGCTCCCAGCCCATCCATTTGTTTTCACCGGCATTGAACAGGCGCCGACGGTGCAGCAACAGAAAGCGGTCGCCGCAGGGACCGGGCCCATGCCGACGATTCAGCTCGGCAATGGCGGTCGCACCCACGGCAAGCAGATCGGCATCGCTGGCCACCACCTCCTGCCCGGCATCTAGTCCGTCGGTCAGCAGAGCAAAGGCCAGATCGCCCCCGGCTCCGGCAAGATGATGAATCTCCAGCCGTTCGATCTGCTCCAGCAGATCGGCTTCGCTGGTCAGCAAGGTCGGAACCACGACCAGGGTGCGCAGAGACGGCGGAACTCCGCCTGCAAGTTCGAGTCCGGGCAGGATGACCGCGCCGAAACTCCAGGTAACGGAGCGATTGACCAGGCAGGTTGCCACCTCGCTGGCTGGCAGAAAGCCCACGATGGCGAACAGCCACAGCCATGCGGCAGAGGCGTCGAGCAGCCACAGGGACAAACCAAGCAAGGCCAAGGTGACGCCCAGAATGGCGCCGACATAACCGGCAATGCCGAGACGGATATTGAGCCTGCTGATCCAAAGCCGGGCCGGAGGGCGAAAGCCGATGCTCCGTTCCAAGCCTGGCCGCCCCTCGGCAATCAGGTAATAGCCGGGATCGCCCTGGCGCGCGGTTTCGACATGATCCGCGCCAGCCAAGGCCGAGCCCGATGCCTGCAAAGCCTGATCGGCAATCTCCAGTTCCGAGAAGCTTGATCCCCGTGACAGTTGCTCGATGGCGGTGCGGTAGAGGTTGCGGGTGGAAAAATCCATGGCGGCAAAGGCGCTTGACGCCCGCAGCCGCTCGTCCACCAGACTGACGCTTTCAAACAGCTCGGCCCAATCGATATCCGAAATCAGCCGCATGCTGGTGATGACATTGCGGACGGTGACATTGGAAGCGCCCTGCCTTTGTTGCGCCTCTTGGACGGCCACGTCGATGGAGGTGCCCTGAAGCTTCAGCCGGTCTTCCAGCCAGCCCAAAGCCGGCATAACGCGAGGATCCTGATCACGAAGGCGTTTCGCCAACTGGGCGGCAAACAAATGGGACAAAGGCCCGGTCGAGCGGGTGGAGATATCCGTTTCCAGGGCCGACCCGGCATGCCCGGCGACCAACAGGCGGTCAGCCAGTTCGTCCGCCGCCGCCCGCGCTGCGCGCCCGGCGGTGATCTGGTCGGCAAGGCGGCGCAAATTCTCGATCAGGACGATGCGCAGCGTGATCGCCACCGCCCACAACTCGCCGATAGTCAGCGGCTGGACCCGCTGATACGCGGCGACGAAGCGGCGCAATATCTCGGGATCAAAGTGGCTGTCGGTATGGGCGACAAAGGCCCAGGCAAGGCCGAACACCCTGGGATATCCGGCAAACGGCCCTTCAGCCAATTTGGGCAGCTGACGGTAATACCCCGGAGGAAGATCATCGCGGATTTCGCGGATCTGTTCCTCGACGAGGTGATAATTGTCGAGCAGCCATTCGGCGGCGGGAACGACGCCGCGGTCCCCCTCGATCTCGACAGCGCTGGCGCGATAGGCAGCCAGCAAGACTGCGGCATTGTCCTGAAGTCTGGCGTGCAGAGAGAGAACCGAGGGAATCTTGGCCGTGACGGGTTGCGCCGCCGCAAGGCTTTCGGCGTGCTGTTCAAGCCGTTCGACGCCGAACAGCTCCTCCCGGACAGGAGCGCTGTCGTTCCAGGGAGAAGAAATCGATGGATGCCCAAAGAAAGGAATATCGGAAAAACGCATGGGAACCTTTCCAGCCAAACGGCTGGGCCGAGGCACCGCGTCCGTCTTTAGAGCTGCATCATGGTCAATCGCAAGAATGCTGGCTGACCGCCGCCACCGTCCGGCAAAACCGGACGGACGCAAGGTTTGAGGTTCAAGGCTTCTTTTTAGGAATTCCGATATTCTCGGAGATCCCCTTGAAGGGAGAGGCGGGCGGACCTGCCGGTTCCTTCTTTGCCTTTTTCGGCTTTCGGATTTCCCGATTTCCGCGTTTTTGTTCCTTGGCCATGATGTTTTCCAGTCCTGACGGAGGATAAAGTTGGCAAGGCACGGCGGCGTGACCAAACGATCACGCCGCAGACTTCGCGGTCTTAAGCCAGCGAGATAATGTTGTCGGCCGCGATCTTGCCGCTTCTCTGGTCTGCGACCAGATCGAATTCGACCTTCTGGCCTTCATGCAGGCTGCCAAGGCCGGCGCGCTCGACGGCGCTGATATGGACGAAGGCATCTTTGCCGCCCTCATCAAGCTCGATGAAGCCGAAGCCCTTCGGGGCATTAAAAAACTTTACGGTTCCCTTAGTCATTGGGAGCCCTTTCATGGTCATGGTTATGGAATTCCACACATGTGGAAAAAGTCAAAATCCAGTGTTTGACGTGATTTTCGGCGAATTCACACTGATATCATTTATGAACGCAGCAGGAAGGCCATTAATCTGTAACCTACAGTGGCATACAAATAATGATAATATCAATTAAATAATTTAATTAAGTTAAAATAGATAACAAAATCAGGCCATTTTCATTATCACATTTCTGAATATTTATTTTTATAAGAACCATTTTAATGGCTCTGCAGGGCATTCCTGGAAGCCCGCTGACTGTGAACCAAGCCATTTACCAGAGAGCCCCCATATCCTGATTTTTTCAGGACGAGGACACACAACCAGCAAGCCGCAAATACAAAAATGGTAAGCGCTATTCCGGCTATCAGTGATCCGCCGTCATCAGCGAATAGGCCACAATACGGTTACCATCGCGCAGCAGCAGCTTGCCGCCGTCAGCTGTAACTTGCGGCTTGTCTCCCGATAACCAGCCGAGCCCGATATCCTGCAAACGGATGTCGGGCGTCAGGCGGTAGACCATGGAATAGGCCGCATGGACTGGGCCGGTTCCGACGCCCATCTCGCTTGCCGAAGCAACATATTGGCAGGTTCTGACAACCAGTGTGCCGGCGGCATGCTCATGAAATGTTGTGTGCAGGTTACAGCTCCCTTGAATTTCGGGAGGTTTCCCCAACGAACTCTCTTCATGCCGTTCCAAATGCCCGTCCCCGTCATTGCGGACTTCGATGGACATGCGGTCCTCTGAAAGACGATGGGCAACAATCAGCTCTGTTCCACCCCTGGCGGCGACGCCCTCAAAGGCTTCGCCCGCCGGCAGATCTTTCATCCAACGCGGTTTCCCCGCCTGACTGAGGCTAACCAGCCAAGAATGCTCTTGTGGATCAAGATGCTGACCACGACCATAGAGGTTCACTCCAAAACTGGGAGATCTTGTGGCGACGATGGCGACAACCCCGCCATCCACCCGATTCGAAAGCTCCCATCCCCAAGTGGAGTAGGTGTCGTGCGGAAATCTCCAACTTTTTCCGCTTTTCCCGTCCCCCGTCTGCGAGAGAGCCGCAAAGGTTTCAAGCTCAGAATCATCCCGTATTGAAACGCCGGGACTCCAGAAAACACGGCCGTGACCAGCAGCCTTCTGGAGTGCGCCGTCTGCCGCCACGGCTCTGGCATGCCCCCTGCCGTCGGTGACCCACAAAGCGGCTTTACCGTCCGGGACGATCCCGGCATTCCACTCATCAGGCTCCCAACTCAGTTTTGTCCGCCACAGAAGGCGGCCATCAAATCCCCGCCTTTGGATGGAATATTCTTCCTCATCCTCTTCGACACCGACAACCAGATCGCCATCAGGCAGAAGACGGAAAGCCTCGAGGAAGGGATAGGGGCGCTGTCTTGGGTCCTGATATTGCCAAACCACCTCCCTCTTAGGGGACGCAGCATGAAGACGCCGTTCCGAGCATGAGCAGTTCCAGACCGACAAGCCAACATAAGCGCATAATCATCTCCAGCCCCCTCACTGACCAGCCTGATGCCTTAGCGAGGCCTGTCTCACGACCTAATCTATAATAAATGTAAGAAAAAACGCCCAGAGCGAACAAGCTCGGACTTTTGATGGCCAGAGCCAGAAACCGGATAAATCCGGAAATCAGCTGACCTGTCTCAGATCGGCATCTCCCCGCTTGCCGGTACGCCCGCATATGGACCGATAAATTAGACCGATCCGGAAAGCGCCCATCAGATCAGGATTTGGCAGTTAGTATGACGGATAGCGCCAGAAAGACCACAACACATTGGAAAACAATGGTTTTCCTCACGGATCGGTCCAAGCCATATCTGGTCCAGTCCAGCTTATAGGCTATCGAGTCCAATCTATGGATAGGTCCGACAACAGTTACCGAAACCAAAAGCGGGAAGGAATGGTCGGGGCGAGAGGATTCGAACCTCCGGCTTCTAGCTCCCAAAGCTAGCGCTCTACCAGGCTGAGCTACACCCCGAACCAGGGTGTTCTAGGGGTTTTTGCTGTTGGGTGCAAGGCTGCAAGAAAGAACGAAACGCTATCTTTTGGCCCAACTGGTGACCGATGCCGATTGGTCACCAGAAGCCATGCCCTTTACCTCGGCCGATGAGACAACCGCTATCCCGATTAACCGCGCAGAAATGCTGGCCGGTGACCGCAAACGATCACCGGCGGCAAATCACGACGCTCCGCCGCCCAGCACCTTGTAAAGGGTGACCATGTTGGACAAGCGGGCCACTTGCAGGGAGATCAGCCCTTGCTCGGCGGAAAACAGCGAACGCTGAGAATCCAGCAGGTTCAGATAGCTGTCCACCCCCTTGTCATAGCGAGCCTGAGAGAGGCGCAGGCTGGTGCGGGTCGCCTCCACCAGCGCCGTCTGAGCCGCCAGTTGATCGCCATAGGTGCTCTTGGCGGCCAAGGCGTCAGAGACTTCGCGGAAGGCGGTCTGGATCGACTTCTCATAGGTCGCCACCTGAATGTCGCGGCTGGCCTTGGCGCTGTCCAGATTGGCCTGATTGGAACCGGCATTGAAGATCGGCAGGCTGATGGACGGCATAAAGGTCCAGGCGTTGGAGCTTCCCTGGAACAACGAGCCCAGAGCCGCGCTGGAAGTGCCATAGTTGCCGGTCAACGAGATGGACGGGAAGAAAGCGGCACGGGCGGCGCCGATATTGGCGTTGGCGGCCTTCAGCTGATGCTCGGCCTCCATGATGTCGGGGCGGCGCAGCAGAACTTCCGACGGCAGGCCCGGCGACAATTCCTCGACGAAGTGAATTCCCGACAGATCGCCCACCAGCTTGTCGTCGTCCACCCCCTTGCCCAACAGCAACAGCAAGGCATTGCGATCCTGGGCCACTTGGCGGCGGTACAGGGCCTGGTCCGCCTTGGCGGTTTCCAAAAGGGTCCGAGCCTGAGCCAGATCCAGTTCCGAACTGACGCCATTCTCGAAGCTGCGCCGAATCAGTTCTAAAGACTTGGCGCGGGTGGACAGGGTGTCTTCGGTCAGGGTCAACTGCCGGTGATCGCCCAGCAGGGTCAGATAGGCGTTGGCCACCTCGGCCACCAGACTGATCTGGGTGGAACGGCGGGCTTCCTCGGTCGCCAGGAAGCTTTCCAAAGCCTGATCGTTCAGGCTGCGCAACCGGCCGAACAGATCCAGCTCGAAGGCGCTCACCCCCAGATTGGCTCCATAGGTGCGGGTGGTGATCGCCGCCTGGGGCACCGTCGAGCTGAGAGCCTTCGGCGTGCGCTGCTGGGTTTCCGTCAGATTGGCGTTGATGTGAGGCAGCAGATCGGCCTCGGTGATGCGATAAGTGGCGCGGGCCACCTCGATGTTCAGCGCCGCCACCCGCAGATCGCGGTTGTTGTCCAGCGCCTGTTGAATCAGGCCTTGCAAGGTGGGGTCGGTAAAGAACTGCTTCCAGTCCATATCAGCCCACAAAGGCTTGCCGGCCTGCGCCTGGGCATCCGCCGGCCAAGCGTCTGCCGTTGGCAAATCAGGGCGCAGGTAATCCGGAGCCAACGAGCAGGCGGTCAGGGCCACCAAGGCGCAAGACAGCAAAAGAGACTTTTTCATCATGGCAGAATGATCCTTATGCCTGCTCGTCGGAGTGGCGCTTTTTGGCGAAGCGGCCCAGGATGGCGACGAAGAACAGGGGAACGAAGAAGATCGCCAAAGCGGTGGCCGTGGTCATGCCGCCGATGACGCCGATGCCGATGGCGTTCTGCGCCCCCGACCCTGCCCCGTTGGCGATGGCCAGCGGCATCACGCCCAGCACAAAGGCCAGCGAGGTCATCAAGATCGGCCGCAGACGCTGACGCCCGGCCTCGATGGCGGCCTCGACCAGGGTCATCCCCTCTTTCTCATACATAGATTTGGCGAACTCGACGATCAGAATGGCGTTTTTGGCCGCCAGACCGATGGTGGTCAACAGACCCACCTGGAAATAGACGTCATTGGACAAGCCGCGGAAATAAACCGCCGCCACCGCGCCCAGCACGCCCAGCGGCACCACCAGGATCACCGAGAAGGGAATGGACCAGCTTTCATACAAAGCTGCCAGGCACAGGAACACCACCAGGATGGAGATGGCGTACAGAGCCGGAGCCTGGGCTCCCGCCTCGCGCTCTTCATAGGACAGGCCGGTCCAGGCATGGCCGATGCCGGGCGGCAGCTTGGTCATCATATCTTCCATGATGGCCATGGCCTCGCCCGAGCTGTGGCCCGGAGCCGGAGCGCCCATGATCTCGCGGGAACCGCGGCCATTATAACGTTCCAGCTGGGGCGAACCCACGCTCCATTTCGAGGTCATCAGAGTCGAGAACGGCACCATCTGGTTCGAGGCGTTCTTCACCTCCCAGCGGTCCAGATCTTCGGGCTGCATCCGATAAGGAGCATCGGCCTGCAAATAGACCTTCTTCACCCGGCCCTCATCAATGAAGTCGTTGACATAGGACGAACCCCAGGCCGCCGACAAAGTGGTGTTGAGGTCCGACAGGGAAACCCCCAGCGCCGCCGACTTCTCGCGGTCCACCTTGACATTGAGCTGAGGGGTGTCCTCCAGTCCGTTTGGGCGCACGCCCACCAAGGCATGGTTCTGCATGGCCATGCCCAACAACTGATTGCGGGCGGCCATCAGCTTTTCATGGCCCAGACCGCCTTCGTCCAGCAATTCCAGATCGAAGCCGGTAGCGTTGCCCAGTTCCATCACCGCCGGCGGGGTGAAGGCGAAAATCTGGGCGTCCTTGATGGCCGACAGAGCCATCATGCCGCGCATCGCCACGGCCGAAGCCTTGCTGTCCGCCGTCTTGCGCTGATCCCAGTCCTTCATGCGAATAAAGCCGATGCCCGCATTCTGACCGCTACCGGCAAAGCTGAAGCCCGCCACGGTGAAGATGCTGTCGACATTGCTCTTTTCCGCATTCAGGAAATAGTTCTCGGCCTGCTTCAAGGCATCCACCGTGCGCTCCTGGGTGGCGGAGTTGGGAGTGGAAACCTGAATGAAGGCGATACCCTGATCTTCTTCCGGCAGGAACGAGGTGGGCAGACGGGTGAACAGAAAACCCAGCCCCGCCAACAGCACCGCATAGAGCAGCCAGAAACTGCGACGGCGGTTCAGCACGCTGCCGACGCTGCGGCCATAGCGATCGCGGCCATTGTTAAAGACACGGTTGAACCAGCCGAAGAAGCCTTTGGTTTCCCAGGCATGTCCCTTCTCCACCTGCTTGAGCATGGTCGAGCACAAGGCCGGGGTCAGGATCAAAGCCACCAGCACCGACAGAGCCATGGCCGAAACCAGGGTCAACGAGAACTGGCGATAGATCGCCCCGGTGGAACCGGCGAAAAAGGCCATGGGCACGAACACCGCCGACAGCACCAGGGCGATGCCCACCAGCGCGCCGGTGATCTGTGTCATGGATTTTCGGGTGGCCTCCTTTGGTGGCAAGCCTTCGTCGCTCATCACGCGCTCGACGTTTTCCACCACCACGATGGCATCGTCCACCAGCAGGCCGATGGCCAGCACCATGGCGAACATGGTCAGAGTATTGATGGTGAAACCACAGGCCGCCAAGATGCCAAAGGTGCCCAACAGCACCACCGGCACGGCGATGGTGGGGATCAAGGTGGCGCGGAAGTTCTGCAAGAACAGATACATCACTAGGAACACCAGGGCGATGGCCTCGGCCAGGGTCTTGATCACCTCGATGATGGAAATTCTGACGAAGGGGGTGGTGTCATAGGGATAGACCGCCTCGACCCCCTGGGGGAAGAACGGCTTCAACTCGTCCATGCGGGCGCGCACCTTCTTGGCGGCGTCCAAGGCATTGGCCCCGGTGGCCAGCTTGATGCCAAGACCTGCCGCCGGATGGCCGTTATAACGGGCCACGGTTTCGTAGTTTTCCGAACCGATCTCGATGCGGGCAACGTCCTTCAGACGCACCTGGGACCCATCGGCATTGACCCGCACCAGGATATTGCCGAACTCTTCGGTCGTTTCCAGGCGGCTTTGGGCCATGATGGTGGCGTTGATGCGCTGACCGGGCAGCGACGGCGCACCGCCGATCTGGCCGGCGGAAATCTCGGCGTTCTCGGCCTTGATGGCGCTGGTGACATCGGTAACCGCCAGGCTGTAGCTGACCATCTTGTCGGGGTTCAGCCAAATGCGCATGGCATGTTGGGCGCCGAACACCGTGACGTCGCCGACACCCGGCAGACGGCTGACGTCGTCTTGGACATGGGACACCAGATAATCGGCCAGATCGCGGTCGGTCTTGGAACCGTCGGTGGAATAAAAGCCGATGACCATCATGAAGTTCATGGTGGCTTTTTCCACCCGCACGCCCTGCTGCTGCACTTCGGTGGGCAGCAACGGAGTGGCCAGGGCCAGCTTGTTCTGCACCTGCACCTGAGCGATGTCGGGATCAGCCGCCGGCTCGAAGGTCAGGGTGATGGTGGCATTGCCGGCGGAATCCGACTTCGAGGACATATAGCGCAGATGATCGATGCCGTTCATCTTTTGCTCGATGACCTGGGTAACGGTGTTTTCCAGGGTTTTGGCGGACGCGCCGGGATAGCTGGCGGTGATGGACACCGACGGCGGCGCGATGCGCGGATATTGTTCGATAGGCAGCCCCAGAATGGACAGGGCGCCGGCCATCATGATGACGATGGCGATAACCCAGGCAAAAATGGGCCGGTCGATGAAAAATCGCGACATGGAGAAAACTCCGGCTTAGGTCTGGGGCTGATTAGGGCTGGGCAACGGCATGGACAGGAGCGCCGGGCCGGACCTTTTGCAGGCCTTCGGTGATCACCCGGTCGCCCGGCTGCAAGCCGCTGTCGATCAGCATCTTGTCGCCGATACCCTGGCCGGTGACCACCGGACGGGGCGTGGCCTTGTCTTCGGCTCCCACCACCCAGACCATGGAGGTGCCATCGGCACTGCGCACCACCGCCTGTTGGGGCACCAGAATGGCCTGCTCACGCACCCCCTGCTCGATACGGGCGCGGACGAACAGGCCGGGATAAAGCGACTTTTGCGGATTGGGGAACAGAGCCCGCACCTGAACCGCGCCGGTGCTGGTATCCACCGTGACTTCCGAGAATTTCAGCTCGCCGGATTGATCATAAGGATGAGCCGAGCCATCCAGGGTCAGGCTGACCGCCGCCTTGTCGGCCCCACCCTGAGCCAGCTTGCCGGCGGCGATGTCCTGGCGCAGGCGCAGCAGGTCCGAACTGGACTGATTGACGTCCACATAGATGGGGTCCAACTGGGTGATGGTGGCCAGGGCCGTGGCCTGACCGGCGGTCACCAATGCGCCCTCGGTCACGCTGGACTTGCCGATGCGCCCGGCGATCGGCGCATAGACCTTGGTGTAGTTCACATTGATCTTGGCCGTATCGACGGCGGCCTGGGCCACCATGATCTGCGCCTTGTCCTGATCAAGGATGGCCACCGTATCATCGTAATCCTGGCGGGACACCGCATTGATCTTCACCAGATCGGCATAACGCTGGGCCTTGGCCTCGGCGGTCTTCAAGGTGGCGCGGGCCTTGGCCAGATCGGCCAGGGCGCTTTGCACCGCCGCCTGATAGGTCGCCGGGTCGATCTGATAGAGCTGCTGCCCCGCCTTGACCTCGGACCCTTCCTCGAACAGGCGCTTCACCACGATGCCGCCCACCTGGGGCCGCACCTCGGCAACCCGATAAGCCGAGGTGCGGCCCGGCAGTTCGGTGAACAAGGTCACGCTTTGCGGCTGCACGGTCAGCACCGACACATCGGCGGGCGGCATACCGGACGGCACCTGCTGCTTGTTGTCGCAGGCGGCCAACACCAACAAAGCGGCAGCGGAAAGGACCAGATAGCGGGACTTAAACATGGAATGACCTTCGATCACGAATGGCTGTTGATCGGTACTGTATCGTTTAGTACAGTAGTCGGCAACGAAATTCCGAAAGGGCCTGGGAATGTCATCCGCCAAACCTCAAAGCCGAGGTATCGCTCGCCGGCAAGCTATGCTGGAAGCCGCGACAGAACTTTTCATCAGCAAGGGGTACGAGCATACCAGCCTGTCCGACATCCTTGAACGTTCAAAAGGATCACGCAGCACTCTTTATGAGCAGTTCGGCAATAAGGAAGGGCTACTGAAGGCGATGATCAGCGCCTCACTGGATAATATCCGCCAAGCCCTGGGCGACGACGAAGACATCCCCGAGTTGGACGAGGACGGGCTGGTCATCCTGGGAATGCGCTTCATGCTTCAGGTGATCGAGCCCGTTGCCCTGGGGCTGTTCCGACTTTTGGTGGCCGAAGGTCATCGGCTGCCCACCGTCACCACTTTCACCAATGAAAGCTGCCAGCAAGAGATCGACGGACGACTGGCCGAAATTTTCCGCAAACGCCTGCCCATGGCCCGCGACAACCCGGAAACCGCCACGGAACTGGCGATCTTCTTCCTATGGGCGGTAACCGGCGACATCCATTTCCAGCACGCCATCGGCACTCCGCCCGATCTTGCCCCCGAAGAGCTGGAAAAGCTGGTGCGTCTGCGGGTGCGGCTGTTTCTGTACGGTATGGCAGGCGCCGCCCCCAAGGCAGCCTGATGCGCCTCGCCCCACGCCTTATTGTCCTGTGCCTGCTTGTCTTCGCGGCACCCGTTCAGGCCGCCTCGCTCATGGTGGTCAGCAACGGCTGGCATACCGGCCTGGTCATCGACCGCCAGGACATTCCGCCCAACCTGCTGCCGGAAATCGCCGACTTCGATCCCGCCGCCAAATGGTTCGAGATCGGCTGGGGCAGCGCCCTTTATTATCCCGCCCGCAAGCCGGGCTGGGGACTGGCCCTGAAGGCCGCCCTGCCCGGTTCGGCGGTCATCCATATCGCCGGACTGACCGAACCCTATGACGCGGTTTTTCCCAGATCCCGCAGCATCCGGCTTTGCCTGGAACCCGACGAAATGCGCAAATTGATCGGCCGCATCGACACCAGCATCGAACGAAACGGACAAGATCGGGCCACGTCGAATTATCCGGGACTGTATCCCTTCAGCGCTTTTTATCCGGCCAAGGGAAGCTTTCACCTGCTGCATACCTGCAACAGCTGGACAGCGGAAATCCTGGGGCCGAAATTTGCCCCCTTCGCCCTGCCCATCGCCCGCAGCCTGACAGTCCAGCTGTCCAACTGCCCGGAATAATCAGCCCCTCAAAGTCACCGCATCGCCACCGGCTCTTCGCCCACATACTGGCGATAGGCGGAAATCCAGTCGGTCGCCTCGATCTTCTGAGCCTCGGACAGGCTGATGCCGCCATTGCAGACCAGGCGGTGCAGTCGGTTTTCCAGCTTGTCCTTCACATGGGCATTCCATGGGCCGTCATAGGGTTCGGGCCACAAATTGCTCTCATCGTTGCTGCCGCCCAATTCCAGGCTGACCAGATGATCCAGCTCGCAGCCCTCGGTGCCGAAGCAATAGCCGGTATGGTTGCCGTCCAGCCCGTAATGGGCAAAGACGCTGCGCCTGACTGCCGCCGTCACATGACGCACCGAGGCAGAATAGCCCGGCTGGCAGATATCCTCCGCCGTCACACCGGGCAAAGCCTGACCGGGAGTCAGCGAGGGATCGGGGCGGATATGATCTTCAGCCGCCCATAACGGGCTGGCGACAAAGAGCAGAACCATAGCCAAAGAAGCCTCACCACGAAGCAATAGGCGCATTGCAACCTCCGGTCGACATGACGATATCCATTATATGCACGCATTAAGTGCAATTATCGTCAAGCTTTATGGCTACCGGATGTTGGTATTAAGGTTATTCCGCCATCAGTGTGGGAAAGCCCCCGACCTCACGACACCTCGTCGGCCAGAGCGTGCGCCAGCAGATTTTCGATGGCGTCCTTGGGCAGGTCGCGGGTGATGAAGACGATGCGGGTGCGCCGATCATCGTCAGGCCATTCCGGCAGTTGGATCACCGGATGGAATAGATGCTGGACCCCGTGAATGATCAGTGGCACGTCGCTGCCCACGGCGTTGACGATGCCTTTGACCCGCAACAGATGCTCGCCCCGGGTGGAGATCAGGAACTCCAGCGCCAGCGCCAATCCATCCCAGGCCACCGGCTCGTCATAGGTCACCACGAAAGACGACACCGAGGTATCGTGACGAGGCGCGTGGGCATGACCATGCCCCTGGGCCTTTTTCGGCTTGAAGCGATGGTAATGATCCTGGGTGCAGCCGGGGCCGCACAGATGATCGTCTTGGGCCGCATAGGCCTCTTCATTCAGCCAACGCTCCACATCGGGTCCGTGGTTTTTGCCGTTGAACAGACCGCAATCGAGCACCTCGGACGGCGGCACCCGCCCCTGGGCCACCGGCACCAGCAAAGCCCCGGGGTTCAGCTCGGTCAGGCGGGCCCGCAGTTGCTCCACCGTCACCGGATCGGCCAGATCCAACTTGGTCAGCAACAAGCGGTCGGCCATGGCCGCCTGCTTCACCGACTCTTTATTGGTGTCCAGGCTGCTCAGGCCGTTCACTCCGTCCACCGTGCAGACGATGCCGTCCAGACGATAGCGGGCGGCCAGCATGGGGTCGGTCATCAGGGTGTGGATGATGGGGGCCGGATCGGCCAGCCCGGTGGTTTCGATCAGCACCCGGCTGAATTCCGGCACATCGCCGCGCACCCTTTTTACGAACAGATCGCGCATGGCGTTCACCAGATCGCCGCGCACCGTGCAGCACAGGCAGCCGGAATCCAGCAACACCACATCTTCGGCCACCTGACGGACCAGCAGATGGTCGATGGCCACATCGCCATATTCATTGATGAGGACGGCGGCATCCTTCAGCTCTGGCTGGGCCAGCAGATAGTTCAAAGCGGTCGTCTTGCCGCTGCCCAGGAAGCCGGTCAGAATGGTGACAGGGATGGTTTCGGCCGCTTCGGCCTGCAGATCGCGGGTCATTTGCCGTACAACTCCTTAGGCGACACCAACACCGGCGCCACTTCTGCCAGACCATCCGCACGGGCCGCCGTATAGAAACAGCTGCGCCGCCCGGTATGACAGGCCACACCGTCCTGATCCACTTTCACCAGAATGGTGTCGCCGTCGCAATCGAACAGAAACTCCACCAGCCGCTGCTGCTGGCCCGAAGTTTCCCCCTTGCGCCACAAGGCATTGCGCGAGCGCGAGAAATAACAGACCCGCCCGGTGCGCAGAGTTTCCTCCACCGCCTCGCGGTTCATCCAGGCCATCATCAGCACTTCGCCGCTGTCATGCTGCTGGGCGATGGCGGGCACAAGCCCGTCTTCGTTGAATTTCAGGGCAGCCAGCACGGGAACAGGATCAAGCACGGATGAAACTCCTTGGTCATCGGACGGATTTCAATGTTATATCATATCAATTCCACCGAAGAGCAATCCCCGACGCGATATGAGAAACGCAGAGCTGTTCCCCCATCAAAGTCATGACCATGACGGCTGCGTGCGCGCCGCCTTGGCCGCGGCCGAGGAACAGTGCCAGCGCAGCGGAGCCCGCCTGACCACCATCCGCCGCCGGGTTCTGGAACTGGTATGGGACCGCCACGCCCCGGTCGGCGCCTATGCGGTGCTGGACGCCCTGAAGGCCGAAGGCCAGAACGCAGCCCCGCCCACCGTCTATCGGGCCTTGGATTTTCTGCTGGAACAGGGGCTCATCCACCGCATCGAACGCTTGAACGCTTTCGTCGGCTGCGCCCATCCCGTCGGCCCGCACGCCGCCCAGTTCCTGATTTGCCGGGCTTGCGGGCGGGTAGCCGAACTGGACGACCCGGCCATCGGCCAGGCCATCCTGGCCGGAGCCCTTAAACAGGGTTTCAGCGTCAGCCGCCAGACCGTCGAAGTCGAAGGGCTATGCCCCGACTGCCAAACCGCCCTGGCTTAAAACACCCCCAGTCAGTGCGAGAATATCGCGCCCACCAGATGATCCCCCTCGTGGATGTTCAGGCGTTCGGACGCGCCGCCGCCCAGTTCCAGAACCGCGCGGATCGGCCCCGGCGAGGGAATGGTTTCCAGGGACATCGGCACCGTGCGCTGAGCAATGCGCAAAATCTTGCCGTCATTGGCGACGAACAGCATGTCCAGGGGAATGGGCGTGTTCTTCATCCACATGGAAATCGGCCGCTCATAGCCGAAGTCGAACAGCATTCCGGTATAATCGGGAACGCTGGAACGGTTCATCAGGCCATGGGCCAATTCGTCGGGGGTTTGAGCCAGCTCGACCTTATATGACAGATGGCGGCCATCCTTGGTGTCGATGGTCAAGGGCACTTCGCCCGCAGCGAAAACCGGCAGAATTCCACAGAAAAACAGCCCGGCGGCCAGAAACAACCGCGACAGCTTCATCGCCCACCCCTTATGAAATCCTCGACTCGACGGCTAGAGTGCCCGTCCTTTTCAGCGGCTGCAACTGCTCACGGAAAAATGCGCGGTCCCTCTTGCAAATCACAAAGCTAGTGTTAATATGTTTACAACATTGCAGGCGACGAAGGCCTCCACCTTCGCCGCTCATCCCTTGCAGGGCGCAAGCCCTGCATTTGCGGGAGGCGAAATCCCCGCCCATCCCCTTCCCTCCCGCAGGGCTACGCCGCGCTGAAAAGCGCGGCGTTTTCCTTTACGGCTCCCTTGCTCCCAAGGCCGGCTTGTCGCATGATGCCGGCTATTCTCTGGCGCGGATGCCGTGCCGACCCTTCATAAGGACTTCCCCATGCTGTTCCGCAGTTTCGCCGCCCTGTTGGTTGCCGGCACCCTGTCGGTTCTTCCGATGGTCGCCCACGCCC
>Ga0209415_10008503_pt1 | contig 17797 bp, 14 predicted proteins | sample PeaSoiSIISIP2007_FD_187696 | JGI IMG/M metagenome (GOLD analysis project Ga0209415, IMG submission 187696) | Peat soil microbial communities from Weissenstadt, Germany - SII-SIP-2007 (SPAdes) (version 2) | ecosystem: Environmental > Terrestrial > Soil > Wetlands > Peat | place: Germany... | reverse complement strand
GCAATCTCGTTGTCCGGGTTCGTGAACACATCCAGGTATCGCTGGAGGGTCGCGTGGCGCGGGATGACCTTCAAGGGGACCGCAATGATGTCACGGTGAATGGCAATGCTCGTGATGAACATCCACGCTACGGGCGCTATAACGAAAAGGAATACGAGCAGGCCGAAAAAGTACTGGGCAATCGGGAAAGCCCTGTTCTTCACGAGTCACTCGCCTCCCCGCGTTTCAGCAACCGAACGTAGGCAATGGTGAATGCCAGGACCAGCACGGCAATCAGGTAGGACAGCGTCGAGGAGATGGAATACTGGAGGTTGCTGAAGGCCTTGAGGTATGCTTCATAGACAAGGACCTTCGTGCCGTTGGCGGGACCCCCCCGGGTCATGACGTAGAACACGTCGAACGCCTTGAACTTTTCCATGGTGCGCATGACCACGACCACGGCCATGGTTGGCACCAGGTACGGCAGGGTGATGTGCCAGAAACGGGAGAAGACCCCTGCGCCATCCACCGTTGCCGCCTCGTAAAGGGACTTGTTGATGAACTGCAGGGCAGCCAGGAAGAAGATGACGGCAAAAGGCGTCATCTTCCACACGTCCGCCACGATCACCATGTTCATCGCGAGGAACGGATCGCTCAGCCACGCCCGGTACTGTCCCAGGATGTGCAGCCGCGTCAACACGGCATTCAACACGCCGTACTCAGGATTGTAGATCCACTTCCAGATGCTCGCGGTGACGATGCCCGGCGTAGCCCAGGGAATGATGATGAGTACGCGCAGAAGGCCCACCCCGTGGAAGCGCGTGTTCAGCAGAAGCGCTATCAGGAGGCCGAGCACCGTCTCCACGGTCAGGGAAACGACGGTGAAGTACATGGTGCGTCCCAGGGCCTGCCAGAACCAGTCGGACCGCAGGACCCGCAGGTAGTTCAGCAGGCCGAGGAACTTCCCCTTCTCCGCGGAAATGAGCTCCATGTTCTGGAGGCTGTAGATGAAGGTGGTCACGAGGGGGAAAAGCACTACGCCGAAGATGACGACAGCGGCAGGAAGGAGAATGAGAAATGCGAAGCTTTGCTCTGAGAGTCCCTGCCGCCGAAGTTCCATTCTGTGCGACCTCTATTTCCTGCTTGCCAGCTCGAGGGCTTTTGCCTGGACTTCCTTGAGGGCCTGGTCACTCGTCTTCTTGCCCTGCAGGACTTCCTGGATCCGAACCTGCAGGTCCGTGGAGAACTCGCTGTAGAAGGGGACCACCGGGCGGTTCACCAGGTAGTTGTACTGTTCCTTGGCTACCTTCACGACCTCGGGGTTGCTCGCCATGACGTCCTTGTCATCGTAGAGGGATTTCCAGATCGGGAGAGCGTTCTTGGGGAACTTCTTCTGGAAGTCCTTGGACGACATGTACAGGATGTATGTCCACGCTTCCGCGGAGCGCTTGCTGCCGGCGGAGATGGACAGGGGCTGCCCGCCGTTCACCGTTGCGCTGCGGACAGAACCGGATCCGGGGATCAGAGCGACCCCCGTCTGCCCGACGATGGCCGACTTGGAAGCGTCCTGGCCTTCGCTGAACTGGAACGTCCAGTTGAGGGCGAACGCGGCGTCCCCCTTGATGAACGTGGAGTCGACCTCGTTCTCCGTGAACTCGAGTGAGTTCGGGTTGGTCAAGCCGTCCTTGAGCGACGCAACCATGTAGTCAAGCGCCTTCTTGTTGCCGGCCGCCGTGAGAGTGGGGTTTCCGTCCTTGTCGAACATGGCGCCGCCGAAGGCAGCTGACAGAACGGTGTAGTCGCAGGTGAGGCATTCGGCCTGGGCCCAGCTCCACACCATGGGGAACTTCACGAGCTTCTTGTCCTTGATGACCTTCGCCTGCGCGGCAAGCTCCTCCCAGGTCCTGGGGGGATTTGCGAACCCGGCGGCCTGCAGGATCTTCTTGTTGTAGAAGAGGTATTTGCAGTCGTTGAGCCAGGGCATGCCGTAGCTCTTGCCCTTGTACACGGTGGAGGACAGGGCCCCCTCGAAGATGTCCTTCTGATCCGCCGGGGCCAGGGGCGGAACCGACTTCACGATCCCGGCCTGGGCGAACTTGGCGGTGAAGGGGCCGTCGCTCAGCACCACGTCATAGCTTCCCGCCTGCGCGGAAGTGATGATCTTCTCCTCCAGCTGCTCGTAGGGAACGAACGTGAGGTTGACATTGATCTCGGGATGGGCCGCCTGGAAATCCCGGGTCCCCCCGATGATGTCTTCCTCCTGGTAGCCCGCCTGTTTCATGAACAGGGCGTTGATCGTGACCGTATCCGCGAAGGCTGCTGCCGCCACGGCCACGAGCACGACCATGATGATGAGACTCTTTTTTGTCATGACACCACTCCTTCTTCGTGATTTTTGGAAGCAGCCCTGTTCATGCAAGAAAGGTGCCACGCGGACGACTCCTCATGGGAAGTCGTTAACTGCTTGCCATGGAAGAAGAAGGGTCTCCGTCCTGGGTCAGGGGGCGCCCGGACGATTCTGATTCGAATGGGGCAAATCCCCCAACCAGTGGGTCACATCACCCAACATCAATGCCGTACTTCCTGATCCTGTAGCGCAGCGTATCTCGGGAAATGCCCAGCTCGCGGGCGGCGGAGGATACATTTCCGCCGTTCCTGCGCATCACGTCGAGAAGCATCGTCCTTTCCATCTGTTCGATCTTGTTGTCCGCGCCCGCTTGTTCCCCTGCCGCTGATCCCAGCATCTGTCGAGGCAGGCTCTCAGCGGTGATCACATCCGTGCTGGAAAGCACCACGGCCCGCTCGATCACGTTGCGAAGCTCTCTCACGTTGCCCGGCCAGGAATACGCGCACAGCGCGTCTTTCACCTGGCCCGCGAAGCCGCCTGGCAGCTTTCCGAGAGTCATCGAGTAGTGGCGCAGGAAGTGCTCCGCCAGGGGCAGGATATCCTGCCGGCGCTCCCGCAGAGGAGGCACGCGAATGGTGATTGTGTTTATCCGGTAGTACAGGTCTTCGCGGAACTTCCCCTCGCGAACAAGGACGTCCAGGTCCTTGTTGGTTGCGCAGATGATGCGCGCGTCCACCTTTGTCTTGGCCGTGCTGCCCAGGGGCTCGAAAACCTTCTCTTCGATGAACCGAAGGAGCTTGGCCTGGGTGGGAAGAGGGATCTCCGCAATCTCGTCCAGGAAGAGCACGCCGCCTCGCGCCTGGCTGATCTTCCCGCTGAAGTTCTGCGACGCCCCGGTAAAGGCTCCCTTCCTGTACCCGAAAAGCTCGCTCTCGATCAGCGTGTCCGGAACGGCCGGACAGCTGATGCTGACGAACGGCACACTGAAATCCCCCTTCTTCTTCTCCGCTGTTTTTGCATGAATGGCCCGGGCAATGACCTCCTTGCCCGCGCCGCTTTCCCCGAGGATGAGGACCGCGGAGGGGGCGCCGGCCACCTTCTCGACGAGCTCCACGATCTCCCGCATGCCGGCGCTGTGCGCGATGACCCCGGGCACCGGGCACGCCTGGCGAAGAAGGTCGTTCTCCTTTCTCAGGTCTTCGGCTTTGAGCAGCTTGTGCACGACATGGCGGATCACGTCCTTGTTGAACGGCTTCGTGATGAAATCCGCCGCCCCGCCCTTCATGGCCTCAACGGCCTTTTCGATGGATCCGTAGGCCGTTATCATGACCAGCGGGACCTCCCGTCCCGCCTGCTTCAGGTGGCGCAGCAGGGCAAGGCCATCCGCTCCCGGCATCTTGAGGTCGGTTATGACGAGGTCCAGGTCAGGACCGTCATCTATGGCGGACATGGCCCGCTCCCCGTTTTCCGCCGTCAGGACCTCGTACCCGTCGTCCTCCAGGAGCATCGTGAGCACCGTGCGGACGTTCGGCTCATCGTCTACCACAAGAATCCGCTTCATGGACCGCCCTTCACAGAAAGATACGGAACGTGGTTCCCCCGCCGGGCGCGGAGCGCACGTCAATGGTGCCTCCATGGCTCTCTATGATGCGGTGCACGATGGAGAGCCCGAGGCCCGTCCCGGATTCCCGGGTGGTGAAGAAGGGGTTGAACATGTTGCGCTCCGTCTCCTTGTCCATTCCTTCTCCCCAGTCCTGCACCTCCACGCACAGCCTCCCGTCAGTCATTGCCGCCCGGACCTCCACGCACCCGCCGGCCCGAGATGCCTGGAGCGCGTTGAGGATGAGGTTCGACACCGCCTGGCCGAGAAGGTTACGGTCCAGGGAGAGCTCGGGGAGGCCCTCCGGGACGCACCGGCGCACCGAGATGCCCTGGAAGCGCTCCAGGGGGAGGCTGTCGAGACAGAAATCAACGACGCTTGCGATTGAGGTCGGTGTCCTGCTGATCTTGCGCGGACGCGCGAAGTCGAGGAAGTTGGAGACGACGAGGTTGAGGGAGTCCGCCTCGTCGATCATGAGGCTCGTGAGCTTCTGGTACTTCTCCCGATTTTCCGTCACCGCGTAGTTGTCCCGCAGCATTTCGGCGGACACCTTCATGACGACCAGGGGGTTGCGTATCTGGTGAGCGACGCCGGCGGCCATTTCCCCGAGCGCCGCGAGCTTCGAGGACAGGGCAAGCTTCTCCCGCAGCTGGGACAGCTCTGTTTCCCGCACGAGCAGCCTGCGGCACATCTCGTCGAACGCGGAGGCAAGCTGCCCCAGCTCGTCCCGCCATTCCAGCTGGAACGGGGGATTGAAATCCCCTCCGGAGATTCTCGTGATGCCCTGGAGAATGAGCTGGAACCGGCGGGAGAACGTGCGTCGAAAGAAGGCGAACCCCGACAGAAGCGCAAGGGACAGGATGAGCACGGTGGACACCAGGGAGATGAGGTTGTAGCGGCCAATGAGGCGCGCCGACTCACTGGTGTCCAGCAGGCAGAAGATCCTGCCGCCCGGAAGGCCCAGCTTTTCCAGCTCCACTGTCCCCACGATGGCCCCGCCGGCCATCATGACCTGGCCGTCTCCTCCGGCGCGGTGTCCATAGGCGGCCAATACGTGCTGCACTCTCTTGTCCGTGAGGGAGTCCCCGTGCAGGAAGACGTCCTGGAACTGGAAGACAATCCCCGCGCCGCTCGTCTTCTCGATGCGGGACACGAAGTCTGCATCCACCCTGAGGCTCAGGGACAGCACGCCAATGATCGCGTCTGCCCGCCGCACGGGTGACAACACGAAAAGCAGCGTGTCTGATCCAGTCTGCGAGACATAGAGCCGGCTCTCTCCCTTGAAGGCCTGCGCCAACTCCTCGCGGGAGAGCTGGTCACTCGGGGCGAACTTCTCCGTTGACGCGAAGGGGTAGCCGGGGTCGGTGAAGACGGAGATCGAATCGATTCCCAGGGATTCCCGGAATACCACCAGCTCCCTGGCAAGGAGTGTCTTGAGCCCGAAGTCCGTGTACTCGATGGTCTTTTTCTGCCCGGCGATCAGCTCCCCCTTGACCCGCAGGTCCCGAAACGTCTCCCCCAGCAGGCTTTCCACTCCCTGGAGCGTGGAGGTCATGCGGGACTTCAGCGAGTCGAGGTTCGTGCGGGAGATGATGGTGGTGAGGATGGCAAGGGAGACGAAGAACTGGCACAGGACGAGCGCGGCGAAAAAAAGGATCATCTTTCCGGAGAGCTTCATGTCCCGGACACGCCTGATCAGCTTCACGGCGCAGTTCCGGTCACACTGTCGATCTGCGTCTGCGCTTCCCGCAGGGCCTCAGCCGCCGGGACCTGGCCGCGCAGGGCTTGCGAGATCCAGTGCTGCAGGATTGCGCTGATCTGCCGGTAGCGCGGATGCACGGGCCTGTACTGGAGGCCGGCAATCTGTCTCTGCTTGATGGACAGGAAGGGGTCCTCTCTCTGCGCTTCCTCCCGGCCCCAGACTTCTTTCCACACCGGCATGAACTCCAGGTGCCGGGACTGGAAGTCAGGGGAGGCAAGGTACTGGGCGAACTTCCAGGCGGCAGCCTTGTGAGCGGAGCCGCTGAGCACGGTGAGTCCCTCGAATCCGCAGATGCTGGAGGTGGCCTTCCCGTCATGGGAAACAGACTGGGACACCGGTATGGGGCTCACGCGCCAGTCCTTCACTCCCGGCTGGTCATTCTTCATCAAGAGGCGGATCTGGAAGCCCCAGTTCGTGGTGAACATGCAGTCCCCCGCAAGGAAGACTTCGGAGACGAAGTTTTCCTCCGACTCCAGCGAGTAGGGGCTTGCGAGCCCCTCACCGAGGAGGCCAATCATGAACCCCAGCGCCCGCAGGGCCGGCGGGCTGTCGCAGTGGATTCTCCCAGCCCCATCCACCAGAGACCCGCCGAAGGCCCCGACGAGCCAGGTGAACTCGCAGGTGAGCACCTCCTGCTGCCGCCAGGAATCGAAGAAGGGGTATTTCACCACTCCCGCGGCCTTGGCCCGGCGCGCCAGGCGAACCAGCTCTTCCAGCGTTCGCGGCGGGTCGCGCGCGCCGATGCGTTTCATGTCGTCCATGTTCGTGTAGAGCATCTGGAAGTCGATGTGGAACGGGACTGCCCACAATCGGTCCCGCCAGGTGAAGGCGGAATAGATCTGGGGCACAATGCCGTCCCGCACCTGCTTGTCCACGCCCTGCGGCAGGGGATCGATGATTCCCTTTTCAGCGAAATCCGCCACCCAGATCAGGTCAACCAGGATCACATCCAGGTCCGGGACGGTCCGCGCGGCGGATTCCAGGATCAGGTTGTAGCGGTCCTCGTACTCCACGAACACGGGGCTCACCCGGATGCCCGTTGCCTGGTGGAAGGATTCCGCCCGCTCCACGATGTCCCCCAGGTCGTAGCCGGACTGCTTCATGTAAAGGAACCGTATCTGCTGTCCAGACAGGGGGAACGCGAGAGCGATGAGGAGGAGGGAGGCGGCCGGGATCTTTCTCACTGAAAGGACAGTCTACGTCCGCCCGCGCGAGCTGTCAAACATTCTTGACCACCGACGGCAATTTCCGTAGGCTCCCTTGCTTGTGGAACCCTTCGATGTCTCTCTGGAAGCTGCCGCTCTTGTCGTGGTGGACATGCAGAACGATTTCGTTCGCGTCGGGGCGCCGCTGGAGGTTCCCGACACGCGGATCACAATCGCGCCCATCCAGCGGGTGCTGGAACGGTTCCGCCAGGCGGGGAGGCCTGTCGTCTTTACCCGCTTCATCGCAACTCCGCGTGAGACGCTGCTGTGGAAGTGGTCTCCGCAGATCTACCCCCCGACCAACTGCTGCCACAGGGGCTTCCGCCGGAGGTATGCGGATATCCCCTCGGAGCGGGAGTGCATCGCAATCATCGACGAGCTTTCCCCCCGACCGAACGAGTATGTCGTTGACAAGTTCGGCTATGGCGGCTTTTTCCGGACCAACCTGGAGGATATCCTGCGCGCGGAGCGGGTGGACACCGCGGCGGTCTGCGGCACGGTGACCCAGATCTGCGTGGAGGAAACGGCTCGAGAGTCTTTCCACCTCGGCTTCAAGACCATAGTCCTCTCCGACACCGTGTCCTCTTTCGATCCCGAGCTGCAGCACGCCACGCTGAGGAACTTCGAGATGAAGTTCGGAATGGTCATGGACTCTTCGCGGTTCCTGGAGCTCACCGCCGCCCGGGATTGACCGGCTTCAGAGCTTGCGGATCTCATGCGGGCATGAGGTCGGCGGCCGTCACCTGCGGGTCGTGCTTATCGCACCCGCCCGATCAGACGGAGAAGGCCGTCCAGCAGCGTCAGCGGGTGCGGCGGACATCCCGGGACAAACAGGTCTACGGGCAGAACTCCTGCAACACCGTTGTACACTTCCGGCAAGTCGATATAAGGTCCGCCTGAAATTGCGCACGCGCCGGAGGCGATGAGGATTTTCGGCTCAGGCACGGCCTCCCAGGTCTTTTCGAGCGCCAGCCTCATGTTTTTCGTCACGGGCCCCGTCACGAGCAGTCCGTCAGCGTGGCGAGGGGAAGCGACGAACTGGATGCCGAACCTCCCCATGTCCCATCCCACCGTGGTGAGGACATTCGCATCAGCTTCGCAGCCGCTGCACCCTCCCGCGCTCACCTGGCGGAGCCGCAGCGACCTTCCCAGCAGGCGCTCGAGATCCCGGCCGAGGGACTCAGCAAGCCTCAGCTTCCGGCCGTCCCCGATCAGGAGATCGCGACGCTCGCGCGCGGCAAGTCGGTAGTCGTTTGTGAAGGAAACCGCGCCGCGCTTGCAGGCCGCCTCGCATTCTCCGCAGAACAGGCACTTTCCCAGGTCGAGCTTCAATCCCGTTCGGCTGGTGAAAGAGAGGGCTCCCGTCGGGCAGGCTGCAACGCATTCCGAGCAGCCGTCCACGCACCGCGAGGAGTCCAGGACGGGCAGCCCTCGAAAGCGCGCCGGGAGGGCAGGAGGCTCTCCCCTGGGGAACCGCATGGTTCGATATTTCTGGCGAAATCTCTCTCTGATGATCCGCAACATATCCTTGTCCCTGGCCTACAGATCGTGGCCGCAGTACGAAAGGTTGAAGCTCTTGTTGCACAGCGGAAAGTCCGATATGGGCTGCCCGCGCATTGCCAATGCAAGGCCGAACCAGTTCCTGAAAGACGGGTCAATCACCTTGTACCGGCCGAACCTGCCTTCGCTGTCGGTGATGATGACGTGGCAGATTGCGCCTCGCCATCCTTCCACGAGGCTCACCCCCAGGGCCCCGCGGGCGGGCCGGGGGAGCTGGACGCGGATGTCGCCTGCGGGCAGCGAGCCCAGCTGGTCCTCGATGAAGGCGAATGACCTCTGCACTTCCAGCCACCGAACGTACGCCCGGGCAAAGACATCCCCCGTGCGCCACGTGGAGACCGGGACGTGTGAGAAGCGCCAGATGCCGGAGGGCAGGTCGGAGCGGCAGTCCCGGTCCACGCCGCAGGCGCGCGCGGCGGGCCCGGTGAGACCGATCTCCAGCGCGGTCCGGGGGCTGAGGGCGCCCGTGCCTTCGAACCGGGCAAGGACGGAGGGCGTGGTCCATAGGAGCCCGCAGGCGCCGGCGGCGTCGCGTGCGCCTGCGCGGATGCGGTCTTTCAGCTCGCCGACCATCCTGTCATCCACATCGAATGCCACGCCGCCCGGCCGCGCCAGTCCCCTGCCGAACCTGCTCCCGCAGATGAGCGCGCTCATGTTCAGCACGTCGCCGCGGATGCGTCCGCACCAGGATGAGGTGGGAAGGAACCCGACGTCCCCCGCGAGCGCTCCGAGGTCCCCCACGTGGTTGGCAATGCGCTCCAGCTCCAGCGCGATTGCCCGCAAGGCCTGCGCGCGCGGCGGGGCCTCGCGGCCGCAGAGGGCTTCCATCGCTTCACAGTGCGCGGTGGCGTGGCCCACCGTGGTGTCCCCGGCAAGGGTCTCCGCGTAATGGATGGACCTCTTGTCGGGTCCGCCAAGAAGCGCCTGCTCGACCCCCCGATGCTGGTAGCCCAGGGAGATCTCCAGGTGCAGGACGGTCTCACCGTGGCACTGAAACCGGAAGTGGCCCGGCTCGATTACACCCGCGTGAACAGGGCCCACGGCCACTTCGTGGACTTCCTCCCCCTCCACCCGAAAGAACTGTGCGTCCCCCGGCTGCGTCCGCCCGGCAGCCGCGGCTTCCCGGGCCCCGGACATCGCGGGGGAGAACCTGAGCGGTTTCAGCCAGGGGTGGCCGGGCACCGCCAGGTTCCACTGCTCCGCAATCTCCCTCTCGAAGAGGTGGGCCGATGGGCACTCCGGCGTGATGGACGGCCAGGAATCCGTGAGCCGCGCGGAAAGGGCGCGAAGCGCTCCCTGGGAATGATCGATGAGGACCGCAAACAGTTGAAAGCCGCCGGCGCTCCGTGTCGCGCCGGCGGACGGCTCGGCGAAGAGCGCGGCAATCTCCGCTCCCTCCTTCACGGCGCCAATGACCCGCTGCCGCAGCTCTTCCACGGGAAGCACGGGGACGCGGGAAACAGGAACGCTTTCTCCGTTGTGAATGGGGATGGCCGTGGTCTTCACTCTAGACCCCCAGGAGCATCACGGCGCGCCACAGCGCCCGGTCAAGGAAGCCGGGGATGAAGATTCCCAGAGCCGCGGAGGCCGCAAGGAGAGAGAGCGGTGCGACAAGGCTGAGGGCGGGCTCGGGGGCGCGCTCGACCGACTGAGCCCCCTGCGCCGTGCGCACCAGGACGGTTATCATTCCGGCGAACACGGCGGCCAGGAGAAGAGAAAAAACGACAACGACCGCCCATGACCCCGACTCAACGGCGGCCCGGAGGATCGCGAGCTCGCTGGCGAACGCTCCGAAGGGTGGAGCACCCAGGATGGCAAAGAAGCCTGCCACCCAGAGGGCTGCGGTCACGGGGACCGCGCGCAGGGCTCCGCGCACATCTGCGATCCTCTTGGTGCCATACACCGCGAGTATGTTGCCCGCCAGGAGAAAGAGGGATGCCTTGATGAGGGAGTGGTTTACCGCGTGAAAGAGGGCTGCCCAGTCTCCCAGGCCGCCGAGCCCCACCCCCACAGCCAGGATCCCCATGTGCTCCACGCTGGAGTAGGCGAGCATGCGCTTGTAGTCGGGCTGGCCGATGATGAGCCCCGCGGCCACGGCCATGGAGACAAGCCCGAAGACCAGGATGGTGTGCCGGCCGAACTGTCCAAGGCCGGCGGCAGCCGTCACGGAAAGGATGCGCAGGATGGCCAGAAAGGCGCAGTTCAGGAGAGCTCCAGAGAGGAGGGCGGAGACAACGGACGGCGCTTCGCTGTGAGCGTCCGGAAGCCACGTGTGCATGGGAGCAAGTCCCATTTTCGTTCCATATCCAACAAGCAGGAGGAGGAAGCCGGCCTTGAGCCACCGGGTGTCCAGCCGGGAGGCGTTCGCCACCAGGCTGCTCAGCGTCATTGAGGTGAGCCCTCCCGCGGGAATGGACGCGGCGAGGAAGTAGGTGCCCAGAAGCGCGAAGGCGATTCCCACCGAGCAGACCAGCAGGTATTTCCAGGTCGCCTCCAGGGACCGGTGGTGGCGATGGTAGTGGATGAGCGGGGCGCTTGCCAGCGTCGTCCCTTCGATGGCGACCCACAGGAGGCCGAAGTGCTGGCTCGTGGTGACAAGCGTCATGGTGGAGAGAAACCCCAGCAGGCACGCGGTGAACAGCGCTTCCGGGGTATTGTCAAAAAGGAACCCTTCCTCGGGGTCGGCGCGCGTCGTGCCGCTTTCCCTCTTGAGAAAGCTCACGGCTGAAAGGGAAACAGCAAGGAAGAGAAGGCTCGTGATTCCGAGGAATACCTGTCCGAGGGCGTCCACCGCAAGCCACGCTCCCAGGGGCGGGAACCAGGCGGGATCTATCCACAGCCAGCAGACCAGCGCGGCGTGTGCCGCGGACACAGAGACCAGGAGCACGCGGCGAACCCGGTCCGAGTGGATGAGGTACGCGGAGACGGCGGCACAGGCGGGCAGCAGCACGAGGATGAGGATCATTGCGGTGTGTCCTTCAGGCTGGAGAGTCTTTCGGAATCGATGTGGTCGAACTCCCTGTTGATATGGAAGATCGTGATCCCCATGACGAAGACCGCCACGAACGCATCCAGCAGGGTCCCCATCTCCACCAGAAGCGGTTCCTGCTCCGCAAGGGCCATGCCGAAGGCGGCAATCCCGTTCTCCATGGCCAGGTACGCGAGGGCCTGCACGATGGCGGACCGCCTTCCCACGATCACGAACAGGCCGGTGAGAGCCGTGAACAGGGCGGCTGGGACGAGGAGCACCGGGGTGGCGCCGCCGGGGATGGGAAGGCGAAGACCGGTATACAGGGAGACCACCAGGAGCACAACGCCAATGAGGAGGGAAGCGGAGTATCCCACCAGGGGCTCCACTTCGCGCCGGGCGTCAACTGAGCGGACGGCTCGCAGGAGGAGGATCGGGAAGATGATTCCCTTGAGGCCGAGGCTCGCCCCCGCCTGGAGAAGCAGGCGCCAGAGCGGCGCGTCGATGCGGATGACGAGGGGAAGAAGGCCCATGAGGACGCCCTGCACGGACACGGCCGCGATGCAGGAGAGGAGACGGCTCGAGCCCAGGAGCCAGAGATTGGTGAGGACCAGGACCACCAGGAACCCTTCCACCCAGACTGTCATTGCCTCACCTCACCAGGGAAAGCGCCAGGGCGAGCGCCGCCATTGCCCCTCCTGCCACCAGCAGCTGAGGCACGCGGGCCAGGCGCAGGCGGGCGATGAAGGACTCCAACGCTCCGGTTGCAATTCCCACGCACAGCATCCCTCCCAGGCCAATGGCACAATCCGCCATCCACTGCCCGGTCCTCGGTCTCAGGATCCCCACGATCAGCCCGCCCAGCGCCCACAGCTTCAGCGTTGAGCCGTACTGGATATAGGCGAGGTCAACGCCGCTGTGGTCCAGGACCATCACTTCGTGGATCATCGTGAGCTCCAGGTGCGTCGCCGGATCATCGACGGGAATCCGCGCGTTCTCGCTGAGAAAGACGATGAAGACGGCTCCCGCTGCCAGGAGCACGGCGGCGCCTCGGCCTCCGCCGATCCCGGGGCCGGCGAGAACCGCGGCCAGAGAAAGGCTCTGAGCCTTGCCGGCCAGTGAGGCAAGCGCGAGCAGCAGCGCGGGCTCGGCAAGCGCTGAGAACCACGCCTCCCTGCTTGCCCCCATGCCCTCGAAAGCCGAGCCGGTGTCCAGGGCGGAAAGGATGGTGAGAAACCGCATGAGCCCGAAAAGGCCGGCAAAGAGGATGAGATCTCCTTCGAAGGAAAGAAGGCTGGCGTCCGCCCCCCAGGGGAGAACGGCAAGTGCCACCATGGCCGCGGCGCATCCCAGGGCAGGGCCCGCGCGGAACACCCAGGTCGTGGTCCTGCTGTAGACCGAGCCTTTGAGGAGAAGCTTTGCGATGTCGTGGTAGGCCTGGAGGAGGGGCTGTCCGCGCCTCCCCGCGACAACCGCCTTGACCCGGTTTGCAATGCCCGGCACCAGGGGAGCAAGGACAAGAGAAAGCGCAAGCTGGAGCACTGAAATGCCCGCCGTGCCCATGCCTAGGACAACCTCCAGACCAGGACGGCAAGAAGGGCCGCGGCCAGGTACAGCACGTAGAGCTGAAGCCTGCCGTGCTGGAGCCACGCCATGCGGGAGAGCGCGGCGCCGGCCCCCTTGAAGACGGGACGGAAGAAGCGCTGCGCAAAGAGGTCAGGTGTTTCTGAGGCAAAGCTCGCCTCTTTCGGGAAAGGCTCCTCGATGGGGCGCCAGCGGCGCGTTGTCCGCAGGAGCGTGCCGAACATGCCGGTGAGCGGCTGCGCGAAGGAAGAGGAGGTGTACTGCATGCGGGCATCGGGCTTCACGTACCCGCAATCCCAGGTCCCGGACTGGATGACGGCACGGCCCCGCTGCAGGAGCACGCGGACAAGGGCCATGGCTCCGCTCAGCGCGGCAACCCACACGGCAGCCAGCACCACGCTTTGCAGCCCGGCCCGGGCGGGCCCGACAAGACCGGCCGCTGCCCCCGGCTCCAGGCCGGCCAGGACCCCAACCACGGGGGCAATGAGTGACAGCGCGTAAGGTCCCGCCAGCCCGATTGCGGCGCATGCCGCTGCCAGGAAAAGCACGGGAGCGACAAGAGAGACGCCGGCCTCCACCGCTTTCGCTGCTTCGGGAGCGCGCGGCTCGCCCAGGAAGGTGATACCGAAGGCTTTTGTAAAGCACGCGGCAGCCAGACCGCCAATCAGGGCAAGCGCGCCGATTACTACCGCTCCAGAGACGGCAAGAGGAATGCCGGGAAGGGCGAATCCGTGAAAGGCCCCCAGGAAAATCAGGAGCTCACTCACGAAGCCGTTCAAAGGCGGGAGCCCGCTGATTGCGGCGGCTCCAACCAGGAAGCCCAGGCCGGTGAGAGGCATTCGCCGCAGAAGCCCGCCCAGGCGGTCCATCTCCCGTGTCCCGGTGGCGTGCGTGGCGGCCCCTGCCCCCAGGAACAGAAGACCCTTGAAGATCGCGTGGTTGAGCACGTGCAGGAGCCCGCCCGCAAAGCCGAGGACCGCCACCACCGGCGCGTTGTAGCTCACGCCAAGGAGCCCGACGCCCAGGCCCAGGCAGATGATCCCGATGTTTTCCACGCTGTGATAGGCGAGCAGTCTCTTGATGTCGTGCTGGGCCAGCGCAAAGAGCACGCCCACGATCCCGGAGACGGCCCCCACCGCAACCAGCGTCCACCCCCACCACGCCACGGGCGCTCCGAGAAATGTCAGTACCCGCAGGATCCCGTAGATCCCCGTCTTGATCATGACACCGCTCATGAGAGCGCTCACGTGGGACGGAGCAGCGGGATGCGCCTCCGGCAGCCAGACATGCAGCGGGACGATCCCGGCCTTCGTGCCGAAGCCGACAAGGCTGAGAACAAAGACGATGCCGGAAACGGCGCCGATCCCCGTCCCTGATCCGGCTGCAAACCTGGCGAAGTCCAGCACCGCCCCCTGCTCCTGCCCCGCAGGGCTGGCCGCTGGAGCACCCGCGCTCCCTGCTGCGCCGAGGATCAGGAACATCACCAGGAGGAAGGCGGTGCCGATCTGCGTTGCAACCAGGTAGGTGATGCCGGCCTGCCGGACTTCTTCTCGTTCGTGCTCGTGCGCCACAAGGAGCCATGAGGAAAGGGACATGATCTCCCAGGCCACGAGGAACAGCACCGCGTTGCGCGCAAGGACAACGAGCGCCATGCTTGCCGCAAGGACACAGAAAAAGAGCCACGAGGACCCGAGGCTCCTTTCGCGGGAGCCATGCCGCAGGGAGCCGAACCCGAACACCGCACAGACCGCGGAGAGGCCGTAGATGGGCAGCAGGAAGAAACCGCTCAGCGGATCGAACCCGATGGAAAACGATGCGCCGATTGACGTGTTCCAGGGAAGGGAAACCGTCTCCCAGCGGGCATTCCGGAGCGCGGCAATGGTGATGCCCAGACCGATCAGGCTTGCACCAGTAGCTCCCGCCGCGCCAAGTGCGTGGGAAAGAGCTCCGCGCCGGCCGGCAAGCACGGCGCAGAATCCGACAACCAGCAGGAGCGCGGGAGGCAGGAGAGACAGCGGAATCAATTCACACCCCTCCCGACGCGGCTGATCGAGGAGCCGCCGCGAGGTCCACTGCCCCGGCGCCCGCCAGGAGAGCGTCCCGCGTGTGCTGTCCCTCCACGGGTCCGCGGAACTGGGCCATGCGGAGACCGTAGGTGAGCCGGGAAAGGAGGTGCAGGTGCGCGCGCACAGTGGGGCTCACGAGGGTGAAAAGCGTATGGACGGGCAGGCCGTCAATTGCCCCGAACTCGATGGGTGTCTCCAGGAAGCACAATGTGATCATGGGTCGTGGGATGTGAAGGACAATCGGGTTACGAACATGGGGGATGGCAATCCCGCCGCCGAATCCCGTCGACCCGAGGGATTCCCGCGCAAGGATCACGGAAAGCAGGAACTTCCTGTCCACCTCGTCCGGGAGCCTCATCAGCTCGACAACCGCAGCCAACACCTCTGCCTTCGACGTCCCGCCCACGCGGTAATGGATCCCGCCGGCCTTGATTGCCTGCTCCAGCCCAGGCAACGGCTCTTCTTCCCCGCCGCCGTCCCCGAAGATCTCCGGGGACACTCCGACCCTCTTGGCGGTTGCCCATTCAAGGAGCTCCGCCCGATGGAAGCGGTACAGGTCGTTCACCCGGTAGGCGGGCAGGTCCCCCTTCTTGATCCAGCGGTAGACGGTTTTCTCGGATACTCCGAGGAGTCTCGCGGCTTCCTTGACGTCGATCTGCATGTGTGAGCTTTGCGTGTCTCAAGTTGAGACAACGCAGGGATGATGTCCAAAGATGTCAGATCAAGTCAAGGGCCGAGAAGACGACTACTTAGCCTTTCCCTGGCTCTTCACTGACGCCACCGCCTTCTGGAGCTCAGCCTCATCAGCGAGATAGTAGTGCTTGATTGGCGAAAGCCTGTCATCCAGCTCATAGACGAGGGGAATGCCCGTGGGGATGTCCAGGCCGGCAATGTCCTTGTCCGAGATGGAGTCCAGCATCTTCACCAGGGCGCGAAGGCTGTTGCCGTGCGCCGCGATAATGACCTTTTTTCCCTTCTTCAGGGATGGGGCGATGGTGTCATGCCAGTACGGCAGGGCGCGCGCCACGGTGTCCTTGAGGCACTCGGTGAGCGGAAGGTCCTTTTCCGCCAGATCGCGATAACGCGGGTCGTTCGAGGGATGCCGCGGGTCACTCTTCTCCAGCTTCGGAGGAGGAACGTCGTAGCTTCTGCGCCACTCGTGCACCTGCTCCTCTCCGAACTTCGCCGCGGTCTCAGCCTTGTTCAGGCCCTGCAGCCCACCGTAGTGGCGCTCGTTCAGCCGCCAGGTGTTGATGACCGGGATCCACATCAGGTCCATCTCATCCAGGGCCATCCACAGGGTGCGGATGGCGCGCTTCAGGACCGATGTGTAGGCAAGGTCGAAGACGTACCCGTCAGCCTTGAGTCTCTGTCCGGCGCTTTTCGCCTCCGCCCTCCCCTTGTCGGAGAGATCCACGTCGGTCCACCCGGTAAACCTGTTTTCCTTGTTCCAGACGCTTTCACCATGTCGAAGCAATACGAGTCGGATCATGCGCGTACTATATCGCCCGGCGCGCCGGCCTGCAATTGGGCCGCGAGCTTCAAGACTCCCTCGCGGAGCACGGGGCCGGAAGTCAGGAGACTGAGAACGAGATGGCTTCCCGACGGGAAGTCGTAGAAATACCCGGGATGCACCACGACGCCATCCAGCTCGATGCACCGCAGGCAGATCTCCTCATCAGAGACCTCCTCCGGGAGCCTGACTACCGCGTACCAGCCGCCCTCCCGCTTCAGGATCCGGCAGGATGGGACCATCCTGAGCGCGTCCTCAAGGGCGCGCTCATTCTCATCGAGCCGCTTCAGGATCTGGGCCTGGATTGCCTTCCTCTGGCCGAGGATCATCGAAGCCCCGAGCTGGACGGGAGTGGACACGGACAGGTAGGCATCAGCAATGAACTCCAGGCCCTCCGCGGCCCTGAGGCGCAGGTCCCGCGGGCCGTTCACGTGGGTCCATGCGAGCTTCATCTGCGGCAGGCCGACGATCTTGGAGAGCCCGTTCAGGACAAAGGTCAGCGCCCCGTTTTCCCCGGCGGCGCTGGAGACTCTGGTGGCATCCGCGCCGCGGCCGTAATCGCTGAACACCTCGTCCACGATGAGCGCCAGGTCGAACCTCCGGCACAGCTCAGTGATCCCCGCAAGCTCGTCCTTTTTCAGGAATGCGCCGGTGGGGTTGTTGGGGCTGACCACCACGATTGCCCGCGTCCGGTTGCTGATGGTGTTCGCAAGGCGCTCCAGGTCAACCATCCACCCCCGCCTGTCGTCGTAGAGGCTCCGATAGGGAACAAGTCGCACCGCCTCCAGCGTGGTCAGGACTTCCAGGAGCGGGTATCCGGGCACCGGGACAAGGATCTCATCTCCCGGGTCGGTCAGCAGCTTGAACAGGTACCCGTAGGCTTCACTGGTGCCCGAGGCAAGGACCAGGAAGTCCGGGTCCACTGCAACATCGCGTTCGCTGTAGTACAGGGAGACAGCTTTGCGCGCAGCCAGGAGCCCCTGGGGGTGAGGCTCATAGAGCATGGCGCCCGGCTGGACAAGCGCCCCGGAAATAGCGACCTGGTCGTAGAGGATTGCGCTCCGCGTGGGGTTTGACTCCGTGAGGTCCAGGAGCGCCGCGCCGGCCTTCCTCCTGCGCTCCAGGGCCTGGGTGAGCCTGTTCGTGGTCGTGTTTTTCGAAATTCGATTGGAAAACATTGCGCGGTTTGCCCGCTCGGGCGAAGCCCGGAGCG
>Ga0209415_10008501_pt1 | contig 17801 bp, 17 predicted proteins | sample PeaSoiSIISIP2007_FD_187696 | JGI IMG/M metagenome (GOLD analysis project Ga0209415, IMG submission 187696) | Peat soil microbial communities from Weissenstadt, Germany - SII-SIP-2007 (SPAdes) (version 2) | ecosystem: Environmental > Terrestrial > Soil > Wetlands > Peat | place: Germany... | reverse complement strand
TTGCCGAGGAAGGATACGAGTGCCCCGCACCGTCGATCGGCGCCATGGTGGAGGTGCCTTCGGCGTTGTTTTCCATTGCGGCTCTTTCCCGCTTTGTGGATTTCTTCTCGATCGGCACAAACGACCTCACTCAATACCTGCTAGCTGTGGATAGGAACAATCCCAACGTTGCGCGCTTATACAACCATCTGGACCCGGCAGTCATAAGAGCTCTCGACGGCGTAATCCGTGATGCCAGGCACTGTGGCAAGCCGGCGAGCGTCTGCGGCGAGATGGCAGCCGATCCCGGCTCGGCGATCCTCCTACTGGGCATGGGGTTGGAGGCGTTCAGCATGAGCGCGTTCGCGGTTCTGCGAATCAAGTGGGTGATCAGAAGCTTCTCGAGTCAGCAGGCCAAGAACATCCTGCACCGTGCCATGCGAATGGAATGCGCCGAATCGGTCCGCATCATGCTCGATGACGAACTGCGCCGGGCCGGATTGGGCGAACTTGTCCTGACGTGAACGCGCAACATTGTTCGGTCACGTGCATCGGAACCAGCGAATCACTGCCGTGTCGTGGGTACGACATGGATGGAAACAGGGAAACGGCCCTAGGTCGCGACCGGTGCTGCGTTCTCGCGCCCCGCTCCTCGGCGTTGCTGACAAACCACCAAATAAGTGTCGAAGATGGGTTACGTTACAGTGGTGACGATCTCGATGCTGTTCGGGATGGTCGTCGTATGGACCGGTTGGAATCCGAAGCATCAACAACAACTGCCTAATCCGAGTGACTAACGTTGGTGGGCAAGATCAGTTGCTCGAAATTGCGGCCGCGCTCGGCGCAGCTGGCTGCTGTCTGCTAAGCGACGCTTACCGATCGTTGCGCTAGGAAGCCTCGGTGCGCGTCGCAAGCCTGGTTGTGGCAATCCCTATCACCTAGTTGCGATCTCGTTGATGTTGATTTGATGGGTGCAGGAGAAAGCATTTAATTTCACGCAGGGGACTGCCATCTACAAGTTTCCCCACACGTCCCAGGTCGAATCGATCGCGGTGCTGGAACTGGCCGCAGCGCACGACGCCATGCCCGCGGGAGCGCAGCAAGTGCTTTAGTACCCCTGCGCGTGCTACAATTCAGCCCGCATTTATCTCGCAAGTTATTAATTTTTCACGGTATTTTCAAACGGAATCCGCTTTTTGCGGAAAATTTTGCATGGCAATGGAAACCACCCTGTCGATCCTCAAGCCTGACGCGGTTCGCAAGAACGCGATCGGTCAGATTCTGGCGCGCTTCGAGGCGGCCGGCCTGCAGATTGTCGCCGCACGCCTGGTGCATCTGTCGCGGCGCGAGGCCGAGGCCTTCTACGCGGTTCATCGGGAGCGCCCCTTCTTCAAGGATCTGGTCGACTTCATGGTGTCGGGGCCGGTCTTCGTCCAGGCGCTGTACGGGGAGGGCGCGATCGCGCGCAACCGCGACCTCATGGGGGCAACCGATCCGAAGAAGGCCGCTCCCGGAACGATCCGTGCTGAATTCGCCGACAGCATCGACGCCAATGCGGTCCACGGCTCCGATAGCGCCGAGACAGCCCGGACCGAGGTCGCCTTCTTCTTTCCGACGCTGGCGATTCACCGGCGCTGACGGCCGACGACCTGCAGCGGCCAGACGGACAACATCGCGGGCAAACATGGCCGACGTCAACTTGTTGAATTTCGATCGCGATAGCCTGAATGCATGGCTGGGAGCGCTGGGCGAAAAGCCCTTTCGCGCGCGGCAGGTGTTGCGTTGGATTCACCACCGCGGAGCCGACGATTTCGAGGCGATGAGTGACGTTGCGCGCAGTCTGCGGGAAAAACTCGGCGCGACCGCGTGCATTCGAGCGGCGCCCGTGCTGCGCCGCGGCTGCTCGGCCGACGGCACGCGCAAGTGGCTGCTCGATGTCGGGCAGGGGGAAGCGGTCGAGGCCGTCTACATTCCGGAACCCGATCGCGCCACCTTGTGTATCTCCACGCAGGCCGGATGCGCGGTGAACTGCCGCTTCTGCGCAACCGGCAGGCAGGGTTTCAGTCGCAATCTGACTACGGCCGAGATCATCGGGCAGCTTTGGATGGCCGAGCGCGAGCTGCGTGCTTCGGCGGTCGGGCCGGTGGGCCGGGAGGGCGGATCCGCCGCTGCCGGGAGCCCGTCGCGGGTCATCAGCAACGTCGTGCTGATGGGCATGGGAGAGCCGCTGCAAAATTACGATGCAGTGCTGCCGGCGCTGCGGCTCATGCTCGACGACGACGCCTATGGCCTGTCGCGTCGCCGCGTGACGGTGTCGACCTCGGGCATGGTGCCGATGATCGACAAGCTGGCGCGGGACTGCCCGGTAGCTCTGGCCGTATCCTTGCACGCCGCCAACGACGCCTTGCGCAATGAACTCGTTCCTTTGAACCGCAAGTACCCGCTGGCCGAGCTGCTGGCGGCATGCAAGCGCTACCTGCGGCACGCGCCGCGCGATTTCATCACCTTCGAATACATCATGCTGGCAGGGATCAACGACAGCGACAAGCAGGCGCGCGAGTTGCTCCGGCGGGTCGAGGGTCTCGCCTGCAAGCTCAACCTGATCCCCTTCAACTCCTTCCCAGGATCGGACTTTCGACGCTCGGACGCGCAGCGGGTGCGCGATTTTGCCGCGATCACAACCGAGGGGGGAATCGTGACAACGGTTCGGCGCACCCGCGGCGAGGACATCGACGCGGCATGCGGGCAGCTCGCCGGTTCGGTACGCGACCGCACCGATGTGGCCGCGCGCCGGGCGAGCATTCCCCTGGCGCCGATCAGCGCATGAGATTCGCGATCCACCGGGGCAAGGCGCAAACGATGACGCGGTCCGTGGCCCGGGCCCAAGGTTGGTCGCGCCCCTGGCGGGCGGGGTTGCTGTGCGGTGCCGCGATGCTGCTCCTTGCCTGCAAGACGACGACTACCATCGACGGCACCGTGGTTCCCAAGGACATTTCCGTTCCGGGCGCGTCGGAAGGCGATGCGAAGCGGCGCGCCGCCGTGCGCCTGCAGCTGGCGGCCAACTACTACCAAAGTGGCCAGCTGCAGATTGCGATCGACACCGCGCGTCGCGCAATCGATCTCGATCCGGACTCGGCCGCTGCCTACGGTCTGCTCGGGCTGATGGAGATGGATATCGGTCAGGTGAAGCAGGCCGACGCGAGCTTTCAGCGCGCGCTCGCACTCGAGCCCGACAATCCGGACCTGAACAACAACTACGGCTGGTTCCTTTGCCAAACCGGGCACGAACACGAGTCGATTGTGCACTTCGAGCGGGCGGTCTCCTCGCGGCTGTACGATAGCCCGGCGCGCGCGCTGCAAAACGCCGGCATCTGCCTGCTGCGCATTCACGACGATGCCGGCGCCGAGAAGTACCTGCTGCGGGCACTGGCGGCGGACGCGACCAGTCCGGTGGCCAAATTCCAGCTGGCGCAGATGTATCTTCATCAACGCCGGTTTGATCGCTGTGATTTTTACTTCGACCTGCTGGTCCGGTCGACCGAACCCAATGCGGAAACACTATGGTTGGGCGCGCGGATCGCGCATGCCAAGAACGACGCGGTAACGCAACGGCGCTACGCGGAGCAGCTGCAACTTCGCTTCCCCGATTCGCCGCAAACCGATGCCATGCACCGTGGGCGCTACGATGACTGAATCCCTGCCACCGGTCCAGACGCCACCGTCGCCCGCCGGCGATGGCGCCAGCGCAAGCTTCGGTGCGATCCTGCGCGCGGCACGCGAGCGCGCCCGCATGGACGTGCCGACGCTGGCCGCACGCTTGCGGCTGCACGTCAAGCAAGTCGAGGCGCTGGAGCGCTGCGACCTGGCTGCGCTGCCGTCGCTGATCTACGTTCGCGGTTTCCTGCGCAGCTGCGCGCGCGAGCTCAAGATCGATCCGCGGCTGCTTCTGGAGGACCTGGAGCGGCGCGCCGGCGTACAAGCCGGCAACGCCCCCCCGCCGGCCGGAGGATCCCTGCGGCTGGCGCGCTTTGGCGACGGGACCAAACCCATCGTTGCGGTTCTGCTGGTGGTGCTGATGCTTGCCGGTCTGGTGGGAACCCTGGTTCCCCGCCGGCAATCGGCTCCGGCGAGCCCAACGCCCCCGCAGGCTGCGCCTGTCGTGGCCGGTAGCGCGCCTGGCGCCACGGATTCCCCCGCGGGGGCGGGGGATGCGCCGGCCGCTGCGGTCGCGGCTCCGGCTGCCGTGGCGGGGGATGGCGCGCGCGATTTGGCAACGCCGCCCCCGCCACCAGTGGCCCCGGCCGGCGCTGCGGCAGCGCCGAGTGCTTCCCCGGAACCGTCCCCGGCGACTGCGATTTCCCCGGAGCCGCCCGGCAAGGCGCCCCGATCGCAGCAAGTTCCCGCAGTGACCTCGCACGCAGCCGATTCCGCGGAACTGGTACTGCGCGTTCACTCGCAGGCCTGGGTCGAAGTCGTGCAATCCGACGGAGTGACCTTGCTGTCGCAAATTTGCCTAGCCGGAACGGTGCAGACCATCAAGGGCAAGGAGCCGCTGCACGTCGTGATTGGCAATTCGGCTGCCGTCGAGGCTCAGTTTCGTGGCGTGGTGGTTGACCTGAACCGCTACGCAAGCCCCAACGGCGTGGCCAGGCTGACGCTCGAATGAAACACTCCAGTGCCGCTGGCGAGCGATCGAAGATGAACCGGGTCGTGCGTCTTGCCAGCGCCGATTCGAGTCGCGGCGCATCCGCCGCGCGGATCGCCGCGCGGCGCGGGCCCGGGCCCGCGCCGCGGCGCAAGACGCGGCAGGTCGAAGTGCGTTGGGGTTCCCGTCGAGTCGTGATCGGCGGCGCGAACCCGGTGGTGGTCCAGTCCATGACCAACACCGACACGGCCGACGTCGACGGCACGGTGGAGCAGGTCTGCGAGCTCAGCGCGGCCGGTTCGGAACTGGTGCGTATCACGGTAAATTCGCTCGAGGCGGCGCGCGCCGTGGCAGCGATCCGCGAGCGTCTCGATGCGCGCGGAATCGACGTGCCCTTGATCGGCGACTTCCATTTCAACGGGCACAAGCTGCTTACCCAGGTTCCGGAGTGCGCCACGGCACTGTCCAAGTACCGCATCAATCCTGGCAACGTCGGTACCGGATCGCGGCGCGATGACAACTTTGCGCAGTTGATCGAGCTCGCTCGCCGGCACGACAAACCGGTACGTATCGGCGTGAACTGGGGAAGCCTCGATCAGGATCTGCTCGCGATGTTGATGGATGACAATTCGCGCCTGCCGGAACCGCAGGAAGCCGGTGACGTGCTGCGCGAAGCCCTGGTACGTTCGGCGATTGATAGTGCCGACCGGGCCGTGGTGCTCGGTCTGGCGGCCGACCGCATCTGCCTCTCCGCCAAGGTGAGCGGGGTGCAGGACCTCGTTGCTGTGTACCGCGAGCTCGCGCGAAGAAGCGAGTATCCCTTGCATCTGGGCCTGACTGAGGCAGGAATGGGCAGCAAGGGCATTGTCTCGTCCGCCGCCGCGCTGGCGGTGCTGCTGCAAGACGGGATCGGCGACACGATTCGTGTGTCGCTCACGCCGGGCCCGGGAGAGCCGCGAACGCGCGAGGTCTTGGTCGCGCAGGAAATCCTGCAGTCGCTGGGGCTGCGCGCGTTCGCCCCCATGGTCGCCGCCTGCCCGGGTTGCGGCCGGACCACCAGCACGGTGTTCCAGGAACTCGCCGCCAAGATCCAGGCGCACTTGCGCGCGCAGATGCCGCTGTGGCGCAGCCAGTATCCCGGTGTCGAGGCGATGAAGGTTGCGGTGATGGGATGCGTCGTCAACGGACCGGGAGAGAGCCGGCACGCCGACATCGGCATCAGCCTGCCGGGGACGGGCGAATCCCCGGTGGCCCCGGTGTACGTCGACGGTCGGCACACCATGACACTCAAAGGCGAGACCATTGCCGAGCAGTTCCAGGCGCTGGTCGACGAGTATGTCCAGTCGCGCTACGCGCCGACCGGCTCGGGCCGGCCGCGAACCCGCGGGCAATAGCCGGTCCGCGGTTCGCTTGCTCATGTCTCCTCCCAAGATCAGCGCCGTGCGCGGCATGAACGATCTGTTGCCGTCCGCGGCGGCGGTCCTAGAACTCTTCCAGCGCCTGGCGACTGCGGCCTTGCGCAGCTACGGCTACCGCCAAATCCGCACGCCGATCGTCGAGTCGACAGCGGTCTTCCGCCGGAGTCTAGGGGAGGCAACCGACATCGTCGAAAAGGAGATGTACTCCTTCGTCGATGCGCTCAACGGCGATTCGCTGACGCTTCGTCCCGAAAACACCGCCGGGGTGGTGCGGGCCGCGATAGAGCACAGCCTGCTGCACGACGGGCCCTGCCGCCTTTGGTACTACGGCCCGATGTTTCGCCACGAGCGCCCGCAGCGCGGCCGCTATCGGGAGTTTTTCCAGGTCGGGGCCGAGGCGCTGGGATTTGCCGGCCCCGAGGTGGAAGTGGAGCAGATCCTGCTGCTGCAGCGCCTGTGGAAGGCGCTCGAACTGGGGCCGGTGCGCTTGCAGCTCAATACGCTGGGACAGACGGCCGAGCGATTGCGTCATCGCCAGGATCTGATCGCCTTTCTTCAGGCGCACCGCGCCGAGCTCGACGCCGACGCGCAGCGGCGGGTGGAGACCAATCCGCTACGGATCCTCGACTCCAAGCATCCCGGCACGCTGGCCTGCCTGATGCGGGCGCCGCGTCTGCTGGACTACCTGGAGAGTCAATCGCTGGCGCATTTCGAGCGCGTTCAACAGCTGCTGGGCCAGGAAGGGGTCGCCTTCGAGATCAACCCGCGCCTGGTCCGTGGCATGGACTACTACAATCTCACGGTATTTGAGTGGGTCACCGATCGGCTCGGTGCGCAGGGAGCGATCTGCGGCGGAGGCCGCTACGACGGCTTGTTCGAGCTGCTGGGCGGCAGGCCGACTCCGGCCTGCGGCTTCTCAATCGGCGTGGAACGAGTGCTCGAACTCATGGGTGAGGCGGCCGATGGCGACGCGGCCTGCGACGTCTACGTTCTGCACCAGGGGGGAGGCACGTACGACGCCGCGCTACGCGCCGCCGAGCAAATGCGCGACGCGGGTATGGACGTGATCCTGCACGCCGACGAGGCCAGCTTGAAGTCGCAGATGAAGAAGGCCGATGCCAGTGGCGCCGAGTTTGCGGTGATCATCGGTCAGGAGGAAACCGCTGCATCGACTGCGACCGTCAAGGCGCTGCGAGCAAGCGGCGAGGACGCGCCGTTCCGGCGCCAGGAACGCGTTTCCACGGACGAACTCGTGCCACGCCTGGTCGACGCGCTTTGCGCATTGGACGGGATCGGCGCGCAAGAAGACCCGCCGGCGCGAGCGCCGAACGAATCTTGATAGGGAATGGTGCAATGGCATACGACGTTGAGCAGCAAGAATCCATTGCCGAACTGAAGGCCTGGTTCGACAAGAACGCAAACTGGCTGCTCGGGGCGGCGCTTGTGGCACTGGCCGTGGTCGGTGGCAACTGGGGTTGGCGCTGGTACGAGCAGCGCGAATCCTTAGCGGCCTCCGCCCTCTACGACCAGTATCAGCAGGCGGTTGTGGCAAAGGACGCCAACAAGGCCCGTGAGCTCGCCAGCGCACTGCTGCAGCAACACGCATCGAGCGCCTACGCCAGCTTTGCTGCCCTGATGCAGGCGCGTGCCAGCAGCGATGCGGGGGACAGCGCCGCGGTCAAGGCGCAACTGCAGTGGGTCATCGACAAGTCCAGCAACAAGGAACTGGCGGCCCTGGCACGCGTGCGCCTGGCAGGTGTTCTGCTGGACCAGAAAGCGTACGACGAGGGGCTGGCACTGTTGCAGGCCGATGCGCCGGCGGCGATGGCCGCTGAGTACGCCGATCGTCGCGGCGATCTGCTTTATGCCCAGGGCAAGACGGCGGAAGCCCGAAGTGCCTACCAAAAGGCATTGGAGCAGGCCGGCGCGCAAAGTCCGCTGCGGCCCCTCATTCAGGTCAAGCTCGATGCCTTGCCGGCGGCGGGTTGAGATGCCCCGTTGCCACGGCCCCGCAGGAACGTATCGGCTTCGATCTGCCTTCTTCGCCCTGTCCGGCTGCCTCGCGCTGCTGGCCGCCTGTTCGTCGAGTTCGGAGCACGCCGCCAAGCCGACGGCGCTGACTCCGATCGCCGCGCCGATCGACGTCCGCGCGGCTTGGACAGTTGATCTGGGAGACTCGCAAGGCACCTTCTTGCGTCCCTGCGTGCTCGAGCACGCGATCTTTGCGGCCTCCCGCAAGGGCAATCTCGTGCGGGTCGACCCTTCTTCGGGCAAGGAGCTTTGGCGCATACCGGTCGATGGCGGTATCACGGCCGGCGTGGGCAGCGATGGCTTGACCGTCGCCGTTGCCGGTCCGCGCGGCAACGTGGTGGCCTTCGATGCCGAAGGCAAACAGCTGTGGCAGGCGCAGGCGCCGAGCGACGTCATCGCGCCGCCGCTGGTCGGACACGATCTGGTCCTGGTGCGCTCGACCGACCAACGCATCACGGCGTACGAAGGCGCGACCGGCAAGCGCCGCTGGGTTTTTCAGAAGCAGCAACCGTCGCTGACCCTGCGCGTGGAGGCGGACCTGGTCTTTGCCGGTGACAGCGTGCTGGTGGGTTTTCCCGGCGGCCGGCTCGGAGCCGTTGCGCTGTCCAACGGGGCGGCTCGTTGGGAGGCCGGGGTTTCGGAACCCAAGGGGGCAACCGAGGTCGAACGCCTGGCCGATGTTCTCGGAGTCCCTGGCCTGACCGACAACGACGTCTGCACGGCGTCCTATCAAGGGCGCATCGGCTGCTTTGATGCGCGCAACGGCGATCTGCGCTGGGCGCGCGAATTCTCGGCGGGCACGGGGGTTGCGGTTTCCGCCGACGGGGTATACGGCATCGACACGAGTTCGCACGTCAATGGATTCAAACGCAGTTCGGGTGCGGGCCTGTGGCAAACCGCGGCGCTGGCCAACCGGGGACTGAGCGCGCCCGTCGTCGTGGGCAAACTGCTGGCGGTCGGCGATTTCGAGGGCAAGATCCATTTCCTGAGTCTGGACGACGGCAAGCTGGTCGGACGCTTCGATGCCTCGGCGGGTCCGGTGATCAGTACGCCGCAAGTCTGGAATGGCGCCGCTGTGTTTCAGACGGCGCGCGGGCGGCTGTTCCTGCTGACGACGGCCGGCGAATGAGGAATCGAGTTCCGACATCGTGAAACCCGTTGTTGCGATCGTTGGTCGGCCCAACGTCGGCAAATCGACCCTGTTCAACCGCCTGACACGTTCGCGTGCCGCCCTAGTGGCCGACGCGCCGGGGCTTACGCGGGACCGCCATTACGGCGAAGGCCGCGTCGGTCCTGTCGGATGCCTCGTCATCGACACCGGAGGATTTGATCCCACGGACCGCAGTGGCATGCAGCAGGCCGTCAACCAGCAGGCCGAACAGGCAATCGCGGAAAGCGACGTGCTGCTCTTCGTGCTCGATGCGCGCGCCGGCCTCACCAGCCACGATCGGCGAATCGCCGAGTACCTGCGCGCCAGCGGCCGGCGCATCCTGACCGTGGTCAACAAGGCCGAGGGTCTGCCCGAGTCGGCGATGGCCGAATTCCATGAGCTTGGCCTGGGGGAACCGCATCCGATCGCGGCCGCCCACGGCGAAGGGATCTCGTCCCTGATGGAGGAGGCGCTCGCGCCGCACCTGGGTCCGTCCGGCGTGCCGGCCGAGGCGCCCCAGGAGGTCGATCGCCCGCGCCCGCGCAACCGGGTGGCGATCGTTGGCCGGCCCAACGTTGGCAAGTCGACCCTGGTAAATGCCCTGCTCGGAGAGAACCGGATGATCGCCTATGACGCGCCGGGGACCACGCGCGACGCGATCGAGGTCGAGTTCGAGTACGGCGGACAGCCCTTCGTGCTCATCGATACCGCCGGATTGCGACGCAAGGGCAAGGTATTCGAGTCCGTCGAGAAATTCTCGGTCGTGAAGACCTTGCAGGCGATCGACCAGGCCAACGTCGTCGTGCTGCTGCTGGATGCGGCTGCCGAAATTGCCGAGCAGGACGCCCACATCGCTGGCTACATCCTCGAAAGCGGCCGGGCGCTGGTGCTGGCGATCAACAAGTGGGATGGACTCGACAAAGAGCAGCGCGAACGCATCCGGCGCGAGATGGATCGCAAGTTGCATTTCCTGCATTGGGCCCGCGTGCACCAGATCTCGGCGCTGCGCGGGACCGGCTTGGCGGCCCTGATGAACTCCGTCGTGGTGGCCGAGCGAGCGGCGTTTGCCAAGCTGCCGACGCCAAAATTGACGCGGGCCCTGCGCGCTGCGGTCGAGCGGCAAGAACCGGCGCGCGCGGGCCTGTCGCGACCCAAGATGCGCTATGCGCACCAAGGAGGCTCCAATCCGCCCTTGATCATCGTGCACGGCAATTCCCTTTCCAGCATTCAGGATAACTACCGCCGCTACCTAGAAGGTTGGTTTCGCAAGGAGTTCGATTTGCAGGGCACGCCGCTGCGTATTGAATTCCGTAGCAGTTCTAACCCTTTTGTCGAGGCGCGCCTGCGACCGGGCAAGAGGCGCGCTGGCAAAGGACACACTTTTCCAGTAGATTGAATCAACCGGCGGGGTTTTCTATCTGCCCCGTATCGGTATGCGCGCTCTGGTGTCGGGGCGCAAAACATCGGGTGTGCGTAGTTGCCACCCGGCCAAATGACCGGAGCCAACATGAGCAATAAGGGCCAACTTCTACAAGACCCGTTCCTCAACGCGCTGCGCAAGGAACACGTGCCTGTGTCGATTTACTTGGTCAACGGAATCAAGTTGCAGGGGCAGATCGAATCGTTCGACCAGTACGTGGTCTTGTTGCGTAACACCGTGACACAAATGGTCTACAAGCACGCCGTCTCCACGGTGGTGCCCGCGCGTCCGGTGAATTTGAGCGCGGAGTCCGAAGCCTGAGCAGCGATCGAGTGTCCGGCGCGGCATTGCCGCCGCGCGCTTTGCTGGTGCAGGTTGCGTTGCGCGGGGGAGCGTTTGATGCCGACGCGCAGGAGGAACTGCAGCAGTTGGTCGAGAGCGCGGGCATGGCGCCCGCGGAGTTCGTGCAGGCGCGCCGGGATCGCCCGGATCCGGCGTCCTTCCTGGGCAGTGGCAAGGTCAAGGAGCTGCATGCGCGCGCCCAGGAGCTGGGGGCGTCGGTCCTGGTCATCGACGTCCAGCTCTCGCCGGTACAGCAGCGCAATCTCGAGCGCGAACTGGCGCTGCCGGTTCTCGATCGCACGGCCCTGATCCTGGACATCTTCTCGCGCCGGGCGCAGAGCCGGGAGGGCAAGCTGCAGGTGGAATTGGCCCGGCTCAACTACCTCTCGACGCGCCTGGTGCGCGGTTGGACGCACCTCGAACGCCAGCGCGGGGGCATCGGCTTGCGCGGCGGTCCGGGGGAAAAGCAAATCGAGCTGGACCGGCGCATGATCGGCGTGCGGGTCAAGCAGTTGCGCGAAAAGCTCCGGCTTCTGGATCGCCAGCGAGGCACCCAGCGACGGGCGCGTATGCGCGGCGGCGTGTATCGCGTCTCCCTGGTCGGGTACACCAATGCCGGCAAGTCGACCCTGTTCAACGCGCTCGCGCATGCCGATGCCTACTGCGCGGACCAGCTGTTTGCAACGCTCGATACCACGTCCCGACGCTGTTTCGCCGCCCCCGGGGTGGCGTTCGTGCTGTCGGACACGGTTGGATTTGTTCGCGCCCTGCCGCACACCCTCGTGGAGGCTTTTCGCTCGACTCTGGATGAGGCCGTGCATGCGGACTTGCTACTGCAGGTGATCGACGCCGCCAGTCCGGCGCGCGCCGACCAGGCGCAGGAGGTCGAACGCGTCCTCGAAGAGATCGGCGCCGAGCAAGTTCCTCGGCTGCAGATTTACAACAAGGTCGATCGTCTTGCCCGTGCGCCAGGGGTAGAACGCGACGCCTGTGGTAGCATCGACGGGGTTTGGTTGAGTGCAAATACGGGCGACGGAATCGATTTGCTGCGCAAGGTGATTGCGGACCGGATCGCAGAACGTATGCGCGATCACGCCGGGGAAGCGATGGACGCAGAGCAGGATCCGGATCTCGCCCCGGCGATGGCCCCGGCGATGAATCCGGCGCACGGCAGCGCCCCGTCGATCGACACCCAGAAGGACCTGCACCGCTCCCAATTGGAACGCAGCAATATTATCGATGCCTTCTGATCGTGCGATCGCGATGTCCATGAACGAGCCACAGTGGGGACGCAACGCCAGCGGAAACAACTCCGAGGGACCGCGGCCGCGTCGTCCCGGCTCCGGTGAGGGTCCGCCGGACCTCGATGAACTCTGGCGCGATTTCAACCAGCGATTGACCCGCCTCTTCGGTGGCGGCGGGGACGGGGCCGGCGGCGGTCCGTCCCAGCGCGATTCGCGCCAGGCGGGGATCGGCGTGGTGGTGGTTCTGGCCGCGGTATTTCTCATCTGGATGTGCACGGGGATCTACACCGTGCAGGAGGGCCAGGTCGGCGTGGTATCGACCTTCGGCCGCTACGACTCGACCACGCCGCCTGGGCTGCGCTGGCGCGCCCCGTGGCCCATCCAGGCGCACGAGATCGTCGACGTGTTCACGCAGCGCAAGGTCGACATTGGCATGCGCGGCGGCCAGGACCGGCTCAAGGAAGCACTCATGCTGACGGACGACGAGAACATCGTCGACATGCAGTTCGAGGTGCAGTACCGCGTCAAGGAGGGTCCGGAAGGCGCGCGCGACTACATCTACGGCAGCCGGTTCACGCGCGATGCCCGCGACGGCGACCCGAGTCACGTGGTCCTGCAGGCGGCGGAGTCGTCGATGCGCGAGGTCGTCGGCCGGCGCAAGATGGACGAGGTGCTGTTCGGGTCGCGCCAGCAGATCGCCGACGAGGTGCGCACCGGCATGCAGGCGATGCTCGATCGCTACAGCACCGGGCTGCTGATTTCCGCCGTGGCGATCCAAAATGCCCAGCCGCCCGATCAGGTGCAGGCGGCCTTTGACGACGCCTCCAAGGCCGTGCAGGACAAGGAGCGCCAGATCAACGAGGGCCAGGCGTACGCCAACGACGTCGTGCCGCGCGCGCGCGGCAACGCGGCGCGCCTGTTGCAGGAGGCCGATGGATACCGGGTCAAGGTGGTCGAGACCGCCGAGGGCGACGCCTCTCGTTTCCGCCAGGTTCTGACGGAGTATTCCAAGGCGCCGGCCGTTACGCGCGAGCGCATGTACATCGATACGATGCAGCAGATCTTCAGCAGCACCACCAAGCTGCTGGTGGACACCCACGGCAGTTCGCAGCTGCTGTACCTGCCCCTCGACCACCTGCTGCAGCAGGGCGCGGCGGAAGCGGCGCAGCACGCCGCGGCGGCGGCTGCGCCCCCGGTCAGCCCGGCCGACGCGGCCGCGGCTGCCGACCGCAACCGCGACGCCGCGCGTAGCCGCGAGCGGGAAGGGCGCTGAGACGATGAATCGAATCGTCGCTACCGTCGTTGTCGTGGCGATTGCCGCGATCCTCTTCCGGCTCTCGGTGTTCATCGTCGATCAGCGCCAGTTCGCGATCGTGTTCGAACTGGGCCAGATCGTGCGGGTCATCAGCGAGCCGGGCCTGCATTTCAAGATGCCGCCCCCGTTTCAGAACATTGAAACGGTCGACAAGCGGATACTGACCATCGACTCGGTCACGCCCGATCGCGTTCAGACCTCGGAGAAGAAGAATCTGCTGATCGATTACTTCGTCAAGTGGCGCGTGACCGACGCGCGGGCGTACTGGATCAGCTTCCAGGGCAGCGAGCGCGCCGCCGAGGAGCGCATGTCGACCCTGGTGCGCGACGCCATGAATCAGGCGGTGAACAAGCGCACGGTTACCGAGATCACCTCGCGCGCACGCGAGAAGGCGATGGAGGAGATCCGCGTCGCGGTGCAGGATCGGGTCAAGGATTTGGGCGTGACGATCGTCGACGTGCGCCTGCGCCACGTCGATTTCGTGCCCGAAATCATGAGCGAGTCGGTCTATCCGCGCATGGTGGCCGAGCGCAAGCGCGTGGCCAACGAGCAGCGCTCCATCGGCGCGGCCGAGGCGGAAAAGATCAAGGCCGACGCGGACCGGCAGCGCGAAGTGCTGCTGGCGGAGGCCTACCGGGACGCGCAGCGCATCAAGGGCGAGGGCGACGCCAAGGCCTCGGCGATCTACGCCAGGGCCTTCGGTGCCAACCCCGAGTTTTACGACTTTTACCGCAGCCTCGACGCCTATCGGCAAAGCTTCAAGAGCCGGTCGGATACGCTGGTGGTGGATCCGTCGTCGGAGTTCTTCAAATACATGAAGAACTCCAGCGGTTCGAACGCGACGCACTGATGGCCGCCGCCGTTCTCGCCGGCGTGCGTTCGCCTACCTCGCCCCCATGCAGACTTTCGTGACCGCCGTGGCGCTGATGCTGGTGTTCGAGGGTCTGCTGCCCCTCGTTTCCCCGACATCCTGGCGCTCGGTGATGCGGCGCATCGGCGGCATGGCGGACGGCCAGATTCGATTCTTCGGGATGGCATCGATCCTGGTTGGCTTGGTGCTGCTGTTGCTTCTGCTGGACTGATATACCGGGATACCGATCGGCACGAGAACGTTTTTTGGAGCCTTTCCAAAGTGGCCCGCTGGTTGCTGCCAGAGAACATATCGGACGTGCTTCCCGAGGAAGCGCGGGCGGTAGAGGCCCTGCGCCGGGCGTTGCTTGACCTGTATCGCAGCTACGGCTACGAGCTGGTGATCCCGCCGCTGCTCGAGCACCTGGAGTCCCTGCTCACGGGTAGCGGGCACGACCTGGGTCTTACCACGCTCAAGCTCGTCGATCAGCTCAGCGGACGCACCCTGGGCTTGCGGGCGGACACGACTCCCCAGGTGGCCCGGATCGACTCGCACATTCTCAACCGCAGCGGGGTGGCGCGGCTGTGCTACGCCGGCCCGACCCTGCACGCCCGGCCGATGCATCCTCTGGCCAGCCGCGAACCGCTGCAGGTCGGGGCGGAGATCTACGGGGATGCAGACTTTGGCGCCGACCGCGAGATTCTCGAACTGGCGGTGCGCTCGGCACGCGCGATCGGCAACACCCGCGTGCAGATCGACCTGGGCCACACCGGCGTCGTGCGGGCCCTGCTGGGCGATCTCTTGCGGGCGAGCGCCGGCGTCGAAGACGTGCTCCTGGCGCTCACGGCCAAGGACCCGGCGGCGCTGGAGAGCGCGAGCCGCAGCTTCGAAGCCACGACGCGACGCGCGCTGCGCTCGCTGATGGAGTTAAACGGCGGCCTGGAAGTGCTCGAACAGGCGCGTCGGGCGCTGCCGGCATCGGCGTCGCTGGGCGCTGCGCTCGATGAGCTCGCGCGGCTGGTCGAGAGCTGCGGCGCCGACGACGTGAGCATCGACCTGGCCGATCTGCACGGGTTTCGCTACCACACGGGGATCACGTTCGCGGCCTACGTCGCGGGCCTCTGCGGCCCGCTGTTGCGCGGCGGACGCTACGACGATATCGGCCAGGCCTTTGGGCGGGCGCGACCCGCGACCGGATTCTCCCTGCTCGATCTGCGGGAAGCGGCGCAACTCTCGGCGCCGCCGCTGGTGCGGGCGATCCGCGCTCCGCGTGCCGCCGATCCGCGCCTGGACGAGCTGGTCGAGGCCTTGCGCCGGCGCGGCGAGATCGTGGTGCGCGCCGGGCCGGCAGGCGACGTAGGGGTGGCGCTGACGGTCGATCGCGAGCTCGTTTGGCAGGACGGAACATGGGTCGTGCGCGAGCTGGCACGCGATCCGAACGCGAAGTTACATCAACCGGGGTGATAGCTGCGATGTCGCGTAACGTAGTGGTGGTTGGCACCCAGTGGGGTGACGAGGGCAAGGGCAAGATCGTCGACTGGCTCACCGAGCAGGCCGACGGGGTGGTGCGCTTCCAGGGCGGGCACAATGCCGGCCACACGCTGGTCATTGACGGCCGCAAGACCATCTTGCGATTGATTCCGTCGGGGATTTTGCGGCCCACGATCGCCTGTTACATCGGGGCCGGTGTCGTGCTCTCGCCGCAAGCGCTGTTGGCTGAGATCGACGAGCTTGCCGCCGCCGGCGTCGACGTGGTCCCGCGCCTGGCGATCAGCGGCAGCTGTCCACTCATCCTCGACTACCACGTGGCGGTCGATCGGGCGCGCGAGATCCGCCGCGGCAATGCCAAGATCGGCACTACGGGCCGCGGCATTGGTCCGGCATACGAGGACAAGGTGGCCCGGCGCGCCGTGCGCGCGCAGGACTTGTTCGATGCGAGCCGCTTTGACGAGCTGGTGCGCGAAGCGCTCGACCTGCACAATTTCGTGCTCACCCACTACCTTCATGCGTCCGCCGTGGACGCGACCCAGGTGATCGAGTCGACCCTGCGCCTCGCCGAGCGCATCAAACCCATGGTGACCGACGTCTCGCACCGGCTGTACGTGGCGATGGGTCGGGGAGACCGCTTGCTCTTTGAGGGCGCGCAGGGAACCCTGCTCGACGTGGACCACGGCACCTATCCGTACGTGACCTCGAGCAACACCCTGGCCGGAGCTGCGGCCACCGGCGCCGGCGTGGCGCCGCAGCGGCTGCACTACGTGCTGGGAATCACCAAGGCGTATGCGACGCGCGTCGGCTCGGGCCCCTTCCCGACCGAGCTTCTCGATGCAACGGGAGAGCGGCTGCGCGACAAGGGCGGCGAGTACGGATCGGTCACCGGCCGGCCGCGCCGCTGCGGCTGGTTCGATGGCGCGGCGCTGCGCCGTTCGGTGCAGCTCAACGGCACGACCGGTCTTTGCATTACCAAGCTCGATGTGCTCGACGGGCTGCCGGTGATCCGGCTTTGCACCGGGTATCGCCATGGCAACCGCGTGAGCGACATCCTGCCGTTTGGCGCCGACGAGGTGGCGCGCTGCGAGCCGGTGTACGAGGAATTCCCGGGCTGGAGCGAATCGACCTTCGGCACACGTGACTGGGACCGCCTGCCGCCGGGTGCGCGCCAATTCCTGCAGCGTATGGCCGAGGTTGCGGGCGTGCCGATCGATCTCGTGTCCACGGGTCCGGAGCGCGAGCAGACCATCGTCCTGCGGCAGCCGTTTACAGCTCCCCTGCAATGAGCGAGGAAGCGGCCCCGCCAGCGGGCGCGTCGCTGCACGTCGACTGGCCCGAATATCACCGCCTGATCGAGCGCCTCGCGGTGCTGGTCTACGAGTCCGGTTACCGGTTCGACTTTCTGCTGTGCCTGGCGCGCGGCGGAATGCGTGTGGGCGACGTGCTGTCGCGGGTCTTCGAGGTGCCGCTGGCGATCCTGGCCGCAAGTTCCTATCGCGAGGCCGGCGGCACGGTCGCCGGAGAGCTCGACATTGCCCGGTTCATCACCTCGACGCGCGGCGAACCGGCCGGCCGGCTGCTGCTCGTAGATGACCTCGTCGATAGCGGCAATACCTTGCAGCGCGTCGGCGAACACCTGCGTCAGCGCTTTCCGGCGATCCAGGAACTGCGCACCGCGGTCCTGTGGTACAAGGAGGTCTCGCTCGTGGCGCCCGATTACTTTGTCGAGCGGCTGGCGAACAACCCGTGGATCTACCAGCCCTTCGAGCGCTACGACGGTCTGCGTCCTGGAGAGCTCGCCGAGCAGCTACGCAATTCCGCTACCCAGACCGGCGTTGCTGGTGCCCAGGAGAGGACTCGAACCTCCACACCTTTCGGCACTAGAACCTGAATCTAGCGCGTCTACCAATTTCGCC
>Ga0209415_10008500_pt1 | contig 17804 bp, 22 predicted proteins | sample PeaSoiSIISIP2007_FD_187696 | JGI IMG/M metagenome (GOLD analysis project Ga0209415, IMG submission 187696) | Peat soil microbial communities from Weissenstadt, Germany - SII-SIP-2007 (SPAdes) (version 2) | ecosystem: Environmental > Terrestrial > Soil > Wetlands > Peat | place: Germany... | reverse complement strand
CTCGCGATGACCTCGTCCACCACCGCATACCCGAGGGCCTCTTTGTTGTCAAAGTGGTAGTACAGCGCGCCTTTGGTCACGCCCGCTGCGGCCAGGATGGCATCCAGGTCAGCGCTCCGATAGCCAGAGCGGTATATCTCTTGGAAGGCAGCTCGTAACAGACGGGCTCGCGTGCGCTCTGGATCGCGTGACCTGGCTGTCCGGTGACTCGACCTTCGTTTAACCTGTAACATACGGATCAGTATGCATGTTCGAATAACCAGAATCAAGCTCGAATATGGAATCGCGAAGTCCGACTCTGCAGCGTCTATTGAATTGTGTAGAGAGTCGAGCGATTCGTGACAGAAATGCGTGGCGGATGCACCCCATCGCCGGGTGATTTCGTGTCTGCAGATAACTGTTTCGCCCCTCACCAACAGTCATTCGTCACAAAGAACACCGATTCCATCTTTTTCGGATGACTGCGTGCTAACACTAACTGTCCGAGCGCCGAGTGTTACCTGACATAAGTCGCCAGTCATCCCGGCACCACGACTTTAGACAGTTGCGGAATTTCTGGATACTGTGGGTTACGACGATGGTTCTGGCTTGCTTCAGCAATGCAGTCGCTCAAGCGAGCTACACAGTTACCGATTTGGGCACTCTGCACAATGGGAGTTTAGGTTGTGCCATGGCCGTCAATAATCACGGCTGGACGGAGATCATGGATGGGAACGTGGAACCGGGGGACGGACGGTCACGCAGAAACGATCCCCGTTGCGCCTTTGATTACTTTGTATGGCATACTTCGCTGTCAAGCGAATTGTCCCAGGTCGTTAGACTGTACATTTGCCGCCAGAGTTGGACGCGAAGCGATCTGATTCCATTCGTTCAGAAGGCAACAGGAAACGAGCAGCGTACGTCCCTAATCTCGCTCACTTTCGATGATGGGCTTCGGTGCCAGTTTGAACGAGCTCTTCCCATCCTCAACAAGTACGGCATTCCTGCCACATTCTTCTTGATTGCCAACCAGGAACCGACCTATGGAAACCGTCAGAATGAATGGTGGAAGATCGATTGGCGCAACGAAGACGTCGCGATGCTGAGAAAAGTGGTTCAAGAGGGACACGAAATCGGGAGCCACAGTGTCACTCATGACCGGACCAAGATGCCGAAGCAGCCAGACTTTGAAGCACGCGAATCCAAGCGATTAATTGAAAATTGGATTGGGACTGAAGTCACGTCTTTTTGTTATCCGTACTACCACACTTACGAATACCTTGGTGAGGCTGTCAGGACCGCGGGGTACGAGCAGGCACGGATGGGGGCGCAACATTCTTACTATCCTTTATCTGCTCCTTTGAGTTTCGACGTAGACTGTCGTCAGGTCTCAAAGAACGACAACGTGAAGGAGTGGATCCAACCCGAACGTTGGCATGTCTTGGCATTTCATGGAATTGGAGGCGAACGCAGCGGCTGGGAGCCCGTCCCGTAGAACGATTCACGGCGATGGTGGCGGAGTTGGCGGAGTCGCCGCTCTTGGGCAGAACCAGCCGGCCGACGAGCTTGACGCCGTCGCCTTCGAACGTGGTCTCGATCACATCGAAGGCGATGCGGTGGCCGTTGATACCGTTGAAAGAGATGTCACCTTTCGCGCAGTCGGAAAAGGTCACCGTCTTGCCATCCGTTTTGTCAGTCCAGCCCAGAGTGCTGCTCCAGCTTCCATCGGTGGTCTTGTGCAGCTTTCCGCTGGTCCCGTCGAAGCGGCGCCACCGTAGAGCGTCTTCGTCCGACGGGTCGATGTCGACCATGCTCCCGTCGGTCAGCCGGTAGGCGCCGATCCGGCAGTCGCCGACTGTATCAGCGGCGCTGACCAAGATGTGGAGAAATGGGACCACCAGGGCAACGGCAAGGAGAGGAGCAATGCAGCACATTCTCTTGTCTGGCCGTAGCTCGATTGCGCTGACTCTTAAAGGCATATCAGATCCTTTCCTAATCATCTCAAACATCATGGAGCCAGGTAGGCAAATTTGCTATTCATAGCTCTACCGCGAGGCCACTGCCCAACAACTACGGAAGCGAGTCGGTCCAAGTTCCTAGAATTTTTGACGGACTATAATTGCCTAGGATGTGTAAGATTTTAGCAAGCAGCACGGGAAGTATGGGTCGCGATTGTGAACCTGTTTTTCTAGATTCATCTGCGTCGATCCTACGTGGCCCTCCTGTGCCTAGCATGGTTGGCAACAATCCAGGAGCTGCCGCACATCGCCAGCGCGATGAACGCGCTGGACCACTCGTTCTGAATATTTGGATCATGCGACAGGGTCGTATTCACCGATCTGGGCAAGTGGAGAACCAGGAACCAAAGTAAGAACATCGTCCCCAGCAGAAACGCACTTAACTGATCCATCCATTTCGTCAGAATGCTGATCCCGGCCGCAATGAAAGCCGCACCAGTAAGAGGCGCCCAGAACGCGGCCCCCGGAATCCATGGTGGTATCAAGCTGGCGATGACGGCGAGAACCAGAAAATGGTCTATGCCGAAAACCACGGACGAAGCTCCAAAGAGAAACCGTCCAGAGCTGAATAATTTATTCAAAACGCCGTCCCATTGATGGAGATTTGTTCCTTCTTGCGGAAGTGTCCTGGCCAAAGTCAGAGCCGACGCGCTGATTGCAAGAGTCTCAAAGAAAACTGTGCGAACGCTCACGCTCAGCGGCTTCGCTACTACAGCTGGCACTTCAAAAAACAAGACATAAGATACGAACAAAGTTCCCAATAGCGTCGCTGTCAGCCTCGCCCCGAAATTAACCGCCAAGCTTAGGCCAGCCGCTATAAGAACAATGCCAGTGATATACCCGAAATGTGAGTTTACGGGAAACCAGGGAACGCCTCGAACAGCCAGCCCCCGGTGAGCACAGATAAGGTTTTCAACGCCGGACGCCCCAATCGCAATGCCCAACAAAAGTTGCCCTTTTGTGATGATCTTCCTCATCATGCCCCTTTTTCAGTTGATTGCTGCCTCCAGCCACGTTGGATGAATCGACAAATAGAAAGTTTCGTCAGTTGCAAGGACTCGGAAGACAACACTTTCTCGACCTGCTCGACTGCAGCGCGGTAATTCGGGCATTCCGGAGAGTAAAGGATTTCTATTTTCATTTTCTGTCTTCCACCTGACGCTTGCAGGAGAGGACATGCGCCGGGTGCGTGCTGCCGCCGATGCTTCAATTCTGCGTTAGCCTGTAGCAGGCGCTGGGCCGGACAGTACTTCATAGTGTTCTACGTTAGGCTCTGGATCGATCAGACACTCAAGATCATATGCGTAATAGTGGGCTTGCTCAATGTTAGCGCCTGCGTACGCCACTATTGCTTGACGCGAATTCCAGAATGATAGGAGAAGAATATGGACCCGCGTTCCTTCCGTCCGACGCAGCAGATGGACGCCGCAATAGCCTGGGTAGGCTTCATAATCTCGAAAGCCGAATCCAGCCAAATAACGCAAGTAAGCCTCTGCCTTTTCGATGGGGACAACTCCCCGCCAGATGCGGGCAATCATGTTCGCCTGTCCCCGAACGAAGCCATCCGTTAGCTGTAGTGGATCAGGAAAACCATTCGAGTACACTTCGTAGTGTCGGGCTCGCGACTCCATTTCGATCAGGTAGTCGGACTCGAAGTCGTAGTATTTAGCCATGCTATAGTCGGGCCCAGCGAAATGTTTGATGGCCTCGGTGTCGTGCCAGAACGTGAATATCTGGAAATGCTTCACGTCCCCGTCGGTGTGGTGCAAACACAATGCGCCGTGATTTCCTTGCGCTGCCATGCAATCGGGAAGCGCACTCCTTCGCATCAGGCTCAGGTATTCATCGCTTTTCAAAACCGGAACCACCCCATGCCACACACGAGCGATCATGCGTTCCTCTCATTGGCTAGTGAGACGCCCCTCGCAATGGTAACTATACACAATACTTGGGGTAGTTACAATATTCCGGCAGTGAACGGCTGCCCCGTGAGCATGATTTTGTGGTACGCCGTCACGCGGCCAAGCCGTGAGTGCCGCTACCAACGCATTGCCAAGGGCGTCCTCAGCGCTGGCCACGTCGCGCGTGGGCGAGCTATCGCAGGCACGCCATGCCGTTGAGGACACCCGGGCATTTTTCATTTCTTAACCAATGTTCTTACCCAGTGCTGCGTCCACTCTTTCTCGTTGCCGTTGGTGGGTGAGAGCAAATGCGATATACGTGATCAGGACCAACATCCGCAATGCGTCCAGCGAATTGCTAAAAGGACCAGGAGACTTGATCGAGCACCGAGGCATCCAAAAATGAATTTTGCCACGAAAATACTAACCAACTTGCGCGCATTGGGTTATCAACCCTGTCTGTGTCGTGTGGTCCCGGATGCTTCGACCGGCCTCCAGGCTGAAGGCGCACTTCGATCATCGGTATGGTCCATGCCGGACGTAGACTTCAGGCGAAACATCTGCGTGCTACCATTTTGTTATATGAGACTAGTTCCTTCGTCCGAGCAGCGGATCGACGTTTCTGGTTGGAGGCGCCTTTGAGAATTCGGACATCACCAATGTTGTGGGCACGCGGCAAGTTTAAAGCGAGGGGTTTTGGCAAGACTTATCTCTGGATCGATTTGGTCAACAGCGAGGAATACGACGGTTTCGGAGTTCGATCAGACCATCTCGCAGATGCGGGTTGGGTGAAGACGCTCTTCACGCATTGGTCCCTGCATGAGAGATCCGGAACGGCTGTGGACCTTCGCAATCTGAATCGCGTGCGAGATTTCCTTCGTCGAATGGCTGAGACGATTACTTGTGGCAAGGGAGTGCCAAATCGGGATCTGACAACGATCAACAGAGCACTGCGAACTCCCGTTTATCGTCAGTTAAGAAAGCGAGGGAGTGCTTTTTACGAGTTAGATCTGGTTCCCCTGCATCAGGGTTGGGGTTGGGTGAGAGCCGAAATATTCAGATCCCTGGCGCTGATGCTGGCCGAGGGGCAGCGACAGAGGCTCAAGATCTGTCCGAATCCGGACTGCCGCTGGCTTTTCTTCGACCAGACTCACGGCAATAGCCGCAAGTGGTGCAGTGATCTAAGATGTGGAAATCGAGATAAGGTGCGGCGGTTTCGCGAGCGTCATCCAGCCAATGAGCGTCGCGCCTGATTGCCGTCTCAACGTGCAGAACCGGTACGCTTGTATTGCCGCGGAAACGGTCGAAAAGGAAGTATCGAATACACCCGTTGCCTGTTCCGTGCAGAGCTAGGACAGCTTGATCCAGGTGCTTTTCAGAACCGAGTATTCCTCGAGCGCATGCAGGGACTTGGCGCGACCGTTGCCCGAGCCTTTGACGCCACCCCAGGGTACGGTCAGATCGCTATCATCGTAGTTATTAATCCAAACTGATCCCACTCGCAAGGCACGCGCGACCCTGAAAGCGGTGTTAACGTCACGGGTCCAGACAGCCGCGCCCAGTCCGTGCATCGAATCATTGGCGATACGGATTGCCTCGTCAACCTCGTCGAACGTGATGACGGAAAGAACAGGACCGAAGATCTCCTCCTGTGCGATCTGCATCGAGTTGTCCACACCAGTGAAGATCGTAGGTTCCAGAAAGTATCCGCCACTCGTTTCAAGCACGCGATTCCCACCGAGCGCGAGTTTTGCCCCTGCTCGCTTTCCTGAGTCGACATAGCGCATGACACGTTCGAGATGGGCCTGGCTCACGAGTGCTCCAAGTTGTGTATCCGGATCGAGCGGATCGCCGAGCCGCATAGATCGAGCAGTGTTTATTACTTTTTCGACGAACTTCTCTTGAATGCGCCGATCAACGAGTAATCTCGATCCCGCACTACACACCTGCCCTTGAGCATAGAAGATTCCCCAAGCGGCGGCGCTCGCGGCTATCTCTAGGTCGGGTGCATCCGCCAGGACAATATTCGGCGATTTTCCGCCCAACTCCAGGTTGACTCGCTTGGCATTCGACTCCGCGGCATAGAGCAAGAACTGCTTGCCAACCTTGGTCGAACCCGTAAATGAAACGCAGTCCACATCCAGGTGCTTCCCGATCGCTTGCCCCACGGCTATGCCTTGCGCAGGCAGAACATTCAACACACCATCCGGAATACCCGCTTTCGCAGCAAGTTCTCCGAGCCGAATGGCCGTAAGCGGGGACTGCTCGGCAGGCTTAAGCACTACGGAATTCCCCATAGCCAGTGCGGGAGCAAGCGTATATGCGGCCACATAGAGAGGGAAATTCCAGGGCACAATCGTGCCAATTACACCCAGTGGTTCGCGCGTGATGAAAGCCAATGCGTCGTTACCAGTAGGAGCCACCTCGTCGTAACGTTTGTCAATGGCCTCGGCATACCAGCGGAACATGTTTGCAGTTTTTGGGATGTCGAGCGACCGCGTATTGCTTATGGGTTTGCCAATGTCTAGAGTTTCGAGCAACGCCAGCTCGTCGAGGTGCTGTTCGATCAGATCGGCAAGATTGAGCAGTACGTGCTTGCGTTCACGGGATGACCGGCGGCGCCAGCGCCCATCCTCAAAAGCATGGCGCGCGGCCACAACGGCACTCTCCACGTCCTGAAGTCCACAAGCGGCAACCCGAGTGATGACCTGTCCAGTCGCAGGGTTGATTGTATCGAAGGTCTCACCGGTAGCGGCATCAAGGAAACCTCCAGCAATGAAGGCCTGGGTACGAGGTTTGATCTCCGCCGCGAGGCCACGTAGTGATTGAAAAGACAAGCTCAATGCGGACTCCGGTTGTTCCCCGCGGCTATGTCAAACACATCCCGAAAAACATGTCTAGGGATGATCATGCGATCCGACCCAGCAATCCGGGACGATTCAGCCGAAACATTCGGATGTCATATTGGGAGACGCGCTCAAAAGCGAGATCGGCAAGGATTCTGCCAAACAGAGCTCCGAATTTGAATCCGTGACCCGAGCAGGGCGAGGCCAGCACGATTTGCGGATATTCCGGATGGCGGTCAAGGATGAAGTCTTCGTCCGGCGTCATCGTGTATCGACAAGTCTCCGCTTTGATCATTTCGCCCAGATCGGGCAACAGTGTTTTCGCGTAACCCTTGAGTTGCTCTAACCTCGATTGATCCACCTCTCCGGTTTCATCTGCAGACGCGACCTTATTTTCGATCATCAGCTTCACACCCTCAGACCGGTGGATGGGAAAACCAGATTTGAAAGGGGTGTGCCTGTCATGTGCGATCATGATCGGGAACCGTCCCACTGCGAAGGCCTGCGGCTTACAGGGCTTGAAGTAAGCGACTTGCTCCTTGGTGACGCGCAAGGGCAAATTGAGTCCGAGATCAGATGTCAACGCTCCCAGCCAAGAACCCACCGCTAGTACTGCTCTGCTCGCGTTGAACCGTCGACCCTGGGCATGGACAACCACACCATCTGTACTCGGTTCCACGCCTTCGACTTTGGCGTCCTCGATAATCTCTGCGCCGTGACGTTTTGCGAGAAATGCTAGTGCTGCAACGCACAGATCCGCCGCCAAAATTGCGGTGTCCGGTTGGTAGATACCTACGGTATCCTCGGGAAGTTTGAACTGGGGGAAGCGTGCCACGATGTCAGCGCCATCCATCTCGTCGAATGGCACTCCTGTCTCGTGCAGACTTGAGCGGGTCTTCTCGAGCGAGGGTGTACCTGGTTCTGCAAAGTCCAAGCCACCTGCGGTCACAAGCAGCGTTTTCCCCACTTCCGACTCGACATCACGCCAAGCATGGTAGGCCGCCTGACAGAGGCGGACATAATTCACGCTCGTGTACGCCAACCGGATGATGCGTGACGGCCCATGCGAACTTCCACGAGCATGTCCCACTCGATACTGTTCCAGTAGCAAAACGCGTCGGCCTTCGCGAGCCGCTTGGTATGCAGCTGCGCAGCCCATCACACCAGCGCCGACCACGATCAGGTCCGAAGTCTGCATTCCGCTTTACCCCTCGTACATCTCGTAGTGGGTGGAGGACGGTTCAAGTTCAAGCAGGAAACTCTTGTCGAAGTCGTAGTACTTCGCCTTACTGATATTTTCTCCGGCAAAGGCACGAATTGCCGTTTCGGACTCCCAGAAAGTCACCATCAGGAAGTGAGCGGTATCACCTTCGATACGACGGAGCGCATAAGCTCCCTTGTTGCCGGGAGTCGAGCGGTAGTCAGGAATCGCGATGGTTCGCATCAAATTGAGGTACTCATCGCCTTTGGCTACTGGGGTCGCCCCGTGCCAGATGCGAGTGATCATAATGAACTCCTTTTTCGCATTCGTCCCTATACTCGCAATGCAGCGTGTCGCCACTTGTCCTTGTGGCCATCGTGCCAGGAAAACCCTAACATGATTGTTGTAACTAGTCAATCTATGTATTCTCGTTACATTATCCAACAACAACAGCAGCACTTCAAGCGAGGCCTGCCTGCCGAGGACGGCGCGCCATTCCCTGACCGATCTTGTTCGTCATCAACGAGTAGCCATAGAGAGCGAGTCCACTCTCCCACTCCAGAGAGGAGTACAAGGAGGTGACCTTGCCGGCGGAGTTTCCAGATGAAAGCTTGAAACTGCTCTTCGTATGTGCCCACCCAGCAATCGATCCGGCGATGCCCACGCCCCTTATGCTCCAGACTGTTCTGGGCCTGGACGCCGCGCGTATTGCCCATACCTTCCTAGTTTCACCGACGACGATGGGGCAACGCATGGGTGTGCGCCAAGACCAAGATCCGCGACGCGGCATTTATTCTTGTCAAGTAAGATGATTCAGTTCGTCATCGCGGTTGGACGGTGAAATAAACAGAAGAATTAACGAGCAACTGTACGAGGCTTACGGAACTTCTATTTTTGTGGAACTGATTTTTGTTCAAGCGCGACTTTCGCGGCCTCGACCGCGACCCGTGGTAGGGGGCCTTGGTGTGCAGTATTCATCCAAACGCGGCAATCGAAGGGGCAAAAGTCCTCGCCATAGGGATTATGAGCCGTATCCATAAAACTGATGATCTCACGATGCAAAGCCCTTGCAGGAATAGTCGGCGAAATCGCCAGGCCATAACATTTCCGCCTCGTCCTGCTTAGCCCTCTGACCCATAGTGTGACCATCTCCAACCAACGCTTGTTGGCCTTCGACCAGGAGCGCGTCACCGTTCGGTGGAAGGATTACGCCGGCCCGTCGCCCGTCGAAGGAAGGTTCCGAGGCGCCTCAAGCGCTAAGCAATGCTCGGATATGTAGTTTTTGCATCTAGGTCCCAATGGTGTAGGAACATCTCAATCCACGTGGCATCGTCGAGGTGTTCTGTCAGCCGCCAAAAACCGTCGTAGTGCTCGCTATTTGACGAGGTCAAGCCATGCGTAGGCCTAAGCGAACCCCTCTGCCTCAAATGTTTCGCGGGTGAACACCATTACACCTTTATCTAGCTTCCCAGGAACGCGAATTGAAGCGCGCGGACTGAGCCCGCTCCGAAGCCAGAACCAACGATCGGCTTTTTACAAATGACCCAATAGAGATCTGCGAGTCCGCTGCCGTTTCCCGGATTTCCCATGCGTCGGTTGGGGCCAAATCCCTGTAAGTATCATATTACGATTGACTCACGGCAGATGTCGTTGTATGGTGTAACTATCATGTTACATTTACGTGGTTACACATTTCGCGGCAAGCTCACATTCTGGGAGTCCCGCGAAGCGATTGCACAATTCGCGGGCGAGAACATCGATGTTACGAAATACTACGATTTTGACCGCGGTTTCCTGTTGGCCCTTTCAGCCATTCGTGCGGCACTTCCAAGTGTATGAGGAGTGATCGAATCGCTGCGTAGACTCGGTGTGCGATTCAAGCTGAGCTGCAAAGGGAGACCACGGTCCTGAGATGGGAATTACTATGGCAGGGGGAAAGCGTGTAGTCGTCATCGGCGCTGGCACTGGGGGTTGCGCTCTTGCCGGTCACCTAAGCCGCCTGTCTGAGGCGGAGGTGGTGCTTCTCGAAGCCGGGCCAGACTACGGTCCGTTCGAGAACTTTCGCTGGCCCTGTGAATTTCTAGACTCCCGGCGCATGCCGACCAGTACACACGATTGGGGGCTTAAGAACGAGGACACGATCGGAGGTCGAAGCTACCCCGTCGAAAGAGCCAAAGTGATTGGCGGGTGCTCATCGCACAACGGCTGTAGCGCGGTACGAGGAACGCGATGCGATTATGAGCGTTGGGCGAGAATCACTCAAGGTGAATGGTCTTTGGACGGTCTTGAGTCGGACTTCGGGGAGATCGAGCGCCTGCTCAACGTTCGCACCTATCAGATGGAGGAGATAACTCCTTTTCAGCGCTATGTGCGATCCGCTGCGCTGAATTATGGACTGCCTGTCTCGTCCGATATCAACGATCTCGACGAGAATGAGGGGGTGTCAATATGCCCCGTGAACAAGCGAGGGGCGATCCGTTGGAACGCAGCCTTTGCATTCTTGGACCCGATTCGCTCCAAGACAAACTTCCGAATACTTGATGGTGTGGAAATTGAAGGCTTCACTCTGACCGGAACCCGAGTCCGCGCGGCGAGGGGAAAGCGTTTCGGTGTACCTTTTGAAATCGAGGGCGATCTCTTCGTGCTCGCCTGCGGGGCTTACGGCACTCCTGTTCTTTTGCAGAGATCGGGGATCGGTCGCCCTAGTGATCTTCGACTAGCTGGTGTTGAAGTGGTGGTGGACAGCCCCGGAGTCGGTCATAACCTGCAGGACCACACATCTGTGATCCTGCGCTTTAAAGCGAGCCAAGAGTTAATTTCCGAAATGAACAGTTACGAGGCCACCCGGATCGCATACGAGGAAGGCATCATCATCAAGATACGGTCAAGTCTGGCTGACGAAGTGTTTGATCTGCACATCTTCTCAAACGGTGGGCACGCACTGGTGAATCGCGACGAGTGGTACTGGGAACTCTACGTTGGTTTGCTTTTGCCAAAATCAAGGGGTGTAATTGCGCTGGCGCCATCCTCAGGGGGATCTAAATTCAAGATCAGCCACAACCATTTTTCGGACGAGCACGGGGCCGATCTCCAAGCAGTTCAGGACGGGGTTCGACATGCTCGCGCAATCGCCGCAACCTCTCCCTTGAAAGAGCTGTTAGTGAAGGAGACTGATCCTGGGGCGGAAGTAGTAACCGAAAATGGAATCCAGGCGTGGATCAGGACTTCCCATGCGCATTATTGGCACCCAGCGCACGTGCCGAATGGGACCACATCTCGCGGACGGTGACGTCTGCAACGGCAAGTGCCAGGTCCGCGGAGTGCAAAATATGTTTATTGCTGACGCTTCCGTGATGCCGGAAATTACCGGTTCCAACACAAATATTCCCACCGCGCTCATTGGCTGGCGGGTCGCGCGAAACGTCGAAGAATTTCTGGAAACTCCGCGGGAATTGTCTTCTTGAATTGCCGAATGCGCGGATCGGTTTGTACGCGTCCATCGGAGATGCCTACGCAGATCGGCATTTTGTGCGTTCCGCCTCCGGAAATGCACACGAATCTCACGGGGTACGCAATCCGATACTTTGATGCCCCCGGCGGCGGGAAATCGTTATGGCTACGATCGAAATCATCGGTGTGCCGACGAGCGCTGCGTCGTTCGCCCCGGGACAGGAAAAGGCTCCACAGGCGCTCCGCGGAGCGGGGCTGGTTTCTCTCCTGGAGGCGGTCGGTCATGAGGTTTTCGATAGGGGGGATCCGCCGACCTGGCGTTGGCGTCCTGACCTCGCAAACCGGAACGCCCAGAACCTCGAGGCAACGGCTCACTATATCGAGAACGCCCGTGATCGCATCGAGTTTGCCCTGAAGCAGGGGCATTTCCCTCTTGTCCTGGGCGGAAATTGCACGGTCGCCATGGCCGCGGTGGCGGCGGTAGCGAACGGGTCGGAACGAGTCGGCCTGATCTATCTGGACCGGCATGCCGATTTGAACGTTCCGGTTGGCGCGGGTACGACCGGAGAGGGTGCTCTCGACTGGATGGGAGTTGCGCATATGTTAGGCATTGAGGGGACTCTTCCCAGACTGTCCCAGATTGGGCCGAGGTTCCCACTGCTTGCATGCGCCGATATCTTTTACCTTGGAATTGAGCCTGAACAAATGTCGCCGTGGGAAACCGATTGGCTCGACCGTCTTGGCATCCGCCGCAGAACCGCGGCGCAAGTCGCTGTCGACCCCGAGAGCGCTGGCCGCGACGTTCTTCAAGAGTGGGCCAGGGACTACAGCCGCATCGTGATCCACTTCGATGTTGATGTGATTGATTTCGTCGATCTGCCCCTCAGCGAAGCCTATCATTTCCGCAATTCTGGCCTGACCTACAATCAGTCGCTGGCCGTCTTGAAGGTTTTGCTGGCGGATGATCGAATCGCGGCTTTGTCCATCGGAGAGCTGAATCCCGATCATGGAGAGGAGGACGGAACGACGGTCCGCATTTTTGTCGAGGGTCTTGCTTCCTTATTCCTGGAGCGCAAGTAGTCGCCGCCCTTCGGATATGGGTACGACAAAACCGGCGAGATTTTCGTAAGGGGAGGCCCGGCGCCAGCGCTCGACACAACCAGGCCATCGCTGGCATCACTTCGAGCAGGACTTCGCACCGCAGCGTGACGGGTCTCTTGATAGACGCCGAGTTGATTGCACGGTTGCCGAGCTGGGTGTATGGTCCCCTGTATGGCAGTCGAGGTACACGTCATTGGGCGTGTGCAGCTCGGGCGATTTGCGGTGTTCCTCGAATCTGCGGCGCATTGGCAGGCGTTCCGTGCTGCGCGCAGAGAGGCGGCATGCAGAATCCTCCACGCACTCTCAGGTGAAATGAATGCCGTCCGTCTCGTCTTCACCTACCCGGATCTGAACGCCTACGAGCACGAGGAAACCCACGATGCCGCAGACCCGGAGTACGCGCGAGTCGCGAGCGCCATGCCGTTTGCGGAGGGCACGGTGAGCTACGAAGTCTATCGCGAGGCGGAAACGCCTCAGGCTCACAAGTCCGAGTCGGCTTGAACGTCCGGCGCAAAGTCACAGCTTCAGGCGGCGCGATAGGGCCGCGACTACGCGACGATGTATTCGTGGTGAAAGTTCCCGTGATCAAGAGCGTGGTTGTCTACCTTTATTTTCACTACGGGATTCATTCGAGCCCCTTTAATTAAAAGCGAATCCGCAAGGTAAATTCACTGAAGCAAAGGAGCAGGCATGGCGGTCAGTCGACAATAAACAACTTCGCGCCGACCTCGGTGAAAGAACGGTGGGGTTCCGCATTGTCTGCAACTTGATAGCTCATGCCTGGTTTGAGCGTAAACCTCCGACCGTCTTTCAGTTCAGTTTCGAGTTGGCCCTCAATACAGAGGAGTATGTGGCCCTTGGCACACCAATGATCCGCGAGATAGCCCGGCGTGTACTCAACCATGCGAACGCGGATGCCGCCGAAGTCCCGAGTGCGCCGATAGGCCGTGCCACTTTCGCCTACGTGTTCGGTTTGTTCAACCTGCGACCAGTCCGTGATTGCGAAGGGGATGCCCGAGATTTGCACCAGTAGTTCCTTTTCCACGTCCGGAGTAGTTAAATAATATGTCTTTGCCGATGGCATCTGCTTATTTTCCAAGCGTGAAATGTGCAGTTTGTGCCGTTCGCTTGTTCAATCGCTGTCACGCTTTGCCGGGCTGTTTGCGGAACTTACCGGCAGCGAACTGAACTCACAAGCCCACTTGTTGTCATCGGAAACGACGCTCATCTTGGTTTCCATTTGTTGAGATATCAGCGTGCGTGCAATCTTGATGATTCGTTCGATCACATCGTCATGTATGGACTTCTGGACAAGGAGGCGGCTGCCTGCGCTGCAAACCTGTCGCTGGTTGAAAAAGATGCCCCAGGCAGCTTGCCTGGCGCCCTCATCAAGATCGCGCGCATCCGACGTCACGATGTTCGGCGATTTGCCGCCGGCCTCCAGCAAAACCATCTTCATGTTTAATCAGCATTTAATCGGGGATGGCCAGCGTCTTTGACGCCATCAGTTCCGCGAAGCGAGGGTCCTTACGCAGGGTGCCGAACTCGTTGTCCTTGTATACATTCTTGATGTCCTTATAGCCCTCTTCCATCGCCTTCTTCAGATAATGCAACGAACGCTCGGGCGCGCCACTCCTGGCGTACAGCCTGGCGAGAACATAATCGTACTGCGCTCGGTCTTCGGGAGAAGGAAGCTGCGCCTGAACTCCGCCCCGCGAGCTGCGCTCGAAAATGTCGGGATCAAGCTCTATCGCCCTGGAATAGCTTTGTATGGCTTTGTCGAAATGTTTCTTGCCGAAGTAAGCCGCGCCCATGTTGCTGTAGTAGGACGCTGCGCTATTGTCAAATGTGATGGCTTCCTGGTAGCGCTTGATCGCTGCGGCGTAATTATGTGCTTCGTAATAAATGACGCCGAGGTTGTTGTAAGCGTCGGCATGTTTACGATCGGCACGGATGGCGCGTTCGAAACTCTTCTTGGCTTCTTTGTAGCGCTGCATCTGGAGTTGGCAGATCCCCAGTTTGTTGAAAACGGAAGCGCTCCCCGGCGCACCTTTCAGGGCAGCCTGGTAGTAGTCGGCCGCGTCGAGCCAATTCTTCTCCGTGCGCAGTTCGTCGCCGCGTTGTTCGAGTTGCTCGGGCAATGCTCCGGAGGCGGGTGGATCGACGCGCTGGAGCGCTGGCGGGCCGACTTGCAACTGTTCGGTGTTCTGAGCCTGCGATGGGAGAACGAGAAGCGCAGCGAAGAGAAGCGATACAGAGCTGATGCGGATCCAGGAAAACATATCCCACGCTAAACCTTCAAAGCGCTTTCGAGAACCAAAGCAAAATCGTTTTCTACGATGGCCTTGGAAATGGTCGAAGGCAATATCCACCTAACGAATTTTGAACATGACCATTATGATTTGCCGACAAATAACAGAGAGTAGCTTCCGGAATTTTCCCGGCGATCGCGGTCGGCCGGAAGGCTCTGCATAGACAGATCCATGACGCCTATCGGCGGGGCAATTGTCGAAGGTGTCCCGGACGCTTGCCTCCGAACTTAATGTCTCGCGCTTCCCCGGCCGAAAGCTATTTCGAGAGTCGCGTCGGGGCACTAACCGTTGTGTCCAGTGCGCCGCCGGACCAAGTCACAACGTGCGAACCAAGTTGCGCTCAACCGGCAACAATAAGCTCGCAGACCTGCAAGCCGGCTGACGTGAGGTTTTAAAAGGTCGTGTAACCAGGCAGCGCAGGTTCCTTCCTCGAAGGTCATCGATAGAGTTCCACGGAGTCCTTTGATGAACTCCAGAATCGTGGCCGCCTTGGTCTCCAGAATGCACTCCATGATCAGCTTGCCCCCACTATCCATGACAGCAACCGAGATTGTGGCCTGGTGCACGTCCATCCGGATATACTTCTCTTGACTCATAAAGGCGCTCCTTTCGCTAGGTTGGTGATGCGAATGATCTCAACCTACTGCAAAAGTGGGCGCCTTTTTATATTGCGTGAGAACCACTTTGAGTGTTTCGCGAGCACAGGAGTGAACGCGCCTGGAACAATATTTCAAAACTGCTGACTCTTGGTGCGAGTCGCATGTCAATGCAGGTAACTTCAGTTCCTTGCGGCTTCGCTGCAAAGGGAAAGCACCCTGGGATGGAAACGATCGCCTAGAACGCTCATAGCAAACATGTCGTGCCGCACAACTTGGCTGTCAGACCGGCCGATTCGGTTGAGCCCGGCCGAGCAGTTCCCGAATTGTATCCATCGCTTCCAGCAGTTCACCGGCCTCTTGTCCGGTAAGTCCTCTGAGGAGTTGGTCAACCTCGGCATTGGCGCGCCCATTCAAAGGCGCATACACCCGGCGACCCTTACTCGTAAGCTTTAGCAACAACTCCCTTCCATCGGCTGCCGAGCGCATGCGTGCGACGAAACCCAGCGCTTTAAACCGTTTCAGAATCCGGCTCAAATATCCACGATTGATCCCCAATAGGCCGGCGAGTTCCGAGGCGGTACTAGCGTTTCCATGCAAAAGCTCGTACATGATCCGCAACTCGGTCAGCGAGTATGCACTCTCGAGCAGCCCCTCCTGAAGCACACCAATTTGTTTTGTGTAGAACCGGTTAAATTCGCGAACCCGCGCGACGAAGGCGCCCTTAGCTGAGTTTTCGTGTCTGGAGGCCATGGTCTTGTGCTATACTTTGCTGAAATAGTTGCCTCAGGCAACCATTTAGAGTTGTCTCATGGAAACCCAACCTGCCCAATCGCCCGACATCAAGTCGTTACCGCATGGATCGATTCTCCGCCTGGCCACGACCTCTGATGCTAGCGCTATTTCTGCTTTGCTGAGGCGAGCGTTTCTGGAATTCGAGCCACTGTATACTCCGCAGGCCTTCGTCGCAACCGTCCAGCCGGAAAATGGCATTCTTAAGCGATTAGAGGAAGGGCCGATATGGGTCGCTGAAAAGGATCACGGAGTGATCGGAACAGTATCCGCGGTGTGTTCTGATGACTCCATCATGGTTCGGGGAATGGCTGTTGACCCAAAGGTGCGCGGCCAAAAGGTCGGAAAGGCCTTATTGGATTTGACGGAGGATTTTGCCCGCAAGCAGGGCCTTGACCGCATGTCCTTGTATACCACTGCATTCCTGCTAACCGCCATCCGCCTGTACGAATCAACCGGCTTTGCGTTTACCGGGGAGAAGGCGAACCCGCACGGAACCGAACTGCTCCGGATGGTGAAAGTTCTTGATTGCGAGCATAAGCGCGCATGAAGGGACCAAATGGGATGCTGGTGAAGCGGATCTTTGAGGCCGCGCCATTCGTTCGCTCCTTGGGCATCGAATTAACGTCTTTTGGTGACGGCTGGTGTGAAGCGAGACTAAATGTTATCTCGGCCCTTGAACAACAGCACGGGTTGGTCCATGCCGGAGTCATCATGACACCTGCCGGCCACACCTGTGGAGGGGCGGCGGTAACCATCGCGCCCGAAGGTCCGGACGTGATTACGGTAGAGAACAAGGTTTCGTTCTTGCGTCCCGCGGTTGGACCGTCCCTTTTCTGTCGCGCTCAAGTGTTCCGCGCTGGAAAGAGGCTGATCTTTGTCGAAGCGGAAGTGACGGTAGAACACGGTACGGAACGGTTGATCGCAGCCAAGGCGTCTAGTACCCTGGCGTTTATTCCGTTGAAAGTCACGAACCGAAATCGGGACGTGGCACCGCGCTCAGCCGTGTCCTAGGCTGGAATGCTCATTGCTTAGAACAACTTCGAGATGGCAGGCTCAACTCGCGGTCAAACAGAGTATTCGGAGCGGCGGTCCGGCCGGTACCGCCGTTGACTCAGAACGACTGCGAGAATCGACTCTCCAGCAACCCTCCGGGCTTCGCGGTCGCCTTGAACTGGGGAATGGGGTCCAGTTCTTTAAAGGCCGACGTAAATGCATTCGAGAGGCTCCAAATCGTTCGCGGCCGGAATTCCTCATACTGCGGCTGGAAGTAAAGGTTATGGACCGTCCGGGCAAGGTGTTTTCTTTGCCATGCTTCCACCTGTTTTCGCATCGGCTCGAAGTTTCGCTGCATCCGGTCAACGCCCACCGAGATGCAGTCGATGAGCGAGAACGACTTCGAGTGTTTGGCGAGCACGGGAGTGAACGCTCCAGGAATAATGCGGAAAACTCCGAACTACCGTGAGCGAGCCATGCGTCAGCAGGCATTGAGCAACCTGGGTCATCGATTCGTCTCCTGAACATCTTCAACACTGTCTTCGCGTGAAACGACCATGAGACTCGAGTCCACAAGTCCGAAAAGAGCCCGCGTTCGACCTTCTCGAACTG
>Ga0209415_10008496_pt1 | contig 17805 bp, 18 predicted proteins | sample PeaSoiSIISIP2007_FD_187696 | JGI IMG/M metagenome (GOLD analysis project Ga0209415, IMG submission 187696) | Peat soil microbial communities from Weissenstadt, Germany - SII-SIP-2007 (SPAdes) (version 2) | ecosystem: Environmental > Terrestrial > Soil > Wetlands > Peat | place: Germany... | reverse complement strand
ATGGTCGCCGACGAATTGCGCCGCCAAGCCGATACCTTCGTCGAACTGCAAGATCTGGAATCGGTGATCGCCAGATCCGGCCAGTCCCACCGCGACGAACCGGACCTTCCCGACTTTGACGATTGAGCCCGACTTTGACGATTGAGACGGCCTGATGACGATCGAGCATTCTCCCGGACGCGACTGTCCGCTGTGTCCGCGTCTCGTCGCTTTTCGCGAAGCGACGAGGACAAAGCACCCAGATTGGCACAATGCGCCGGTGCCGTCTTTCGGATCCCTGGACGCCTCTTTGCTCATTGTCGGCCTTGGCCCGGGCTTGAGAGGCGCCAATGCCACCGGACGCCCCTTCACCGGAGACTGGGCGGGCGACCTGCTTTACGCGACGCTGCTCGCCAAGGGGCGGGCGCGTGGGGTCTATGACGAACGACCCGATGACGGTTTGGAGTTGATCGACTGCCGCATCACCAATGCGGTCCGCTGCGTGCCGCCGGCCAATCGGCCGACCGGAGCCGAAGCCGTCGCCTGCCGCCCCTTCCTCACCGCGGAAATGGCGGCCATGCCCAACTTGCGCGGCGTTCTGGCGATCGGCGGCTTTGCCCACGACGCCATTCTGACGGCGCGGCGCTGCAAGAAAAGCGCCTATCCCTTCGCGCATGGCGCCTTGCATCGGCTGCCGGACGGTCTCCTGCTGATCGACAGCTACCATTGCTCACGACTGAACACGAATACGGGACGGTTGACCGAAGACATGTTCCATCAAATGTTCGACGCGGCAATCGCTGCACTGCAGCAGTAAAAAATCCTATGAAGCCGCTGGATCTTGGGAAAATAGTCACTATCATGAGGAGAATATAGATATTTCATAGAGGTGGAGGGTATCCATGACCATCGAATGGACCGACGCCTACAAAATTGGCATTCCCAGTCTGGACGACGACCACCGGAAACTGGTCGACCTCACCAACCATTTCTTCGCACAAGCGACATCGGGCGCGGATAAACCAGCCTTAAGCGCCAGTCTCGATGAGATTGTCCGAGTGCTGGATGCGCATTTTCGGAGCGAAGAAGTCCTTCTCGATCGCCAGGACTATCCCGACCGCCTCAGCCATTCGGCCTCACATCGTCAAGAAATGCAGGAGCTTCAGCGCTTTGTGGAGTCCTATAAGGACGGATCGCTCTCGCTGGATCTCACGGTTGCCCATGCGGAATTTCTATCCCAGCTTCTGGTCAAGCATATCGTTGAAGACGACCTGCCCTTCAAGTCGACCCTCAGAACGCTAGTCTGATCGTCAGTTCGGAAGAACAGATTCGACGGACTTGATAACGCGGGTGGACTCCGGCGTGGTCACCGTCGAGAACCAATCCACCAACCGACCGTCCGGCGCGATCAGATATTTGTGAAAATTCCAGCGCGGCTTGGCGATCGGCCCCAGTTCCCGGGCGGCCCATCGGTAGAACGGATGGGCGTCGTCTCCCACCACCGTCGCCTTTTCGGTCAGCGGAAAGCGGATATCGTAATTCACTTCGCAGAACTCTTTGATCTCTCCCGAACTGCCTGGTTCCTGCCTGCCGAAATCGTTGGACGGAACGCCCAAAACCACCAGCCCACGCTCGCGATATTTCTCAAATAACGCCTCCAACCCTTTGTATTGAGTCGTAAATCCGCATTGTGAGGCCGTGTTGACGATGAGCAAAGCCTTGCCGCGATAATCCGCCAGCGGCAACGGCTGTCCATCAATACCGACAAAAGAAAAATCCCATGCGGTCGTCGCGCCGGCCGACGCGGGCGTCAGAGAGAGCAAACCCAAAAAAGCCAGTCCGGCACGCCATACATTAGTCATAGCGTTGCTCCCGCCAGGGATCGCCGCGCATGTGATATCCCCGCTGCTCCCAATAACCGGGACTGTCGCGGTCGGTGATCGTGATGTGACGCAACCATTTGGCGCTTTTCCAAAGATAGAGCTTGGGCAAAATCAGACGCATCGGCCCGCCATGCTCCCGACCGATCGGTTGACCTTGCCAGGAATGCGCCAAGAGGACGTCATCGTCGGCGAAATCGGCCAGCGGCAAATTGGTGGTATAGCCGTCGAACGACCGCAGCATGAGGAAACGCGCGTCCGCGCGCGGCCGCACCAGATCCATAAGATGCAGCGCCGGAACCCCTTCGAAGTCATTGTCATACCGCGACCATGCGGTCACGCAATGCATGTCGCTCCGCACGGTCATCTGCGGCTGGGCTTTGAAATCGTCCCACGACCATTGAAGCGGACGCTCGACCATACCGCCCACCGAGAAGGCCCAGTCCCGGGTCGAGAGATTGGGCACCACACCCAGATCCAGCACCGGCCAATCCTTGACCACATGTTGTCCTGGCGGCAGGCGTCGTTGATGTCCGGGATCCGGCTGGCCGATGAGCAAACGGCCATCCCGCGCCCAGCGTTGTTTGGCGGCGATCAGCTTTTCTTTAAGGGATCCCGTCATCGACGGCGCCGACACGGCCTGGGCCTCAAGACCTACGTCTCGCGGGGGTTCGACGTCCTCTCCCATGCGTATCGCCCCTTTCATCGGGCCATACGCGAAAAGCCGGCGGACTATCCGCGATCGCGCAGAACCCTGGCCTTGTCCCGTTGCCAATCGCGCTCTTTCTCGGCCGCGCGCTTGTCGTGAAGCTTCCTGCCCTTGGCTAGGCCCAGTTGGACCTTGGCGATGCCGCGCGGATTGAAGAAGATCGACAACGGCACCAAAGTCATTCCCTCGCGGGTGATGGCCCCCAAGAGCTTCCGCATTTCCTTCCGATGAACCAGCAGCTTTCGCGGCCGCCGCGTCTCATGGGTAAAGACGGTCTTCACCTGATACTCGGGGATATAGGCATTGAACAGGAAGAGTTCACCCCCCTGCTGACCGGCGAAGGCGTCGGCAAGGTTTGCCCGTCCGGTGCGCAGGGATTTCACTTCGGTGCCCATCAGCATGACACCGGCTTCCAAGGTTTCGGAAATGCTGTATTCGTGGCGCGCCCGCCGGTTTTCAACGGCGATATTGCCAGCAATCAAAGACGGGCGTGCCATATTTTGTCCTTAAAGAAGCCCGATGGCCGTCATCGCGGCTCGCACCTTTTTCTTATTGTCGTCACTGATCTCGACGAGCGGCAAGCGCAACGAACCGTCGGTTTTGCCGAGCAGGCTAGCCCCATATTTGACCGGTGCGGGATTGGTCTCGCAGAACATGGCGTCATGCAGGGGAATCAAAAGGTCCCGCAACCGATAGACCGTGGCAAAGTCCCCGGCGGCCCAGGCATCCTGCATTTCGGCGCAAAGCCTGGGCGCAATGTTCGACGTTACCGAAATACAGCCGACGCCGCCTTGGGCCAGGAAGGCGACCGCGTTGCCATCCTCGCCGCTCAACTGGCAGAATTGCGGCCCGATCGCCACCCGGGTGCGCAGCGGCCGAATGATATCGTTGGTCGCATCCTTGACACCGACGATATTGGGCAATTTGGCGAGACGCGCCATGGTCTCGACGCTCATATCGACGACGCTGCGCGCCGGGATATTGTAGATGACGATCGGAATATCGACCGCATCGTTGATCGCCTTGAAATGCTGGTACAGGCCTTCCTGGGTCGGCTTGTTGTAATAGGGCGTGACCACCAGAACGGCATCGGCGCCGACCTTCTTGGCATGTTGCGCCAGATCGATCGCCTCGGCGGTCGAATTCGACCCCGCGCCGGCGATCACCGGAACCTTGCCCTTGGACACCTCGACACAGAGTTCGACGACGCGGTGGTGCTCTTCGTGGCTCAGCGTCGGCGATTCGCCGGTCGTCCCGCAGGGCACAAAACCGTCGGTGCCTTCGGCGATCTGCCATTCCACGAAGGATTGAAGGCCCGCCTCGTCAATCCGTCCATTGCGGAACGGAGTGATCAAGGCAGTGATCGAACCCTTGAACATGCCTGTCTCCCTAGTGCGTCTTCATGCAAAGAAAAAGGAAAGGAACATAGCCCCCGATTGCCCTGCCCGCAAGCCCGCCTGCGGGTTTTTTACATGCGCTGCGGCCCGATGCCGGAATGACGTCCGGCAATTCTCCGTAAAAGGACGATCACGACGAGGGGCGTCACCACACTGGCAAAGGCAACGTAATGGGCCGGAAAGAGCGGAATACGGGATGTCACCAGCGGTACCACCAAGGGGATCAGACCGCCAAAGACGGCGTAGGGCACATTATAGGAAAAGCTGATTCCGCTGAATCGCACCGCGGCTGGAAAGGATCGCACCATGATGATGGGCGCCACCGAGATGATGCCCACCCAAAACCCCGCCATCCCGTAGAGGAACAGCAGCCATTCCGGATGCGACGCCGCATTCAAATAAAGCGCATAGGACGAGGCGATCAGACAGGGACTGCCGACCAGAAGCACCTTCAGCGGACCGAAGCGATCGATGGCGATACCCATCACCACGCAAGAGAGCGACATGCATAAGGTGGCAACGCTGTTGGCTTCCAGAACTTTGGACGGAGCGATGCCAAGCGTCCCCAGCAAGGTCGGCGTGATCAGAATGATCACCACGATGGCGGCGGTCAGCATCCACGTCATGACCACCGAGACCGCAACGGCGGCGCCATGTCGTTTCAGCACCGCCTTGAGCGGCATCCCCTGGTTCAGCAACGCCAGCCGGCGAATTTCCAAAAAGATGGGCGTTTCTTGCAGCCAGCGCCGCAGGTAGACCACCACCAATCCGGCAATTCCGCCAAGGATGAAGGGAATCCGCCAAGCGAAACGCTGCACCTCGTCGGGCGTGAACTGCACATTGATGGTGGTCGCCACCAGGGAACCGATCAGGATCCCGGCGGTCAAACCGCAGGTCAGCAAGCCAAGGCCAAACCCAATCTTCTTCGAAGGCACATGTTCGGAAACGAAGACCCAGGATCCCGGCACTTCGCCACCGATCGCCGCGCCTTGAAACATGCGCAACACCAGCAAGATCAGCGGCGCGCCAAACCCGAGCGTTTGATAGGTCGGCAGCAGACCGATCAGCAACGTCGGCACCGCCATCATGAACACACCCAGCGAAAACATACGCTTGCGCCCAGAGATGTCGCCGAAATGGGCCATGACGATACCGCCCAGCGGTCTGATCAGATAACCGACGGCAAAAATCCCGAAGGCCTGGAATTGGCGCAACCAGTCCGGCATCTCGGGAGGAAAGAACAAACGGCCGATGACCGAGGTGAAAAACACGAAGATGATGAAATCATAGAATTCCAAGGCTCCGCCCAAGGACGCCAGAACCAGTGTTCTGACATCATGACGCGTCAGCGGACGGGCGGGCACGAACTCCAATGGGGCGCTCATCATTCGTCGAGGTCTCTCGAAATTATTGCGTGACGCTTTTGGGTCACCTGAATTTTGTTTGTGTCACCTGAATTTTGCACCCACTTGTTGACAACTTCCTTTCCGGAATGCAAGCGGTCTTCTGGTGCCTTGGCGGTTCAACTCAGCCTCTTGATCACAGCAGGCCCCGTGATCAGTTTAGAATAGTTCTAGCGATTACCCCGGAAAAAGACGGCGCGGTCCTTGCCCCGGTGACGGCGGGCGCACTACAATGCCGCCGAAAGTCAAACGATCCGCCACGCTTGGCGAAACAGCAGCGGGACATTTTCTGGTGAAAGAATGGTTTGCCATCGGTTTGGTCGTCGCCCTTCTTGCCGGCGCCGCCCCGGCCAAAGCCGACCTGTTGTCCGCCGAAGACGAACAGCTTTACCGCCAGGCCTTCGACGCCATCCACAGCGACCACTTTGATTGGGCGCAGGCGACGGCCAATGCCCAGGACAAACTTCTCGCCAAGGTCCTGCAATGGCAGGTCTATACGCAGGCCAATTCGGGAGCGAGTTTCGCCGACATCACCGCCTTCATCCGGGCCAATCCCACATGGCCGCAGATTGCGACCTTGCAGCGACGTGCCGAAGAATCCCTCACCACCGCCCCGACAGCCCCCCCCGATAGCCTTCTGCTGGACTGGTTCTCAGCCGTGGCACCGCAAACGATCGATGGCGCGATGGCTTATGGACGCGCGCTCATCAATGCCGGCCAGCGTGGAAAAGCCGAGAAAATCTTGCGCGACGCCTGGATCGGCGGCACTTTCGGACCGATCCAGGAACGCCAGTTTCTCGACGGTTTTCAAGATGTGCTGCGCGATATCGACGATGTGGCGCGGCTTGACCGTCTCTTGTGGGAGCACCAGGACCAGACGGCGGCGCGCCAACTTTCCCGTGTGGACGACAGTTATCGGCAATTTGCCCAAGCCCGTTTAGCTCTTAGCGGCGACGCGTCGAACGCCGAATCGCTGGCCGCCAATCTGCCGGAACGCTTTAAGAACGATCCCGGCCTGATCTACGAACTGATCCGTTATCGTCGCCAGCATGACAAGGACGATCAGGCTATCCCTCTGTTCTCTCACCCCGCCGCCGACAAAGTTCGGCCGGACCTGTGGTGGATCGAACGCGCGGTCCTGGCGCGCCGCGCCCTGAGCCAAGGCAAGGTTGCAGAAGCCTACGAAATCGCCCATCGCCATGGCCAGCAAAATGGAACTGGCTTCGCTGACGCCGAATGGCTCTCGGGATGGATCGCCTTGCGCTTTCTCAACAACCGAGACCTCGCTCTCGAACATTTTTTGCGCCTGTATCAACGGGTCACGACGGTTCAAAGCAAGGCCCGCGCCGCCTATTGGGCAGGTCGAGCTTTGGAGGCCCTGGGACGCGGCGACGAATCGGTGCGCTGGTATAATCTTGCCGCCGTTCACATCACCACTTTTTACGGTCAACTCGCCGCCGGACGCCTCAGCCCCGAGCAATTGTTGCCCTTGCCCATCGATCCGCAGCCCACAGACCAAGACATCGCGACTTTCGAGGCTCACGAATTGGTCCAGGCCGCCCGCATGCTGGGAAAAATCAAACAAACCGACCTAATTCGCCCGTTCCTGCTCCATGTCAGCGATCTGTCCAATTCACCGGGATTGCGAACAATGGCCGCCAATCTCGCCTCCGCGCTGGAGCGGGCCGACGTCGCGGTCAACATCGCCAAACGCTCGGAACGCGACGGCGTCCCTCTGATCGTCGCTGGCTATCCGGTTCCGCAGTGGACCGTGCCGGACACTCCGGAACGCGCGCTCGTCTTAGGATTGATCAGACAGGAAAGCGCCTTTTACGACCAGGCGATCAGCCCCGTCGGAGCCCGAGGCCTCATGCAATTGATGCCGACGACCGCCGCCAAGGTCGCCAAAGCGATGAATGTGGTCTTCCCGAAAAGCGATGCCCTGACCAACGCGTTGACGGAAGACCCCGGATTGAACGTCAAACTCGGGGCCACCTATCTGGGCAACCTGCTGTCCGACTTCAACGGCTCTTACATCTTGTCGGTGGCGTCATACAATGCCGGACCATCCCGCGTGAAAAGATGGATCCGCGATATGGGCGATCCCCGCAAAAGTGACGTCGATGCCATCGACTGGATCGAAAGCATCCCCTTTTCCGAAACGCGCAACTATGTGCAACGGGTTCTCGAAGGCGTGCAGATCTATCGCCGACGCCTCGGCACGGCCGACCCGACCCTCTCTTTGGCGGGGGACATCAAACGCTAGTGTTCTGGCTACGCGTGCCCCCCTCGTCATTCCCGCGAAAGCGGGAATCCACAACCCATAAGGTATTGGGGACCCATGGATTCCCGCTTTCGCGGGAATGACGGATGGGAGTACTTTCCATTGGTGTCAGAACACGAGAGCGCGATGACATTAGGTCGAAGCGCCCTTGGCGATTCGACCTAAAACCGTCCGGCTCTAGCAGGAGAAAGAACCATGCGCCCATCAATTTCCGGTGTTGCCGTCTGCGTCTTCGATGCCTATGGCACCTTGTTCGACTTGAAGGCCATCGTCGATAACAGCCGAAAAGTTCTGGGGACTCTGGCGGATCCGCTGATGGATCTATGGCGTCGCAAGCAGTTGGAATACACGTGGCTACGCAGTTTGATGGGACGCCATTCCGATTTTTGGCATGTTACCGGCGAAAGCCTCGACTACGCCATGAATGCGCTGTCGATCACCGACGCCGGCTTACGGGCTCGTTTGATGGAGTCCTATCTCTGCCCCTCCGCCTTTCCCGAAGCGAAAGCCTCTCTTGAAGCGCTGAAGGCGGCCGGTCATAAATTGGCGATTTTATCGAACGGCTCTCCCAGTATGCTCATTTCCGCCACCAAGGCAGCCGGACTCGACTCGTTGTTCGACGCGGTTCTGTCCGTCGAATCCGTGGGCATTTACAAGCCCCACCCCACCGTCTATCGCCTGGTGACCGATCACTTCGACTGCGCTCCGGCCAACGTCGCCTTCCTGTCTTCCAACGGATGGGATGCGGCGGGCGCGTCGGCCTTCGGCTTCCAGGTCATTTGGGTCAATCGAATGGGCTTGCCGCGCGATATTCTACCGGCCAGCCCCCATGCCGAAGTCACCTCATTGGCGCAATTACCGGAACTCCTGCCAGGCTATTGAGGACTGGTCCCATGACGAAGCGGCGGACGGACGGAGCGGCAGAGCACCTATTGCCGTCAGGCCGATGCTCAATGCGACGGGGTTGATGCGAAAAGTCTTGGCCATCAGCGGCAGGGCCGTGGTGATCACGGTGCTATCGATATACTCCATGAAGAAAGCACCAGCGACGATCAAGGCGACGACGGTGGACCGCAATGACAGGAGCGCTCGATTCATCTCACGGCACGTCGACAATTTCGATCCAATTGGCGTCCTTGCCAACAGGATAGCGGCCGACAAGAACAAGATCTCCATCAGTCTGATTGATCTTGTAGACGGCCAGACGATCGGACTTTTCGCCGGAAACCACCAGATATTTGCCCATGGGGTCGATTTTTATCCCACGCGGCTGTGTTTCTGTCGGGTAATTTCTGACGTAGGTCGGTTTGCCGGAGATCGGTGCAACAGAGAGCAAAGCGATCTTGCTGGTCGTTCTCTCGGAGGCGTAGAGGTATTTTCCGTTTGGCGTGACCTGAATATCGGCAGCCCGAATTCCAGGCTTGTCATCGGCTATTGTGGGCAGCGGATTCGATCCGGGAGTGGCTTTCGGATCCGCCGTTACGCGCGCATGGCCCGGAGGGAGGCCGGATTCTGCCGGCACGGAACCAGTATAACCGACTTCCGTCAGAGTTCCCTTCGTTTGGTCAATCGAGAACTGCGCAATATTTCCCGTCAGTTGGTGAACAACATATAAGTACTTGTTATCCGGCGATAAGGTCATGTGACGAGGACCGTTATCAGGCCGTGACTTGACCAAAGGTGGATCATTCGGTGTTAACGCCCCTGTCCTGGAATCGAAGCGGTATTGGAGAATCTGACTGCCTCCCAGGTTGGTCACATATATGAATTTGTTTGAGAGATCGGCGCGAACGCAATGTGCGTTACGGCCAGTCGGAGCTATTTGGATTGCCTCGGATGAAACGAGCCCGGCTTCGGTAATCGGCATCACCGCAATCTTGTCGCCATCGTAAGAGGCCGTGAGCAGAAAACGCCCTGATGCCTCAGTCGAGGCATAAACCATGCTTTCGGGAAGCGGGGCCGTTGCCTTCTGCGTCAGGATTCCATTCTCCGGGTCAATGGCATAGGTTATCACAGTGAATGGCTTCGACCGCAGTATGGAATGTCCGTGATGACCACGGCTGCAAGCGAGCCTGTGATTCAAGAACTGACGACGGATCACCCAAATGCTTCAAGCATTGGCCCGATATAACGGGCACGGGGACGGATGACCGTGCCCACCGGAACCTGCTCGATAATATGGGCGAGCCAACCGACACATCGGCTAATGGCAAAGAGCGCAAAAGCGGCATCGTTGGGCAACCGGCAATGTGCGACGAGCGTGGCCAGCGCCACGTCGATGTTCGGTTGCAGCCCCGTCTCGGAACCGACCCTTTCGATCATTTGCGCAATGCCTTCCGGAACGTCGAACGCGCCAAGAAGCGCCGCCGCTCTTGGGTCACCATCTGGATAGAGAGGATGGCCGAACCCGGGAATCGGCAATCCCGACGCACGATGACGGTCCACCGTCTGCTCGGCGCTGGTTCGCGCGACCTCTTCGACCAGGGACCGCACCCGGACTGTTGCATCACCGTGCAGGGGACCCGACAGAGTCGCCATGCCGGCCAGCACGCAAGCCTCCAGTGACGCTCCCGTGGACGCCGTTACCCGCGCGACAAATGCGGAACTGGTCAACTCCTGATCGGCCAGCAAAACAAGGGCCCGGCGAATGAGGTCCGCAGCAACGGCATCCTGCCGCCAGGCAATGGCCAATCGTTGATGAAGCGCCGTATCGCGTCGCTCCGCAGCGCCAAAAGCGGAGGCCAGATAGCCGACCAGGACGGCCGCTTCGTCGCATAGGATCTTCGGCGTGCGACCATAGGTCGGATTTCCCGCGGCGGCGGCGGCCCCCAACGCCGTGAAGGCGCGCAACCGCCCTGGGTTACCTGCCGGAAAATCCGACTGCCGGGACGAAAATCCAGGGGAAACCGCCGATTGCCAGAGTAGGCCGGCGACGTCCTCTAAGCTCGCCGTCTCGGCAAAAGAGACAGCATCTCGCCCACGGTAAAAGAGACGCCCCCGCGCAATGGTCGAGATAGCCGTCGTAATGATCGGCTCGCCTCCAGACATGGTACTTTCCGCCACGACGTTACGTTTTCTGCCGCGCTCGCGCCGCTTGACCAAAGCCGCCACATCCTCGGCCCGATAAAGACTGCGCCGCGAGTCGACGGGATCCGAGCAGACGCCGATCTGACCACGACTGGCATAGGCATAAAGTGTTTGGGCGCGCACGCCGAGGAGTTTGCGGGCCTCGTCGAGGGTAAGCCATGAAGTCATATTGATTATATCAATCAAGATTGCACATAAAAAAAAGATACAACAGACTGAAACGGAAGACATCTTCTTTTGCATGCAAGGCCGTCTCCAAAGAGACGACATACGCCGGACAACAAATCTGAGTGGGCATATATCCTTAAAATGCCCATCTGAGACGTCTTCGAGGAGGAGAACCATGCCGTCTCGGAAAAAACTGCAATTGCTGCCCGAAGTTAAAGAACCCTCCCCTCTCCCGTTGGAAACAACGCGATATTATATTGATTTTATTCATCAATATAATTTTGATCGATGCGCACTCGCCGGAATGCCCACAAGAAAGACAAGTCATAATGGAAATGATACCTGACACTCATCGCCTCCTGATTGCCCGCCGCGTGCCGGAGGCCGTTGCCGAGCGCGCCCGCAGCGAATTCAACGCGGTTTTGGCAGACCGGGATATGGACGCCGCAACAGCCATCGAGCTTGTTGAAAGACTGGCCATCCCAGCGGTCCTGATCGGCAAAAAATCCGGGTTCAAGGCAAAAGACATCGCCAAACTGCCTCAAAGCCTGCGCATTATCGCCAATGCAAGCGCCGGGTTCGACCATATGGACGTCGAGGCGGCCCACGCCCGCGGCGTCGTCGTCACCAACGCGCCGGACGCGCTCACCGAATGTACCGCCGACTTCGCCTTCATGCTGATTCTCGCCGCCTGCCGTCGCGCCTCCGAATATGAACGGATCATGCGCGACGGATGGCGCAAGGCGTTCGGCATGCCGGACATGCTCGGCAAGCGCGTCAATGGACAGACCCTGGGAATCGTCGGCCTGGGCCGGGTCGGACGGGCGGTAGCCCGCCGGGCGCGGGGCTTTAACATGCGCATTGTCTACACCGACCATCACCGATTGCCGCCGGAACTGGAGCAAGGCGCAGAATTCGAATCCGACCTTAAAAGCTTGCTGCCGCGATGCGATATACTGACGCTGCATTTGCCGGGCGGTGGCGAAACATTGATGACTCGAGAAACATTTCAACTGCTGCCGCGCGGTGCGGTGTTTGTCAATGCCGCGCGGGGCTCTCTGGTCGACGAAGACGCCCTGATCGAAGCCCTACAATCCGGCCACCTGTTTGCAGCCGGACTCGATGTATACCGAAGTGAGCCCGATTTCGATCTGCGTTTGGCCGGGCTTCCGAACGTCTTTTTAACACCGCATATGGCCAGTGCGACGGAGGATGCACGAAACTGGATGGGCTTTGCCGCTCTCGACAATGTGGCTGCCGTCCTCGCAGGTCTCCCCCCGATAAACCCGGTTTAAACGAACTGACTGCGGCGTCCTCAATGCGGGCTCTCAAGACCAACGAATGACAGCGCTATCACCCTCCCCTGATCGAAAAACTCCGATCACGGACGGCACAAAACTGATGAAGGAGTGAACCATGACGACAGACACAAAGGTGGCCCTTATAACCGGCGCGGGCAGCGGTATCGGCAAGGCGAGCGCTCTCGCACTTTCGGCGGCCGGATTCGCGATTGTTTTGGCGGGACGCCGACCGGAGCCGCTGGAAGCCGTCGCCGCCGAGATCGAAGCTGCCGGAGGTGTCGCCCTTGCCGTTGTGACGGACGTTTCAGATCCAGCATCCGTGGATGCCCTGTTTTCGGCAATCGTCGAGCGGTTCGGTCGCCTCGACCTGTTGTTCAACAACGCCGGACGGAATGCTGGGAGCACACCTCTCGATGCCTATGAGTTTGATCTCTGGAATTCGGTCGTCGCGACCAATTTGACCGGAGTTTTCCTCTGCACGCGCGCGGCATTCCGGCTCATGAAGGCGCAAACTCCGCAGGGTGGGAGAATCATCAACAACGGATCGATATCGGCGCATTCACCACGCCCGAATTCGCTCGCCTATACAGCGACGAAGCATGCCATCACCGGCATCACAAAGTCGGTCTCCCTTGACGGCCGCCCCTTCGATATCGTCTGCAGCCAAATCGACATCGGCAATGCCGCAACCGAACTAACCGAGCGGATGACCCGAGGCGTCCTTCAGGCCAATGGCGAAATGAAGCCCGAAGATCGTCTGGATGTCTCCATTGTTGCCCGAGCCGTCGCCCACATGGCCGGCCTTCCCCTCGAGGCCAATATTCTCTTCATGACGGTGATGGCTTCGAAAATGCCCTTTGTCGGCCGCGGGTAACCGCCGACGTTTCGAAAAAGACCGGGGACCTTCCTTCGGGTCTCCGGTCCTAACAAATATAAAAACGGAGGAAATACGGAGGATCAAATATGTACGAGAAAGTCAGCGCAGATCACGTTGAGACACTTCAAGAAATATCCATAACTGATAAACCAACAAGGATAAGATATTACATACTTTCATTAATTCTTGCGGCTACAATAATTAATTACGTCGATCGCGCTAATTTAGGGATTATTGCACCATACGTGAGCAAAGATCTCGCGATCGATAAAATACAAATGGGTCAGATATTCGCCGCGTTCGGACTCGCCTACGCTTTTGCCCTCGTTCCAGGCGGCATCATCGCCGACATCCTTGGCTCCCGCATCGCCTACACCATTTCCCTGGTCGGCTGGTCCTTCGCCACCATCACGCAAGGGTTCGCCCAAGGCTTCACGACGCTATTCGCTTCGCGCCTCGCGGTCGGCACCTTGGAATCACCCGCATTCCCGTCCAACGCGCGCGCCGTGACCATGTGGTTTCCGACGAAAGAACGCGGCTTTGCCACCAGCGTCTACATTACCGGCCAATATATCGGAACGCCGCTCTTTACCGGACTCCTGCTGTTGATTGCCAATGACTTTGGCTGGCGTGCGGTATTCTTGACAACCGGCATCGCTGGTACGCTGCTCGGCGTCGTCTGGTATCTCATCTACAGAGATCCCCTCAATCATCGCTCCGTCAATTCTGCCGAACTCCAACAGATCCGCGACGGCGGTGGGCTCGTCGGCAAAAAGGAGCGCGATAAATTCGACGGGCGCAAAGCGCTAAAACTTCTGACCTATCGGCCGATATTGGCCATATGCCTGGGAAAATATTGCAACAACACGCTTCTTGTCTTCTTCACGACTTGGTTCATGACCTATCTCGTCGAAGCAAGGCATATGACGATGATCAAAGTCGGCATCTTCCAGGCGCTGCCCTTCCTCGGCGCCACGGCCGGCATCCTGCTCGCCGGGTTTTTCTCCGACGTCTTCATCCGTCGCGGCTATTCGATGTCAACCGCCCGCAAGGCCCCGCTCATCATCGGTACGCTGCTCGGGTCCTCGATCATCCTCGTCAATTTCGTGACGTCAAACGAAGCGATCATCGCAATCCTGACCTTGTCCTTCTTTGCCCAAGGCGTTGGCGCCTCTTCCTGGGCGGCCGTATCCGAGATCGCCCCGCGTCAATACATCGGCCTGACCAGTGGAATCACCAGCCTTGCCGCCAACCTTGCCGGCGTCACCACACCGATCGTGATCGGCTACATCCTTCATATCACCGGAGAATTCTATTGGGCTCTCAATATCATGGGCGGAATGTGCCTTCTTGGGGCATTTTCATACTCCGTATTCCTTGGAAAAATATACCGTATAGAGATGGATTAAGAAGAAATTATAAATTCTAGACGACAGTACAATGATACCATTAATCGCTCACTTACTCGTAATGACATGAAAAAAGACGCTAATAATGACAATATTTAAATGGGACCACCTTCAGATACGCAGCCCAGATCCGGAAGAGACTGCATTATGGTTTGGACGTTATTTAAGCGCCGAAATCGTTCGCAAACCAGGGCGCGTCGATGTCCAATTGGATGGAATTGATATTTTTATAGCAAGAGTCACCGAGGGAGATGGTGTCGCACCACCGCCGGCCCCCCCGTATCAAGGCCTGGATCATTTTGGCTTGACCGTCGTGAACTTGGACGAAGTGGCTGCGGAGTTAAGAAAAAAAGGCGTTGCGTTCACCCAGGAGCCGAAGACAATCCGTCCTGGCGTCCGCGGATGCTTCATCCGCGGACCGCAAAACATCTCGATTGAAATTCTGGAGAGGCGTTAGCGGGCGGTCATGAAACGGCACACTGCCGGTTACTGTCCGCGAAGGGCCCGGCGAAGTTTGGCGACGGCCGCATCCGGGCTGGTAAAGACCGGCACCGTGACAGCATGACGAACGGACAGTGCTGCGCGGGATGTGGAAAAATGAGCCAGAATGATCGCGTCGCAATGCGACAATTCAGGTGCTCGTTCCGCCAATAGACGGTTGTGAGTTTCAATGTCTCCCCGACGCAATGCGTCCATCGCTTCGGCGACGACAATGCTGGTCAACCGTGCTTGCGGATTCAGGCGGCGCGCGTCCGCGGCGAACTCAGATTCCATGCCGGCCACTGCCGGAGGAAACGTCGCCAGCATGCCTATGTTCGAGCCAAAACCGACAGCGGCCTCGAACATGGATTCGTTGGGTTTCAGGACAGGGATCGGCAGTTCGCGCGCGGCTCTCTCGATGGCGGGACCGAACGCCGAACAGGTAAAAAGGATGCCTTGCGCGCCCACGCCGAGGGCGTAACGAGCGAGGAAAAGAATTCGGTCGGTTATTGCCTCGGTGATTTCGGCGTCTTTGGCCCTGTCTGCACTCAGTGAATCATCAAGGAGATTAACCGATTCGGCTTCGGGCCAGCCCTCGGCCATGGCCGTTCGGGTCGGCTCCATAGCGACCTGTACGGCATGGATGAGAGCAATTCTTGGACGCTGTTCCATGAGTCGCTTCCCCTCTTCAACGGATCACGGCATTGATCAGCAAGACGCCGATCAGGCCGATGACCGACTGCAGCGAAACCACCAAGGTCCAACTTCTCAACGTTTCGGCGACGCTCAGTCTGAAATATTCCTTGAATAGCCAGAAGCCGGTGTCGTTCAGATGCGAGCACATCTGGGAGCCCGAACTGGTGGCCAAGACCAGCAGTGCGAGGTTGACGGTCGGATCGGCGGCGGCCAGCGGCGCCATGATGCCGGCCGCCGTCAACGTCGCGACAGTCGCCGAACCGATGCAGATACGAATCAGTGCAGCGACTGCCCAGGCCATAATCAGCGGATTGATATGGCCCTGTATCGCCCAATGGGCGATCATGTCGCCGACATGCGTCGCGGCCAATATTTCCTTCAAGCCGCCACCGGCCCCCAATATGAGGATGATCCCGGCCGCCGGCCCCACGCTCTTGCGGAGCAATTTTTGAATCTGCGTCAGAGTCAAGCCGGTCCGCACACCCAACGCATAAATGGCAAACAATACCGCGATCAGCAGCGAGACGATGGGGTCGCCGACAAACTCCAGCCATTGATGGACAAGGCTATGACTATCAAAATAAGACCGGCCGAAGGACCGCAGCATCATCAAGCCAGGCGGCAGTAACACGGCGGTGATCACGAGGAGCAAGGACGGCGAGCGCCGCAACGGGTCCACGCCGGCGGCGATTCCCGCGGTTGCCCCCAGGTGGCTTTCACCACCTTGTCCTTCGCTGGCAAAGTTGCCGGCGGTAACGGGAAACCAACGCATCAAGAAGGACGAGAACAACGGTCCGGAAAGGATCGCCATCGGGATCCCGACGATCAGCCCATAAAAAATCGTCATCCCCGCGTCGGCATGATAGGCCACCATCGCCAAGGTCGGGGCCGGATGCGGCACCATCACGCTGTGCGACCCTAACAGGCCAGCCACCATTGGGATGCCGATGCTCATGATGGCGAGGTTGGTCCGCCTTGCGATGACAAACACCAAGGGCACCAGCATCACGAAACTGACGTCGAACAAATGTGGCATGCCAATCAACAGCGCCGCAGCGCAGATTGCCAGCGGAACCCAGCGCTTCGAGCCGAGGCTCGTAAAGACGGTGGCGATCTTGTCGGCTCCCCCGGATTCGAGAAGCAAACCACCGAGCATGCTACCCAGACCAATCACCAGACCAAGCGAACCAAGGACTTGGCCAAAGCCTTTCTCGAACCCTTTGACAGTCTCCACGGGAGCCATACCGCTAACGAGGCCAAGGAAACCCGCCGACAGAATCAAGGCCAGGAATGGATGAAAATGGAACCGCGTAATCAATACAATCAGCAATATGATCGCCAGCACGGGGCCGATCAATAACGTGTAATCCGGAGACATGAACAAACTCCCTTGGTACGTTTCTTGTTATCGCGGACAAGATACCACATGTCCGTCGCAAAATTATGCCGATGAAATAGGACTTATCTTAGCAATAACAGTAAAAATCTTTTGTGCTGAACTATTATAGTTCCACACTCATAGACATTGTACTACGACATTAATATCTTATCTTGCAACCGCCTCAGGTTCCACAATGTCGACCCCGTCGGTTCTTCCACCATACCGTAAGTAATGGTTGTCCCGCAGGGGATATCGACCTTGGCGCGATTGCCGGTCAACAGGTGAGCACTTGCATAGTGTCCAGGAGCAATCGGGACGGCGGGCATGATATTGGCGTGCAATTGGCTGCTATGATCGTTTCCAAAGATCTCTCCGGCCTTGATATTCCGCGCCGCCACTTTCACAAGATCATATCGAGGACGGTAGTTGTCGGACCCGGTGTTCACCCCCAACAGACCGGCCACCAGCAATGTGCTGGAGGTTTCCACGCCGCACAGATGATACGGCCGGTAGATCACCGACGCCGTGTTGTCGTAGTTGGCGATCTGTCCCTTTGTTGTCAGAACATGATTGGAGTAAGCGTTATCGCAGCGCACAACCAGAAAGACGCCGCCGCCAAGACCGGATTCATGCGGCGCCCGCAAGCAGGTTGCAAGATCGATCACCCCTTCCGAAGCAAACACACCACCATTTTGTTTGGTGCAATAGGCAATCGGAATTTCGGTAATGCGGAGCGGTGCGTGCAGAAGCGTGT
>Ga0209415_10008494_pt1 | contig 17805 bp, 16 predicted proteins | sample PeaSoiSIISIP2007_FD_187696 | JGI IMG/M metagenome (GOLD analysis project Ga0209415, IMG submission 187696) | Peat soil microbial communities from Weissenstadt, Germany - SII-SIP-2007 (SPAdes) (version 2) | ecosystem: Environmental > Terrestrial > Soil > Wetlands > Peat | place: Germany... | reverse complement strand
CCCAGTTCTTCAAGGACACGATCGCGCTCGCGCCCGATCTTGGCGAAAGGCTGAAAGACGCCAAGATGGTGTCGGCGGTGACCGCCACCGGGAATTATTCCTACAAATGCGCCCGCATGACCGGCGACAATTTCATCATGCTGGGCGACGCCTTCGCCTTCATCGATCCGCTGTTCTCGACCGGCGTTTTTCTCGCCATGAACAGCGCTTTCCTGGGTGCGGATGTGGTCAGCACCTGCCTGCATGAACCGGCCAAGAAAAATCTCGCTTACAAGAAATTCGATGCCGAAATCCGCCGCGCGATCGATATTTATTCCTGGTATATCCAGCGCGCCCCGACGCCGGCGTTGCGTCATCTGCTGATGGTCAAGCGCAACGTCTTCCGCATCGAGGAGGCCGTGCTCTCCGTCCTCGCCGGAGATGTTTTCCGCCCCCTCCCCATCCGCATCAAGCTGCTGGCCTTCAAGATTGCGTATTACATCACCAGCCTGACGATCCTGAAATCGAGTGTCGAGACCTGGGCAACGCTCCGGCGCATGCGCAAATCGGCGCCGGAAAGCACCTAAAGATTCTTCATGCGGCGCGAGGATTTCCCGGCATGATTCCGGATTCCGCGACGCATCTCGTTCTCATCCCCAGCTACAACACGGGCGCGCGGCTCTTCGAGACGGTCCGCGAGGCAAGACGCTATTGGTCCCCGGTCTGGGTCGTGGTGGATGGCAGCACCGACGGCGCCGGGGAAACGCTTTCGCGGATGGCGGCGGGCGATCCCGGCTTGCGGGTGCTGATCCTGGCGCGAAACCAGGGCAAGGGCGCGGCGATCTGGCACGGGCTCGACGCGGCACTGGCCGAGGGATTTACCCATGTGCTGTCGATGGACGCCGACGGCCAGCATCCAGCACCCTCCATCCCGCAATTCATGGCGGCTTCGCAAGGCAATCCCGATGCGCTGATCCTGGGCTTGCCGGTCTTCGATTCGAGCGCGCCGTGGCTCCGCGTCTACGGGCGCAAGGTCTCCAATAGCCTGGCCGGAATTGAAACGCTCGGGGCCGGGATCGGCGATTCGCTGTGTGGCTTCCGGGTTTATCCGATCGCGCCGCTCTGCGCCGTGATGGCAAGGGTCCGGTGGATGCGGCGCTTCGATTTCGAGGCCGAGGCGGCGGTGCGGCTGTGCTGGCGGGGCCTCGGGATCGTCAATATCCCGGTGCCGATACGGTATTTCCGGCCCGAGGAAGGCGGCGTATCGCATTTCCATTATTGGCGCGACAACGCCCTGCTCGCTTGGATGCATCTGCGGTTGATGCTGGGCTTTTTGCTGCGCCTGCCGGTTCTGCTGATGCGACGGCTCAGATCGTCGCGCCATTGATGCCGATGATCTGGCCGGAGATATAGGCCGCGCGGTCGGACGCCAGAAAAGCGACCAGCTCGGCGACTTCTTGCGGCGTGCCGGCGCGTTTCATCGGCACCAGCCGGTCGATCATGTCCTTGTCAAAGACCGCGTCCGCCATCGGCGACGCGATGATGCCCGGGGCGATGGCGTTGACGGTGACGCCGCGGCTGGCCAGTTCGCGCGCGAGCGATCGGGTCGCGCCGTGGAGGCCGGCCTTGGCGGCGGCATAATTGACCTGGCCGGCATTTCCCATCTGCGCCGCGATCGACGACATGGCGACGATTCGTCCCCAGCGCGTACGGATCATGGGCAGCAACAAGGGCTGCGTGACGTTGAAGAAGCCATTGAGCGAAACGTCGATCACCCGCGCCCATTGTTCGCGGCTCATGCCCGGCATGACCGCGTCATCGTGAATGCCGGCGTTGTTGACGACGATCTGAATGGCGCCCGCTTCCAGCAGCCGTTCGAGCGCGTCGCCCGACGCGGCAGCATCGGCGACGTCGAAGGCGACCGCATCGGCTTTGCCGCCCGCGGCGGTTATCTCGGCCGCGATGGTCTCGGCCTGGGCGAGGCGATGATTGGCGTGAACCAGGACATGGTGTCCCTCGGCGCCGAGTTTCTTGCAGATCGCCGCTCCGATCGCGCCGCTGCCGCCGGTCACCAGGGCGCGTTTCATGCCTTATCCGCGTCCAGCATCACGGCGGCGCGGCCGCGCAGCAGCTCGCGGTCGCCGCAACCCAGTCTGAAATTGTAAATCACGCTCATCCCGTCGCCGGAAAGTTTTTCGGCATCGACGACGATGTCATCCGCGAGATCATCGAGATAAGCGACATGACATACCAGTTCGCGCACGCTGACCAGGTAGCCTGCGCGGGGACGCCGATCGATGCCGCCCGCCAGCCTGCCATGCGCCGCCATCGCCTGGCTGGCGTATTCGATGCCGCAGACGGCATGAAGCCGGCCGCCGCGGCGCAGCGGGTTTGCCGGATTTTGGTGACTGGACGCCACGCAGCTTATCGCGTTTGCATCCCAGGCCCATATTCCAGACAAGAGAGACATGGCTCCTTCATGCGGGATCAGCGTGGCGATTTCGGCTGGGCCCATCATCATGCCGCACGGCCGCTACGGGATTGAGATCCGATGGGCGCCAATTCGACCATGAGATGCTTGCCGCCCATATACTCCACGGCCACCGTTTCGGCCGCGTGGCGCGCCAACGCGGCCAGCAGCGGCAGGCTGCGCGCGGCGGGATTGCCGCGGCGCAGTTTTTCCAATGCCGGATCGGGCATGGGCGTGGACTCATTTTCCGCGCGTCGCAACGCAATGGTCAGCCGGGCAAGCGAATGATCGGCGGCCCGGGGGCTCAAGACCAAGGCGGTGCCGAACAGCGAGACGATCGGCCGCACGGTGTTCAACGGCTCGGGATAGGGCAGATCGTAGGCGATGAGCGCAATCGGCCGGTCCTCGGCATTCGCCTGCGCAACGGCATCGAGCAATCCCGCGGCGAAGCTCGCATCGTAAGCGCACAGCGCCGTGGTCGGTTCGTGCGAGCGGGTGGCGATGCTCCAGTAGCCCGCCGGCGCATTGTGGACCGAATTATGGAAACGCGTCGGCGATACTTCGCGTTCTGGCGTCGCCAGCGATTCAAGAATCTGGTGGACGGTATCGCCGTCGCCGCCCGACGAGGTGAACACCGTCGGCGTGGCCGCGGCGTCCCGCCCAGCGTGGAAAACGGCTTCGCTGCCGACCGCCATCGCCAGCTTGACGGTCAAGACCATGCGGCGCTGTTCATTCGCCGGCAACAAGGACGAGGGCGGCACCACGGCCGGCATGGACACGTAAGGCCGAACGCCCGCCAGGATGGCGCGGCTAGACTCCCAGCCCGTCAGGCCGGGACCGCAAAGCCCGACGCCTTCGATATAAGCCTCGATCGTCATGCGCGGCCCAAGATCAGGCTGCAATTGCTGCCGCCGAAACCGAAGGAATTGCTCATCGCGCGATTGACCCGCGCTGGCTGGCTCTTGACGATATAGCGGCTGTGCAGGCTCGTATCCAAATCTTGCGTGTTCGGGGAGCCGGGCAACAGGCCGTGCCGGATGCTCAAGCTGGAGATGATCGCTTCGATGATGCCGGCGGCGCCAAGGGTGTGGCCGGTTTGCCCCTTGGTCGAGCTGCACGGCGTGCCCGTGCCGAACAGGCCCGTCACCGCGATATCTTCGGAGGCATCGCCGGGCTTGGTGGCCGTGCCGTGCAGGTTGATGTAGTCGATATCCTTCGGCGCGAGATTGGCCGAGGCGAGCGCGCGTTCCATCGCCAGTCGTGCGCCAACGCCTTCGGGATGGGGCGTCGACATGTGATACGCGTCGTTGCTCTCCCCCACGCCCAGCAACATTACCGCATCCTCCGCATGGCTCGAGTCCGGTTTCTCGAGCAGCGCGAAACCCGCCCCTTCGCCGATCGAGATGCCGTCGCGCTCGCGATCGAACGGACGGCAAGGTTGCGTGGAAAGCAGGTTGAGCGAGTGAAATCCATAAAGGGTGGTCAGGCACAGCGAATCGGCGCCGCCGACGACGGCGGCGTCGCACAGCCCCGATGCAATCATGCGCGATGCTGCGCCGAAGACCTTGGCGGTGGTGGCGCAAGCGGAAGACAATGCCACGGCCGGCCCGTCGAGCCCGAGATGCTCCGCCACGAAAGCGGCGACGGAAAACGTATTGTGCGACTTAGCATAGTCAAACGCGGCGGGGAGTCTCCCGGTCGCGCTGTTGCGCTGGCGATAGGCCAGTTCGGATTCGAGAATTCCCGATGTGCTGGTGCCGGCGAAGACGCCGATACGGTCCGGCCCGTATTTCTCCCGCGCCAGCGCGACGGCGTGCCCGAAACCGTCTTGTTCGAGCGCGCGCCAAGCGACGCGGCTGTTGCGGCACGCGGCCGCGGCAAGGCTCGCGGGATCGTCAAGGCCGGGGATTTCGCCGACATGGGTGGGCAGCTTGACGGTTTCGAACCGGCAAGGCGCCAGGCCGATCCTGCCGGTGCGCAAGGCGTCCAAGGTCGTATTGAGCCCGTCTCCTAGGCCGCTGACGATGGAAAAACCACTGAGGACGAGGGGCTGCAATTTTATGGTCCACGAAAATGATACCGTATTTTAGCCGCAGCGCACGGGAATGAACAGGAGCTTGGCTGGGGATCAAGGCCCAGCTTGGTCTCTATCGTACTTGGGCATGGAGAGGATGGCGGAAAAGACCAGGCTCAGTATCGCGCCGATGGCGACCGTCATGCCGATGCCGTGCAGGACGGGGATGCGTGAAAATGTGAGCACGCCGAAACCGATCACGGTGCAAAGATTGGCGAGCACTAGCGAGACGATGATGCGTTCGCGATGCTGGCGCGCGGAGGCCTCCTCGCCGGTATCCCGCCGTTCGAAGAACAGCGCATAGTTGGAGCCGACCCCCACCACCAGCAGCAGCCCGACCAGATTGAAGATGGAAAGCTTGCCGCCGGAAACAGCCAACAGCGCGACGGTGACGGCGACCGAGGCGGCCAGCGGCACCACCACCGCGTAAACGCGCGTCGGCGAACGGAAGCTCAGGAAGAGCAGGGCGACGATCGCCAGCGCGCCCAAGAGCGCCAGCAACAGCGCCTGATGGCGGTAGCTCTGGTAGAGCTGGTCGGAATCGCCCTTGAGATCGAGCAGCAGAACGCCAGCTTGGCCGGATGCGGCGATTTCGGCCTTGAGGCGGCTGGCGTCGGCCACCCCGCGCAAGGGCAGCAAGGCGGCCCAATCCTCGCCGCGCCGGATCAGAAGCCCGTCGAGCTTCGCCGCCAGATTGATGCCGCGCAGGCTGTCGTGGTCGAGCAGGGGCTGATTCTTCGCCGCATTCGCGTCGGCGAGGAAAGGCGCGAAGGTTTCGGGACGGAACGGCAAGCCGGAAAGCGCCCGAAGGAGATTGGCGCGCAAGTCCGAAGCGGCGGGGATGGCGGCCTGGCGCGCGCGTTGCGTCGATTCACTGGGCAAATAAAACGCGGGTGAATCGAAACCCGCTAGAATGCCTTCCCCGGCCAGCCGCTGAATCAACCTTCCGAGGGTCTCGCTGGATGCCAGCGCCTGCTGCTCGCCGGGCGCGTTGACGACCGCCATGTAGCGCACATCGGGCGCGCCCAGATCGGTGCGCAATTGCCGGTCGAGCAACTGATCCTGTTGCGAAACCGGGCTCAGGCTCGACAATTCATCGTCCCACAAATTTCCGTGCTTAAGCGCCAGCAGGGCAGCGGCGGCAAGCACCAGGACCAGCAGCGGGTAACGCAAGGCACGCGCGCGCGAACAGAGCCGCATGATCGCTGGGCCGAACAGGGTCGAGCGGTTGGTGGCGAAATCCCGGCGCAGCAGGACGGGCAGAACCCAGCGGGTGACGCTGACGGCGACGATCAAGCCGACGATGGAAAACAATCCCAACTGCGCCAGGCCGCGAAAGCTCGAGAGCAGCATGGCGCTGAAGCCGCACACCGATGTCAGCACGCCCAGGCGCAGCGTCGGCCAGATGCGCGGCAGCGTCTCCTCCGGCGGGCGGCCGGGCGCGGTTTGGGTAAAGAGATAAATGGCGTAATCGACCGCTTCGCCGATCAAGGTGACGCCGAAACCCAGCGTGATGCCGTGCACCGAGCCGAAGCCGAGGCTGACCGCGGCAATGCCGGCGAGCGCGCCGGTCGCCACCGGCAACAGCGCCAGCACCAGCATCACGGGCGAGCGGTAGACCAGCAACAGCAGGCCCGCCACCGCCAGCGTCGCGAGAATCGAAAGCCGGAACGCGTCTTGCTTCACCTGGTCGCGGATACGGACCGAGAACACGCCGGGACCGCTCGTCAGCAGGCGTGCATCCTGCGCTCCGACTGTTGCCGCTTTCGCCGATTGCAGAGCGTTGTCGATGAGCAGGAGTGCATGTTGCTGGGCGTCGGCGTCAAACCCCGGCGCGCTGGTCTCCATCACCAGCAGCGCGCGCTTGCCGTCCGGCGAGAACCAGATGCCGTCGCGCGAGGCTGGATGTTCCCCGCCCTGGAATTGCCCGATCACATGCAGCATGTCTCCCGTCGGATCCGCCGGCAGCATGGTTTTAACGAGCACGCCCGCCGCCGAGCCCAGCAGTTGCAGGTCGTTGTCGAGCGCCCGGCGAAGTGCGGCCGGCGTGAAATGCTCCGGCGTGACATCCGAGCTGAGTAGGTAGCGGTTGCGCCACAGGAAATCGTGATCCTTCGCCAGGCTCTGATCATCGCCGTTGTTGACCGAGACGAAATCGGGCGCGGCGCGCAATTGGGCGGCCATGGCCTTGCTGAGCGGCGCCAGCACGGATGGGGGCGCGTCCTCGATCGCGACCAGGATCAGGCGCGACACCACGCCGTCGCGCAATTGCTCCACCAGGATCTCCTGCGCCGCGGACGGCGAGCGCGGCAGGAAGGTGGACAGATCGGCGCTGAAGCGGGCCGTGCCGACGATCACGACGCAGGCCGCCAAGCCCGCCAGCCAGAGGCCGATGCGCCAAAGATTTCTCGAGCTCATGGGCGGTCCGGCAGCACGGTCATGACCGAGCGGTCGCCGCCGGCCTCGAAGGTTTCAACCGTCTCGATCCGGCTGTTCCGCCCGCCGATGCGGATCGAGCGGACCATCGCCAAAACCTTGGGATCGCGCGGCTCGAGCAACAGGGTCCAGGCTGGAAGCTTGCCCTGCAATTTCACCACGTAGAAGCGGCTCAGGCTCTCGCCGTCCCCCGCCAATGTCGCGCGGACGCTTTCGACGATGGTGCCGATCTCGGGATTATCGGCCAAGGACAGGTTGCGGCTTTGGCCGCCGTTTCCATCCTCGATGACCAGGCTGTCGCGATCGACCACCAGCCTTTCCGGCTTGGGCCGTTCGGTGTTTTTCTCGAGATGGTCGGGCGCGGCATAGATCAGGGTGCCCGAGGATTCGAGCGGCTGGTTGAGCATGTGCAGATATTTCCGCTCGACGAACCGCGCCCGCGACTGCTTGACCGATTGGAGGCCGAGCATGATCTGTTGCAGAGCGGCGTCCGAGCCGGGCGTTTCGGATCCGGGATGCTCGACGGTGTTGCCGGCGCGCGCGGGCGCGGCCGGAAACGCGGCGCCGGCCAGGCACAGCAATGCCAGAATCAGCGCCGCGTCGCGGCGCAAGGGCCTATTTCCAGAAGTCATAAAAATTGAACCAGTTGTAAGGCGCCGAACGGCAATAATGCTCGAGCCGTTTCACATAAGCGGCCAAGGCCCGGCGCGAAGCATCGGCGCGCGATCCTGCCGGCACCCCCGACCAATCGGTGAGACGCTCGAAATGGACGTCGTAGCGGCGGCCTCCCCGGTAGAGGGCGAACATCAGGACGATCGGGCGCCGCAGCATGGCGGCGATCTGGAACGGGCCGACCGGAAACGCCGCCTTCTCGCCGAGGAAGGAAATGCGCGCCTGCCCTTCACTGCCGAGGCTCCGGTCCGCGAGGATGCCGACAAAGCAGCCGCGATCGATCGTCTCCTCGACCCTGAGCATGGAATCGGGCCTCCCCAAGGGGATGATCTCGACGTTGTGCCGCGGGTTGATGGCGTTGAGAGCCGAGTTGATCTTGCGCGCATTCTCTTCATACATGACGAGAACGACGCGCAGCCCGGGCTTGCGTTCGCCCAAGCTGCGCAACACCTCGAAACTGCCGAGATGCGCGCCCACCAACAGGCAGCCCTCGCCGCGCGCGGACAATTCATCGGCGAATTCCTCGCCTTCGATGTGCAGGTCGAAGATGTTCGTCTGGTCGTTCAGCAGATAGATCCGGTCCAGCGCGCAGGCGGCGAAGGCATGGTAATGACGGAACGAATCCATGAAACGCGGCCGGCGTTCGAGCACCTTCGCCAGATAGCGCTGCGACGCGCGGCGGGATTCGGGCGAGAACACCAGGAAATAGAGGCATATCGGATAAAGCAGCAGCCGCGCCGGGCCGCGGCCGAGCCGCAACGCGATCCAAACCATGAGCTTGATGACCGTGGCGGCGCTGCGCTCGCGCCGTGTCGTCCACTCAGGAGCTGTTTGGCGCCGATTGCTCACCGTTGCGCCGGACCCAGGCGGAGCGTGCCGGAAGCGGCGGGCTGATCCGGCGCCAAAAGGCATTGGAACTTGATCTGACCGGCCGCGCCGTTGTCCCAGCGCAGCGTCAGACGCGATCCCGGCCGTACCGGCCGCAGAAACTTGACCGACAGGACTTCAAAGACAGCCGCTTCGCTTCCCGCCCAGGCGCCGATCGCGCCCAGGACCTCGTCCAGCAAGACCGCGCCGGGAATGATCGGGTTGCCCGGGAAATGGCCTTGGGCGGCGGGATGATCGGCGGCGAAGATGATTTCAGCGGAATGAGACACTGGGAGCCGGCTAGCGTTCCGCGAATTCGGCGGCCAGTTTCTCGATGGCCTCCTGAGGCAGCTTGCCGGTGGAATTGCGCGGCAGGGATTCGACCAGGTGCAGCGGGCGCGGGATGAAAGCCGCATCGATACGGCGGCGCAATTCACGGATGATCTCCCGGGGCTTCATCCCGGGCGCGACGACGAAGGCGGTGAGCCGCGTGACCGCGCCTTGGTCGTCGGGCGGCGCCACAAAAACCCCGTCGCGGACGCCCGCTATCGAATTCAGATGATAGTTGAGATGAGCGAGCGACGTGCGCTTGCCCGCGATATTGACCAGATCGGCCGTCCGGCCGTGCAGCAGGAACCGGTCGGAAGCGCGCAGATCGATCACGTCGTTGAGCAGAATCTCCGCCGGGATCTGAACGCCGCTTGCCCAGGTGCCGGCGTCGTCCTGGCGCAAGCTGATGCCCTGGAAGCAACGCCATTCCGAGCTCGCCGCCGTCCGTCGCTGGGCGACCTGGCCCGCTTCGGAGCAGCCATAGATCTCATAGAGCGGCACGCCAAACCGCGCCTCGGCCGCGACCGCAAGCTGCGGCGCGAGCGGCGCGGTCGCGCACAGCACGAATTCCGCCGCCGCAGGCGCGGCTTCATCCGCCAGCAAGGCGCGCAGATGGATGGGCGTGGTGACGAGCATGCGCGGCGGCGGCAGCGTTTCGAGACAAGCATAGATATCCGCGGGATAGAACGGCTGTCCGGCATAGAGCGCCAAGCCGTGCTGCAACGCCAGCAGCACCGTGGATTCAAAACCATACATATGTTGCGGCGGCACCGTGCCGACCAGAACGGCGCCGGGCAGGGATGCGACGCCGAGCCCGGATCCGGCGGCGAGCGCGCTCTCGACCAAGGCGCCCCACGGTTTCGCGTTCGGCACCGGCGCGCCGGTGGAACCAGAGGTGAACACGAAGGCCGCCAGCTGCTCGGCCGGAAAGGCCGGGATCTCCGGCGAAGCCTCCGCCGCGGGCAAGGTCTCCGGATACTTCATCACGGGAATATCGCCGGATTCGAAATCCGCATCGGTCAGGCAATAGACATCCGGGTAACGCGCGGCGATTTGACCGAGCATGGCCGGGGTCTTGTTCGGCGGCATGAGACTGATCTGGCCGCGCGACAAGGCCGCGCCGAACGCCGCCGCGAAGCGATAGCGATCCGCGCATAGATTGACGACATGGGCGCGCGAAGGCAGCGCGCGGGCGATGGAAGCGATGTCGGCGCAAAATTCGCGAACGGTGATGGGCCGGCTGCCCCGGTAAGCCACCACCGCATCGGGACCGTCATGACGGATGAACGGAAGAATCGTCATGGCGTTAACTCGGCGGGATTTGGTTGCTTCGCCGGCGCGGCCTTGCGCTGGGAAAATGCCCGGATGACCTGCGCAACACTCGAATGAGGCCAATCGCGCACATGCGTGAGGCGGTAGAGGTATTCGCCGGCGAACATCAAGGCGATCAGGGGCAGGTCGAGCACGTTGACATAGAAGGACCAGGTGACTTCGCTCGCGAAGACAAACAGCGCCAGCGACACGATCAGCTGGGCGGCGAAGAAACAGCACCAGACGATGGTCACGCGCCGCGTATAGACCGCCACGTCGGGGCGCATGGATCCTCCGTGAATCCTGCGCGAGATAGCGGTGATGAGCGGCTCGCGGCCGGGCAACAGCGACGCGCCGAAAACCGCCAGCAGCGTGACATAGGCCGCGACATAGGGAATGCCCGCGGCGGCGAAGAAGCTGTAGCGTCCGGCGAGAAAGGCCACGGCCAGAAACAAGGCTGCGCCCGCACCCAAAAGCCACCATTTGTAAACATAGGTCGCGCGCGCGGTCAGCACGGCGCCCAGCACGATCACCTGCAACGCGTAGAGCGCCGCCGCCACTTGGGCCGGATAGCCCACCGCCAACAGGGTGTGGGTCGCTATCGGACACGCCCCCAGCGCCCCGTATCCAAGAATTCTGACCCAAGCGCGCATGGACGTCTTCACTTCGGCCGGTTTTGCCAGATGTGACGGTTCAGGCTGCGCAAGGAATTGAAGATGCGCTCGTTGCTCTTGTCGTCCGAACGCAGCTTGATGCCGTAGGTTTTGGAAATGGCCAACGCGATTTCGAGAATGTCTATCGAATCCAAGCCCAGCCCTTCGCCGAACAGCGGCGCCTCGGGATCGATGTCCGCGGGTTGCATTTCCAAATTGAGCGTCGCGATGATCAAGCTCGAAAGCGCGAGTTCCTGCTCAGTTCGGGTGTTTTCGTCGGTCATGGCAGTCTAAACCAATGGGGCGGGCAGGCCGAAGGAGCCCCGCCTGTGCGGGCGTAAATAGGGCATTTCCAGTATCTCACCGGAACGAGATTTGTAAAAGTGCGTTATGACAGGCAAGGCCGCGCCCGGGGGGTTGACGCAGGCGCCGACAGAGGCAAGGCGTCGCCGGGAGGCGATAAAAGCCGCTGTAGGAAGGTTCGGGCGCGACTAACACACAATTGCGATGGAGCTGTCAGTCCAGCGGCTCCACCTTCGCCAGCGCATGGTCGTGGTTGCTGCCAATCCACACGGTCACGGCCGTCGTCGAATTGTCGACGAAGACGTTCCGCATGTTCGTCTCCTTGGGCATGAGGTACTCGATCTCCTGGCCGGTCTTGGTGTCGATCCGGATCACCCGGTCGGCGTTTTCGGTTCCGGCCCACAAATCGCCGTTCCTATCCAAGGCCTCGCGGTAGGGACCATACCACTTCACCGGCAACGGCCACTCCGTGAACTTCTCGGTCCTGGTGTCGAACATCGCGAGTTTGTTGCCGCGATACTCGGTGAACCACAGCCGGTCCTGATCATCCATGCGCAACCGGCGCGCCCTTGCATTGGGCGTCGGAACCTTCCACCACTTGGCCTCGCCGGTCTTGGCGTCGAGCCGGCCGATGTGCCCGTCGGTGAACTCGGCCATCCAGAGGTTGTTGTGCGAGTCGGAAACGACCTGGTAGATCGAGTGACGTCCTTCGGCCGCCAATACCTTCAGCGGCTGGAACTCCTCCCATTTGCCGGTGGCGATGTCGACGCGATAGACGTTCTGGTTGCCGACATTCTTCGTCCACACCTTGTTGTCGACGTCGTGGTTCAGTCCGAGGAAATTGAGCTGGACGCCTTTATCGTTGTATTCGGCCGCGAGCGGATAGTACTTGATGTCGCCGGTCTTCGGGTCGAGGTTGCCGAGGCCACCCTGGAACATCATGTCGAACCAGAGCGTGCCGTTCTTGTCCTGCTCGAGATCGAGAATGCCCACCGGGTATCCGGGCTTGAGCTCCTTCAGCGGATATTCCGTGAGCTGCAACGTCTTCGGGTCGAATTTCGAGACGAACATCTCGCCGAAATCGGAATACCAGACCATGCCTTGCTCATCCACGAGCACGTCGTGCGGCATGATCGTCGGCCGCGGCAGCTCGTACTCGGTGATGACGACATGGGTCGCCCGGCCGGAAGGGCGCTTGAAGGTCTTGAGCGGATAGTCCCATTGCGCGGCCGTGCTTAGATTGACGGTGGTGAGATATTCGGCGAATTTGCGGTATTGCTCGGGATTTCTCGCCCGCTCCGGATCCATGACCAGTTGCGGCTTGATCGGCTGGCTCACCGGGGCGTAGCCGTTCATGCGATAAACGACCTGCGCCCACTCGTCGGCGTTGTGGGTCGACCGCGCGATGCGCTCGTAGGTGTGGCAGCCGTTGCAGTTGAGCAGCGGGGCTTTCTGATCGTCCGTGCCGCGCATGCTCGCCAGCCATTCGGCGTTGGTGAGTTGGGAGTACAGCTTCTTGGTCTTTTTCAGCTTGAGGTCGGCCGTGGCGGTCGCGCCGGCCGCGACGGTGGCGGTGTTGAGACCGTCGAGGTCATAGCCGACCGCGCGGATGGCGAGCTGGTATTGGCCCGGCTCCAAGCGATCCGCCGGAAAGCTGTAGCGCCCCTCCCGGTCGCTGAACACGCTCACCGTGACGGTGGAGCCCGTCCTCTTCGCGCTGACCGCCACGCCTTCCATCCGTCCTTCCTCGGACGAGGAAACCTGGCCGCTCAACACCGCGTCGCTGTGATTCTGCGCCAAGGCGGGACGGCAGCCCGCTTGAAAGAACATGACGGCCAGACCGGCGGCCAAGCTCGGCAAAAGACGCCTTGTTTCCATCGTTTCCCCCTCGGATTCCCCTTATGCCCTCAATCGGCATAACCCGGATGAGCGGAAATTTGACGAAAGGATGTACCCAATTCGGCCGTGCGGGCAAGTCCGCTTGAGGACGCCGACTGTGTCGTTGCGGCTGTGGGCCGGTTCGCGGCGGTTCTATCGGGCGCCGCCGGCATCGGACTTGACCGGCGCGCGGTGATGCCCGCTGACCTCCGCGCCGGCCGTTGGATCGAGACCGCGGAAGACCAGCGCCGAGGACAGCGCGATCAACCCCGCCACCGCGAAGGACAAGTGAAAATCCGTCGTCGTCGGCGTGTCGTTGCCGCCCCATAATTGCGTCAGTTGCAGCAGCAGAGCGCCGACCGCCACCCCCAGCCCGTTCGACAGCTGCTGCATCATGCTGGCCGCGCTCGAGGCCACGCTCATCTTGGCCGGGACGATGTCGGCATAGGCCACGGTATTCAGGCTGGTGTATTGCAACGAGCGGAAAAACCCGCCCATCAGCAGGATGCCAAGAATGAAAAGATACGGCGTCGTCACCTGGAACACGGCGCAGAGCATGATCGACAGGCCGCTGACGATGCCGTTGCCGATGAGGACCCGGCGGAAGCCGAAGCCGCGCAGAATCGGACGCGCCGTTATCTTCATCGCGAAGGACCCGAGAGCCGACGCGCAGGTCAGCAACCCCGAGGTGAAGGCCGACCAGCCGAACCCGACCTGCAGCATGAGCGGAAGGAGAAAAGGCATTGCCCCGGCGCCGACGCGGAAGATCGAGCCGCCGGTGATGCTCACGGCGTAGGTCGGGATGCTCAACAGCGAGAGGTCGAGCAAGGGGTGCGGATGGCGCCGGAAATGCCACACCGTGATCGCGCCGGCCGTCAGGCTGGCGCCCAGGATGACGCCGATGATCGCGGGCGAGGCGGTGGAACGGCCGATCAGATCGAGGCCGTAGACCAATCCGGCCAACGCGCCGCCGCTCAAGAGAAATCCCACCCAATCGAGCGGCGGCGTTTCCTCTTCCTTGTAATTCTCGATGAAAATCGAGACCAGCGTCATGCCCAGAATGCCGATCGGCACGTTCAAAAAGAAAATCCAGCGCCAAGTCGCGTAGGTGGTGAAGAATCCGCCGACCGGCGGGCCCAGCACCGGCCCCAGCAGCGCCGGCACCGTCAGATAGGCCATCGCCCGGACGAGTTCCGTTTTGGCGACGCTGCGCAGCAGGATCAGCCGCCCGACCGGCACCATCATCGCGCCGCCCATGCCCTGGAGCACGCGCGCGAGCGCCAGCTCCGGCAGATTGTTGCACAGGCCACAGAAAATCGAGCCCAGGGTGAAGACGGCGATGGCGATGCGGAACACGGTGCGCGCGCCGAACCGGTCCGCGACCCAGCCGCTGATCGGGATGAAAATGGCGAGGCTGATCATGTAGACCGTGATGCCGAGGCTGAGCCGCACCGGCGTATCGCCGAACGAGTCGGCCATCGCGGGCAGCGCGGTAGCGATCACCGTGCCGTCGAGATTCTCCATGAAAAGGGCGCAGGCGACGGTCAGCGCAACGACCATCGGCCGCGAGACGAAGGCGAACATCGGGCGATGCTACATGACCGGCCCTCGCCTTTGCCAATGCCGCGATGCCCGAATCCGCCTGCTTTTAGGACTTCGATCCGGCCCGGCTTGGCCGCCGTTATGGACCGCTTGCCGCCGCCATCTGCGTCAACTGCCGGAGATAAGCGATCTTGGCGTCGACCGTGTGCTGAATATGGGCGACCTGCTCCTGGCTCAGGTGGCGATACTTGCCGACCAGCTTGAGATAGTCGGCAACCGGTTCCGGCCGATTGACCGGATGGGTGAAGCGCAGGCCGTTTGCGGGATCGTACTCCCACAGGGCGATGAAGTTGGTGCGCACCTGCATCCGGCACACTTGCGTCGTCATCGCCGAGGGAAAACGCCAACCGGTGGGACAGGGAGCGTAGACGTGGAGATAGGCCATGCCGGTCTTCGAAACTTCGATCGCCTTCTCTAGCTTGGCGTAATAGTCCTCGAGGTACGCGGTCGAGGCGGTGGCGACGTAGGAACAATTGTGCATCGCCATGATCACCGGCAGATTCTTCGCCTCGGTGGGCTTGCCCTGCATCCGGCCGCCGACCGGCGTGGTCGAGGTCCATGAACCGTAGGGCGTCACGCCGGACGACTGCATGCCCGTGTTCATGTAGCCTTCGTTATCGACGCAGATGAATAAAATCGGGTCGTTGCGCTCCGCCGCGCCGGAGACCGACTGGAATCCGGCATCCGAGGTGCCGCCGTCGCCCGCCAGCGCGATCGCCGTGACGTTCCGCCCGACGCGGTTGTATTGCATCTTGACGCCGGCCAGCATGGTCGCGGTGTTGGTCAGGAGCGAATGGAAGATCGGAACCTTGGCGCCGGTCTGCCCGTTGTAGCCGACCGTGCCCATCCCGGGGATACAACCGGGCGGCGCGGCGACGACCGCGTCCGGCCCCACCATGCGCATGGTGTGGCGAATCAGGAGTTCCGAGTTGCAGCCATGACAGGCCGCGAGGCCACGGCAGAACATGTCCTCCTTGTCGGCATAGGCGTTGAAGATGCGCGAAGCGGTGCGATATTCGAGCGCTTCGCTCGGGCAGGCTTTCACGCAAGCCGGATCGCCGCCGCACAGATCGCATTTGGCGACATGGCCGACCGCGGCTTCATAGACGATGCCGGCATAGGCGCAGCCGGCGGTGCACAAGAGACAGTTGACGCATTTGCTCTCGGCCCAGTCGATCACCCCGCTGTCGCCGTTTTTCGACAGCGCGCCGGATGGACAATTCATCACGCAGATCGGATCGGCGCATTGCCGGCAAAGCGCGAGCTCGACGCCGCCGCCATCGGCTTTGGGAAGAATGCGGATGCGCGCATGGACGGTGTCGTCGGTATCCGCCTTGGCCTGCGCGCAGGCGGTCATGCAGTCGCCGCAGCCGTCGCAACGGCTCGCGTGGAACTGCAGGGTGCTGAAGCATTTGCCCACGGTGCGCCCCTACCGCCAGAGCTGCGACATCAACTGCCGCCCGACCCGCCGCGGATCGGCGATGAACGCGGCCTTGACCGGGGACAGATCGGTGCGCCGGAGAATGAGCTGCCACATAATGCCGGCATCGACGAAATCGTTGATCGTCGCGATACCGGCCAACTGCCCGTCCTTGAGGACGATGCGCCGATAAACCGCCTCGTCGCCGCTCTCCGTAATCTCGAACCCGTCGCCGGCACGGCCGTTTCCCACGGAAATCGCCTGTTGGCCGAAGAAACTGTAGGTGTTGAGCGGCACCGCGCCCGGGAAAGGCTTGACGCTTGCGTCGCCGGCCATGCCGAGCCCCGCGATGCGGCCTTGCTCGACCGCATTCGGCAGAATGCCGTTGACGACCTTGCCGCCCCAGAAGCCGCGCGCCTGCGCCACGTCGCCGGCGGCCCAGATGTTCGGCAGGTTCGAACGCATCCAATCGTCGACCAGGATGCCGAAATCGACCTCGATGCCCGATCCGTTGAGGAATCCGATGTTGGGCTTGACCCCGGTGCAAACCAGCAGCAGATCGGCCGCGATCGTCTTGCCGTCCGCGAGCGTCGCGAGACAGCCCTCGCCCCGCCGCTCGACGCGGTCGAGGGATTGCCCTAGTACCAGGCGAACGCCGTTGCGGGCGAACGTGCTCTCGATGATCGCCGAGGCCTTGGGTTCGAAATACCCCGACAGCACGTGCGGCTGCAATTCGACCACCGAAACCGCGACCTTGGCCTTGGCCATGTTTTCGGCGGCGTGCATCCCGATCAACCCGGCGCCCAGCACGATCGCCGACCGCGCCTGCCCGATCGCCTGGCGCAAATCGACCGCGTCGTCCATCGAGCGCAGCACGTGAAACGGCACTTCGTTCAGGCCGCGAATGGGCGGCAGCGCGGGCGCGGCGCCGGTGGCGATCAGCAACCGGTCGTAGCGCCAGGTCTCGCCCGATTCGAGGCGCAGGCTCGCCAGCGCCGGATCGAGCGCGGCCACGGTTGCGCCGGGCACGAAGGCGATGGCGTTGTCGCGGAAATAATCCGGACCGCATAGCGCCACCTTGTCGGGCCGCGCCCGTCCCGACACCAGGTAAGGCAATATCGTCGGCGAATATGGCAGATGCGCGTCGCGCGTCAACAGCGTCAGCGCGCCCTCGGCGTCGATCAGGCGGATCGCCGTCGCCGCTTCGAGCGCCGCGTGGCTGCTGCCGACGATGATGTATTTGCTGTGCATGGCGCGCTCAGTCGTTCTCGTTCAGCCAGACCGGATCGTCCGCGGCGGCGCCCGCTTTCGCCTCGCGCGTCAACGCGATGGCGCGGGCGAAATGCTCGAGGGTGATGTCGGCGCCGGCGAGACCGCCGATGAAGCTCACGGCGGGAATGGATTTGCCGGCGTGATAGAGCGCCCCCAAGGTCTCCTGATAGACCGGGCCGCAATTCCAGCCGAAGCTCACCGAGCGGTCGACCACGCCGACGCGCTTCACCTTGGCGAGCGCTTGCGCCATCGCCCGCAGCGGGAACGGCCGGAAGGTCTTGATCTTGATCAGGCCGACCGCTTCGCCCCGGTCGCGGGCGAGGTCGATCGCGTCCTTGGCGGCGCCGGTCATGCTGCCGATGGTAACGAGCGCGTAGTCGGCGCCGTCGAGCCGGTATTCCTCGACCAGCGGCGCGTGATGGCGGCCGAACCGCTCGCCCCAGGTCGCGTGCACCTCGGCTATGACCCGGAGCGCGTTCTGCATGCCGCGGCATTGGCCCTTGCGGTAACGCACGAAGTTGCGCGGGCCGGCGCCGCC
>Ga0209415_10008492_pt1 | contig 17806 bp, 13 predicted proteins | sample PeaSoiSIISIP2007_FD_187696 | JGI IMG/M metagenome (GOLD analysis project Ga0209415, IMG submission 187696) | Peat soil microbial communities from Weissenstadt, Germany - SII-SIP-2007 (SPAdes) (version 2) | ecosystem: Environmental > Terrestrial > Soil > Wetlands > Peat | place: Germany... | reverse complement strand
CGCAACCGCGGTGCGCCACCTGATCGAGGACGATGTCACGGTAGGACGTGGCATCGAGCTCTCCGCCCGCGTGAACGACGACGACGTGACGGGCGCGCTCGCGTCGCGCGTGCGCGTGTCGTCGCGGAGCTCCGAGAGGCGCGCCGCCGTCGTGGCGCTGGGGCGTCAGGGCAGCGCACGCGCGCAACTGGCGCTCGCCGAGCTCTTGGCCGATCCCGTGCTCGCCGGTGACGCGGCGGAGGCGCTGGCACGGTCGAACGGCAAGGTGGCGTGGGACCTCATCGCGAAGGCGCTCTCAAACCCGCCCTCGCGCCGCATGGGCGCGCGGATGGCGGCGCTCCGCGGACGCCTCGAGGGCGCCACGCCCAAGGGCGTGATGCGCGAGGTGCAGCGCCTCGCTCGCGCGGCGGACGGCGAAGATCGCTCCGTCGGCGTCGCGGCGCTCGTGCTGCTGGGTGAGGCGACCCTGACGGACGCGCTTGCCGATCCCGATGCGCGCGTCCGTCGTGCGGCCGCGATGGCCTGCGAGCCGCTCGAACCGTCGTGCGCGGCAGCGCTCGCGCGAGCTCTCGCTCGCGAGACGGATCCCGTCACGAGGCTCGTGCTGATGCGAAGCCTCGCGGACGACGGCAACGCGGACGTGTCGCCGGCGGTGTCGCTCGTGGAAGCCATGCGCGGCGGTGGCCCGGACGCGCCGCTGGCGATCCTCGCGTTCGCCCGCACGAGCGACGAGGGGGACCGGGATACAGTGCTGGCCGCGCTCGCGTCGAGCGATCCCGTCGTTCGGGCGCACGTCGCTCGCGGGCTCGGTGCCTCCGCGTCGGCGTGGGCCGTCGGTCGCCTCGCCGACGCATACGAAACGGAGGTCGACGCGCGCGTTCGCCGGGCGATCATCGTCGCCCTCGCAAGCCGCACGGAGGACGAGCGCGTTCCCGCCCGAGCGCGCGCGCTCGACCGCGCCGCCCGACTGGATCCCGAGGCCGCGATTCGCGCGATCGCCGAAAGGGCGCTCCGTGGTCTCGCCGTGCCTCGTGCGACCGATCGGCCAGACGCCGTCTGGCTCCGCGTGACGGACGGTAGCGGTCGACCGCCGGCGTGGACGGCGCGAGGGACCCTCGTCCGCGCCGACGGGCTCGCCCTCCCCGTCGTGTTCGACGACGATGGCTATGCCCTCACGGCCGCGCCGCGTGGCCCCGCGCGTCTCCTGCTTGCGCCCCGCCCGCGCGCGTACGACGCTGACCCCCATGACCCGTGAACCCCGCCCGACCGGTGGCCAGACTCCTGCCTCGTTCGAGGCGTCCATCCAGCGCCTCACGGCGATCGTCGAGCAGCTCGAGCACGGCGATCTTCCGCTGGAGGAGTCGCTGCGTCTGTTCGAGGAGGGGGTGAAGCTTTCGAGGGCCGCGCAAGAACGGCTCGACCAAGCCGAGAAGCAGGTCGCGGAGCTCCTCAAGGTCGAGGCGGACGGCACCCCCTCGACAGCACCGTTCGCGACGACGGACGACGAACGCTAGCCACCGCCTGCCTATCGCGCGTGCTTCCCCTTCATCGCTGCAAAGAACGCTGCGGCTGCCCCGATGATCCCTAGCGCGATCATCGCGAATTTCGCGAACGAGCTCCCGCCCTCGGTGGCCGTCAGCGGCGCTCTCGGCCCCCCGAACCCGGCCGATGGGTCGCTCCCGCCGCCGGCGCCCGCGCCCGCGCCGTGCGTCGTCGTGACCCCGCCGCCCGCGCCGCCCGCCGTGTCGGTGGCTGCGCTGGAAGGACTCTGAGTCTCCAGGTTCGAGCCCGCCGCGCCGACCCCCCCCTCCAGCTTCTTCCCGAAGAAACGGAACCCGGCACCGGCCACCACGGCGACGACGAACAGGATGATCGCGTACTCGGTGATCGTTGCTCCGCGGCCTCCCGGGCGAAACCGCCGTGCGCCGCGATGAGTCCGGAGTCGCATTTCGTCGTTGGAGTCTATCCTAACCTGGAGATCCCCGCCGCCGCCAAACCCCTGGTGGCGCTCGAGCTCGAGAAGAGGGCCGCGAGGCCCGGGTTCTTGCTGCGACGCCAGATGAAGCCATCCAGGAAGTAGTGGGTGACCTGCGGCACGGCGAGCAGCGGGACGAGGTAGGCCTCGAGCGCGCCCACGTGCCACGCGGGGCCGAAGAGGCGCGGGCGGTCGGCCCACACAGACCGATCCCAGAGCAGCTCCTCGACATAGGCGAGCGCCCAGATGGTCGCGAGAAGGACGACGAGACGGGAGCGCCACGAACGCGTCGGCTGCGCGCGGCAGTACACGTGGATGAGGGCGATGTACGGAATCCCGTGGATGAAGACGTTGGTCATGGTGAACGCGTAGTCGGAGTCGAACGCCACGATGCCGACGTACCAGCACGCCGCCGTGGTCGCGACGACGAGGTCCTTCCCCAGCGACGCGCGGCCCCCTGACGCGAACCGGACGAGCGATCGGCCGGCGTATGCCGCGAGGGCCGCGACGTAGAGCGGAAACGCGACGGCACTCGTCCACGACGGAAGGCTGAGGAGGTCGCCGGCGACGAACCAGTCGAAGCTCCGGGCGTGGGTGTGCCAGAAGATGAGCGGGTAGCCAGTGGCGGCGTAGATCGCAGCATCGTCGATCAGGCGGGTGGTGAGGTCGCGTTCGCCTGCGCGAGACCGGTAGAGCGCCAGCCAGCCCGCCTGTTGTCGCACGAAATGGAAGATCGCGAGGTACGCGAGGCAGCGCCAGAAGACCTCGCTTCCGGCGGCGTACAGCCGGATGAGCGCCACGTAGGCGACGAGCGGCGTGCCGAGATAGAGCAAAGGTCGCCTCGCGACCTCGCGAGGGTCGAAGTAGACACGAAACGCGGTGGACCAGACGTGCGCGACGTCGACGAGGAGCACCGCCGTGGTCCACGCCCAGAGCGGCGTCTCTCCCGGCGTCCGGAGCAAACGTCCACCGGCGGCGAGGAGGACGAACGACAAGACGGCGCTCCCGCCGAACGCCGAGACGTCCAAGCGTCGCGAGAACAGCCACGCTCCACCGCGATCTTGGATCATCGCATCGACTCGAACGGGACGTCGAGCGCGGCGAGCACCTCCTCGGCCGCGCGGACGCCGTGGTCGAACGCCTCTTCGAACAGGGCGATGCCGCTCAGGTCCGAGCTCGCGAAGTGAATCCCGCGGAACGCGCGCGCCGACTCCCGCCGCGCGGCGCTCCACATGAACCCCGGACGCGGACGGATCATCGCGTGGCCCCACCGCATGACGTCGAGGCGGCTCGTGAGGCCCGGCAAGTCGGGGTGCGCGACGCCGAGGTCGGCGAGCACGGCCTCCGCCCACTCGTCGCGTGTCGCCGACAAGAGCCGCTGGCGCGCCCGGCCCGCGTCGACGTCCGCCATCGGGTGATAGTACGTGAGCACCGTGGGCCCGTGGTCGGCTCCTCGCGAGTGGCCCGCGACGACGTACCCGAGCGACGGGCTCTCGTAGAGCACGTTGTCCCAGGCGAACGGGAATCCTCGGCTCTTCGGTCGCTCGCGGACGGTGAGGTTCGCGACGAGCCATGCGCCGTACACGAACTCCTGGAGTCGCGCGGGCTTCGACTCGCGGAACGGGCGAACGAGGCGTCGCGTGACGAGCTGCGGCGCGGCCACGATGACCCTCTCGGCGTGGATGCCGACAGGGCCCTCGGGCGCCAGCGCGAGGACGTCGACACGAGACGGGGAGTCGCCCTCCGGGACGACGTCGACGGCGGTCGTGGCGAGGCGCACGTGCGGTTCGACGGCATGGGCGAGGTGATGCACGAGCCTGCCGTTTCCCTCAGGCCACGTGATGACCGGCTGCCCCTCGGCGCCCGTCGTCGCGATGCGCGCGGCGAAGTAGAAGACGCCGGCCCACGCGCTCGTCTCGGCCGGCGAGGAGCCGTAGTCGTCTCGGCACGCGTAGTCGACCGTCCAGAGCAGCCGCTCGGACGAGAACCCTTCGCGACGCATCCAGTCCGCCATGGACAAGCCGTCGAGCTCGGTGAAGACCGGGTCGTCGGAGGTGTGCGCCATCGGGAGGGTGAACGCGCGCCTCCCGCGCCCATCTCGCGCCATCGCGAAGGCGTCCATGCGCGCGCGAAACCTCGCGAGCTCGGCCTTGTCGAGCGCTGTGGCGCCCTCGTAGAGGTAGAGACCCGGGTGCCACGTCCCGCGGTAGAAGAGGCGCTCCTGCGGGTCGCGGCAGAGGAAGGCCTCGTCGACGACGGGCTCGCCCGCGTCATCCGTGCCGTCTGTCACGCCCAGCTCGCCGAGCAGGCGAATGAGGGCCGCGTTCTCCTTCATCGGGACCGTGATGTAGTGCGCGCCCCACGGGAAGGCCGAGACCTCGTTCTGCCCGCTCTTCGCGGTGCCGCCGGCGACGTCGTCCATCTCGAGCAGCGTGAAATCGAGGAAGCCCGCCCCTACGAGCCGCCACGCCGCCGCGAGACCGGCGATTCCTCCCCCCACGATCACGACCCTCGACTGCTCCCACTTCGTCGGGTGGAGCGTGACTCCGTCGCGGAACGCGTGCCCGCGCCGCTCGACGGGGAACACGATGTCCCCGGGCGGGAGCGCGCCTCGAGCCTTCCGCGGATCGCACGAGAGCGCCGCCGCGGGCACGCCGAGCATCGCGCCGAGCGCCTCCCGACGGGACAACCACCCTTGGCTCACGCACGAACCCTATCCGAAAAACCGTCAGTCGGCCGTCGCCCGCGCGACGTCGCCGCCGAGGACGACGAGCACGAGGAGCGCCGCCCCTGTCGCGACCGCCGCGGCGAAGTGGAGCCCGCGGCCCCGCCCGGCCGGGACGAGCGTGGCGCCGAAGGACGCGACGCCCGCGTTGACGATCCCGGAGACGGCGGCGGTGCGGACGAGACCGAGGGTCGGGACGAGGACCAGCGGGAAGAGGAGCGACGCGACGAGGGAGCCCACGTAGTCGAACGTGAGGCCCCGGACGACGCTCTGGTGGAAGCCCATGTCCTCGCGGAGGAGACGGAGCAGGATGGGGAGCTCGAGCCCGACGAGCGCGCCGATGACGAAGACCTCTGCGTAGAGGATGGGGCGAAAGAGCGGCAACCGGGTGAAGGCGTAGAAGAGGAACGCGGCCGAGGTCCCTCCGACGAACGCGACGGCGGTCTCGATCTCGACGAAACGCGCCGTGAGGAGCCCACCGACCCGCGAGGAGGCGAACGAACCGACGCCCATCGACGAGAGGTACACGCCGAGCACGATCGAGAACTGCGTGACGGCATTTCCGAGGAAGTAGGTCGCGAGCGTTCCCAGGGCCAGCTCGTAGAGGAGCCCCGAGGTCGCCACGACGACCACGCTCGCCAGAAGGATTCGTGCGCGGCGCCGGGGCTTCAAGCGCCCTTCGGGCTCTCGGGTCCGCGCGGGACCTTCCGGACGGTCACGTGCGTCGCGCCCAGCGCGCCGCGGAGCCTCTCGGCCCAGGGCCACTCCGGACGGGGACGACAGCAGAACAGGTTCACGGTCGCGACGCCGCGCTCCGGGTAGGTGTGGCACGCGAGATGCGACTCGGTGAGGAGATAGAGCGCCGTCACGCCGCCCGGTCCCCCGAACGTGTGGACCTGCGGATCGCCCACGACGCGGAGCTCCAGCTCGCGGATCACGCGCGCCATCAGCGCCGTCACGAGGGCGGCGTCGGCGAGCGCTTCGGGCGCGCACCCCTCCGCGTCCACGATCCACTCCGCACCCACGCTCATGTGGCGGGAGGCTAGCGCGTCGGCGCGACGGAACCCACTCCGACGTCGCCCGCGATCCTCGCGAGACCTTGACACTCGACGCCGCCGCGTGTCCCGATGCCGACCATGGCGATCGCGTCGGGACCCTGTCCGAGCTGCGGCGCGCCCGTCGAGTTCAAGGCGGGCGCGTCGATGTCGCTCGTCTGCCCGCACTGCCAGCACGTCGTCGTGCGCTCGGACCGCGATCTCGTCAGCGTCGGTCGAGTCGCCGAAGTCGTGTTCAACGACACGGCGCTCGCGCACGGCGACGCAGGCGTCTTCCAGGGCAAATCGTTCACCGTCCACGGTCGCGTCGTGATGCAGCACCCCCAGGGCGGGACGTGGGAGGAGTACTACGCGATCTTCGAGGGCCAGGGGGCGACGTGGATCGAGGAAGCGATGGGTCGCTGGTACGTGGTCCAGCAGGTTGCGGCCTTCGCGCCCCCGCTCGACACGCTGGCGCCGGGCGTTCAGGTCGATCTGGGTGAGTTCGGCGCATTCATCGTGGACGAGGTGAGCGAGGGGACGTTCCTCTCCGCCGAAGGGGAGCTCCCGTTCTCGGCTGCGCCGGGGACAGTGCGGAGGTTCGCCGATCTCTCGGCGGCGGACGGCACGCGCGCGAGCATCCAGGAGGTCGCCGGATCGTCGGAGCTCAGCGTCTTCGTCGGCGTCGTCACGACGTTCGACGCGCTCGGCGTCCACCGGCGCAGCGGTGAGCGGGCCGAGCACGCCGTCGCGACCGGCGAGGTCAAGTGCGGCAACTGCGGGGGACCGCTCCCGGCGCGGAAGGACCCGAAGTGCGAGCGCTTCGTGTGCCCGTACTGCGGCGCGATCGCGGACGCCGCCACTCTCGACGTGATCGCGCGTCAGGACGTCTCGCGCGCCAGGCCCGCGATTGCGCTCGGCAAGGAAGGTACGCTCGACGCGACCCGATTCACCGTCATCGGCTACGTCACGCGCACGACGACGATCGAGGGAGAGCCCTTCGGCTGGGAAGAGTACCTCCTCTACAACGCCGACAGAGGGTACGCGTGGCTCATCGTCGACGAAGGGGTATGGCGCCTCGGCGTGCCCGTGCCGGGCGGGCAAGTCGATACGACGCACTACCCGGACGCCGTGAGGTACGACGGCAAGTCCTATCGCCTCAGGAACAGCGGGCCGGCGGAGGTCATGCTCGTGCTCGGCGAGTTCTACTGGCGGGTGGCGATCGGCGAGAAGGTGCTCGCGCACGACTTCGAGCACGGCTCCGAGATCGTCTCGCGCGAGGCGTCCGACACGGAGGTCAGCTGGACGTTCTCCCACGTCGTGTCCCCCGACATCATCCGGGAGGCGTTCGGCGTGTCCCCGCCGCCGGCCTCCGCCTACATGCCGAGCGAGGCCGAGACCGAGAGCTTGTGGGGATCGCTCATGACGACCTCCCGCTTGGTGCTCGTCATCCCGCTCGTGCTGTTCTTCTTGTTCATGTGGGCCGTGCTCAGCTCATCGGACGGCGACTCGACCTCGACGTCCGGTCGCGGCACGGGCGGTTCGGGTGGCTTCGGCGGTTTCGGCGGGAAGTAGCGCGCCTGACCCAGGATGCACCCGTCGGTCGTCTACCTCACCGTCCTCGTCGCCTCGAGCGCGGGGCTCGTCTTCGAGCTGCTCGCGAGCACCGTCGCCAGCTACCTCCTCGGCGACACCGTCACGGAGTTCGCCCTGGTCACGGGAGTGTTCCTGACGGCCCTCGGCGTCGGCGCGTGGCTCACTAGGCACGTCGAGCTCCGCGCGGCAGATCGCTTCCTCGAATGCCAGCTCGCGAGCGCGCTGACGGGCGGCCTCTCCGCGCCCCTCCTCTTCCTCGCCTTCGAGCGGACGACGGTCGTCCAGCCCATCCTCTACGGGCTCGTCGGTCTGACCGGCGTCTTCACCGGCGCGGAGGTCCCGCTGATTCTGCGCGTCCTCCGGCGGCGGAGCTCGTTCCGTGAGCTGACCGCGCGAGTGCTGACGGTCGACTACGCCGGGGCGCTCGTCGGGTCGCTCGCGTTCGGTCTCCTGGCGCTCCCTCGCCTCGGGATGGTCCGCGCGGGCGTGGTGGCGGGGCTCGTCAGCGCGGGGTGCGCGCTCTGGGGGACGTGGGCGCTGGGGAGCTCCGTCGGCGCCGCCGCCGCGGTCCGGGCTCGCGCCACGGTCGTGATCGCCGTCCTCGCCGTGGCCCTCGCGTCGAGCGCACGGCTCACGGCGCTCGCCGACGACAGCATCTTCCCCGAGCCCGTGATCTTCACCGAGCAGTCGCTCTACCAGCGCATCGTCGTGACGCGCGGCCACGGCGGGATGAACCTCTTCCTCGACAACAACCTGCAGTTCGCCTCCGCCGACGAATACCGCTATCACGAGGCGCTCGTGCACCCCGCGTTCGCGGCGGCGCCTCGGCACGCGCGCGTGCTCGTTCTCGGCGGCGGAGACGGCCTCGCGACGCGCGAGATCCTGCGCTACGCCGACGTCTCGGCCGTGACGCTCGTCGACCTCGATCCCGCGATGACCGGCCTCTCGCGCGTCGTCCCGTGGCTCCACGATCTGAACCGCGGCGCCTTCGACGACCCCCGCGTCCACGTCGTCAACGCCGACGCGATGGTGTGGCTCTCCGAACGCGCAGAAGCGCCCTCCCCGGGGCGCTTCGACGTCGCCGTCGTCGACTTTCCGGACCCGAACAACTTCGCGCTCGGCAAGCTCTACACGGCGCGCTTCTACAAGCTCCTCCGCGCCGCGATCGCGGACGACGCGGTCGTCGTCGTACAGAGCACCTCGCCGCTCGTCGCCCGGAGGTCGTTCTGGTGCATCGAGCGCACGCTCGCCGCGGCGGGTTTCATGACGCGGCCGTACCACGCCCTCGTCCCGTCGTTCGGCGAGTGGGGCTTCGTGCTCGCGTCGCTGCACGCGACGCCCCCGCTCGCGCGGTTGCCCGCGGGCCTTCGCTATCTCAGCGACGCCACCCTGCCGCAGCTCTTCGTGCTCTCTCCCGACATGCAGGCGGTGCCCGTCGAGGTGAACCGACTGAACAACCAGGTGCTCGTGCACTACTACGAGGAGGAGTGGCGTCGGTATCTCCACTGAGCCGTCGCCGCTCCGCAACCGCCCGCGGCGCTCCCAAGGCGCGCTCCGTGGGCCGCGCGCCGACGCGACTCGTGCTAGAGTAACGTCGACCCGCGAAGGAGTGCGCCGCTTGGAGCTCACGAAGTGTCTGGCCATCCTCGGGGGAGCTCTTCTGGCGTGTGTCGCCGGCTGCGGTGACCTCGTCGGGGTCGACTTCGGGGCGGCGCACCTCGGTGACGCGTCGACGACGAACGGCACGGATGGCGGCACGACCGGGACCGGCGACGGGTCGAGCGGTCGTTCGACGCACGGTGGCGATGCCGCGAAGGCGGCGCACGACGCGGCGAAGTCCAGCGTCGACGCCCAGAGCACCAACTGCGTCCCGAAGACGTGCGCCAGCCTTTCGGCCACGTGCGGGGCTCAGGACGACGGCTGCGGAGGCGTGCTCCAGTGCGGATCGTGCACGGGGAGCGACCTCTGCATGGGTGGTCAGTGCATGTGTCAGCCGTCGACGTGCCCGGCGCTGTCCGCCACGTGCGGCATGGTCTCGGACGGCTGCGGCGGCACGCTCGACTGCGGCAGCTGTGCCGCTCCGGACGTCTGCACCAGCAACTCCTGCGATTGTATTCCGACGACATGCGCGGCGGCCGGCGCCAATTGCGGCGAGGTCCCGAGCGGGTGCGGCGCCACGCTCAACTGCGGATCTTGCATGGGCGTGCAGGTGTGCGGTGGTGGCGGCCAGAACAAGTGCGGCACGGCCGCCTGCGTCCCCTTGACCAGCTGCCCTTCAGGCCAGAACTGCGGGAGCGTGGCGAACGGTTGCGGCAGCACCCTCGCCTGCGGGTCGTGCACCGCGCCGGAGACCTGCGGCGGCGGGGGCGCCACCAACGAGTGCGGCTGCACGCCGACGACGTGCGCCAAGCTCGGCTTCAACTGCGGGACCGCCCCCGACGGGTGCGGCGGCACGCTCTCGTGCGGCACGTGCACGTCGCCCGACAGCTGCGCGGGGGACGGCGCGGCGAACGTGTGCGGCTGCAAGCCCACCACCTGCGCCGCGCTGCACTACGTCTGCGGCGCTCCGTCGAACGGTTGCGGAGGGACGCTCGACTGCGGGACGTGCCCCGTCGGCGATATCTGCGAGCTTACGCTCTGCAAGGTGATCGTCACGTGCTTCGGCGCCGGCACCGACATCACGATGGCCGATCGCTCCCACCGTCCGATCGAGGCCATCCGCGTCGGTGACCGCGTCCTCGGCTACGACGTCGCGCGCTCCGACTGGGTGGGCGCGACGGTGACTCGAACGGACGTGCATCCTGCCGGCGAGGGCGAGGGAGAGTTCATCCTCGTCAACGGCTCGCTCCGCCTCACGGCGAACCACCCGGTGCTCACGAGCGGGCACGCCACGCGCGCCGACGCGCTCCGCATCGGCGACCCGATCGTCTCGCTGTCCGATGACGGCACGCCGCGGATCGTCCGCGTCACGTCCGTCGAGCACGAGGCGAGCCGGGAGGTCACCTACGACCTCGGCGTGGACGGCCCGAGGACCTACGTCGCGGGCCACGTCGTCGTGCTGATGAAGATCCCGCCGCCGTGATCAGGCCGCGCCCTGCTCGAGGATCGAGGTGATCTCGGACGGCACGAGACCGTACTCCTCGGCCGCGGAGAGCAGCCCCGCGTTGATCGTGAGCTGCGTCAAGAACGCGCGCGCGTACGGTGTCCCGACGAGGCTCCGCACTCGCGTCACGAGGCGAGGGATCGCGCGCGCGATCGCCTGGCGTGCCTCGTCCTCGGCGCCGCGCGCGACGGCGGCGTCGTGGAGCGCGAGGAAGACGGGCGCCTCGTTGAGCAAGCTCGGCGATCCGTGATCGAGGAGGTCGGCCGCCTCTCGCGCCAGCGCGTACGCGGAGTCCGGGTCGCCGCAGCGTCGCACAGCCTCGGCGAGACGACCGAGAGCGACGGGGAGCACGTCGAGCATGTTCGTCGCTCGGTAGCCCTGTCCGGCGGCCTTGAGCAATGTCCGCGCGCTCTCCGCCTGCGCGCGTGAGTCGCCGAGGAGGAGCTCGACGCCCCGGTAGAACAGGACGCCCAGCGTGGCTCGATCCTGCGCGACCCAGCTCCCCCCGATGGCCGCGTCGGCGGTGGCGCGCGGCTCTGCCAGGAGCGGATCGAGGAGCGGGTCGGCGCCGAAGGTCGACGTCCAGCAGAGGAGGTTCATCTGTCCGTGGCGGACGGTGCCGGGCGAGCCGACGGCCTGGGCGATCGCGATGCCGCGCATGATGGCGTCGCGCGCCTCGGTGCGGGCCCCCAGCGTGGTCAGCGCGAACCCCATGTTGATCGTCAGCGTCGCCTCGCGCGCTTTGAGGCCCGCCTCGCTCGCCGCTCTCACGGCGGCTCGTCGCGCGTCCAGCGCTGCGCCTACCTCGCCGCGCGCCTGGTGCACCACCGCGAGCGTCTGCCATGCGTCGACCGTGCCGCCGGCGATGCCATGCTTCTGCGCGAGCGCGAGCAACCCGTCCGCGACCTCCTGCGCGCGCCCCAGCTCCCCCGCGAACGCGAGCCGCGCGGCCAGCGCCGCCGCGCACCGCGCCTCCTCGTCCACGAGCCCTGCCTCCTTCGCCGCCATGAGGACTCGAGCGAGCCGCTCGCTCGTCTCCGCGTCACCGCCGCACGCGTCCTCGTAGCGAACACGCGCTCCGCTCGCGCGGACCTCGCTCGCCGTGTCGTACACGGCCTCGGCCATCGCACGGACGGCGCTGTCGCGCTCGCCGGCCCGCGCGTCCTGTCGGATCCACGCCTCGTCGAGGAGCTGCGCCCGCGCGAACTGGGTCGGCTTGTCCTCCGCGAACGCGAGCGCGCGCTCGGCGAGCGACACGGCGTCTGCGAGGGCGTGCGCGGCCAGCGCGCGTCGAGCCGCCTTCTCCAGGTACGACGCGGCGAGCGTCGACTCGCGCCCGAGCTCGAGGTGCTTGGCGACCGTCGCGTCGTCCTCGCCGACCTTCGCGAGCCATCGCCCTGCGCGCGCGTGTGCCTCGCGCATCGCGGGCTCGCCGAGCGCGGCGTACGCGACCTCGCGGATGAGCGCGTGCTTGAAGGCCCACTCGCGGGTGTCCTTGAACCGCGACGACGCCTGCTCGACGATGAGCTCGCTCGTGCCGAGCGCCCGCAGGAGGTCGCTCGCGTTTGCCACGCCGAGCGCCGCGAGCCCGGCGTCCCACCCGCGCTGCCCGAACACGGCAAGCAGCGAGGCCGCCGCGCGGGTGTGGTCGTCGAGGGCGTCGAGGTTCACCTGGATGGCGGCCTCGATGGTGGGGGCGCTGGTGGCGTTCCGTCCGCTCGCGGCGAGCCGCGCGAGCTCCTCGGCGAAGAGGGGCGAGCCGCCGGCCTGCGCCGCGATGAGCTCGGCCACCTGCTCGCCCGTCTCCCCCGACGCGCGCTCCCCCAGCATGGCCCGCGCGATCGCGCGCACCGTCTTCTTCGAGAGCGGACGAAGCTCGACCTGCACGTGATCGCGCCCCTCGAAGAGCGTCCGCCCCTCACGAGGGGACGGCCGCGTGAGCGCGATGACGCAGAGCGGGCGCCCGCCCGCCCGCGCGAGCAGGTGATCCACCCAGACCATGCTTTCGTCGTCGGCCCACTGGGCGTCCTCGATGGTGAGCACCAGCGGCGCCGCCTTGGTTGCGGCGACCGCGAGATCGGTCAGCGCGATCCAGACCGCGTCGCGCGCCCCCTGCGCGTCGTTCGCCTCCGAGAGCGGCTCGTTCGCGATGAGCCGCGCGACGAGCTCGCGACCGAGCGGCGAGAGCGGGGCCTCGCGGAGTGGACCGAAGGTGTCCACGGCGGCGCGGGCCTCCTCGAGGGCTCCGCCCTTCGAAAGGCCGAGGAGGTGGCGCGCGATGTCGGTGACGACGCCGAGCGCGTGGCTCTTGGCGAAGGGCTCGCAGCGGACGAGCACGATCTGCGGCGCGGACGAGTGCGAGCCCACGCGTGAGATGGCCTCGCGGCGGAGCCGCGTCTTGCCCATCCCGGGCGCCGCGAGCACGGAGACGATGATGGGGGTGGAGTCCTCCACGACGCGCTCGAAGGCGCCCATCACCTGCGCCAGCTCGGCCTCCCGTCCCGTGAACGGCGCGCCGCTGACGATCTCCCGCTTCCCCTGCATCGCCTCGCCGACGATCGCCGAGCCGTCGCCGCGGATCATGAACTCGTAGCGTCCGCGCGCGAGCTCGGTCGTCGTCGTATCGACGAGCACCTGCCCGCGCTGGGCGTCCCGCGAGAGCGCCGCCGCGCGGTCGACGACCTCGCCCGTCGCTCGCGTCCGGTCGATCCGCGTGCGCCCCGTGGCGACGCCGACCCCTGCGCGCGCGTGCGCGAGCCGCGTGGCGAGATCGAGCGCCCGCGTCGCCTCGTCTCCGAGCGCCTTCGTCGCGCCGAGGTGGGCGATGATCGCGTCGCCGCCGAGCTCCGTGGCCTCCGCGCCGTGCGAACGGAGGTGCTCGATGAGCTCGGCGCGCAGCGGCCCCTTCGGCACCTGCGTGGCCAGGATGGACGTGACGAGCCGCATCCCGCCGACGCGGACCGACGGCGCCCCGCCCGGGGCCCACGCCGCCGCGCTGACGCCCGCCGGCGGCATGTCGGACACCACGGCGCGCCGCAGGCGCCCGGTGCTCACCTCGACCTCGCGCGCGATGGCCCGGAGCTCGCGCCCCACAGCGTCCGCGTCCGTCGGCCGCTCCTCCGGCACGGTGGCGAGGAGCGACGCCATGAGCTCGTCGAGCGCGGGCGGCACGTCGAGCACGACCTCGGAGAGCCGCGGCGCGGGCGTCGTGACGAGGCGCGCGAGGATGGCGATGGGCGTCGGCCCGACGTGCGGCGGCCGGCCCGCGATCATCTCGAAGAGCGTCGCTCCCAGGGCGTAGAAGTCGACGCTCGTCCGCACCTCGCCGTCGCCGCGCGCCTGCTCGGGGGCCATGTACGCGGGCGTCCCGACGATCGCGCCCGTCCGTGTGAGCTTGGCGTCCTCCGCTGCGGCGACGCCGAAATCGACGAGCTTGGCGAAGAACGGCGCGTCGGGCGGGTTGCCGCGCGCGCTCCCGACGAGGAAGATGTTCGAGGGCTTCACGTCGCGGTGGATCACCCCCGCGCGGTGTGCCGACGCGAGCGCCTCCGCCATCATCGCCCCGATCTCGAGGCACTGCGCGAGCGTGAGCGGAGCGCGCCGCAGCCTCTGCGCGACGTCCTCCCCCTCGAGCCACTCCATCGCCACGTACGGCTGCCCTTGGTCGAGCTGACCGAAGTCGACCACGCGCACGATCGACGGGTGCGAGAGCCCCGACAGAACCCGGCCCTCGCGCTGGAACCGCGCCTCCTCTCCGGCGTCGACCCCGACGATCGCGATGACCTTCAGCGCGACCGCCTCCCCCGTCACGCGGTCGAGCGCCTTGTACACGATCCCGACGCCGCCACGCCCGACCTCGCGCTCGACCTGGAACCGGCTCGCGAGGAGCGCATCGGTCGCGGCGGCGAGCGTCACGCGGCCTTCTTCCTTCCGAGCCCCACGACGAAGAGCTCGGTGCTCACGCTGCGCGTCCCCTCGGGGCGGACGAGCCGCTCCTCGCCGAAGAGCGTCTTCAGCTTCGCCCGCGCCACGCGGAGCTCCTCGCTCATGAAAATCTTCCCCACGAAGGCCCCTCCCGGCCGGACCAGATTACCCGCAACCTCGAGCGCGCGCATGAACAGCTCGAAGCTCCGCGCTTGGTCGACCCCCGGGGTCCCCGTCGTCCGCGGCGCCATGTCGGACAGCACGACGTCGTAGGGGGCAAACTGCGCGACCGCTCCGTCGTCCAGGGACAGCGCGTCCCCCTGCAGGAACGTCGCGTGCGGCGGCAGCGTCGCGCCGAGCGGGGAGAGGTCCACAGCGAGCAATTTCCCCGACGGGCCGATCTTCTCGGCGGCGTAGAGCGACCAGCTCCCGGGCGCGGCACCGAGGTCGAGGACGCGCATGCCCGCGCGGAACAGGCGCACGCGTCGATCGATCTCGTCGAGCTTCCAGACGCTCCGCGCGGGGAAGCCGGCCTTCTTCGCCTCCCGCGTGAAGTGATCCGGCTTCTTGTAGGGAGATGAGCGGGACCGGCCCATGAACGCGTACGCCCGCAGGCTAGCAGGCGTGCGACCGAAACGCTCCGCGCTGCGAACGTCCGCGGCGCCGGGCGCATCCCGGGATTTCTACAGTGACGCCGTCAGGGCGTCGCCGTCCACGTCCCCGCACCCGAGGTGCACGTGCTCTTCAGGTCGGCGGCGGTGGAGGCGTTGCCGGTGTAGTAGCAGATCTCGCTGATCCCGGTCGCGGACGCGGCCGCGGTGCAACAGCCGAGCAGGCCGGACGACGGGCACGACGAGCCCACGGTGCCGCCCTCGCCGGTGCAGGCCGCGTTCACATCCGTGACGAGAGAGCTCGGGACCTGGGTCTCGCGCGAGCACTCGAAGATCGACGCCTGGTTGCAGGTCGTCGTCGCCGTGCCCGAGCTCCCCGAGCCGGAGCTCGAGCCCGATCCCGACGAGCCCGTCACCGTGCACGCGGAGGCGCACTTCGACGCGACGCACGAGCTGACGTTCGTCGAGGCCGTCCCACACGCCCCCTGGGTGAGCGACGCCTCGTTGCAGCTCGACAGGCAGGTCGCCCCGCAGCCGCACGCCGACGCGCAGTTCACGAACGTGCTGCACGCGCTCTCGAACGTCGAGAGCACCGAGCTACAGCTCGACTCGACGCACGACGAGCACGCCGTGTTCGTCGTGCCGCCGGCGACGGGGCTACACGTCGTCGCCGAGGAGCTGCTGCTGCTGCTGCATGCCAGCGCGACGATGCCCGCCGCGGAGAACGCCAAAGCAATCGCGATCGATTTCATGATTCCCCATTCCTTCCTTGTGAGCGGCGGTGACCCGCGGCTCAGGCCTTCTTTCGACGCCCACCCTCGAACTTCTTCACCGCGTGACGAACGAGGACGAGGCCGTTTTTCGCGCCGGGCACGCCCCCCTCGAGGAGGAGCAGGTGCTTGTCGGCGTCGACGCGCGCGACCTTGAGGTTCTGGACGCTGACCGTCTCGTTGCCGTACTGCCCGGGCATTCGCAGGTTCGGCAGCGTGCGTCCCGGCGTCATGTTGGTACCGATCGACCCGCCGTGGCGGAAGTACTCGTGCGTCCCGTGCGAGCCCACGCCGCCGGCGAAGCTCCAGCGCCGCATGACGCCCGTGAACCCGCGCCCGCGCGTCTTGCCCTGCGCGTCGACGAACTGGCCCGGCTGGAAGATCTCGTCGAGCTTCATCGTCTGGCCGACTTCGTACTTGCCGACGAACGCCTCATCGGCCCGCACCTCGCGAACCGTCCGCTGCGACGCGACGCCGGCCTTCTTGAAGATGCCCGCGCGCGGCTTGCTCGTGTGCTTCTCCGTGCGCGTTCCGAGGCCGACGATGAGGGCGGAGTAGCCGTCCTTCTCTTTCGTCCGCTTGCCGACGACGGTGACCGGCCCCGCCTCGATGACGCTGACGCGTATCACGGTGCCGTCCTCCGCGAAGTACTGCGTCATTCCGAGCTTGCGACCGTAGATGCCGGGATTCGTGTTCATGCTTTCCTCTTTCGCTCCGAGGGGTGCTGGGGGGGTGGTGGTGGTGAGATGCCCGTGTGGTGTTCCCGCTGTGCCAGAGGCAACGGGGGACCGGTCCGGAGCGAAGGACCTGATGGGGGAGACGAGCTCCCGACACCGCGAGGCGCGCCCTCCGAGGAGGGCAAGGGGGGCGGGAGTATACGAATTTCGGGAAAAGGGGCAAGGGGCTCTCCGGGGACTCGCCCACCGCCACCCATGTGTCAGACTGCCCGCCGATGAAACGGCTGCTTACGCACGGTCTGGCGCTCGCCCTGGCGGGCTTCTTCCTCTTCTCGGGCATCCTCGGCACCGGTTGCAGCGGATCGGTGACCAGCGTCGCGTCCTCCACGGATGCCGGGTCGACGAACGCCTGCGTCACCCTCGTCGCGTGCTGCGTGCGCCTCTCGGGGGCCGCGGCGACGGCGTGCGACGCGGTCGTCGCGACCGGCGCGATCACCGCGTGCGCCGCCGAGCTCGCGAGCGAGCAAGGCCGCGGGGCGTGCGCGACCGTTCACATCCAGCCGGACGCCGGCGCGTGCACCAACCCGGCGGGGTGCTCGACCGCCTGCGGCCACGTGGGCCAGCCGTGCTGCACGGGCGGCGCGTGCTATCCGCCCGACTCCTGCGGCGGCAGCGGCCAGGCCGGTGTGTGCGGGTGCTCGCCGAGCTGCGCCGGAGTGGCCTGCGGCGGGAGCGACGGCTGCGGAGGGACGTGCGGCACCTGCGCCTGCGTGCCGGACGGGCAGTGCACGACGAGCTGCGTCGACAACTGCGGCAACGCGTGCACCGGAGGGAGCTGCGTGACGTGCGTTCCCAACGGCTCGTGCAGCACGAGCTGCGTCGACAACTGCGGCAACGCCTGCACCGGAGGGAGCTGCCCGTGCTTCCCCGATGGGACTTGCAGCGCGAGCTGCCTCGATAGCTGCGGCAACGCTTGCTCGGGCGGGAGCTGCCCGTGCTTCCCGGACGGGACGTGCAGCGCGAGCTGCCTCGATAGCTGCGGCAACGCGTGCACCGGGGACCAGTGCGCGCAGGCGTCGTTCACGTACACCGGCGCGGCCCAGAGCTTCACCGTTCCGGCGGGCGTCACGCAGGTGACCGTCGTCGCGTTGGGCGCCGCCGGTGGGACAGAGGGTTACGGGACCCTCGGCGGGCTCGGGGCGTCGGTCACGGCCACCCTCGTCGTGACCCCCGGCGAGACGTTGAGCATCTTCGTCGGCGGCGTCGGCGGCACCGGCGCATACGGCATCGGCGGGAGCGGCGGCTTCAACGGCGGCGGCGCCGGCGGGGTGACGACCAGCTACGCGGGGGGCGGGGGCGGCGGGGCGTCGGACGTCCGGCGCGGCGGGTCC
>Ga0209415_10008491_pt1 | contig 17806 bp, 14 predicted proteins | sample PeaSoiSIISIP2007_FD_187696 | JGI IMG/M metagenome (GOLD analysis project Ga0209415, IMG submission 187696) | Peat soil microbial communities from Weissenstadt, Germany - SII-SIP-2007 (SPAdes) (version 2) | ecosystem: Environmental > Terrestrial > Soil > Wetlands > Peat | place: Germany... | reverse complement strand
GGTCGCAGGTTCGAGTCCTGCCGCGCCCACCATAAACACAGAGAACTCAGAATCCAGAATTCAGAATTGCGAGCCGCCGGCTGCGGCCTCCTTACCAACACGGCTGGCACAAATGGGGTTTCCAGTTCATTCGCTTGCCAACGCCCGTCGTACCACAACCGGCTCTTTCGCTATCACAGTCAAATACGCCCGCGCAGCCGAATCGGGCTGCCGCCCGCCCTGCTCCCACTCCTGTAAGGCGCGCTTGCTGATGCCGTAGGCTCGCGAGAACTCGGCCTGAGACATTTTCACCCGCTTGCGAATGGCCTTGACGTCGATCGGCTTCGGCCAAACCTGCTCCAGCTCAACCTTACCCCGCTGGTGCGCCAGAACCTGCTTCATTCCCTCGATCAAGTCTGCGCCTAAGGTTATCTTCTTCGCGCCTGTTTTCTTGGGCATTTTATTGCGCTCCTTTCAGATGGGCCGCGATTTGCCGCAGTTGTTTCTTCTCGTCCGCCGTCAGATCCGTTTTGACGTTCTTGGCATAGCACCGGATCAGGTAAATGCAGGCAGCGACCACAACGTGCAGATAGATAATCCGTGCGCCGCCGCGCTTCCCTTTGCCCTTCGCTGCCCATCGCATCTTCCTCACTCCGCCCGAGCCCGGTATCACGTCGCCGGCATCGGGATGATCAATCAGATAAATGGCTAAGGCCTCGATGCCATCCGTTCCGATCAGTTCCGTTGCCTCGGCCTTGAACTTTGGTAGTTGCAGGACCGTGACTTCGGGCGCATCGTCCACTACTAGAGAGTATACCGCATTGCGGTATAACGCTTTCCACGCAGGAGGTCACAGGCTGGAGTCCTGTCGCGCCCACCATTCAACTCTTCAAAGGTAGCCATCGCCAAGTCTCTGAGACTTTCGGCTTACAATGGTGACATGCCGCTCCAAGTTGACGCCGCGTACGAAAATGGTGTCTTGAGGCCGCTACAGCCATTGGATTTGAAAGAGCACGAGCACGTACTGGTGAGCGTGGTTAAAACGGCTCCGGGCCGATCAAATTTGGCCGTCGAGTACATCGAGAAACTCAAGAAAGAGCTGCGGGACTTCGAACCGGCTCCGAGCCTGGAAGAAGTCCGGAGACGGCTCGCGAAGATTCCCGGATCGATGGCCGCCGAGATTGTTGCCGACCGGGGGGAACGTTGATCTTTGGCCAGCCGTCGATCAGATCATCAATGTCCCTGGCAACTTGGTTCGAGTTTCACGCCTAACCCCAGCTGAACTAACATCGGCGTTTGCGATCAAGGTGGGAACGTAGGTCATCAGCCAGGAAGATGCAAACCTGTTCCGACGCCAATTCCGAAAGGACATCGCGGAGGGACGGCTGGAGGTCTTCTCTATCAGGGAGCCGGAATTTACGAACGGAATCAGAAGTTGGTGGATCACTTTATCGCCGTTGACGCGATACTCTGTGAGGTTGCAGGAATGGAAGGGTTCTCGGTCATCAACCCTGAATATTTCTGAACACCTTCGTTCCGCCGGAGCAGGCTTTTCTGATCAGCAGCGAAAGCCTCCGGGATATACTGACCACATGAAGCGGCGCACTTTGTTACAAGGCACGCTCGCGGTCGGGGGCGCGGCCATGGCTGCGGCTTCTCAATTCTCAGCCTTTGCGCAGGGATCAGGGCAGAATCTGGCGCCCGCACTCGCTCAGTTGTTCCACCGAACCAGCTTCAACGACCTCTCGCCGACCGCCATCAAGCACGCTAAGATGATCATCGCCAGCACGCTGGCCAGCGCCGCGCCAGGTTCCCACATCGGCTCGGCCCGTATTGTCCGCGAGCTGGCGAAGGAACAGGGAGGTAAGCCCGAAGCAACAATCTGGTACGACTCCGCGAAGCTGCCGGTGACCGAGGCCGCGCGCGTCAACGCCATGTTGAGCGATGCCGCTGCTTCCGATGACAGCGACCTACGCAACGTCGCTCACACCGGCACTACTCTCACCGCCACTGGCCTGGCAATCGGCGAGCGCACCGGCGCCACGGGTCAGGACGTGCTATGCGCGATGGTGACCGGCTATGAGGCTGCGGGCCGAATCGGCGAGGCGCTCCACAATGGCCGGCCTGGATTGCACGCCTCCATGATCGTCGCCTTTGGCGGAGTGGTCGCAACGGCGAAGTTACTCGGACTTACGGCGGAGCAAATGGCGCACGCCATCGGCATGACTGCGACATCCATGGGCGGCATTTTGATCGGCACCGATAGTTGGGCACGCGAGTACCAGGCCGGCAACGCAGCCCTCTGTGCAGTGAATGCCGCATTGGCGGCCGGACGCGGGTTTACCGTCAACGACGATCTGTTGGAAGCCAAGGGGGGCTTTCTGGATGTCTACGGAAATGGCAAGCCGGATATCGCTAGCGTGACTCGTGAAATCGGTCCGCAATGCGACATCGTCAAGTATCTGGCCATCAAGCTGGTGCCCGGCGCGCACGCGCTGCATCCTTCGCTCGAAGCCGCGGTCAATGCTGCCCGCAAGGCGAACGTGCCGCCGGAAGATGTGTCTCAGATCCTGTTGTCCGGACCTCAGAAAGGAAGCATCACCTACAGCAAGCGGCCTCCCAAGGACATGATCGAAGCCATCCACAGCCTGCCGTATTTCGTCGCCTCTGCCGTGGCTGACAAGGACTTCTCATGGGTGCACGTGACGCCGGAGAAGATTCATCGCCCGGTGATCGCGCGGCTGATCAGCTTGGTGGAGTACGACCCGGCGCCGGCCGCGGTCCACTATGACTGGAACTGGGGCGGCACGGTCACCATCGTCACCAAATCTGGAGCCCGATTTACCAGCACTGTCGACGCGCCGCGAGGTTCGGGGCCGCGGGGTATCGAGTGGAGCGACGTCGATGCAAAATACCACGCATTGATGCCGGACTCCGGATTGCCCGTGAACCGTGTCGAGGAGATCTTGAGCACGATCCATGACTTCGAGCAGGTGAAACAAGTGTCACAGTTCACGCGCCTGCTGCATCCATGAACAGGTCAGTCAATCTCCGCAAGATGTTCGTCGCAGTGGCAATGTTGCTGGCATCGCCCACCTCAGGACTCTTCGCGCAGTGGCCGGCTTTTCCGACTCCCGGAGTTCCGAAGACCGCTGACGGAAAGCCGGACTTGACCGGCCCCGCTCCTAAGATGCTGGATGGCAAGCCGGATCTTTCTGGAATCTGGAAATTCGTCGACAGCCCCGATGCGCGGCCTGGGACTCCGCCTCCGGCAGGCGCGAGATCCCCAGGCATCGGCGTGCGCATTCCCGGACTGCTTCAGTTCTTTGACATCGGCTCGACGCTCAAGGATGGTCTGCCGTTCCAGCCATGGGCGGTGGAACTCCGGAGCCAGCGCGTGGCGCGAAACAACCAGGATAATCCCGACGCCCACTGTTTGCCGATCGGCCTGATGCAACTGCACACGCATCCGGAGCCGAGGAAGATCATCCAGAGCGCGGGATTGATCGTGATTTTATACGAAGCGAACGCGGGCATCCGGCAGATCTTCACAGACGGGCGGCCATTGCCATCGAACGATGCGCAACCTTGGTGGTACGGGTATTCGACGGGGAAATGGGTGGGCGATACGCTGGTCGTCGAGAGCAGCGGCTTCCGCGATGATGTCTGGCTGGATGTGGAGGGCAGCCCGCTCACTGAATCCGGAAAAATGACCGAGCGGTTCCGGCGTGTGAATTACGGGAACATGGAAATCGAAGTCACGGTGGACGATCCGAAGGCCTACACCAAGCCCTGGACGGTCAAAGTGCACCACCGCATCATGCTCAACACGGACTTAATCGAGTTCGTGTGTGAGGAAAACGAAAAAGATGCAGTGCACGCGACCGGTAAGTAGCGGCCCGCTAAGCGGAATTAGATTTGCTACCGCGACGGCGCTGCCGCCGCTGGAGTAGTTCTTGGTGGAATATCGTCGACAATCTCGCGCTTGAAAAACTTCCAGTGACCGTCCTCGCGCTTCAGCACGTCCTCGTAGTGTCCCGCGCCCACCACGACGGACTTGCAGTCCCGCGTGACGATGGTCTGCCAATAGGCTTGGTCGGTCGCTGTGTCTCCATTGATCTGCAGAGTCAGGTTGTTCACCACATGCTCGGTTCGGTGCCCGCCGGCTGGAACAGGGCACGGCGACGGTGCCGCCATGGATGCGGGCGCTGGAGCGGGCCGCGCGCTGAAGTATTCCTGGATCGCCGCAGGTCCGGTCCGCTTCGTGCTTCCGCCACCCATGATGAGCGTGCCGTCCTTGGCGAAGAGCGCTGCGTAGGCAGCCCAATCGCCCGAGTCGAGCGCCCTGGGATAGTCGCCCATCAGCAACTGCTCGATGGCCTGGCGATCTTCAATCTTCTGGAGCCGCGCAGCCGCTGACTCAGCGCCGAATGCGCAACCAATGGTGATGACGCTCAGAGCCGCCAGTGCGGCTAGCCTGCCTGTTCGTCTCATGACGTGCCTCCTGTCGGAATATTTCCGATCCGTGCCATCATACATCCGTTTCGCGGGCGGCAATCTTTCGCTCCAGGTGCCAGGAGAACATTCCGCGATACCGACGCTGCAGCGCTTCATTCTGCCAATCTCTCCCGGTGATCGTTCCGCGGCAGCCGGCCGCTCCGCAGCGGCACTGCATGCTGTAGTCGTCATCATCGGTGGTGGCCCAATCGTGCGTCAGCTCCTCGCCGGCCGCGATCCGACGTAACGCCACAAATACAATCTGGCCCTGCACGCCGATGTTCGGATCGCAGGAATGATTGCTGAAGATCATCGCGCCTTCGCGCTCGCCGATATCACGCGGTCCAATAAAGAGGTCATCGGCGATTTGAATTTCCGCGGGCCCTAGCACCGGCGTCAACTCTTTGAGGATTGCTCGGGTGAAGATGTATCCGCCCTTGACGCACACAATCTCGCCCGGTTGAAACTCGCCGATGGCAAAGAGTCCACGGCCGTGAATCGGGCTGCTTTGGATGGCTGCCTTGGGCGCCAGATAAGAGAGGGCGGCGGATTGCATCTTAGTCGCAGCATACCTCTTAGTGTTAAGACTGCGTTCATTCACGCGGCTTTTTGTGTAGTACGCCGCACGTCCGGCCGATAGGTCGAGTGTAGGAATGTCTCGCCTTTCATATCTCGTTGCCTGCGTGGGACTAATTCTCGCGTTGCAGGAGCCCGGTCTTGCCCAGCAGTACGGCTTTCGTCACTACGGGGCAGGCGACGGGCTTGAAAATCTAGCCATCCTGTCATTAGCCCAAGACGGAGCCGGCTACATCTGGGCCGGATCGGAAGGCGGACTGTACCGCTACGACGGCACGCGCTTTCGTCTCATGGCCGCCGCCGAAGGCTTGCCCTGCGCCACGGAAGTCCATACCTTGCACGTCGCGGCGGATGGCGCGCTGTGGGTCAACGCCTGTGCGCGGTTTTTCCGTTTCGACGGGCAACGCTTTCATTCCATTACCGGGCTGAGCGGGATGTCGTCCACCACGCAAGGCATGGCGGACGGCGTCGGCGGCCGCATGCTCGTGTCCACTCTTTCCGGTTTGTACGAAGCCATCCCCAAAGGCGACGGCTCCTTCTCTGTCCATCCCTACCTGGGAAGCGATTTGGCCCGCACCTCCACGCGCGGAATTGCGCGCAACGGTTCGCAACTTTGGTTCGGTTGCGGGCGGCGGCTCTGTGTCGAAGTAGGTGGAAGTGTTTCTAGTTTCGGACCGGCGGAAGGCTTGCCTGACGACGATTGGGATGCCATCGCGATCACAGCGGATGGTTCCGTGTGGGCTCGCAGTCCGAGCAGGCTTTATCGCAAGCCCCCCGGAGCGGCTCGCCTGGTCCAGGAAAAGCCGGATATCGCCTCCAGTATCTACTTTGGCGCCTTGATGGCCGGACGGGACGGATCGGTCATGGTTCCGACCGACAAAGGTTTAGCCATCCTCCGCGACGGCAACTGGAGTGTCGTTGACAAGCAGCGGGGATTGCGCACCTCAATCACCACTGCCGTGTTGCGGGATCGCGAGGGTTCGCTGTGGGTTGGGCTGATTGGGGCGGGCGTCGCCCGCTGGCTGGGCTACGGTGAATGGGAGGCCTGGACCAAGGCGCAAGGCCTGCCGGCCGACCTGATTTGGAACATCCGGCGCGATCGCAAGGGCGCGCTTTGGGTGGGAACTTCGCTGGGATTGGCACGTCTGGACGGGCCGCGGCCGATCAAAACCTGGACCAGGAAGGACGGTTTGGGTGGCGACAACGTGCGCTGGCTGGGCGAGACTTCCGACGGAGCCATGTGGGCCGTCATGAAGCCGGGCCGCGTGGCTCGCATCGATCCGCGCACTGACAAGATTCGTTTGTTCGGGCCGGCGGACGGCTTGCCCTGCGAGACTTCCTCCCGTGCTTTCATCGACCACCTGGACAGGCTCTGGGTGGCGACCGACTGCGGTTTGTTTCGCAACGACCAGCCTTCCTCTTCCCATCGCTTCAGCCGCGTGGATCAACCGGCGTCCATGCAGCGTGCCGCATGGGGCTTGGTGGAAGACACACAGGGGACCATGTGGATCACCAGTCCGGATGGGTTGTGGAGGCTGAGCGAAGGACACTGGCGTCACTACCAGAAATCGGACGGGCTCCTCAGCAATAGTCCGTACATTCCCATCGTCGCGCCGGATGGCGCACTCTGGCTGCGGAACCGCTACGACGCGGGAGTCGAGAGGCTGGAGTTTTCCGGAGACCGCATCATCCGCTCGACGCCGATTGTTGCGGCCGACGCTTCGTCGGTCCAAGTCACCGACTTCCACGGATTTGACGCCCTCGGACGTTTCTGGAGGGGCAGCGCGAACGGAGTGTCTGTCCTGGAGAACGGCTCCTGGAGTTACATGAGCACCGAAGACGGGCTGATCTGGAACGACACCGATGGAGAAGCTTTTTGGGCCGATGCGGATGGCAGCGTCTGGATCGGAACCAGCGGCGGACTGGCGCACTACCAGCCTCCTGGTGGTCGCATATCGGCGCCGCCGGTGGCCTATCCGATCGTGACCGGGCTGAAGGTTGACCAGAGGTCGCGGGTGGTTCGGATCGAGTTTTCCTCGCTGAACTTCAAGAGCGAGCAACTGGTGCGCTTTGCATACCGGCTGGACGGCGAACACTGGACCGACACCCCGGAGCGGAGCATTTCCTTCGCCGGACTCGCCCCGGGCCGGCACCGGCTGGAAATTCAGGCGCGAGTTCGTAACGGATCTCCTTCTGAGAAAGTAGCCGTGGCGGAATTCCAAGTCGAGCCGCGGTGGTGGGAAACCTGGTGGGTTCGATTGGCTGCAGTGCTGCTTGCCGCTGCCTGCGTTTGGGGCGGCATTCTGTGGAGGCACCGCGTGCTGCGGCAGAGGAATCGCCACTTAGAACAGGCCGTGCGCGAGCGGACGGCCGAGCTGGAAGCGGAACGTACCAAGGTGCTGGAAGAGAAAAGGCGCGCCGACGAGGCCAGTGAAGCCAAGGGCCGCTTCCTAGCCACCATGAGTCACGAGATCCGGACGCCTTTGAACGGCGTTATCGGGTTGAGCCGGCTGCTGGAAGCCATGGAGGTTCCCGCCGAGGCAGCTGAGATGGTCCGCATGATCCGCTCTTCCGGGGACGCGCTGATGACGGTAATTAACGACGTCCTGGATTTTTCCAAAGTGGAGGCCGGAAAACTGGAACTGGAGGTCGCCCCATTTCATCTCCGCCGTTGCCTGGAAGAGAGCACAGGTCTGTTTCGCGCCGCGGCCGCGGAGAAAAACCTGGGATTGAGGTGCGATCCGGCGGCGGACTTACCCGAATGGGTGGCGGGCGATCAAACCCGGTTGCGGCAGATCATATTGAATCTGATCTCAAACGCGCTGAAGTTTACGAAAACCGGCGAGGTGGTGCTCTCGGCCCGCCTGGAAGGCCAAGCCGAGACATCCTATTCGATCGCGGTCGAGGTTCGCGACACCGGCATCGGAATCGCTCCGGACCAACTGCCTCGACTGTTCATGTCGTTCAATCAGGCGGACGCTTCCATCAGCCGCCGTTACGGTGGAACCGGCCTGGGTCTCGCGATCTCCAAGCGGCTGGTCGAGATGATGGGCGGAAAGATCGAGGTGGAATCCAATCCCGGTGAGGGTACGAAGTTCCGATTTACGGTCCTGATGGGGCAAGCGAAGGAACCCGCGGTGGCGCGCCCGGCTTTGCCGCCGAAGGTGTCCGACGCGCACCATTTGAGAGTGTTGGTGGCGGAAGACAATCTTGTGAATCAGAAAGTGGTTCTGATGCTCCTCCGAAAACTAGGAGTGAACGCGGACTTGGCGGCGGACGGCGCACAGGCCATTGCGGCCGTGGTGGCCAATCACTACGACCTGGTTCTCATGGACGTGCAAATGCCCGAAGTCGACGGCCTGGCCGCTACCCGGGAAATCCGTAAACGCCTTCCACCGGACCGCCAACCGGCCATCTTCGGTTTAACCGCGCACGCGACCACCGAATATCGCGGCATTTGCCTGAATGCCGGGATGGACGGCTATCTGACGAAGCCGCTGGACCCCGAGAAACTTCGCGACTTGATTGAAGAAACAGGGGCGTCTCTCGCTCGGATATAATCTCAGCCCAGGAGATCAAAGCGATGACGATGACTCGCAGGCAACTGCTGAGGCACGCGGGCTGGGCGACGGGCGCGGGCGCAGCCGCCCTGTTTCTTCCTGAAATAACGCGGAGCCGCCTTTGGGCCGCCGTGGATTCCACTGTCGAGACCGATCACGGTAAGGTCCGAGGCCGTACCGTCGCCGGCATCCACAGCTTTCTTGGTGTGCGTTATGGAGCTTCCACCGAAGGCCGGAACCGGTTCATGCCGCCGCAAAAGCCGCAGCCCTGGACAGGCGTGCAAGACGCGTTTGCTTACGGCAACAGCGCGCCTCAGAGCAATCCCGTGCAACGCGGCGATGGAAACCTGCGTGGCGAGATCGGCCAATTGCTCAGGGGTTCCGACGGTCCACCACCTCCTGAAAGTGAAGACTGCCTGTTCCTGAATGTGTGGACGCCGGGCGTCAACGACAACGGGAAACGCCCGGTGATGTTCTGGCTGCACGGCGGGGGCTTCACCACTGGATCGGATTCGAGCTCGCTCTACATCGGCGCGAATCTGGCGCGGCGCGGCGACGTGGTGGTGGTGGGAATCAACCATCGCTTGGGCGCGCTGGGTTTCACGCACCTGGGAGATTTGGGAGGAGAAGCGTTCGTTCATTCCGGAAATGTTGGAATGCTGGATGCCGTGGCGGGGATGGAATGGGTACGCGATAACATCGAGCGTTTCGGAGGCGATCCGAATCGGGTCATGGTCTTCGGCGAATCGGGCGGCGGCCAGAAGGTGTCGATGTTGCTCGGCTCTCCGCCGGCCAAGGGCCTGTTCCATCGAGCAGTCATCGAGAGCGGGCCGGGGCCCAAGATGATGGAGCGCGATCGCGCCACCGAACTCGCCCGAATGCTGCTGGCTGAAGTTGGATTGGATGCCAAGCGTGTCTTGGAGCTGCAATCGCTGCCGATGGGAAAGATCCTCGCGGCGCAGTTCGCGGTGTCGGCCAAGCTGCGGAGCTTTCCTGGGATCATTGACGGATTTGCGCCGGTCCTCGATCCTACGGTATTACCGGCGCATCCGTTCTATCCCCACGCCTCGCCCATCTCGGCCGACGTTCCAGTGATCATCGGGAACAATCGCACCGAGATGACGTTGTTCGCCGATCCCGCCGCGTTTTCGCTCGACGATAGTGGTTTGAAGACTCGAGTGAAGGCGATTCTGGGTGATCACGCCGACCAGGTGATCGAGGTTTATCGCAAAGCCAATCCGCAGGCCACGCCGTCGGATCTGTTCTTCCTGATTTGGACCGACGACCCAACCACCATCTACAGCGACAACATTGCCGAAAGGAGGGCCGCGCTCGGCAAGGCGCCCACGTATCGCTACCGCTTCTTTTGGGAAACTCCCGCATTGGGCGGCCGGCTAAAAAGCCCGCACACGCTCGAAATGCCGTTCGTGTTCGACAACACCCAAGTGGCTCCGGGGTTGACCGGCGGCGCGAGCCCTGAAGCAGTGGCATTGGCCGCGCGCGTGAGCGAAGCTTGGATCTCGTTTGCGACCAGGGGCGATCCAAATTCCAAGAAGAGCGGCCTGCCGCCCTGGCCGCCTTACGATGCCCAGCAGCGCGCGACCATGCTGTTCAACAACGAAAGTAAAGTCGTGAATAACCCGGCTGGCGAAGAGCGCAAGATCATGGACGGGATTCTTAACCCGTCATAGCATGACAAAGCTGGGATGACAAAGCTCAACCGGACGCACGATCCGGGGCTGCGAAGCTGGGTCCTGTCCGCGAACCAGCCCGGCACGGATTTTCCGATCCAGAATCTGCCGCTCGGCATTTTCCGGCAGGCGGGCGGCGAACCCCGCGGCGGAGTGGCGATCGGCGATCAGGTGTTGGATCTTCGTTCGGCGCTGGATGCGGCGCTCTTTCAAGGCGAAGCCGCCGACGCGGCTCGAGCAGCATGTGGTCCTACGTTGAATCCGCTCATGGCGCTCGGAACCGAAGCCGCATCGGCCTTGCGCGCCCGGCTCTCCGATTTGCTCAGCAGCGATGGCCCGGAGCGCGGTCGTGTGCCACTGATCCCGATGTTGGCGGTTCAAATGCAACTGCCGGTGACGATCTTCAACTACACCGATTTCATTTGCTCCAGCTTTCATGCGTTGAGGGCCTTCCGTAAACCACTGGACTCGCCGCTCTCGCCGGTCCTGAGCCACATGCCGGTGGCTTATCACGGACGTGCGAGTTCGGTGCGAATCAGCGGCGAGGAAGTTCGTCGGCCGAAAGGGCAGTCCAAAACGGACGGCCAGGTGCAATTCGGACCATCTAAATCGCTGGATTTCGAGCTGGAAGTGGGGGCCTTCATCGCACTCGGCAATGAGCTTGGATCTCCCATCTCGATCGAAGACGCGCCCTCACGTCTGTTCGGCTATTGCCTATTGAACGACTGGTCCGCGCGCGACATTCAATTCTGGGAGAGCATGCTCGGTCCCTTTCTTGGCAAAAGCTTCTCGACCACGATCTCGCCTTGGGTGGTTACGGCGCAAGCATTGGCGCCGTTTCACGCCGCGGTCATGAAGCCGCGGGCCGATCATCCCGAGCCGCTGCCGTATCTCGATTCCAAAACAGATCGCGCCGAAGGAGGCCTGGACATCGACCTGGAAGCGTACCTGCAAACTCCGATGATGCGCGAGGCAGGACAACAACCCGCGCGCATCGTCGCCACCAACTTGCGGTTTCTGTATTGGAGTTACGCGCAGATGATCACTCATCACGCGAGTAACGGCTGCAACTTGCAACCGGGCGATCTCATCGGCGGCGGCACTGTTTCCGGTCCCACTCATGAGAGCCGTGCATGCCTCCTAGAGCACACCGAGCCAGTGGCGCTACCCAATGGAGAGTCGCGCCAGTATTTAGAAGACGGCGATGAGGTGGTGTTCCGCGGCCGCGCCAATCGAGAGGGCTACGTGTCCATCGGCTTTGGCGAATGCCGAGGGCGCATCGTGAACTAGCGGATCTTGCGCGGCGCGACGCAAGTGAAATTCGCGGCATCGTTGGTGTCGCCCTTGCCGTTGTAATGCGCAACCTGCGGGAAGGGGCAAAGCGGACGCGTCAAAGTCTTCGAAGGATCGCCGGCTGCGGTTCCCGTGCCGATGATTTTGTCGGGCGCCGTGCCTTTCTCCACCCAGCGGTCGAGCGCGGCGACCACGTCGTGCTCCGGGTCAACGCGACCGCTCGGATCACCGTTCCCGAAGTTATTGGGACCCTCGCCGCCGCCGCAGTGACCCATTCCGGGAACCATGAAGAGCCGATAAAAGTCTTGCGTGCCGACGCCAGGATCCTTGGCCAGAAACGCCTGGACGCGGCCGTAATAGTCGATCGAACTCAACGCCGAAATCGCGGCGTCGCCCCAACCGTGATACTGAATAAGCTTGCCTCCACGGGCGCGAAACGCCCGTAGGTCGGGACTGGTGGAGTTGAGAATGGAGCCGCCCTTCTCGTCGCCGATAGCAACATCTTTGTCGAAGTTCATTGTTCGGAAATCCCATTTCGGGTTTTCAAACACAGCATCCGCGAAAAATGAGTTGCCGAACGCGAATTGGATAGCGGCTGGCGGCTGTGGAGCGGTGATCCAAAGGGACCAGGTCCCCGGCGCGGCTTCGGTTCCGGGAGGGTAGCCAGGGAAAATTTCAGCGCCGGTGCGTGGGTTCTTGGGTCCGGAGTAGATCTTGCTCACGGCCTCCACCTGCGGCGCGGTCAGGCATTCCGGACTGTCCCCGGCTTTGCAGGTCAAGACCGCCGGGTCGAAATGGCAGGCGCGGGGGTCTTCAATGAGTCCATCCTTCACGCCATCCTGCGCATCGCAAGCGGCCAGCACGGCCTTCTGGATCAGGGGAAGCTTAGCAGGCGGCACGGCGCCAGCCGGATCATTCAGCAGGGCCTGTTCGTTCCAGACAAAGCCGGCGAACAGGTGCGACCAATTGTTGGCCGGGGCTCCGGCTACGATGCCATCGAAGTCGTTCGGATAACGCTGCGCTTCCATCAGGGCCTCGCGGCCGCCATCCGAGCAACCCACGAAATAGGAACGCGCCGGGTCCTTGCCATAGAAGGCGCGCACGATCGCCTTGGCCTGCACTCCGGTCTCGTGTACCGCGCGATATCCAAAATCGACCAGCTTCTCGTGGTGCCCGATGGCCCAGGTTGCACCGAGTACGCCGCCGGAGTGGCCGTCGTCAGTTCCCGCCGTGGCATATCCGCGACGCAGCGGTTCGATCAGCGATTGCGTGGGAATCGCGCCCGCCCATCCGCCGTTGCCCGCCTGTTGATACTTTCCGTTCCAGCCGGTGGGGGGAAGCCACCGCTCTAAGTTGATTTCGGAATCGCTGGTGGGCCGGGCCACCGCTTTCACCACGCAACGGGCCGGCACATTGACGGGAGGCGAGTTCCCGAGCGAGTTGGATGCGGAGAACGATCCCTCCGGAACCAGCGTCGCAGAAGTGATGCTGGTGTGCGGCAGCTTGAGGGTCATCAACTGATCGCAGGGTTGTTGCGCGTTGAGCGCCGGAGCCGACATCGCAATCAGTGCGAGCGTCAGGATCGGGAATTTCATGCCTGGAATTTTATCATTTGGTGGTTGAAAGGTTGTGGGTGGTGGGTCGTGGGTCGTGTACGCTACGAGGGGAAATCTTCTTCGAAGAATTCGAGAGGGCGGCGCTCGAACGGCGCGGCTCGATCTTGCTCTGACTTGCGCAATTCCAGGCGGCGAATCTTGCCCGAGATTGTTTTAGGAAGGTCGCAAAATTCCAGTCGGCGGACGCGCTTGTACGGCGCAGACTTGCGTTTTATGAAGGTGAAGATGTCGCGCGCCAGTTCCGGGCATGGATCGTAGCCCGCGCCGACCACGATGAACGCCTTGGGAACCGCGGTCCGAATCGGATCGGGGCTCGGCACCACGGCCGCTTCCGCAACCGCCGGATGTTCGACAAGCAAGCTTTCCAATTCGAACGGGCTGATGCGGTAATCCGACGCTTTGAACACGTCGTCCGCGCGTCCGATGTAGAAGAGATAGCCATCGGCGTCGCGCCGAGCGATGTCGCCAGTCCGATAGAAATCGCCTGAAACGCCCTGCATGACACCCGTTGGAGTATTGGAGAGATCCACGCAAACTTCACCCTCGTCGGCGGGCTGGAGCACGATCCGGTAGCCCGGCGCCACGCGGCCCATCGATCCGGGCTTCACGATTTGACCCGGCGGGTTGCCGACCAGCAGGGTGGTTTCGGTTTGGCCATAGCCGTCGCGGATCGTCAAGCCCCAAGCCGCGCGCACCTGTTCGATCACTTCGGGATTCAGTGGCTCGCCGGCGCTGACGGCCTCGCGGAGCTTCACCGGATACTGCGCCAGTTTTTCCTGGATCAACATCCGCCAGACGGTCGGCGGCGCGCAGATGGTCGTGACCGAGTAGCGGCACAGGGCGTCCAAAACCGTCGAGGCGGAGAAGCGGACGTAGTTGTATACGAACACAGTTGCGCCCGCATTCCAAGGAGCGAACAAACTGCTGTACGCATGTTTGGCCCAGCCAGGCGAGCTGATGTTCCAATGCACGTCGCCCGGCTGCAGTCCGATCCAATACATCGTAGTCAGGTGCCCTACTGGATAGCTCTGGTGCGAATGCAGAACCAGTTTCGGCCGGCCCGTGGTGCCGGAGGTGAAGTAGAGCAGCAGTGGATCGGTGGCGCGTGTTAGTCCGTCGGGGGAGAAATGGGCGGACTCCGCGTAGGCATCTTGGTAGGAATGCCAGCCCTGCACTTCGCTGCCGACCGCAGTTCGCGTGTACGTGCCCGCGAGTGCTTCGAACTTGTGCGACTGCTCGGCTGCGGCGAACACATGCCGAATCGCGCCGCGATCCAGCCGGTCACGAAGATCCTCCTCGGTCAGAAGCATGGAGCAGGGAACCACGACGGCTCCGATCTTAAAGGCAGCCAGCAGAATCTCCCACAGGGCGACTTCGTTCGCGATCATCAGCAGAATGCGATCGCCCCGTTGGACACCTTGACGACGGCGGAGAAAGTTCGCGACGCGATTGGATCGCTCCGACATCTCGGCGAAAGTGACCTTGATCTCGACCCGGTTCTCGTCTACCACGAACAAGGCGGTGGCGTGATTGCCGGACGCCATTGCGTCGAAGTAATCGAGAGCCCAATTGAAATTGTCCAGCTTCGGCCAGGAGAACTCGCGATAGGCTGCGTCGTAATCCAGGCGATGGCGCACCAGAAGATCGCGCGCGCGGAGAAAGCCCGTCATCATGTTGTGGTTGTAGTCTGCGGCTGCGTGGTTCTGCTCCGGCTGGCCAGTTTGTTTAAACCATCCACGTAGGCCCGGGCGCTGGCTTCGATGATGTCGGTGGAAACGCCGCGGCCGACCACCTTCACATCTCCCTGCTGCAGATGCACGATAGCCTCGCCCATGGCTTCGGTGCCGCTGGTGACGGATCGAATGTCATAGCGCAATAGTTTGGAGGCGCTGTTCGTAATCGTTGCGAGCGCTTTGTACACGGCATCGATCGGGCCATCGCCGATACAAGCGGCCTCTTTGGCGACGCCGTTCACGCGCAGGCGCACGGTAGCGGTCGGAATGGACGACGTGCCGCTATTGATGTGCAGGTATTCCAGCTGGCAGCTTTCTTCAACCGTTTGCAGTTCGTCGTGAACAATCGCGAGCAGGTCTTCGTCGAAAACCTCCTGCTTCTTGTCGGCGATGGCGAGAAATCGCTGGTAGGTCTGGTTCAGCTCCTCGGGCGAAAGAGTGAAGCCCAGCTTTTCGAGGCGGTCGCGCAGGCCAGCCCGGCCGGTGCGCGCGGTCAGCACCACCCGACTCTCTCGCAGCCCGACGTCTTCGGGCAGCATGATCTCGTACGTCAGGCGGTCCTTTAAGAACCCGTCCACGTGGATGCCGGAACTGTGGGAGAAGGCGTTGGAGCCGACGATCGCCTTGTTGGGCGGAACAGGGATGCCCAACATTTCGGCCACCAACGAACTGGTGCGATAGAACTCGCGAGCGTCGATGTCGGTGTGAACCTGGAAATAGTCGCCGCGCGTGCGGATGGCCATCACAATTTCTTCGAGCGACGCATTGCCGGCCCGCTCGCCGATTCCGTTGATGGTGGCCTCCACCTGGCGAGCGCCATTCTGAATGCCGGCCAGCGCATTGGCGACGGCCAGGCCGAGATCGTCGTGAGTGTGGACGCTGATGGTGGCGCGATCGATGTTCGGCACTTTGGTTTTTATTGCGTGAATCAGCGCGCCGTATTGTTCCGGCACGGTGTAGCCGGTAGTGTCCGGAATATTCACGACAGTTGCGCCCGCGTCGATGACTGCTTCCAGCATCTCGAACAGGAACGCTCGATCGGAGCGCCCGGCGTCCTCGGCATAAAACTCGACGTCGTCGACGAAAGTCTTCGCCAGCTTCACCGCATCCACGGCCATCTTCAAGATGGTGGCCCGCTTTTCAGCCAGCGTACGTCCGTAGCGTTCATCGCGAAACTTGCCCATCACGTGGATGTCCGATGCGCCGATGCCGGTGTGAATGCGCGGCCGCTTGGCCTTGGCGAGAGCTCTCCCACAAGCCAGTATGTCCTCGGGCACGGCGCGCGACAAACCGCAAATGGCCGGACCGTGGATCTCTTGCGAGATCTGCCGCACGGCTTCGAAGTCATCGGGAGAAGAAGCCGGATAGCCCGCCTCGATGATGTCCACCTTTAGCTGGGCCAATTGCCTGGCAATGGTGAGCTTTTCCTTGCTGCCTAGGCGCGTGCCGGCCGCCTGCTCACCGTCTCTGAGCGTCGTATCGAAGACTGCTACCTTGTCGGATTGCATCATTTAGATCTTTCTTCCAACCGCCGCGGGCCATTGCAAACATTTGTAAGCACTTACAAAATGTATCAACTTCCGGGAACGGGGAACGATATGTATGGGCGGGGACCTCCGCGCATATGTCGATTTCAGCTCTGTCTTCTAACCTGGTTACCGATCTGTCGCAGCCGCAGTGGCAGAATCCGTTCAAGGAAATACGGCAGGACTTCCAGCAACTCGCCGGCGCGCTTCAGTCGGGCGACCTTTCCGGCGCCCAGTCCGCCTACTCCAGCATCCAGCAGTTGCTGCAGGCAAGCACAAATTCATCGAATTCGAGCAGCCCGACCACGATTCAGAGCGATTTCGCCACCCTCGGCCAAGCTCTCGCATCCGGCAGTTTGAGCCAGGCACAGAGTGCTTTCTCGCAACTTCAGACCGACTTCCAGGCCGCTCGCCAGTCCAGGGACGGAGCCGTCAACGGACCGACCCCGGGGCAAGATCAATACGTGCCCAGTTCTTCGCAAGGGCCGAATGCCGTCGGGCAGGCTCTCCAAGACTACACGCAACTCGCAAGCGATATTCAGTCCGGCAACTTGACCGACGCGCAAGCCGCCTACACGAGCCTCCAGCAGTTGGTGGGCAATCCGAGTTCTTCGAACGCGAGCACGATCCAGACCGACTTCGCCACGCTTGGAAAGGCCATCCAGTCCGAAGATGTCACCCAGGCGCAGAGCGCGTTTGCGCAGTTGCAGAGCGACTACCAGACCGCCAACCAACCTCCAAGCGCTGCGGGCACCACGACTGCCAGCACGACGACGCAGGCGCAAGATCAGTCCACGACCACTACCGCTCCCGTACAAAATCCCGTCCAACAGGTGCGCCAAGATTACGCCGAGCTCGCCAACGCGCTTCAATCCGGCAACCTGACGACCGCACAGTCGGCGTTTACGGCTCTGCAGCAAGCGCTCCAGACCCAGAGCGGCCCGAGCACGGCTTCCACCACGACTTCCGCCACCAGCGGCGACCCCATCGCGAACGATCTCAGCGCACTTGGGCAGGCACTTTCATCCAGCAATTTAACTCAAGCGCAGAGCGCGTTTTCCCAATTACAGACGGACATCCGGACCGCCCAGCAGTCCGCAACGTCGCAGAGCCAAGGCGTCACGCCGTGGCACAGGGCGGGGGGACACGGCCACCATCATCACGGGGGCGGGGGCTACGGCAGTGAAAGCTCGACTTCGAGTAGCTCCAACGCGAGCAATACCAACTCGGGCGTGAACGTCTACGCCTAACACCGGGGCAAGCCGTTACAATCGTGTGTGGCCCAAGCAAGGGAGGTCACACGATGCGGTTCACATCAGCTTTAGCCAATGTTCT
>Ga0209415_10008490_pt1 | contig 17808 bp, 8 predicted proteins | sample PeaSoiSIISIP2007_FD_187696 | JGI IMG/M metagenome (GOLD analysis project Ga0209415, IMG submission 187696) | Peat soil microbial communities from Weissenstadt, Germany - SII-SIP-2007 (SPAdes) (version 2) | ecosystem: Environmental > Terrestrial > Soil > Wetlands > Peat | place: Germany... | reverse complement strand
AGTCCCCGGAGTTGTCCCCGCCGTTGGCGCATGCGGCGGCGGCGAGCGTCGCGGCGAGAGAGCCCGCCATCAGCAATGCCGCCGCAACGCGCCCTCGCGCCAGGGACGCACCGCGCCCCCGTTGAGCGGTGGTTACGATCTGGCGCGAGCGCTCACCCACGGTTCCCTCCGGAAGGTGCATCCTGGAACTGTCGACGATCGTATCCCGCGCCGGCGGGGCTGTCCGTACCTGTCTCGGGTGCAGCTCCGTCTAGCTGGCGCTCGGTACGACGGCGGCGGAATCCCCCCCTCGGGCTCGATCATGTACCCGATCCGCCCCCATCACTGCACCCGGTACGATACCGAAGACGCACCGTAGCCGGTCGGCGTCGTCGTCCCGCTCTCCCAGAAGGCGGCGTAGACGCTCGCGGCCCCAAAAAACGTTTGCACGCTCGTGGATAGCTCCACGAAGACAATCTCGCCCGGGCTCAAGGTCGGCGTGTAGGCCGTCGGGCCGGTGGCGGTCAGCGGCGTGTTTCCGGTCGGGAAGACCAGGTCCCCGGCCGGGCACGCGGACGCACACACGGGGTCCGCGTTGAGCGTGGCGACGCTGATCGCGGTCGGAGCGGGCATCGTCTGAACGAACTCGCTCGAGAACGTCTGTCCGGGCCCGGGGATCAGCATCAGCGGCGCGCTCGCCCCCGCCTTGGGCTCGGGCCCGATCACCGTCGTGTCGTAGTAGGCATACAGGTCGCCGAACTCCTGATCGTAGTAGTTCACGTACGGCGACTGGGGAACGTCCGCGATGGCGAGGCCCAGCACGTTGTGCGATGGCCAGACGAGATCGCAGTAGTGCCCGGCAAGATCGTCGTTCGTGGCGCAGTCGTTCGGGGACTGATTGGGGAGCATCGACCGCTCGGCCATGAACGCCTGCTCGGCCGCGACGTAGGTATCGGTGCCTGCCGCGACGTTCTCGGCGGGCATGACCATCGCGCCGAGCATCAGCGCGCGCGTGGTGGGAGCGAATCCCTGGGGATCCCAGTGCGAGACATAGCCCACCAGGCCCATGTCCGCCGCGTGCTCCCAGGCCGCGATCATGAGGCCGTTGTCGAGAGCCAGCGCACCGGCGCCATTGGCCGCGCGGTCGCTGTTCACCAGGGCGAGCCAGTGCGCGAGCGATGGGGTCACCGACACGAGCTGGACGGTGCGCGACTGCGCCCCGCCGGGGACCTGAATCGCGTCGTTGTGGGTGGCGTAGCCCGAGGCCGAGACCGCGATCGGGTGAACGCCGTCGGCAAGGCAAAGGGACGTGCCGGCGGGCGAACCATCCACGGTCACGGTCGCGTCGACGGGCGCGCCGGTGAAGTAGTCCACCACGTGGATCACGTAGGGGGGCGATGCGCACGCGCCGCTCGCATCCCCTGGCGTAGCCTCCGCATCTGCTGGCGTAGAGCCCGCATCGCTTTGCGTCGCGGAGCTGGACGCGGACGAGGAGCAGCCGGCGAGCAGGAGGACCAGCGCGAGCGCCTCCGTGAAGTGGTCCTGCCGTCTGCCGCCGCTTCCGGAGGGTAGATGACTCATGCCGCTTCGGACCATGCTACTCCGCCCAATCCTGGCGCGCACGACGCTGGGTCCCATGGTCACTGCGCCGGGGGCGATGGCGTCGTGCCCGTCATGACCGGCTGGCCGCCGATCCACTGGAAGTGATCGATGAGCACGCTCGAATCGAGCAGGCCGTCGCCCGCGTCCCAGATCATGAAGTCGAGCGTGAACTGCTCGCCGGGCTGGATGGGGGCCTTGGTGGTCAGCCAGCCGGTCGAGGCGCCGAGCGTGGCGGTCATGTTGTTCACGCTCGGATCGCACTGGGTCTGATCGGTGTACGCGTAGCCCGTCGCCTGGAGCTCCGCCGTGCCGCTCGCGCAGATCGAGCTGGACAGGGGCGGGTCCGGCTGCGCGCCGTTGGACCGCAGGCAGCCGATGGGGGCGCCCTGCGTGCACACGTCGAGGAAGCCGATGTTGACCGCCACGGGGTTGTTCTTCGAGTCGAACGAGATGTTGCCGTGCGTCTGCGACGAATCGAGGTACGCCACGAACGCGTCGTTGAAGTTCGAGCAGACGTAGTTGGGCCACTCGCTCGAGAAGAACGCGAAGTCGAACTGGAACCCCGTGGCATCGGGCGGCGCCTTGATGACGAGCTTCACGTCGACCATGTCGTTGACGAGGTTGTCCTGCGGGCAGCCTTGCGCCGCCTGGGGGAAGCCGGCCGGTGCCGCGCCCGTGGGGTAGCTCGTGCCGTCCATCGGCTGGCCCGCGACGAACGCCGAGCTCATACCCTGGTCGACCCCCGCGGCGTCGTCGTATTCGCGGGCGTAACCGGAGCTGATCACGCCGATGGCGCCGCCTTCGCGCGGCGCGAGGATGCCGAAACTCGGCAGCAGGCCCCACTGACCCGAGGCTGGGGGCGACGTCGAGCCGTATGCGTTGGAATAGGTGGCGCTGACGAGGCCCCAGCTCCCCTGGGAGCTCTGGGTGCAGATCCCGATGGCCTTCGCGAAGGACGGGGCATCGCCGTCCACGGCGAGCGACGAGTCGCAGGGGGGTGTCTGGTCGACGGGGCCGATGGCGCCGGCCTCTCCGCCGCTGGAGCCCCCGCCGCTGCCGCTGCCGCTGCTGCTGCCGAACATGCCGGGATCGCCGCCGTCGGCGCCGCCCGAGCTGCTGGTCGTGCCACCTCCGCTGCTGCTGCCTCCACTGGACGTCGACCCGCCACCGCCGGGCGCGTTGCCGAAACCGGGGCTTCCGTCGGTGCCGGAGCACGCGATGAGGAAGGCGCCAACCAGGGGAAACGCGAGGGCCGAGAGGTGTGTCGTTCTCATGCCCTCTCCCATCGCAAGAGCGATACCCGACCGGAGGCCCGGCCCTCGCAGCCGGCCGTCGGGTATGCCCCCGAGTCTGGTCGCGGCCTTGCAGCTGCTCGGGTGGTGTCACCACCCGGTTGCAGCGGCACTTGTCGGCTCTCCGCGGCGGCGGAGCGATCCCCCTGGGCCCCCTCGGAACCCCGGGTCGGCCTGGACGACCGGCTCACGAGCGCGCTCCCAGGTCCCGCAGCAAGGAAGCCGCCTCGGCCAGCTCCGGGTGCTCCGACTTCGCCCTCCTCGCGAGGACGAGCGCACGTGGGACGTCGCCCTGCAGCTGCGCGATCCGGGCCTGGCGGGCATACGCGGTGGCCCGCACGACGGGAGACCCCTCCGAGGCGGCGATGACCGCGCGCCACGCCTGCAAGGCGATGTCGTACTGCTGCTGCGCCGTGGCGACCTCGGCAAGATCGCTCGCGATGTCGACGTCCTTCGGGTGGCCGCCGAACGCCGCCACGAGCCACGGCAGCTGCTTGCCGGGTGCGCGAGCCGCGACGACACGGGCCATCCGGTGCTGGAGCGACGCCAGATCGTGCGAGCGCTTTCCCGCGTGCCGCCCGATGGCGTCCTCGAGCAACCGGGCCGCCTCGTCCACGAGCCCGGTCGCGAGCAGCGCGTCGGCCAGAAGCAGGTTGACCTCGTGGTCCGTGGGGCACAGCGAGGCGGCCTCGGAGAGAGGTCCGACCGCGCTGGCCGGCGCGTCGGTCCGGCGAAGCCTGAGCCGGCCGGCTTCGCGCAGCAGTCCGAAGCGTCGGTCGTCGTCGGGTGCCTCGCCGGCTTCGAGGACCAGCAGATCGGCCAGCGGCCCGTGGGCGGACAGGCGCTCGTAGAGAGCGCGCAGCCGCTCGCGTAGCGCGGTGTTCGCGGGATCCTGGTCCTGGGTCCGCTCGAGGCCGCGACGAGCCTCCTCGGGGCAACCGAGCTTGTCGCACGCGTCGGCCAGGAGCAGCGCCACGCTGGCGAGCTCCGGTCCGCACTCAAAGGCGAGCAGCTTGTTGCAGCCCTCCACGACGTCGGCCCAGCGCCCGGCCGCCACGTCCAGCTCGAGCACGTGCTCGGTGATCTCGCGATCGTAGAAGGAGCCTTCCACCAGATCCGTGAGCACGTCGCGCGCCGCCGAGGTCTGCCCGGATCGTCCGAGGAGCTCGGACTGCCTGAGCACGTAGCGGCGCTCGGCTTCGAGATCTCCGGTCTCGGAAGCCGCGCGGCGCGCCTGCTCGAGCGCGTCCTGAAGCTCCGGCAGCCAGCGGTCGCCATCGATGGCCAGCGCATGCTCGAGATCGGCCACCGCAGCCTCGTGCTCGCCGCAAGCCGATCGCACCGACGCCCGCAGCGCGAGCACGGGCAGCGAGTCCGGAAGCAGACCCAGGGCCTCCTCCAGCACGGGCCTGGCGGCGATCGGATCGGCGGCACGCTCGCACGCGTTGACGTCGCGGGCGATCTCGATGGCGCGCTCGAGGCCGGCGGCGTCATCGATTCTGCACCTTGCCTCACAGAGCTCCAGCGCGAGATCGAAGCGCCTCGCGCCGCTCTCGTGCGCGATGAGCCGCTCGAGGAGAGAGGCTCGCTCGGCGGCGTCCTCACGAGGGTCGAGCCGCGCGACGAGGCGCTGCAGCAGCTGCGGGGCGTCGGGGATCCACTCCAGTGTCGCGCGGTAGACATCCACCGCATCCCGCGGAGCGCCCGCCGTCCGCAGAGCGCCGAGCCGCAAGGCCAGCGCGAGCCCGCTGCTCGCGTCGTCGGCGTCTCGCGCGCCCTCGAGCTGGCGACGGAGCAGGGCGGCTAGCGCCTCGTGGTCGCCGGCTTGCTCCAGAAGGTCCGCGAGCCGCTGAGCCGCCTCGCGGTGGTCGGGGTCTTCGTCGAGCACGGCCCGCAGGACGTCGCAGGCCTCGGCGGATCGCTCCGGCTGCTGCAGGAGCAAGGCGCTGAGCTCCATGCGCATGCGGTTGCGATCGCCCGGGTCCGCGAGCTCGCTGCTCGCCCGCGCCAGGGTCGCCTCGAGCAGCAGCGCATCCCCCGCGATCCTCGCGAGCTCGGCCACGCGCATCAGGAGCCGCGACGACTCGTCCGGGTCGGCCACGTCCGCCGCTCTCGTCATCCAGAGCAGGGAGGCGCCCAGATCGCCGGCCTCTTCACTCCGCTCGGCCAGCCGGAGCATCGCCCAGAGCGCCTCGGCAGGGTCCGAAGCATCTTGCTGCGCGGCGTCGACCGCCCGCTCGAGGAGCCGCGTCGCCCTGTCGGCCGTGCCCAGCCGGTCGGCGAGGGCGAATGCCTCCCTCACCGTCTCCTGATCCGGGCGGGGCAGCATGCTCGCGGCCCACAGCGCGTCGAGAAGCAGGCCGTCCTCTCCGGATGCGCGCGCCACCACTTCGAAGACGCGCACGACCGGCTCACGATCGACCGAGACCTGCAGCGCCCTGCGCAACGACGCGGCGGCCTGCTCCCAGCGGGGAGCGCACCCGGCCGTGTCCAGGGCAAGCTCGAGGGTGACGAGCCCGGCATCGGTCGTGTCGCTCGTCTGCAGCTCGAGGTCTGCCAGGGTGTGGAGCACGTCAGCGCGCTCTTCGCCTGTCACTTCCGGCGAGTCGGCGAGCTTGCGAAGGGCCGCGAGCCGGGGCTGCCGATCGGGGCGCTTGCCGCCGAGGTTCGCCATCGCGCGCCAGACCTCGACGAGGTTCTCGCTCGTGTTCTCCGCGCGCTCGTAGGTGGCGGCGGCTTCGTCCGGTTGGGCGAGCTCGTGCTCGAAGACCGCGCCGAGACGCAGGAGTAGCTCGCATCCGAGCTGGCCGTCGCCGGAGCCGAGCGCCGCGTCGATCAGGCCCTCGAGCGCCTCGACGTATCGCCTCGGTTCGTCCGCCCGCGCGCTCAGGCTGCGGGCATGCTCGTGCAACGCGACATCCCCGGGGGCAAGGGCAAGGGCCAGGAGCGCAGACTCCAGCGCGTCGGAGTCTCTTCCAAGGGACTCCTCGACGGCGGACTTCTGCGCCAGCACGACCGCGCGCTTCGACGCTTCCATGGTCCTGACGAGGCGCTGCTCGAGCGCGCGCAGCAGCAGCTCGAACATCCTGGCGCGGCGAAGCGCGTGCTCGAGCCCCGCCGCCTCGTCCTCGTCATCGCGGGCGGCGTCGAACGCCGAAGCCAGGTTCTCCTCCGCGCGCTTCGTGTCCCCCAAGAGCGTGGCGACGCGGTACAGCTCGACCAGTGTTTCGCTGACGGCGATGCCTGCGCCGTCCCGCGCCGAGCGACCCATGCCCCGCCTCTGCAGCTGGAGCAAGACCTGGAAGGCGCGCTCGGCGCGGGCGGGTTGTCCGAGCTTGCGGCACAGCTTGCCCAGCAGACGCTGCGCAGGGACGTTGCGGGCGTCCGTGGCGACGGCGAGCTCGAGCTGGCTCAGGGCCTCCTCGTCGTCGCCTTCCGCGCGGGCGACGCGCGCAAGCAGCAGGTGCATCGCCGAGCGCTCGGGCGCATGTCGCCGCCCGAACTGGCCGATGAGCGCCCCTGCGATCGCGCGCGCCTCGTCGGCCCTCCCTCCGCGCCGCAAGGCCTCGGCGAGGTCGGCGCGGACGGCGGCGTCTCCCGCATCGTCGGCCACCAGCCGGTGCAGAAGGGCGATCGCGTCGTCGACCTCGCCGAGCTCGTGGATCAGCACGTCGGCAGCCTCGCGCAGCAGTGCACGCCGGCGCGCGCCTTCGACGTAGGTGGCCCCCTCGACGAGCGCCGACGCCAGCGCATCCCGGGCGTCGCCGGCGCGAAGGAGCTCGAGCAGGAGCGTCCTCGTGGCGAGGTCGCCGGGTTCGCTGCGCAGGCGGTGCTCGAGCACCGCAAGAGCGCGATCGCGCTGACCTGCTGCGAGGTGCGCGCGCGCCAGCCGGATCGTGCGCTCTCCCTGCTCGCGGGCGGGCGCCTTGGCGAGGCTCCGCTCAAGCCAGATCACGGCCTCGCCGTGCGCGCCGCGATCGCTGCAGAGGCGGCCCAGCGCGTCGATGGTCGCGCCGTCGTCGGGATCCTCGGCGAGGTTCTCTCCGAGCGCGGCGGCGCCCGCGCCCGGGTCGCCGAGCACGCCCTGCAACCGGGCGATCTCGAGACGGAGCGCCAGCCTCCGCGATCGGTCCGCGGCGAACCGCAGCTCGTGCTCGCAGAGGCGGACCAGCTCCGCATGCGCTCCCCGGGCCCGGAGGATCTCCGCCAGGCCATTCATGGCCGAGACGTCGCCCGGCTCGCGCTCGAGCAGCGCGCGATACAGGTGCGCGGCGCGGTCGCGCCCGGCCTCGCTTGCGCCGGCCAGGCGCGCGGCGCCGTGAACCAGGGTGCGGGCGCGACCGGCGTCGAGCCGCATGCGGCAGCCGGCCAGGGTGTCCGCGAAGGTGCCTTCGAGGAGGCCGTCCACCGTCCGGTCGTCGCAAGCTTCCGGGTCATGAGCCACGACGGCGGCCAGGTGCGCGAGCGCTCGCTCGCCATGGCCTTCCTCGACGAGCCGCCGAGCGACCTCGCCGTGCATGGCTACGGCGTCCGCGCCACGGGCGTGCGCCAGCACGTCCTCGAGCACGCGGATCGCGTCGGCTCCGCGGCCGCTTGCGTCGCAATGGCGTAGCACGCGCTCGATCGCGCGCCGTCGCGTGTCGGCGCCGGTCGCCGGGGAGGTGGCGATCTCCTCGAGCAGCTCGTCGACGTCTCGGGCCGTCGCCGGATTGCCGTCGATCGCCTCGCTCGCCTCCAGCGCGCGCTCGGCGTCGTCCAGGTCCTCCAGGTAGTGGCGGGTCACGCGAAGACGCAGGGCGGCGCCCTCCGCGGGATCGGCGACCGCGATGCGCCGCTCCCAGAGGCGGATGCGATCCGCGTGTCGGCCCTGCTGCGCGAGCAGCCGGTCGATGGAGGATGCGACCCGCAGCCCGCGGCCGCTCGCCTCGAACAGGGCGTCGAGATACGAAACGGCACGATCGAGGTCGCCGGCGTCGTCCTTGGCGACGCGCGCCGCCTCGTCGAGCAAGGTGAGCCGGCGATCCGTCTCGCTGATCGCGATCGCGCCGTCGTACAGGCCGAGCAGGTCGGTCCAGCGCCCGAGCATCGTCAGCTGGACGGACGCGCGATCGAATGCCCACTGCAGCGTGGGATCGATCTCGAGCAGCCGCGTGAGGACCGCGAGCAACTCCTCCCCGTCCTCGTCCCACTCGTCGTGAAAGCGCACGGCACGCTCGCCCAGCGAGAGCAGCAGGGCGTGCGGCATATCGCTGGCGAGGACGCCCCGGTAGAGCGCGAAGACGCGCTCGACCTGCGTCCTGGCGCGGGCCAGATCCTCCAGCAGCCCCCAGGCCGCCGGGTTCTCGGGGGCGCGTTCGCAAGCGCGCAGGGCCATCGAGAACACACCGCTCGACGCGGTGTTGATGCGCGTCGCCTCGTCGTCCTGGGGCGAACGGCGCCAGAGCGTGTGGCATGCTGAGTCGACCATCGGGGGCTCCTTCCGGTTGCGCGGCGGCACGACGGGGCCGAGTGCAAGGGCGGAGCCGTGAGGAGGTCTCGGGGATGTTTCCCCTTGGAGAACGAGGGCATGGCCAGGGGAAGCAGGTCTCGCGAGGACGGTTCCGGCAGGCCCGCTGGTGGATCCAGGGTGGCAGCCCGGTCCGCGAGAGAGGTCGGCGGTGCGACTGTCCTATTCCAGTGCCGCCGAAGTCGAGCCGCCCTCGGCCTCAGTCGACTCCCCACTCGGTTGCCAGGACCGTCGTCCGGGCGTTGGCCGGCACCTGCCCGAGAAAGCTCGCCCGCATCGCAGGGGACGCGATCCTGGATGCGCGCTCCATCAGCCGGTCGCGCGCCACGCGCAGAGCCTCTCGCGCTGCGCCCTCGTCACCGGCGGCCCGGAGGGCCTCGGCGTGCACGAGCCTCACCGGCGCCTCGGCCCCGACGCTGCCGACCACCGGAAGAAGCGCAAAAGCCTTCTGGGCTGCGACGAGCGCCTCGGGCGCGCGGTGGGTCGCCAGCAGCACGCGGGCGAGCGCCGCCTGCGCCATCGCGCGCACCTCGTGGTCGCGATCGCCGACCAAGGTCACCGCCATGCGCGCGGCGCGCTCGGCGGCCTCGTAGTTGCGGCCGATGGTGAGGATCTCAGCGAGGTAGGCGTGCCCGCACGCAGTCATCAGCGCATCGCCGGAAGCGTGGGCGGTCTCGATCCCGCGCTCCTCGACCGCACGCGCTTCCTGCAGCGCGCCGCTGTACGCGAGCACCAGGCCGAGGTTCTGGCGCGCGACGCCGGCAGTGGACGTCATCCCCATGCGGTCGGCAGCCACCAGGGCCTTGCGCAGGGCTGCCTCGGCCTCGCCGAGCGCCCCCAGCATTGCCAGCGCGTAGCCCGCATTGTTCTGCTGCACGCACGCCGTCCTCACGTCCCCCGCCGCGTCGAACGCCTGCGCCGACTCCATCGTGTGATCGAGGTAGCCGGCGACATCCCCTGCCGCCATCGCGCGCGTCGCCCGCGCCTGGTGCACCCGCCCGACGAGCACGCGGTCGCCGGCGTCCACGGCAGCAGCCTCGATGCGGGCGAAGAGCCGCTCGGCGAGCGCGCCGGCCCCGGAGAAGACGAGCGAGACGGCCGCGCGCGACCACGCGATGATCTGCGCGGCATGGGCGTCCGGCGCGGCCGCGGCGTCCATCAACCGGTCGGCGAGCACGTCCACGGCGGCGAGGCTTGCCGTGGCCCCGGCTCGGACTCGGGCAGCCAGCAGCTCGCTCGTGACCTCGTACCAGCGCCCCCCGCCCTCAGGCAGCAGCTTCGCCGCTTCGTCGAGCCGCGTGGCCGCGGCATCGAACTCACCCGTCCAGCGATGCGCCTCGGCCTGCAGCGCCAGAAGCGCGCCTCGCTCGGTCGGCGTCGCGCCGCAGGCGATCGCCCTGTCGGCGCGCTCGATCGCGGTTCGGTAGTCGTTGCCGTCCAGGGCCTGTGACGCGGCCCGCTCGTACCAGGCGACGGCCCGCTGCCGGTCGCCGCCGCGCTCGAACTGCTCGGCCAGAACCATCGCGTCGGTCTCGCCGGCACGTTCGAGCCACTGCCCCGCGAGGTGGTGTGCCGCCTGGCGATCCGCGTCCGTCAGGGCCCCGTAGACGGCGTCGCGAACGAGCCCGTGCCGGAACGTGTACTCCTCGGCGAACCGCCCGTTGTCGCGGTGCGCAATCAGCTCGCGTCGAACGAGCTCGTCCAGCTGCTCGCCGACGTGGCGCTCGGCGCCATCGTCGCCGAGGAGCGCCGTCACCCCCGCTCTCCAGAACGTCGCCCCGAAGACGCTGGCGAGGCGTAGCACCCGGCGCGCCTCGGGGTCGAGCGAGGCAAGTCGCGCCTGCACCATCACGAGCACGGTGGACGGAAGATCGGCTCGTCCCTCGGCCACGGAGCGAATCAGCTCTTCCAGATAGAACGCGTTGCCGGCCGCCTGGGCCACGATGCGTGCCATTGACGGCTCGGCGATGGCGTCACCCACCACCTCGCGCACGAGCCGCTCGCTCGCCTTGCGCGACAGCTCCCCGAGTCGCATCTCCGTCAGCGCATGCCCGGACCAGAGCTGCGGGAAGAGCCGGTGCACGTCGGGCTGTCCCAGGGCGAGGATCATGAGCGGGGCATCGCGCAGGTTGCGCATGGCGCCGTCGAGGAAGCTCACCGTCGGCAGATCGCCCCAGTGCAGGTCCTCGAGCACCAGCAGCACCGGCTGCGCGGCGCACTCGGCGGCGAGGAAGTCTTCCCATGCCCTGCGCATCTGGTCGCCCATCAGCACGTGGCTGCGGCGCGCGGCCCGAAGCTGCGCGCTCTTCGCTTCCGGGAACCGGATGTCGGCCAGCTCCCCGAGGAACTCGGTCACGCGGGTCAGGTCGTCGCCGGCCAGCTGCCGCGACAGACGTGCAGACAGCTTCGCCTGCCTGGTGCGCAGCGTGTCGCTGTCGCGCACGCCCGCGACCGTGCGCACCACCTGAGCGAGCATTCCGAGCGGCGACCCGGCGCTCATCGGATCGCCGCGGGCGATCCACACCTCGATCCGTTCGTGGCGCCGTCGCACCAGCTGGACGAATTCGCGTCGGAGGCGCGACTTGCCGACGCCCGGGGGACCGGTGAGCAGGACGGCGTGCGCCGTCGCGTCGTCCAGGCACCCTCGCACGACCGCCTCGAGCGTCGCCATCTCTCGCTCGCGGCCGACGAACGGGGTGGGGCGACCGAGCAGGGTGCGGGGCGCCTCGGCGTCCGCGCCGGGTCGCTCGCGGCGCAGGCCGAGCTGACCATCGTGTCCCACGATCTCGAAGCGCGCGTCCAGCAGTCCGGCCGTCGTGCCGTCGATGGCGATGGGGCGAGCCCGGCGGGTCGCGTCCGTGTACGGCGGCATCGCGCGGAGCATCGCAGTCGTGACGTCGAGGCCATCCGCGCCGACGAGGCCCGCGCGCGAGGTCGTGACCGCAAGCGGCCAGTCGCCCAGCACGTCCCGCAGGGCCAGGGCGCAGCGCGCTGCCTGGCGGGCCCGATCGCGCGCGCTGCCGCTGCCCGCGAGCGTCGTCACGATGGTCCCGTCGTCGCCCGCCTCCACCTTCGCCCCGAACGCGGCGGCCGCCGCGCGCGCGCGATCGAGGGCGTGCGCGAGCGCGGGGCCCGGCGCGCCGAGCGCGACGACCAGGCTGCCAAACAGCTGCTCTTGCGAGCCGAGCGTGGGACCATCGGGACGGTCCATGGCCCGAGTATCGTCCAGGCGCGGTCAGAAGCCTACGCGGAGCGACACACCCCGAGGGCCGACCTCGAGCGCAGCGCCCGGGGAGGCGGAGGGTGAAGCGGGAGTCTCGGTGAAGTAGAGGGCGGCCCCCACGCCGGCGCAGACGGCTGCGGCCGACCACGAGACCCAGGTCAGAGTACGGAACGTCTCGGCCTGATCGTGCAGCGAGGGGTCATGGTCGTTGGTCTGGTCGACGAAGTCGTTGCGCGCCGAAAGACCCCGCTCGTAGAAGTAGATGGCCAGGACCGAGGCGACGACCCCACCTCCGAACGCCACGAAGACCGGGATGTGGTCCGAAGCTGCGACTGCGGCGGCCGGGGCGTGCGTGTCGCTCGAGGTCGACCCCGACGACTCCGGCGCGGGGGGAGGGGCAGCCGCCTCGCCGTGGCCCGTCCGCCGGATCTCGACGACTTCGCCCGCTGCCACACGCACGGAGCGCGACTCGTCCTGGCCGTCTCCGTACTCGATGCGCAACGCGTGGGACCCCGGCGTGACATGCAGGCCCCGGCCCGCGTCGGTCACGTCCCGGCCGTCCAGCGAGACGCGCGCGTCGTCCGGAGCGAACACCGACACGCGTCCCAACTTGCTCTCGAGGTTCCTCAAACGTCCCGTCGTGTCGGCTCGCTCGACGGTCCCGAGATCCCCGGCCCGCAGCGCCCGGGCGTAGTCGTCCGACGCACGGGCTGCTTCGCCCGCTGCCTCCCACGAGAGGCCGGCGTTGTAGGCGGCGGCGCCGCGCGGGGCGATGCGGTACGCCTCGTCGAAGGAGGCCGCGGCCACGCGGAAGTCGCCCCGCGCGTACGCCTGCGTCCCGGCCTGGAAGGCGCGACCTGCCGCTCCTCCGGAGTCCTGGGCGGCGGCTGGATGCGTGAAGCCCGTGGCAGCGAGAACCGCGCAGAGGGCCAGGGCGGGTGTCGCGAAACGCTTCAAGGGTACGGGCTCGGAGCAAGCGGTGCCGTGGGGCGCGGAGCGGGGCGCGGCGGAGCAGGGCGCGGCGGGGCAGGGCGCGGCGAGAGGGGCCGCGCGGCAGGGGCGCCCGGCAGCGGTGGGAAGTCGAGGGTCGCCTCCGACGCGCTGGGAGCGATCATGATGGCCACGCGCCGCGAGTCGGTGGACATCGCGTCGATGGTCACCGCGGTCGTCGGGTCGACGACGCCCAGATCGAGGTCGGCATCGGTCACGCCTGGGGTCAGCGCGACGCTGCGCCCATCGACAGCCACCGCCGCAAGCGGGGCGCTCGCATGTACGCGCAGCGTGATCCGTGGGGCGGGCGCGATGGCGGGGGGGACGGCAGAGGCCGGAGCGGACGAAGCGGCTGGCGGCGGCACCGGCAGGTCGGCAGCGGGTGCCGACGAAGCGGCCATGTCGAGCGCGGGAGCCTTCTGCCGCGCCCCGATCGACAGCCGCAGGACGAAGCCGACCAGGACGGCCGAGCAAGCCGCGGTGACCAGCCCGATGCGCAGCGGCGTGAGCCCGAAGGGCCGGGTCGTCGTGTGTCCCACCACCGCCACCGCGTCGGTGGGCCTGCCCTCCGGTTCGGGGAGCACACGCGTGGGCATCGCCTGCGTGGGCTGGCGCGTCACCGTCTTGGGAACGGGCAGGAGCCAGGTCGGCTCCGCACGTCCGGGCTTGGCCGAAGTGACGGCCTGCTCGGTGATCTCGGGCTGCTGCCGCCGTGCGGCCGGCGTCATCGCCGTCTGGGAGCGCCGCGCCTGGATCTCGGCCGCCGCGAGGCGCCGCTCCGACACCGTCGGTCCGACGAGCCGCATCATCCACTCGGCCGCCTCGCTCGCCTCGGCCACCGAGCCGCTCGCGCGCACCGCCGCCCCGAGGCTCTTGCTGAACGCCGCCGCGGTGGGGGACCGCTTCTCCAGATCCATCGTGAGCGCGCCCGCCACCGCCGCCGACACCGACTCGGGCATCCCGGGCACGACGGAGGACAGGCGAGGTGGCTGCTCGGTGGCGACCTTGAGCAGCGTCGAGACGTCGTCCTCCTCGATGTAGAGCCGCCGCCCCGAGAAGAGCTCCCAGGCCACGACGCCCGCCGCCCACACGTCGCACCGCCGGTCGAGCGTCAGCCCCTTCGCTTGTTCGGGCGGCATGTACGCGATCTTGCCCTTGACCATCCCCATGCGCGTGTTGCCCAGGCGTGTGGCGGCCTTGGCGATCCCGAAGTCGGCCAGGCGCGCGACGCCGTCGGTCCCGATGAGGATGTTGTGGGGCGTGAAGTCGCGATGCACGAGGCCCAGCAGCTCTCCGGACGAGTCGCGCAGCTCGTGGGCGGCGTGCAGCCCCTCGAGGGCGTCGAGGATGAACCGCGCCGCGATGGGCCGGGGCATGGTCGCGCCCGCTCGCCGGAAGAGGCCGGCCAGCGAGTCACCCTCCACGTACTCCATGACGAGGTAGATCCCGCGCGGGTCCTCCCCGACGTCGATGACCGGCACCACGTTGTGATGGCGGATGCGGGCTACGAGCTTCGCCTCCTCGAGCAGGTCGTGCGAAAAGTCGGGGTTCTCGCGCAGGTGCGCATGGGTCAGCTTGAGCGCGACCTCGGTCGTGAACCCGCCGGGGCCGACGGTCCTGGCCAGGTAGACGGTGGCCATTCCGCCGCTGGCGATGGGCAGGAGGATCTCGTAACGCCCGATGCGCTCCGGCACGTCGCTGGGAAGGCTGGGGCGCGAGGTGCTCACGAGGACCTCTCGGACGAAGCGTACCACGCCCGCGTGCTACCCTTCGACAGCGTGCGGAGAGCCTCGCTGCTCCTCGTCGTCGCAGGGCTCTGGTCCTGCACGTTCGACATCCCCGACGTGGTTCCGGGCGACGGCGGCTCAAGCCAGAGAGACACGTCGGTCGCGGCGGACGCGCCGGTCGACGGAGTCTCGTTCCCGGACGCTACGGCCGACGGGACCACGGACGGGCCCGCTCCGACGGTCTACAACGACATCACCAACAAGGCGAACTGGACCATCTTCGACACCTCCATGGTCACGGGGGGCGGCAACGTCCAGTACTACGCGGGCGGCACGTTCGACGGGCGGCATGTGTACCTCGCGCCGACCGCCGGCTCCCCCGCCAGCAGCGTCGTCCTGCAGTTCGACACGACGGCCGCGAAGGGCTTCACCGACACCTCGTCGTGGGCCCACTTCGACACGATGGCCGTGAGCTCCGCCGCGGGCGGCTTCTGGGGCGCGACCTACGACGGCCAGTTCGTCTACCTCACCCCGTTCACGACGGCGGCGTCGGCGACCTCGGCCGCGGACGGGTTCCTCACGCGCTACAACTCCAGCCTCGCCTTCGCGACGGGCAGCTCCTGGGCCGGGTTCAACGCGACGAGCGTCAACATGGGCGCGCAGGGTTTCTCCGGCGAGGCTTTCGACGGCCGGTACATCTACTTCGCACCGAACTTCGCCGGCTCCGCTACGGCCAGCGGTCTCGTGGCCCGCTTCGACACCACGAGCAGCTCGTGGGCGTTCTTCGACGCCGCTGCGAACTTCACCCCGGCTGCGGCGGGCTTCATCGGCGCGGTGTTCGACGGCCGATACGTCACCTTCGTCCCGAACTCCGGCACCATCGCCCTGCAGTACGACACCACCCAGGGCTCGTTCACCGTCAACACGTCGTGGTCGTCCTTCGACCTGTCGATGGTTCCGATGGGCTCGAACCAGCTCGCTTACGCCGGCGGCATCTACGACGGGAGGTACGTGTACCTGGTGCCGGAGTATTACGTCAACGGGACCACGTACGTCTTCGCCAGTCTCGTCGCTCGGTACGACCCGACGATGCCGTTCAGCCAACCGAGCGCCTGGACGACGTTCGACGTGGCCCAGCTGACCCCGAACGCGCGCGGCTTCGGGGGTGGCGCGTTCGACGGCCGGTACGTGTACCTGGTGCCCGAGGCCAACACCGGGACGACCATGGCGACGGGCACGCAGCTCGTGGGCAACGGGCTCCTCGTCCGCTACGACACGACCCAGCCCTTCGGCACCGCCTCATCGTGGCGCACCTTCGACCTGACGAACCTCGCACCCACGGCGTCCTGGTTCTTCGGGGCCGTCTTCGACGGGCGCTACCTGTACCTGGTGCCCGAGGGCTACACGAACGTCGCGCGGTTCGACGCCCGGACGCCCTCCGCGATGCCGGCTCTGCCGGAGTTCCACGGCTCCTTCTTCTGAGGCCGCCGGGCGCGGCCCGGCAGGGTGACCTGGCGGGTCATGGGTGCTCGGCGGGGTCACGGGGCGAGAGCGCGACGAGCCTTGTTTTGCCGAGGTCTCCATCGCGCGCAGGCCTGGTCACCCGCTTGCTGTAGGAGCCTGCATGCGCACCCACACGCCCTACTGGCTCCCGGCCTGAGTCACCCCCCGTGGTATCCTCGCCGGCATGGGGTCTCCCCCCGGCGACGGGGATCCGAGCGCGCTCTCTACCGTTGCTCGCCCTCGGTTTCTCGCCACCGACACCTCCACCGATTTCGTCCTGACCGTCGTCGAGGGCGTCGATCGTGGACGGACCCTCACGGTGGCGGGCTCGCAGCCCCATCGCGTCCTGGTCGGTTCCGGCCCGGCGTGCGAGCTGTGCCTGTCCGATCGCGAGGTCTCCCGTCGTCACCTGGCCCTCGAGCCCGCGGGCCGGCGCCTGCGCGTCACGGATCTCGGATCGACCAACGGTACCTTCGTCGACGGCGTTGCCATTGCCGAGGCGTTCGTCCGCGGCGGCGAGGTCGTCCGCCTCGGATCGACGGCCATGGAGGTGGTCAACGCGCCCGCCCAGCCGGGCCCCGGACTTCCGGTCCGCACGAGCTTCGGTCGCCTGATCGGCGCGAGCACCGAGATGCGCCGGCTCTATCCGCTGTGTGAGCGGCTCGCGCAGGCCGCCGTGACCGTCGTCATCGAGGGCGAGACCGGCACGGGCAAGGAGGTGCTGGCCGAGGCGCTCCACGAGGAGGGCCCGCGCGCGGCGGGGCCGTTCGTCGTCTTCGACTGCACCGCGGTGCCCGCGACGCTCGTCGAGTCCGAGCTGTTCGGCCACGAGCGCGGCGCGTTCACCGGCGCCGTGGGGACGCGCAAGGGCGTCTTCGAGCAGGCGCACGGCGGCACGCTGCTCATCGACGAGATCGGCGATCTCGAGCTGTCCTTGCAGCCCAAGCTGCTGCGCGCCATCGAGCGCGGCGAAATCCGCCGCGTGGGAGGCGATCGCCCCATCAAGGTGGACGTGCGGCTGCTGGCGGCCACGCGGCGCGACCTCGATCGCGAGGTCCAGGCGGGGCGCTTCCGCGACGACCTCTTCCACCGCCTCGCGGTCGCGCGCGTCGAGCTCCCGGCGCTGCGGCACCGCGTGGGCGACGTCCAGGTGCTCGCGCGGCACTTCTGGCGCGCACTCGGCGGCGAGGACAGCGGCCTGTCGGGCGACCTGCTCATGCGCTGGCAGGACTACGAGTGGCCGGGCAACGTGCGCGAGCTACGCAACGCCGTCGCGCGTCGCCTCGCGCTGGGCGAGCTGGCCCCGACGGTGGGCGCGGCGGATCCCCACGCGCCCGGCGCCGCGGACGCGAGCGCCGGGGAAGCCGACTTCCTCGACGCCATCCTCCGCCGCGGGCTGCCTCTCGTGGAGGCGCGCCAGATCCTGATCGAGGAGTTCGAGCGACGCTACATCGAGCACGCGATGAGTCGGCACGGCGGCAGCGTGTCCAAGGCCGCCGACGCGGCCGGCGTGGCGAAGCGGCACTTCCAGCGGATCAAGGCGCGCGGCCAGAAGCGCGAGTGACGCAAGGCTCCACCTACGGAACCAGATACGACCGTGACGACATGCCGTAACTGTCGGGCACGACCGTGCTCCCGGCCCAGAAGGCCGCGTAGGCGCTCGCGCCGACGAATGTCGCCTCGCTCGTGAACAAGCCCACGAAGACGATCTGGCTCGCAGACAGCGCCGGCGTGTACGGCTGCGGCTTGTCGACGGGCACCAGGGTGCTGTTCGTCGGATACCAGGAATCCACGGCGGGGCAGCTCGTCGAGCAGGTGGGGTCGGCGTTGAGCGTGGCCAGGTCGATGGGCGTCGGCGCCGCGAGCGTCTGCGCGAACTCGTACTGGAACGTCGTCCCCGGCGCAGGCACTAGCCCTACTTTCGCAGATCGGGACGTGCTGAAGAGCGGGACGCACGCGGATCGACCATGAATCGAGGCGAAAGGG